>Ga0326597_10000438_pt1 | contig 74625 bp, 71 predicted proteins | sample RVTome_12_FD_203789 | JGI IMG/M metagenome (GOLD analysis project Ga0326597, IMG submission 203789) | Soil microbial communities from uranium-contaminated site in the Upper Colorado River Basin, Wyoming, United States - RVT100D185 | ecosystem: Environmental > Terrestrial > Soil > Contaminated >...
GAGGCCGTCACAACACACCGGAAAAACAAGGCCCGCGAAAATAGGGACGGGTCTATTTTCCGGGGCGGGGCGAGCGTCGATCACTCGGCGAGAAACTCGCTTGACGCGGCCGAGCCCCACGTCCACTCCTTCGCAGTGGTCGTGGTTCGGGACTACGCACGCCGGGAGCGGCGCTGGCGCTTCACCCCCGGCGACTGACGATGAGGCCTTCGGCCTCGCGGGTGGGCGCGCGGTGCGCTGAGAATCAACCGGCCCCGACGATCAAGCAGCCCGTCATCCAAAGCACCGGAATGTTGGATTACACCCGTCGCAACGATCGTCTGCTGCGGAAGCCGCAGGATGACGGGATGACATGCTGCGCGCGTCTGTGCTATTCGACCGTCACGCTCTTGGCGAGGTTGCGGGGCTTATCCACGTCCTGGCCGCGAAGGACCGCGGCGTGGTACGCCAGAAGTTGCAGCGGTACGACCGTCACGAGCGGCTGGAGCGGCTCGGGCATGTCGGGGACGTAGAAGATTTCATCCGCGTGCTGGCGGATCGACTTGTCGCCCTCCGTCGCGACGGCGATGACCTTGCCGCCGCGCGACTTCACCTGCTGGATGTTGCTCACGATCTTGTCGTACTGGCTGTTGCGGGTGGCGACGAAGACGCAGGGCATGCCGCTGTTGATGAGCGCGATCGGGCCGTGCTTCATCTCGGCGGCGGGCATGCCTTCGGCGTGGATGTAACTGATTTCCTTGAGTTTCAGCGCGCCTTCGAGGGCGACGGGATAGTTGTGCCCGCGGCCGAGGAAGAGCCAGTTCTCCCGGTCCACGTATTTCGCCGTCACGTCGCGGATGTACTGCGACTGCGCGAGGATGGTCTCGATGCGGTCGGGCACCTGCTCGAGTTCGGCAAGGTGCTGGCTGACCTGCTCGGCGCTGAGGAAACGCCGCCGGCCGATGAACAGCGCCAGCAGCGACAGGGCCGTCACCTGCCCGAGAAAGGCCTTGGTGGAGGCGACGCCGATCTCCGGCCCGACGCGCAGGTACACCCCCGCATCCGTCTCGCGCGCGATCGACGAACCGACGACGTTGACCACGCCCAGCGTCAGCGCGCCGCGATCGCTCGCCTCGCGCAAAGCGGCGAGGGTGTCGGCCGTCTCGCCCGACTGGCTGACGGCGATGACCACCGAGCCATCCTCAATGATGGGGTTGCGATAACGGAACTCGCTGGAGTACTCGACTTCGGCGGGAATCTTGGCGAGGTCTTCGAGGAGGTAGTCGCCGATCATCGCGGCGTGCAGGGCGGTGCCCTGGCCGAGGAGGATGAAGCGACGCGCCTTGACGAGTTCCTTGGCGTATTCCGCGATCCCGCCGAGCACGACGCGCCCCTCGCGCGAGTCGGTGCGGCCGCGCAGGGTGTTGCGCAGCGCATCGGGCTGCTCGAAAATCTCCTTGAGCATGAAGTGCTCGTGATCGCCGAGTTCGATCTCCTGCAACTCGATTTCGAGGTCGTGAATCTTCGGCGTGACGCGCACGTCGTCGAGCGTGGTGGTGCGGAAGCCGTCGCGCGTGAGGCGCGCGATCTGATAGTCTTCGAGGGCGAATGCCTGGGTCGTGTGGGCGACGATCGCGTTGCCGTCGGAGGCGACGATGTACTCACCCTGCCCCACGCCGATCATCAGCGGCGAACCCTTGCGGGCGCAGACGAGCACACCCGGCTCATCCTCGCAGATGACGGCGATGGCGTAAGCGCCGGTGACCTCGCGCAGGGCGGCCTGCACGGCCTTGTCGAGCGTCATGCCGCTGTCCTTGTCATACAATTCGGAGATGAGCATGCCGAGGACTTCGGTGTCGGTCTCGGAGGTGAAGGTGTGCCCCTGCTCCTCAAGCCAGGTGCGCAGGCTGGTGTAGTTTTCGATGATGCCGTTGTGGATGATGGCGATGCCGTGGCCGCGCGGCTTGGGGTCGTCACGGTGGGGGTGAGCGTTGGAGTCGGAGGGTTCGCCGTGCGTGGCCCAGCGGGTGTGGGCGATGCCGATTGTCCCTTCGAGATTCGTCTCGCGGGCGACCTTCTCTTCGAGGACGCTGACGCGGCCGACGGAGCGGACGACGCGCAGGCCGCCGTTGATCAGGGCGATGCCGGCCGAGTCATAGCCGCGGTACTCGAGGCGCTTGAGGCCTTCGAGGAGAATCGGCAGGGCCGGTTTGGAGCCGATGTACGCGACGATCCCACACACGCCAGGCCGTCCTTTCCGAGATCCGCGGTTCGATTCAAGATGATACGCGGATCGACCGCACCGGATTCGGCGCGGCCGGCCCGGCGCCCGTGGCGGCTCATTGCTCGCGTTCGTCATCCCTTTCCGCGGCGGCCACGGTCAGCGCCGCCGGATCAGGCTTGCTCAGATTCTCCAGTGTGTAGACCTTCGCGTACTGCACGGTCGTGTTGGATGATCGCAGGTGGGAGATTTTGACATCCACGCGCATTTCGCTCGAGAGGACGATGCCCGTGTCAACGTGCAGTTGCAGGCGGCCCGAGATGGCGCCGGCCGCGAGGGCGTCGGGACCGATGTGGTGAATCCCCGCCACCGGCACGACCGAAGTGTTCGCCAACGTCGTGTTCCAGGAGACGACGGCCACGTGCGTCTCTTCATTGAACTCCTCGAAGCGGAAGTCGAGGCGGATGATCTGCGGCTGGCCGAAGACGGAGAGGCGCACGGGCATGCCGGCCTTCCACGTCCGCCCCGTGCCGATGGGGCTCGAAGGCAGCGGGGGCAGGATCGACGTCACGGCCGCGTACATCCAGGGGCATTCGAGCGTGACGAGCATCGGCGCGACGGCCGGCGCTTCGAGCAGCGCGCCGTTGGCGAAACGGATCGTGCTCGGCTTGGCGAGCAGGCTGGCGACCGTGTGCGAACCGACGTACTTCTCATGCGGCCCGAGGCGGGTTTCGTCGATCATCGGGCGGTTCTCGATCAGCCCCTCATCGTTCACCAGGAATGAATACGAGCCGCGGCCGGCGCGGCAATGCAGCCGCACGTCGGTGAGGCGGGTGTAAAGATCGACGGTCCCGGCCGGGAGCGTGTCGCTCGAAGTGAGGGGGCGCGACGCCAGGGAGAAGCCCAGCGTGCCGTCGTAGTTCATGACGGTCTGGCGCTGATCGCGCGAGATGGTCTCCGTGCCGCGCACCGTCGTGCGGAAGGTCGCCGGGGCGACTTCGAGACTCTCCTCGGGGAAGCGGTAGCGGAGTTCGTGTCTGGTCTCGAAGACCGGAATGCCGATCTGGGCGGCGGCGGGGACGGCTGATAACCACGCGGCTGCGACGATGGCCGCGCCGACGCCGCGCGCAACTCGATCGTGGATCGTGTGCCTGGTCATGGTTGATTCCTGAAGCGAGACCTGCCGGAATCATCGACTCGGCGGATCGTGGGAATCATCAGGGGCGGGTGTGGATCGGGGCGAGGCGTCGCGTTTGTGCCGCCTCTGCCGCGCAGCGCGGATGTCATGGGCGCCGCTACCGATAACCCAGGGAGCGATCGCCGAAGTTCATCCGCATCGCCTGCTTCGCGCCGGCGAGGGTCTGCTCGGCCACGGCGTTGGCCTTGGCGCAGCCGGCGCGGATGATCTCGAGGATGGCCTTGTCGTTTCCCTCATACCGGGCGCGGCGCAGGCGGAGGGGCTCGAGAAGCGCGTTGATCGATTCACCGAGTTCTCTTTTCACTTCTCCGTCGCCGATGCGGCCGGCGGCGTACATCTCCTGCAACTCCGTCACGCGGTCCTCGTCGGCGTGGAAGGCGTCGAGGTACTGAAACAGCACGTTGCTGGCGTCGCCGGGGTCGGTCGCGCTCTGCCGGCCGGTGAAGATCTTGTTGACTTTCTTCTGCACGTCCCTGGCGGAGTCGCAGAGGTAGATGGCGTTGCCCAGCGACTTGCTCATCTTGTTCACGCCGTCGATGCCGACGAGGCGGCCGACACGCCCGACCTCGGCGCGGGGGATGGGGAAAAGCCCGCCGGCCTTGAGATGCTCTTCGTCGGGGGTCTGGTCGGAGACGCCGCAGTAGAGTTGATTGAACCGCCGCGCCACTTCGCGCGTCATCTCGATGTGCGCCACCTGGTCTTCGCCGACGGGCACACCCTCCGGGCGGAAGGCGAGGATGTCCGCCGTCTGGCCCACGGCATAGAGCAGGAAGCCGAACGAATAGGTGTCGCCGAGATTCTTGACGATGATCTCATCCTTGATCGTCGGGTTGCGCATGACGCGCCCGAAGCCCAGCAGCATGGAGAAGAGAAAGGTCAGTTCCGCGATCGCAGGAATCTCGCTCTGAACAAAGAGCGTCGAGCGCTGCGGATCGAGGCCGACCGCGAGCCAGTCGCGCATGACGTCGAGAGTGTCGGATCGAATCTCGTCGGGCTTGTCGCTGCGAGTCGTCAGGGCGTGGACGTTGGCGATGATGAAGTAGCAGTCGTGGGTCTCCTGAAGCGCGAGACGGCGTTCGAGGCTGCCGACGTAGTGGCCCAGGTGCAGGCGGCCGGTGGGCGTGTCGCCGGTGAGGATGCGCGGTCGTGAGGAATCGGTCATGGGCATGATCGCGGCAAGTGTATGGACGGCATCGGAGAGTTTCTGAAAGCAGGAGCAGCCCCGGCACGGGAGTGCCGGGGCTTTGAGCCTGTCACCCGCGGGCGATGGCGGTGAGCAGGATGAGCGCGATGTTGACCATGTTGAACAGCCCATGCATGAGCACGGGAGCGAGAAGCGTTCCCGTCCGCTCGTAGACGACCCCGAGCGCGATGCCGAAGACGACCAGTCCCGGCACGGCAGCAAGGCTCGCGATATTGAGGTGCATCAATCCGAAGGCCAGGGCGGTGACCACGATGGCGGGCCACGGCGATGTCGTCAACCCGCGCAGACATCCCTGGATCGCCCCGCGAAACACCGTCTCCTCCAGCCACGGCACCAGCACCGTCAGCACCACGATCAACAGGAGCATCCACGCGTCGAAGGTCGGCTCAGCCGCGATCTCGCGCAGCGTCCGGTGCGCGATGGTGGGGGGCGCCTGGGTCGTGAAGTACTCCTGCACCGCCGCCGAAACCTCCGCCGCCAACTGCATCACCGGCCAGCACAGAAGCAGGCCGAGCACCGCCGCGACCACGGCCCACCACCAGCGCACCGGGCGAGCGGCTGCCGAACTCGCTCCGACGGCCTCTGGTCTGCGTTGGGCCTGCGCGATCCATTCCTTTTCTGCCGGCATGCTTCGCAGCCAGTACCAGAGCGCAATGACCAGCGCCGCCGCCCCTTGAATCGCCGTCATCTGCAACGCGCGGTCGCGCAGGGTGAGTGTGCCGCCGGCGGTCGGAGCGGCGGCGAGCCAGAGCGCCAGCCGCGCCAGCGCGGGCGTGACGAGCAGGTGCCAGGCGAGTATGACGAGCATGAGCGGGGGAGAGACGAGTTGGGGCCGCCCCTTGCGGGTGAGCCACTTGGGCCGCGCCCGCAGGAACGCGGCGAATCCGCCGGCGGTAATCACGCCGATGAAGATCATGATCCACCGCGCGCTATGGCGCGCGGCCGGCGCCGTCTGGTCATCGACCGGCGGGGACGCTATAACAGGCGGCGCCATCGCCAGGATGAAGATGAACAACGCGCTGAGCCAGATCGTCAGACGCAAGCGCCGCGAGGTGGCGGCGGGCAAGGCCTCGACCCCGGTTGAGGCCATGCGCGATCGAGCCGCCGAGGCCGACCCGCCGCGCAACTTCTTCCAGGCCGTCACCGCCAATCGACCCCCCCGTAGCGTCTCCGTCATTGCCGAGATCAAGCGCAAAAGCCCTTCTGCCGGCTGGCTGCGCGAGGAGTACCGCGATGAGGAGTTCGATCCGGCGCCCATCGCCAAAGCCTACCACCGCGCGGGGGCCTCGGCGATCTCCTGCCTGACTGATCGTGAAGGCTTCGGCGGCGACCTCGACTACCTCCGTCGCATCCGCAATCGCATTCCGCTGCCCGTTCTGCGCAAGGACTTCATCATCGACGCCTGGCAGGTCTACGAAGCCCGCGCCGCCTCCGCCGACGCAGTCCTGCTCATCGCCGACCTCCTCACCGAGGGTCAGTTCGTCGATCTCGTCATACTCGCCACGGAACTCAAAATGACCTCGCTCGTGGAGGTGCATGACGTCGAGAGCCTGCTGCGGGTGCGGCACCACATCGGCTTCCCCCACCCCGGCTACACGCTGCTGGGCATCAACAACCGCGACCTGCGCACCATGAAGACCGACCTCAGCCACACGCTGCGGCTCATCGACCTCGTCGAGGACAAGCGCATTCTCATCAGCGAGTCAGGCATCCGCACCCATGCCGACATCGAGCGCCTGCGCCAGGCGGGGGTGGGGATCGTGCTCGTCGGCGAGCATCTGATGCGGCAGGATGATCCCGGCGCGGCGCTGGCCGAACTGCTCGGCGAGTGACGCGGGCGCTCAAGGCACAGGTTCATCAGTCGCCTCGCCGGATTGGTCGATCGTGATCCATCGCGCATTGCCGCCCGATCCGTGGCGTGCGAACGCGTGGAAAAGTTCGGGTGCCGTGGTCCGGAGGGAGGATTGGCGTCCGGAAGGCCACGCGACGGCGCGGTCAGTGCGGCATGGCGTCGCGCTTCCCTGGCCTGAGTGTGCCGAAGGCGCGTCGCTATGCCCGAGCGCGGGAGCGCGATCGAAGGTTCCTGCACGTTCGGCATAGCCAGACGAAACGCCAGGTCACGCCACCCAACCCGACGCGCGCCCGCGTGGCTTGCGCAGTCGCAGTACCTCAGGGCAATCGCGTTTTCGTCGTCATGCCCGCGAAGGCGGGCATCCAGCGAGGCGTCAAGGCTCGCTCATTCCTGTTCTCGTGGCCGAAAACGCCATGTCGCCCAGCGCGACTGGGTTCCCGCCTGCGCGGGAATGACGAAAACGCGATTGCCCTGCGCAGAACCTCGCTTCGGCTCACGGCGCCCGGCGTGAGCGATAGACCGTCATTCTATCGCTCGTTCCGGCGTCATTTCTGATCGATAGACGCGAGTTCTATCCCTCACAGCGCGTCACGTGTTCCATGCGGTCTGGGTCCGGGTGTCTGAAATCGCGCCGATTCTCGTGGTCGCGCTTACTTCTTCTCGCCGACGGTGTTGACGAGGTGGGCGTCGTTGCCCGGCCAGAGGCGCGAGCGGATGAGCACCAATGCCGTCTGCAACTGGAGGTCGAGGTTCTCGCTGAGCAGGCGCTGCGGCTCGCGCTTGGCGGCCTCGGCCTCGTCGAGCGCCTCGTGCGCATCGGGCAGGACATCCGCCTCGCGCAGAATCGTGAGTGAGTCCACAATCTGCTGGGGCGTCATGCGGACGGTGAGGTGCGGCTTCACGCCCCACTCCGTGGAATCGTCGCTGCGGTGGATCATGTCGCCGTTGGGCAGGAGGTAGTGCTCTCTCGTCAGTCGGAGCAGCGCGTTGCCGTTGTCCACCTGGTCGGAAATCTGCTGCACGCTGCCCTTGCCGTAGGAGCGCGTCCCGATGACGACGGCGCGTTGATGGTCGCGCAGGCACCCGGCCATGATCTCGCTGGCCGAGGCGGATCCTTCGTTGATGAGCACGACGACGGGGATCTCCGCCAGCCGCGCGCTGGTGCGAATGGACGAAGCGCGATGGACTCGATTGGTCCGCCGGCCCGGGCCTTCCGTGGACACCAGCACGCCGCGCGACACGAATCGGTTGCACAGATCGATCACCGCCTGCAACTGCCCGCCGGGATTGAAGCGCAGATCGATCACCAGCCCGTTGAGGTCCGCGCCCATGTCGGCGATCGCCCGGTCGAAGTCATCGACGGTCTGGCGCATGAATCCGCTCAGGCGCATGTACCCGATGCCCGCCTCACGGTCCATGAAGTAGTCCCACTCGTTGCCGTCCTTGAGTTTCCACCCCTTGACCGTCTCGATGGGAATGTCATCGCGGATGAGGCGATAGTCGATCGGGTCCGGCGCGGCTTCGCGTCGAATGGTCAGCGTGACCGGCGTGCCCTTGGGGCCGGTGATCTGATCGATCGCCTGCGAGGAGGTGATGCCGATGGTCGAGCGGCCGTCCACGGCGATGATGTCATCGCCCGCCTGGATGCCGGCCCGATGCGCCGGCGAGTTCTTGAGAGGGGTGACGATCGTCAACTGATTCTTTTCATCGATGACGATCTGAATGCCCACGCCGCTGAACGAGCCGTCCAGTTGCCGCTTGAAGACCTGCAACTCGTCGGGCCAGACGATGTCGGTGAACTCGTCGAGTTTGGCGATCGCCCCGTCGCCGAACTCGTGGTAGAGGACTTCGGCGGGGAGGTTGACCGTCTCCCGGTTGTTCTGCTCGACCCGTTCGAGCAGGCGCGTGGCGCGCGAGCGGTCGGCGCGATCCTGCTCGCGCCAGTACTTCGCTTCCTCGCTGAGGAAAGTGGTGAAGCGGCGGAGGGCGGCGGCGTCGGCAAGGCCCGGGAAGGTCTCCTTGAGGTCCGTCGTGGTGGCGAGAGTCTGGAGCGCTTCGAGACCACCCACGAGCAGCGTCGGATACCCCGTCTGCGAAAGGTGCATGGTGGAGGCGATGGTAAGCGCATCGACGACCATGGTGCGGTTCACGCCGTGCAGATGCACCTCCCACGAGTCGATCTCCTGATGCGCCCAGCGGGGACGAGGCTCTTCGCCCATCGCCTTGAGATGCGCATCCATGAGGTCGTCGAGGCGTTTGGGGGCGTAGAGCCGCAGCAGGCCGAGGCGGTAGGAGACGCGCATCAGGTCGTTCTGGAAATGGCGGTCGAGCAGCGTGTTGAGCCGGTAGAAGAGATCCTGCGCGATGATCCATTCGCCGGTTTGCTCGGCGTCGTGCGCGGCCTGCTTGGCGCGCGCGACGAGATCGATGAGGCGAGGGTCAGCGAGGACGGACTCCTTGAAAGGCAACCGGGTGTCGGGTTGCTTGGAGTCCGGCCTCAGTGCAAGCAGTTCCCCAGGTTCGAGGCTCGCCTCGTGGGCGGCAACGGCTTTGGTCAGCGCATCGCGCAGGTTGCCCTTGGCCATCTCCGCCTCAAGTTCCTGCATGCTCTCCGTGTAGGTCTTGAGGCGTTCGGCCGCCTGCTCGTTCATGAAGGCCAGGTAGGCGTCAACACTGGTGACGACGGAGTCGGAGGCGACCTCCCCCTCGGGGCGGCTCCCCACCAATTGCAGCAGGGTGTAGACGCCTTCGATGTCGCCCTGAAGCGAATCGTCCCACAGGCGGCCGGCGAGCGCGACCTCGGCGTCCTGCCCCTTGGGCGGCGTGCTCTGGAGCGCCAGTGCCGGATGGATGCACGCCAAGGCCGCGAGCACGACAGCCGCGAGGGCCAGCCGCGCGCGGGATCGAATCGATTGGAGCAACTGAGCCGCTGGGGAGAGAGTCGTCATGAGTTCCTCGTTACCTCTGGATGGTTGTGTGGCGGGTGTCCGGGACAATCCGGCACATTGTCGCGGACGATATCGGATCATACGGATCGCGGCGGGGCGGTCCCAATCGTCTTGCGTCATCGGTCGGCCCGACCCCCGGCCTTTCGACTGGCTGGCGGACGCGGCGAATCCGCGCGTGGATGCACGCTTCTGGGCCGATTCCGCAGCCCCGCACACGGTATGCGGACTACGCCTGCGAATCGGCGGCTACTGATCCCTGCAGAACTTATGTCCTCTCTGACCGGAGGGCAGTCCAACCCTCACCACAAAGGACACAAAGTCACAAAGGGGGCACAAAGAACAGCAGGGCCATTCCGACTTGGCACGGCAAATCGAGTCCCTCTCGAGCTTCTCCTTCCGGGGTTTTCCTGGTGAAGTCTTTGTGCCTTTGTGTCCTTTGTGGTGAGTGTTCAGCGTGTGGCGCTCTACGGACGTTCGTTTTGCAGGAATCAGTAACCCATACGGCGGGTGGGTTCTCCTCTCCGTCGCCCGTCCACGTGTTATACTGCCTTCGTGGTCATTGAGTTCCTCAATCTCGCCGCCGGCGGCACCGGATCGGCCCCTGTCCCCTCCGGGACGGCCACCGACTGGTCGGCGGTGTTCGTCGTTGCGGTACTGCTGTTCATCCTGCTCGGCGTGGTCGTGGCGATTCTGATGCGGGGCATGAGACGCCATCTCATCGATGAGCCGGCGCGGCGATCCGAAGCGGCCGGAGTGGACCCGTGGGCCGAGGCCGGGCGTCGGCTCGGTCAGAACAACCGCGATGCTTCGTCCGGCCGCAAACCACCGGAGGCGCCACAGTCGCCGGGAGATGAGGCGTGACCGAAACGGCAACGAGCCTCGCGCTGGTGACGGGGGGGGCGCGCCGCGTGGGACGCGCGATCTGCCTCGAACTGGCCCGCAGCGGCTGCGAGGTGATCCTCACCTATCGCACGAGTGAGCGAGAGGCGCAGGAGACCGCCGCCGAGTGTCGCGCCCTGGGAGTGAGCGCTTCGGCGCAGCGGCTCGATCTGGAGGATCTCGATGCGGTCGAGTCCTTTGGCCGGCGCCTGGTCGCGGCGCATTCGCGGCTCGATCTGCTGGTTCACAACGCTTCGATCTACGAGCGCACGCCGTGGGGCGGCGTCGGACAGGGGGGCGCGATGCGGCACTGGCGCATCAACGCGCTGGCGCCGCTGCTGCTCACGCAGGCGCTGGCGGGTCCGTTGACTGCGGCTCGCGGCCTGGTGGTGGCGATGTGCGACGCCCACACGCTCGGCCGGGCGCGGCGGCGCTACCTCGCCTACTCGATGAGCAAAGCCGCGCTCGCCGAAATGGTCCGCTCCCTGGCGCGGGAGATGGCGCCGCAGGTGCGCGTGTGCGGCATCGCGCCCGGCGTCGTCGCCTGGCCCGAGGACGCCGAGCCTGCTGAGATTGAATCGTATGAGAGCCGCATTCTGCTCCAGCGGCCCGGCACTTCCGAAGACGTCGCCCGGCTCCTCCGCTTCCTCTGGCGCGAGGGAACCTACCTCAACGGCGAGATCATCCGCCTCGACGGCGGGCGATCGCTGACGTAATCGCGACGAAGAGTGCGTTGTCGGCCGCCGCGTGAGAGTGGGTGCCGTGGTCTGGAGGGAGGCTCTGCGACCGGAAGGCCGCGCCGTCGCGCGGACGGACGATCAAGTTGGTTCCACCGTCGATCGCGTGCTCGCGTGGCCCGCGCTCCCAGGGCGTCGCTTGGACCACGGCACCCCGTTCAGTCCGTCGGCTACAAACCCAGCCGCGTGCGCTTCGCCTCCCACTCCGCCTGCTCGCGCTTGTTGTCCGTCTTGATCGCTTCGCCGGTGCGCAGAGATTCCACTTCGAGGCCGCTCAGGAATAGCCCGTTGAGGCGGTAGTCGCGGAACGCCTCCATCGCCACGGGGCAGATCGGCTCAATAAGAGAGTACATCGCGTTGGCGAAGTCCTGGATTTCCTGCTGCGCGTGCGGGTCCATGCGCAGGGAGAGGAAGTGCATGACGTTGTGCAGGTCGCACTTCCAGTACCACTGTGTGTAGATGCTCACCGGCAGGCCGATGCGGGCCAGTTCGCGCGACACGCCCTTGCCCATGAGCCGCTCGTACTCGCCGTAGAGACGCTCCGCCTTGTCGAGGTAGGCGAGAAACTCCTCCGCCGTGGCGATGTCGATGGGCTCATCGCCGCCCTGCCGGTTCGCCATCGACTGCTGGCGCACGTTGTCGGCGCTGGGCCGGTAGAACTGATCGGGCATGACGGAGTAGCGCGCGGAATACTCGTTGACGTTGGCCGTGCGGTGCCTGATCCACTGCCGGGCCACGAAGATGGGCATGGCGATGTGGAACTTGAATTCGACCATCTCGAATGGGGTGGTGTGGCGGCGGCGCAGGAGGTAGCGCACCAGCCCGCGATCCTCCTGCACCTTCTTCGTCCCCGCGCCGTAGGAGACGCGGGCGGCCTGCACGATGGCGAAGTCCGCCGTCTGCCCCTGCGGCACCAGGCGCGGCATCACGTCGGTCAGCGCGATGAAGCCGTGCTCGTGGACGGGAATCTCCCAGCGGGCGATGCCGTTCATCAGATCGACGAGCGGCGTCTCGGATTCGATGCGTTTGATCTCGGTCATGGGTCGGCATTGTAGATTTGCCGGTTAGCCGCGACGCGCAGGCTTTGCGAAGCGGAGCGCGTCGAGTGCGAAGGGGCGTTCAATGCATCAAAACCCCGCCTCCGGCAGCGCCTCCGCCTCCGCCAGCGCCTTGCGGACCTTGACCTTGATCGGCCCCCAGTCGGCATCAGCCCGCTTGTTCACCGTCACGAAGTCGCCGCGAAACATGAGCGAGATCACGCCGTCGATCGAGAAAAGCGCCGTCGCGATCGGATCCTGTCTCGCATCAGGCGGCGTGATGAAACTCAGCGTGCCGCGGCTGATCGGCCGGTCGAGGTTGAACTTCAGCGCATCGGGGTTCGGGGTCGTCTCGATGTCGATGATCGTGAAGCCCATGCGGTTCACACCACTCGCACCGCGCGGGCGAACTGAATCATGCGGCGGTGGATGTCAGCGATGCCGATCTGCCGCAGGCGATCGAGGCTGAACGCCTCGACGGTGAAACTCGATATCACCGTGCCGTGCGTCAATGCATGCTGGATCGAGGCGAAGTCGGTGCGGTTGATGGAGGCGAGGTAGCCCATCATTCCCCCGGCAAAGCAGTCGCCCGCGCCGGTGGGATCGATGACATTCTCGACGGGGAAGGCGGGGAGGACGGCCATGCCTTCCTCGTGGGCCAGCAGGCAGCCGTGCTCGCCCTTTTTGAGGACGACGAACTTGAGATCGTGTCTCTCGCGGATCGTCAGCGCGGCTTTGACGGGGTTGCTGATCTCCGTCATCATTTCCGCCTCGGAGTCGTTGAGCACCAGGCCGTCAATGCGAGCAAGCAGTTCGCTCAGCGCCTCGCGCTCGGTGCTGATCCACAGGTCCATGGTGTCGGCGACGGCGAGGCGGCGCCTGGGAAAGGCGTCGAGGAACTGCATCTGGTTCTTCGGATAGGCGTTGGCGAGAAAGACGAATTGCGAATCTTCAAACGACCGGGGCACGGGCGGGGGCGCCTCGCCCAGCACGCCCAGATCGACCTCCAGCGTATCGCGGTCGTTCATGTTGGGGTGGTAGCGGCCGGTCCAGCGGAAGGTCTCCGATCCGCGCCGCATTTCCAGCCCGGCCAGATCGACGCCGGGAAAGGAGCGCAGGGCCTCCAGATATCGCTCGTTGAAGTCCTCCCCCACTGCCGCCACGACGCGCACGGCATGGAAGAAACTCGCCGCGGCGGCGAAGTAGGTGCATGACCCGCCGAGCACCTCAGCGGCGCTGCTGGCGGGGGTGTGAATCGTGTCAATCCCGACGGACCCGGTGACGACCAGTGGCATGAACAACTCCTGCTTGGATCAGGCAGAGAGCATAGGCCCGTCAACGCCCGCCCTCGGCGGAGGGCGATCGCGCTCTCGTTGTCATGCTCGCGAAGGCGGGCATCCAGCGAGGTGGCAAGGCTCATCCGAATCGGTTCTGGCGATTGAAACAGAACGGTGCAGCGCGACTGGATTCCCGTCCGTGCGGGAATGACGAAAACGCGATCGCCCTGCCTTGGCCGAGGGTGGGCTTTGCAGGCACGGTATGATGCGCCATGACCGCCGTCGTCATCGCCATCGATTCGCCTGACGATCCGCGCCTCGCGCCCTACTTGAACATGCGCGACCGCGAACTGGCGAACCAAGGCGATCTCTTCATCGCGGAGGGCGAACATCTGGTTCGCCGACTCCTTGCCAGTTCCATTCGACCGGAGTCGATCCTGGTCACGACGCGCAAAGTGGCTGAGATGGCGCCGCTGGCGCCGCCGGGCTGCCCGGTTTACGTCGCCGGCGATGCGGTCATCCACTCCATACTCGGCTTCAAGTTTCACTCGGGGGTGATCGCGTGCGCCAGGCGTCCGCCCGTTCCCTCTCTCGAATCGATCATGGGCGGCGCGGGGAGCGATCGCTTCACATTGGTCATCTGCCCGGAACTCCACAACACGGAAAACCTCGGCTCGCTCATACGGATCGCGGCCGCCATGGGAGCGCAGGCGATGGTGGTCGGCGAGCGGTCGTGCGATCCGTTCTTTCGCCGCGTGGTGCGCGTCTCGATGGGAGCGGTGTTCCGGCTGCCGATCGTTCGCTCCGCCGATCTGCGCTCGGACCTTGTCGAGTTGCGGCGAAAGTGGGAGGTGGAGATGATCGCCACGATCGTGGGCGACCCTACGGCGGAGGTGCTCGATGGGGGAACGCAGCGCCGGCAGCGCGCCGCGATTCTCCTGGGCAGCGAATCGCAGGGACTCGGCCGCGAGTGGCTCGACCTGTGCGATCGGCGCCTGACGATCCCCATGCACCTGGGCAACGACTCGCTCAATGTCGCCGTCGCGGCGGGGATCTTTCTCTGGCACTTGTGCCGATGATTGCAGCGCCGGCTCGCGTTGAATCAGCGCGCGGGGGGGGTCTCGTCGGTTCGCGATGCAACCCGCTGCTCGCGCGGCGACTCGGTCGTTCTCACCGGCGGCGGAAACGGAACGGGCGCCGGCGCACCCCGGTCGTTCCACTCGTTCAATCGCGAGACGATCTGGCGAAACCGCTGCTCGAACTTGTGCTGATCCATGCCTGCTCCCCTGTGCGGCGCGGTGATGACGCCGACACAAGGAGCAATCCGCAGGCCGCGGCGCGGGAAGCGAGACACGCCGATAAGCGCCGCCGACACAGCCCACCAGGGGCGGGACCGCTGCATCGACGGGCGCAGGGTCCGAAAGAGAGAGGAGCGGCTGCGCCGAATGTGGCGGGTGAGCAACACCCAGGGCGCGCGGCGTCTCAGTCAAACAGGATCATGGGACGTTGCAGGAGCAGGACATCCTGCACCGGTCCGCGAGCGCCCTCTTCGAGGCGGACTGTCAGCGCCGAAGCGTCGCGCAAGGTGAGGATGATCTCGCGGCGGCTGCGGCCGGTGCCGTCCATGCGCGACTCGAAGACGATTCGATCATCGACGAGGATGGTGAGGTCGAAGTCGGCCCACTGAGCGGCGGAGCGCGGCACGACGGCGGTCGTGAAGAATCGCGTCGCGCCCGGCGGAAGCGCGTAGCGAGCCTCAATCGGGCCGCGCATCTCCACATCCGCCAGGCCGGCGGCGCGGTCACGATCGACGACGTGCGGCTCCTCAACGACGCGCAGGTAAGGCGAGTCGCGGCTGACCTCCGGCGCCAATTCGGCCAGCGGCATGAGGCGCTGCGAGTCAAAACTGATTCCCCGCAGCATCTCCGTCTCGACGTTGCATTTCAGGCCGTCCGTCATCGTCGTGAACTGAAACGACGCCGGCGACCAGCGGCACTCGCGCACCCGCAGCACGCTTCCGTCGGCCAGCCAGACCATCATCCCCGAAGGGCGCTGAGCGGGGTTGACCAGCGCCAACGAGGCGACGTGCCGCCGCGGCAGTCGCGTCGGCTCGAGGGAATCCGTGACTTCGAACACGATCTCTTCGCCGAGCGAGACGAGCAGGCCCGAGAGCGCATCGCCGTTGGCGAGCAGCAGGCGGTCTTCGGCCGCGTGCTCATCGAGTTTCAGGAGTTTCGCTCCGGGGAGGAAGCGCGCCCGCCTGATCTGTTCGACGGGTGCGGCGAGCACGCCGATGCGGTCGATCTTCCAGCCGAGGTGGTCGGGGAGGGGCGCCGAAGCGGGCGCGCCGACCCAGCGCTGCCCGTCCACGAGGTCCACCAGCCGATCCCCGGCCGCGAATCGCGCCGGATCCGGTTCATCGACGCGCATGATCGCAAGCAGGTCGTGCATGGGACGGCGGTCGATGAGTCCGGAGCGCAGGCACTCGACCCAGCCGTCTTCGATCGCGGCCAGTTCCACCGTGTCGGCCCGCAGATCGAGGTCGATGAGGAGGAATCGCTGTCGATCCTGGGCGCGGGCCTGGCCGGGGATGAGCCCGACGCAGATCAGAGCGATGAGCAGGAGGGATTGGCGCGGAGATCGCATGTGCATGGAGATCCGATTCAAGGCGCGCTGAAGGCGGTGTCGTTGGCCCTTGGCCGGGCCGAAGGGCGCGGCCGCGGCTTCAGCGCCCGCGTGCCGGGAGGAGTTCGCTTCACTTCTGAAAGATCGGCAGATAGCGCTTGGGCATTTGCAGGACGATGAGGGCCATGGCCGCGGCGTAGGGTCCGCCGGCGTGGGGATCGCTCCACGAGCCGCTGCCGCGATCCTGCTTCAAGATGATCTCATCGCGGGCTTGCGGCCACCAGCGCTGCCAGTGATCGCCGCCGGCGAGGTACATCGCCTGCGCCGTGTAGTAGATGCCGTAGAAGTAGTGCGCCTGGTGGCGCGATCCTCCCGGCGGGGCGTTCTCGTGCAGGTACTTGAGGCCCTCTTCGAGCGCCTCGTCTTCATAGATGCCGGCGTAATTGAGGCTCGCGATGCCCGCGGCCGAGCGCGGCCAGGCCGAAGCCCCCTGCACCTTCATATAGCGGAATCCCCCATCGGGATTCTGGCAGTCGCGCACATACGCAACGGCCCGGTCGATCGTCTCCTTGGGCACCTTGATGCCGGCGTTGCGCGCCGAGCGCAGCGCCATGATCTGGCAGATCGTCACCGAGACGTCGGCGTCTTCGGGGAGCGGGTTGTAGCGCCAGCCGCCCTCGGGATTCTGGCACTGGACAATGAGGCGAACGGCCTTGACGAGCGCCTCGCGCAGGCGGGTGTCGTCTTCGACGCCGCCCATGCCGTAGATTTCGCCGAGAAAGAGCGTGGCGAAGCCGTGGCCGTACATCGGCCCGTGCGATTCGCCGCCGACGATGAGGCCCGTCTCCGTACACTGGTTGAGGACAAATGCGAGCGCCTTCTCAACGTTGCGGGCGTACTTGCCGCGTCCGGGCAGGTGTCCATCGGACATGAAGGCGAGGCCGCACAGGCCGGTGATGCCGACGTTCTGGCTGAAACGCGTGTCGGGTCCGAAGGAGCCGTCGGCGTTCTGCTGGGCGGCGAGGTATTCGAGGCCGAGGCGGACCGACTCATAGAGGCGCTCGTTCATCTCGGGTTCGATGAGGGGGGGCGCGTTCCGGGCCGAGCCGGTGGGCAGAGGGGGCGGAGTCTGCGCCGAAACCCACGCCGTGCCGCACACGAAAAGACCAACGAGACAGGATGACCAGGCAAAGTGCTGACCTGTTGGCGGGCATTTCATGGGTGGGACTCCTCCGCGAGCCGCTGGTAGTAGATTTCGGTCAGTCGCTGATAGAGGCGCGCCGCAGCGTCGCCGCGACCCTGGCGCAGCAGATCGCGGATGCGCGGCGGAAGATTCCCCCACTCGCTTCCCGTTTCGGAAATCGCGCCGTCCAATTGGCCTTCGCGCAGCGGAGGCCGATTGTCGGGTCCGCGGCTGGCCTCCGTGCCCGGCTGCGGATTCTGCTGTTGCTGCTGCTGGCCCGGCGGCGCCTGCTGAGGGTTGGGCTGCGATTGCGGCTGCTGGCGGCGCTGCTGCTGCTGTTGGGCCTGGGCGATCAGCGTGTCGAGTTTGAGGATGGCCTCTTCCTGAAGGCGCTGCGTCGCCAATCCGGCATCGCGCTGATCGAGAAGGCGCGTCGCGGATTGGTCCATGCTCTCGATCGCTTCGACGAAGAGCGCGGCGACATCGACGCCGCCGCCCTCTCCCGTCTCGCCCGTGAGTTTCTCGATGATGTCCGAAGGCGGGCGCTCCGTGCTCTGACCGTCTTTGGTGAGGCCGAGGAGATCATCGAGGCTCGGGGGCGACGATTCGCGCGGCGGAGAGGTCGGCTGAGCCCAGGCCGGCGCCGCGATGGACAGGTGAAGAACCCCTCCGAGCACCACGAGGACGATCGCGTTGCGGGTCAAACGGATCATGGTTGTGTGCCCTCCGGCCGGGGAGCGGGTTGAGTGCCGCCGCCGGCCTGTTCCGACATCGCCTCGATGAGTCGCTGACCAAGTTCGGAGAGTTCGCGCTGCGCTGTGCCGAGTTCTTCGAGGCGCATCGAGCGATCGCCTTCGTCGAGGCTGGCGCCGGTCTCATCGAGAAGGCGCGTCGCGCGGTACACGGCGTCCTGGAGCGACCGCAGGAGTTTGAGTTGGGCGATGGGGGGCACGAGCGGAGGAGGCTGCCCGCCGCCCTGTCCGCCGCCTCCCTGTTCGCTTTGATCGCCCGGCTGCTCGAACTCCTGGTTGGAAGGCGAGTCCTGGAGCGCCAGCGCCAGGGCGAGGAAGCGGTCGGCGATGTCCTGCTCGCGCATCAACTGGGCCGGCCCGATCGTCGCCGCGCGCAGGTCATCCACCACCGTCGCCGCGAGCGCGTCGATCTGAAGGTGGCTGGCCTCGAAGACGAATGATTCCGCGAGTTCCTCCGTCCGGCGCAGGAGGTCCATCGCGTCAACGCGGATCTGCGCCTGCCGGTTGCCGAGTTGGCGCGCCAGGACGCGCAGACGGCGGTCGAGTTCGACGCCGGCCATCGGCTGAGTTTCGGCCTTGAGCGCGGTCTGTCGCTCGTGAAGGTCGCGGTAGGCCTGGGCGAGTTCCTGGCGCTTCTGCTGCTGCTGCTGCTCCTGGAGGCGCTGCTGGATTTCGGCGGCGAGGTCGCGCGCTTCCCTGAGCCGCGCCAGGCTCGTCTCCTCGTTCCGCCTCGCGGCAGGCTCATCGACGGGATCAGCGCGGAGGGCGACGACCGCCTGCTCCTGCGCGCCGCCCGCGGACTCGATCAGCCGCGCCATCGGCGCCAGTTCGCGCCCGCCCTCGACGGCGAGGTCGAGCACGGCATAGGTGTTGGTGTTGAGTTGAAGCATGGCGCGATCGAGTCCCTCGAATACCCCCTGGGCCGCGCCGAGCGCGGCGAGTTGATTCTCCTGGCCGAGGATCAGCGCCTCGAGCGACTGGAGAAGGCTTTCGAGTTGCCGGGCGAGGCGCTCGGCGCGGGCGCGTTCCGTCGCCTCCAGTTGATTGAGCATGCTCGCAAGCGCTTCCATCGCCTGCTGCTGCTGGTCGGAGGCGCGCTGCCCCTGGTTCTGCTGGAGTTGCTGCGCGGCGTCGTTCATGCGCTGCTCGAGTTGGCGGCTCTGCGCCTCCTTGATCGCCTCCTCCATGGCGCGCGCCAGATCGGGATCGGCGTCCTGCATCTGCTCGGCCCGCTCGCGCAGGTCGTCAACGAGTCGCTCGCCGCGCTGCGCCAGTTCTTCCTGCCGCCGCGCCAGTTCGTCAAGAGACTGGCGCTGTTCGTCGGTCAGTTGCGAGGGGTCGAGGCCGCGCGTCCGGTCCGTCGCCTCGCGCGCCTGCCGCTCGAGATTCTGCTGATCGCTGAGGAGTTGCTCGACCTGGCGGCGCATCACCCACGAGTCCTGCCCGCGATCGAGCAGTTCAATAAGGTCGGCGAGTTCATCGGCGACAGCCTGCTGGCTTTCGGCACGCTCCTGCTGGCGCTGGGCGGCCTGCTCATCCGTTTCGGCGGGCTGCTGCGCCTGCGCCAGCGACTCGGAGGCGGCGTTGGAGGCCTGGCCGGCGCGCTGCAACGTCTCCGACGCCTCGGCCATGAGTTCCTCGAGTTCGCGGTCTCCCAGACGGTTGTCGCGCACCCGGTCTTCGATCTGATCCAGCGCCTCGCGCTGCCGGTCGATCTGCTGGCCGATTCGCGACTGATCGCGGAGATCGCCCGCGCTTTGCCGGCCCTGCGCCAGCCGATCGCTCAGATCGCGCTGTTCCTGCTCGATGCGGATGGCGCTGTCGCGGATGGCGGAGAGATTCTCATAGACCTGCTCGACGAATTCCGCGTCGGTGATGATCCGCAGCCGCCGCGGCGACGAGACCGCCCGCTCGTGGGTTTCGCCGTCAAGCGCGAAGGTGTCCACGGCCGAGGCGATGATCGTCACCACGTCGCCGGGCTTGACGCTGAGCATCGACAGATCGAGCGTCTCGGCGAGTTGTTCGAGGGTGGTCGAGCCGGTCAGCGAGGCGATGGTGCGGGGCGAATCGCCTTCGTTGATCGTGGCCTCGATCGCCAGGGCATCGACGAGCACATCATCGCGCGCCTCGGCCTTGAGGTCCACGTAGGCGCGGGGCAGGCAGGTGCGGTCCGCGGCCGGCTCGATGATCGAAACGGTCGGCGGTGCATCGGCCCTCGCCTCGATGCGGTAGGCGACGTCGTCGGGGCCAAGCAGGCCGTATTGATCCACGGGCACGGGCTGGAGCCGCGTGGTCGCGTCGAGAATCCAGGTGATGGTCCATTCGAGGGCGCGGCCTTCATCATTCACCGTGGCGGCGAGTTGCGCTTCGTCCTCGGCGATCTTCTCTTCGCCGGCATCGACGCGCCAACCAAGCAGCGCTTTCCAGTCCTGGGACTGAAGGTCGGTGGGCAGCGGCTTGTTGAAGGAGAGCGAGAGCGTGGCCCGCGATCCGGCCAGCGCGGGCGGCGCGAGCACGGCGCGTTCATCGGTTCCGCCACCCAGGTCCGTCACCGCCTGATCCACAACTTTCGCCGCGTACGCCGGCGGATCGATGATGACCTCAGCGCGCTCGATGCGCGGCGGGGGGACGATGGCGATCGTCTGCACCGGCGTCTCATCGTCCTGCGACGAGAACCGAATATCGATGCGGTCGGCGTCAGGTTCGATGAGGCGCTCAAAGAGGCCCTCGCGCTGCTGAGTGAGGATGACCTGCTGCCACTGGTCGCTTTCGTCGCCGCGCCAGAGGCGGAAGTGGGCGTAGATGCGCATCTCTTCGCTCAGGCCGCGGGTGACGCGCGCCTGGAGCGGCAGCGCCTTGCCGAGCGGGTGGACGGTCTGGGCCATGGCGGACTCGACGCCGGTGCGCTTGAGCCAGCGCGCTTCGCCGAATGGGTTGAGCCAGCGCTGCGCCGCGATGGAGGCCGAGCCCGGCATGGTGAGGCACAGCGTCGCCACGATCGCCGCCGCGAGCGCGAGGACGCCGAGATCGTTCACCGTGCGCCGGCGGGCGACGAGGGAGCGGAGGTTCTCGCGCCCGGCTCGCTGCTGCGCTTCGACGACGGCCTGCGCGGCGAGGGGGGAGCGCGCGGGCTCATCACCCATCACGAAGTCGACGCCCGAGGCGAGGTGGCCGCGCAGACCCGGCAGGAACTTCTCAAAGCGCAAGGCCAGGTCGGTGAGCGTGGGGCGGAAGCGGATCGCGGGGCCGACGTAGCGCCACAGCATGGTTGCGGCGCCGAGGATCACGGCCACACCCAGACCCAGCCTCGCCTCACCCGGCAGGCGAAAGAGATAATCGATCACGACCAGCGCGAGCGCCGTGCCGATGATCCATGCGAGAAGCACCGCCACTCGCTGCGCCAGCAGCATGAACCGGGCGGTCCGGCGGATCGATTCGATTTCCCTGAGCACGTCGCGCATGATGGCTCCCGCGTTCCGTTCATATGGTACGGCCCGCCGCCGGGCTCCTCCCGCGTTTCCATGCGCCGGCCGGGGGCTGCCGGTTGCAGTTTCCCGCGGGTCGCGGCGCAGGGCGGGGGGCTGACCGGGTTCGACCCCACCTCTATAACATCGGTCCGACCCCCCGTTGCGTTACGCGAAGTGTGCCGGGGCAAGAAAGTTCATCCGCACAGACGCTGCCCGCGGCGCCTTCCGCCGCTCGGTTTGAGGCAAAACGTGCGAAGAAGGGGATTGCCATCGCTTCGCGCCAACCGTAGGCTAACCCGTGGCTGTCTGCCCTGACGCGGCGGCGGATCGATCCAAGGGACCGGGGCGCGGTGAAACCGCCTGGAGGTCGCGCCCCCAAACAGCGTAGGGAACAACATCATGAGGAGAGAAACGACTCATCCCCGAACGGGGAAAGCGGGCGCGTTGCTCAGCGCGGCGTTGGTCATCGTTTGGTCGGCGTCCACCGCACAAGCCCAGTGGCGCGAAGTCTGGCGCACCCAGGCCGACAACGGACAGAATCTCACCGAAGTTGACATCGACGTCGAAGTAGACAGCGCCGGCAACATCATCACCATCGGCTGGATCGTGGACCCCGTGACCGGGTCGGACCTCCTGCTTCGCAAGTACGATCGCACCGGCCGCCTGCTCTGGACGCGAACCTACGACGGCGGAGGCGGGGGCGATGAGTACTTCATCACCGTCGTCATCGACTCGAACGACAACATCATCACCAGCGGCACCGCCTTCAACGCCAACGGCAACCGCGACATCGTCACCTTCAAGTACGATCCCGACGGCAACGTCATCTGGACGGCGCCCTACGACGGACCACTGGGCGGACATGACGAGTGCTACGGCTGGCCGCCGCTCGCGCTCGACGCCGCCGACAATGTCTACGTCTGCGGATCCTCGCAGGCGCTCGACGGCGTGTACGACCTGGTCACGATCAAGTACGACTCGGCCGGAACGGAGCAGTGGGCCGCTCGATACCGCGGCCCGAACCAGACCGTGCCCCAGGCCCTCGGCTACGCACTGGCCTACACGCCCAGCGGGCATGTCTACGTCGCCGGCACCACGCGCAACGTCGATGGCAACGGCGACTACCTCCTGCTCAAGTACGATTCGAACGGCCAGCCGCTCTGGGATCGCCTCTTTGACAGCGCGTATCACGGCTGGGAGGCCCCATACACCATGGTCGTGGACGACGCCGAGAACATCTTCCTCGTGGGCATCTCCGATTCGCAGTACCTCAACAACGACTTTGAGTACTGCGCCGTCAAGTACGCGCCCGACGGCACGTTTCAGTGGGAGGGGCGCTACGGCGGCGACTTCGGCTTCCACTACGGATGGGTTGGCGAACCGGATGGGACCGGCGGCGTTTACGTCAGCGGCGCCTCCATGACCGGCGGCGGAGAGTATGACATCGCCACCGTGCGCTTCGACACCAACGGCAACACCGCCTGGGTTCGACGATTCCGCAACCCGCGCTGGTTCGGCGACGACTGGGCCTACGGACTCTGCACCGACCTGGACGACAACCTGCTCGTCGCCGGCTTCGGGTGGAACGGCCACGGGAACGGCGACGATGCCTATCTGCTCAAGTACTCTCGCGCCGGTGACTTGCTCGATTCTGTCGTCTACGACTCGCCGATCCACGGGGATGACTGGTGGACGGCCGTCACGGTTGATGATGCCGGCCGCGCCATCGTCGCCGGCGTCTCGCTCGGACTGGGTACGGGGGCCGACTCGATCGTCGGCAAGTACACGACCGCGCCGCCGCCGGAACTGGTCATCAATCCCGATCCACTCCAGCCCCGCAGCAACGCGAACTTCACGGTGACGGACATGGAGCCGCACTCGGCGTGCTATCTCGCCTACAGCGTGCAGGGCAGCGGCAACGTCTTCGTGCCTCTGCTCAACACCACGCTGGGGATTCGCAGTCCGCAGCAGGCGGGCGGCATCGTGCTCAGCGATTCCGCCGGCACCGCGGTGTGGAACCTGCGCATCCCCGGCAACGCTTCCGGCGCGAGCGTCTGGTTCCAATGCGCGCAGTACAACCAGGTGAGCAACGTCGTGGCGACTCAAGTCGAGTGATGCCCCCCTGGGGGATTATCGGGTCTGATCGTTGACAGCCCGCCGGGCCGCCGGCGGGTTGTCGCTTTTGTCCGCGACCTCGGTTGCTGCGGCTGGAATGCTCGTATCATCCCCCTCCGAGCAGTGACTGCCGGGGCAGGAACAAGGGACGAGATGATGAGACGAATGCGCGAGTTGCGGGGATGTCGGGCGGGCGCGTTGATGGTGGCACTGGCGATTGCCGCACCGGCGCTGGCGCAGCCCGCGGCGCCGGTCGCCGTGGACGCCGTGCGGCAGGAGTCGGTGACTCGGATGCACCGGATCACCGGGGAGATCGCGCCCCGCAGGCGCTCGACGATCGCGACCGAGGAGGCAGGCATCGTGCTGCGGGTTCCCTTCGACGCGGGGCAGCGCGTGAAGACCGGCGAGGTGCTCGCCGAACTCGACGCCGACATCCTTCAACTCACCCTGCTCGAGCAGCGGGCCGAACTCGCCGAGGCCCAGGCGACGGTCGAAGAACGCCGCACCCGCGTCGAGTGGGCCCAGCGCGACTTGGGATCGCTCGAGGAATTGCTCGGCCAGGGCGCTGCGAAGGCAAAGGAAGTGGATGATAAGCGAAGCGAATTGCTCGGCTTCCGGGCGCTGCTCCGCCAGAGCGAGGAGAGTGTCCGCCTCTCGGGCGTCCGCATCGACCTGATCGAGCGCCGCCTCCGCAACAAGGTGATCCGCGCGCCCTTCGACGGCGTGGTGATCATCAAGCACGCGGAGGTCGGGCAGTGGGTGGCCATCGGCGGAGCCGTCAGCGAGGTGATCGAGCTCGACACGGTCGATGCCGTGCTCGACGTGCCGGAGTGGCTGGTGGGCGAATTGAAGGTCGGCATGCCGCTGGAGATTCTCGCCGCGGCGCTCGACGACGCGGTCGTGGGAACCATCCGGACCATCGTGCCGCTGGGCGATGCGCGGGCGCGGACCTATCCGGTGAAGGTGTCGATCGAGAATGGCGAGGGGCGACTCAAGCCGGGCATGGCGGTGAAGGGATGGGTTCCGTCCAAGGAGTATGACCAGGCGTTGACGGTGCCGCGCGATGCGGTGCTGACCTCCCCGACGGGTTCCTACGTCTACGCCTTGCGCGAAGGTGCGGTCTTTCCGGTGAACATCGAGATTCGCTCCAGCGCCGGGCTTGATCGCTTCGTGGTGGACGGCCCGCTGGCGCCGGGCACGCTGGTCGTGATTGAAGGCAACGAGAAGTTGTATCCGTCGGCGAAAGTGTCGATCGTTCGCGACGCTTCCAAGGAAACTGCCGCGACAGGAGAACTCGGAGGCTAGGCGCGCCGCGGCGCCTCGCGCCCAACCCCGCGCCCGGACCCGTTCACTCAATCATGGACCTCATTCGCACCAGTATCGAGAAACCGGTCGCGGTCGTCGTCGGCGTCGTGCTCGTGCTGCTCCTGGGCATCCTGGCGCTGAACGCGATCCCGATTCAATTGACGCCCAACGTCGATACGACGGTGGTGACGGTGACCACGACGTGGGAGGGGGCCAGCCCGCAGGAGATCGAGCAGGACATCATCGAGAAGCAGGAGGACAAACTCAAGGGTCTGGCCAACCTGCGCAAGATGACAAGCCAGAGCCGCGAAGGCAGCGGGCAGATCACCCTCGAATTCGTGGTCGGCGCCGACAAGGACGCCGCCCTGCGCGAGGCGTCGGACAAGTTGCGCGAGGTGCGCAGTTACCCGGAGGGCGTCGATGAGCCGGTCATCGAAGCCTCCGATCCGATGAACCGCGACTACATCGCCTGGATCATCTTCGAGACGGAGGATTCCGACTTCGACGTCCGCACGCTCCAGGACTTCGCGGAAGACAACATCAAGGTGGCCTTCGAGCGCATCGAGGGGATGTCAACGGTGGGCGTGCTCGGCGGCTGGGAGCGCGAGGTGCAGGTGCGCGTCGATCCGGTGCGCCTGGCGCAGCACGGGCTGACCTACGGCGAGCTCTTCGACGCCCTGCGGCGCGAGAATGTCGATCTCTCCGCCGGGTCCATCGACGAGGGCAAGGCGAGCATCACCCTCCGCACCGTCGGCCGCTTCCGCACGACCGACGACGTGGGGCAGACGATCATCACGCGCGACGCCGGCGGGCCGATTGTCGTTCGCGACGTCGCCGACGTCGTGATGACCTACAAGAAGCCGGGCTCCTTCGTGCGCTCGAAGGGCAAGACGGTCATCGCCATCAACGCGCAGCGCGAACTGGGCTCCAACGTCATCGAGGTGATGACCGGACTTCGCGCGGCCCTGGCGGACCTCAACCGGCCGGGCGGGTTGCTCGACGCGCAATCGCAGCGCCTGGGACTCTCTTCGCCGTTGCGGCTGCGGCAAGCCTACGACCAGACGATCTACATCGATCAGGCGATCGGTCTGGTGCAGAACAACATGTACATCGGCGGCGCCATCGCCGTCATCACGCTCCTGCTCTTCCTGCGATCGATCCGATCGGTCGGCATCATCGCGCTGGCGATCCCCATCTCGGTGATCGGGACGTTCGTGGCGATGGTGGCGATGGGTCGCAATCTCAACGTCATCAGCCTGGCGGGACTGGCGTTCGCGGTCGGCATGGTGGTGGACAACTCGATCGTGGTGCTGGAGAACATCTACCGGCACATCGAGATGGGCGCCACGCCGCGCCAGGCGGCGTACCGCGCGCCGCGCGAAGTCTGGGGCGCCATCCTCGCCTCGACGCTGACCACCCTCGTCGTCTTCATCCCCGTCCTCTTCATTCAGGAGGATGCGGGGCAACTCTTCCGCGACATCGTGCTGGCGATCTGCGCGGCGGTGGCGTTGAGCCTGGTGGTCTCGATCACGGTCGTGCCCTGCGCCGCGGCGATCTGGCTCTCGCTCGGGTCGGGCATGGCGAGTCGGCGGAACACGGCCTCGAGCAAGCCCGCCGCCGATGAGCCGCGCGGCCTGAGCGGCGCGATTGGCCGGTTGATCTACGCGCTGTGCGGCTCTGCGATGGCGCGACTCTCCATCGTCGCCTTCTTCGCCGTCGGCGCCGTCTGGGGAAGCATGTGGCTCATGCCCCCCACCGACTACCTGCCCAAGGGCAATCGCAACATGACCTTCGGCATGCTCGTCACTCCGCCGGGCTACAACCTCGACAAGCAACTCGAACTCGCCCACCGCGTCGAGGCGGAGATCCGCCCCTTCTGGGAGGCGGGGGAACTGAAGGGCGATCCCGAGGCGTATCGGAAGGCCGTCGAGAATCTCCCCGCGATTCCGACTTTCAACTGGGCCACCGGCCAGCCCGGCCCCCCCGTTCACCCGCCGACCATCGAAAACTACTTCTTCGTCTCGGCGCGCGGGTTCATGTTCCACGGCGGCGTGAGCGACGACGAAAAGCGAGTCGTCGATCTCGCCACCCTCTTCAATCATTCCACGCGCGCGGAGAATCTGCCGGGCGTGAGCGGCTTTGCCTTCCAGGTGCCGCTCTTCCGCCTCTCGGGTTCGAGCGGGTCGTCGATCGACGTGGAGTTCGCGGGCGACGACATCGAGCAGGTCAATGCCGCGGCCGGCCTGGCGTACGACGTTCTCGCGCAGGAGTTCGGGTACGGCAAGGTGCAGACCCAGCCGGGCAACTTTCAGATTCCCGCGCCCCAGGTGAACATCGTGGTCGATCGCCACCGCGCGGCCGACCTCGGCCTCTCGACGCGCGACGTGGGACAGGCGGTCCGGGCGCTGGGCGACGGCGCCATCGTCGGAGAGTTCCGCATCGGCGGTGAATCCATCGACCTCAAGGTCGTCGATCGCAACGCCATTGAGAACGAGCGCTGGATGCAGCGCGACGTCAGCGCCCTGGCGGACATTCCCATCGCCACGCCCGGCGGGCAGATCGTCCCGCTGCTTTCCGTGGCGAATCTGGTCCGCACCACGGCGCCGCAGCAGATCAATCACGTCGAGCGCCAGCGGGCGGTCTCACTCGAAGTCACGCCGGAGAAGGATGTCCCCCTTGGCGCGGCGATGGACAAGATCACCGGCCTCATCGACGACCTCCGCGCACAGGGCCGCATTCCCGACACCGTCCGCACCGAGTTAGCCGGGTCGGCGGACAAACTCACCGCGGTGCGCGAAGCACTGCTCGGCGACGGGACGCTCATGGGGCTGATTTCAAGCCGATTCTTTCTCGCCCTGCTCATCAACTACCTGCTCATGTGCGTGCTGTTCGAGTCGTTCCTTTATCCCCTGGTCATTCTCTTCAGCGTACCGCTGGCGACCTTCGGCGGGTTTCTCGGCCTGCGCATCGTCCACACCTGGACCGCCTCCGATCCCTACATTCCCACGCAGAACCTCGACATCCTCACCATGCTCGGGTTCGTCATCCTGCTGGGCACGGTGGTCAACAACGCCATCCTCATCGTTCACCAGGCGCTCAACTTCATGAAGGGCTACGGAGAGAGCGCGGATCACCTCGTCGAGAAACTTCCGCCGCGCAAGGCCATCGCCGAGTCCGTCCGCACGCGCCTGCGCCCGATCATGATGACCGCGATGACGACGGTGGGCGGAACGATCCCGCTGGTGGTCATGCCCGGCTCAGGCTCGGAGTTGTATCGGGGCCTGGGCGCCGTCATCCTGGGCGGACTGCTCATGAGCACCTTCTTCACCCTCATCCTCGTGCCGCTGCTCTTCAGTCTCGCGCTCGATGCGCGGTTTGCGATCCGAAGGTTGCTGGGTTGGATCAGTTCGGCGGCGCGACAGCCTGACCTCATTGCCGCAGCGATCGCGCCGACGCGCCCAAGGCGCTCGACCCCCAGCGTCTCACCCCGCAAGCCGGCCGGCCCGGCCGACGGCGTCAGCACGCCCGCGCCCGGCGGCGCCAAGATGGCCTCAACCGACGGCGACAGAACGCCCGCGCCCGCCTCAACGGATGGCCAGACCTCCCCGCGCTCCCCGGTGGGGACGCCTTCGATCGGCTAAGGTGCCCCCCAGAGGCTGCTTCGCCAATCGACCCCCGAATGCAGAATGATCCCCTCCTCATGACGCGGTTGTGACTTTCCGCCCCACCACAATCCGTCGAAGGAGCAAAGGCCAGGCAGGCGTGATTTCAACCGTTCGACGCGGTCCATCTGTCGACACCCATTCTGACAGGCATTCTCGGACCAGCGTCCTGTACCTGGAAACGTCAATCGATTGACTTTCCACATCTTCGATACGATAATCATAGTGCGGTTGGGAAGGGCTGCACTCGCGGTCCGATGAGCGTAACTGCTCTCCCGGCTGCTTCTTCTTATGCATCTGCTGTATCTCGACGACTCCGGCTCGACGAAGAACCGGGATGAGGACTACCTGGTTCTCGGCGGAGTATCGATCTTCGAGGCTCAGAACCACTACCTCACCCAGCAACTCGATGCGCTTGCGGAGGCATTCGCCCCCGGCAATCCGCAGTCACTGGAGTTCCACGCATCGGACATCTTCTCCGGACGCAAGACGCCATGGAAGGGCATGTTGCTCGATGAGCGTCGCGGCGTTCTCAAGTCGGTGTTGCGCGTTCTCGCTGAGTCTTACGATACAGCCCGCGCCTTCGCATGCGCCGTTCACAAGGCGTCGTTTCCTGCCGCCGACCCGCTCGAGATGGCCTTCGAGGATCTGTGCAGCCGGTTTGACCGGTATCTCGGGCGCCTACAGGCCGAAGGGAGTCGTCAGCGGGGTCTTCTGATCCTCGATGAGAGCGTTCATGAGACGACGCTGCAGGCCTTGGCAACGAACTTCCGCGTGCTCGGGACGAAATGGGGCGTCGTGCGCAATATTACCGAAGTTCCGCTCTTCGTTGATTCGCGAGCCTCGCGCCTCGTTCAACTCGCCGATCACGTAGCGTACGCGGTCTTTCGGCGGTACAACGCAGGAGACTCGCAGTATTTCGACATCATCGCGGCGAAGTTCGACGAGGCGGATGGAGTGGTCCACGGACTCTGCCATAAGCAAACCGCCAATCCGAAGTGCCGCTGCCTGGCCTGCATGAGTCGTCGCTGATGACCAGCCGGGCTCGGCTGGTCAAACATGGCCGGCCAGCGGAGCCGGCAAGCATCGGAACGTGATGTGTGCCCCTTCGGTTTGTGTGACGAATGCAAACAGAGTCAGGCGTCGCCTGGTCGACGGGAACCCGTGGCGACGCAACCACGACGATGGTGCATGAGCACCCCGTTCAGTCCGCCAGGACGACGACGTCGGCGGGATCGACGCGGACGCGGAGTGTGGCGCCGGGCGTGCGCGGCTGCGGATTGACTTCGAGCACGTGGATGGTCACATCGCCTTCGAGTTCGATCTCGTGCCGCGCCGACTCGCCCTGGTAGACGGTGTCGATGAGTCTTCCCGTCCAGGCGTTGGATGCGGCGTCCGAGCGTGGGGTCCGGTCATTGAGGCGCCACGCCTCGGGTCTGATTGAGCAGGTGAGGTTGCCGCTGCGGGGCGTGTCTTCGCGCAGACCGGTGGCGCGGACATCGCCCATCGGGGCGTGCAACACGAGGTGTCCGGCCTCGGCCCCCTTGACCTCGGCGCTGATAAAGTTCGTCTCGCCGAGGAAGTCGGCGACGAAGCGGTTCTCCGGCCGCTGGTAGACCGCGCGCGGCTCGCCGATCTGCACGATCCGCCCCTCGCGCATCACCGCCAGATGGTCCGCCATCGTGAGCGCTTCGACCTGATCGTGCGTGACGTAGACGGTCGTGATTCCCGTATCGCGGCAGAGGCGGCGAATCTCGGTTCGCATCTCCGACCGCAGCCGTGCATCCAGATTGGACAGCGGCTCATCGAGCAGCAGGACTCGAGGCTTGATGACCAGCGCCCGCGCCAGCGCCACGCGCTGCTGCTGGCCGCCGGAGAGTTGGTTGGGCGGGCGCTGGCCGTAGTCCTGCATGCGCACGGCCTTGAGCGCGGCGTTCACGCGGTCGTCGCGCTCGCCGCCGCTCACCTTGCGGACCTTGAGGCCGAAGGCGACGTTCTCAAAGACCGTCATATGCGGCCAAAGGGCGTAGTTCTGAAAAACCATGCCCGTGTGCCGCTTTTCAGGCGGGAGGTCGGTCACGTCGTGGTCGTCGAAGGCGATTCGGCCGGCGACGGGCGCGACGAAGCCCGCGAGCAGGCGCAGCAGCGTCGTCTTGCCGCAACCCGACGGGCCGAGGAGAAAGAAGAGATCGCCCGCTGCGATCCGCAGCGACACCGAGTCCACCGCGACGGTCGAGCCGAACGTCTTGCGCACTCCCTCCAGCGTGATGCCGGTCATGGTTGGGCGATCGTAGCGCGGCGGGGCGCGAACATCGGAGCAGGGTGGAGTCCAACATTCTGGTGCTTTGGATGACGGGCCGGTTGATCGATGGGACCGGTTGATCGTCGGGACCGGTTGATCGTCAGCGCACTGCGGGCCCAACCGCTAGGCCGAAGGCCTCATCGAAAGGAGCCGGGGCTGAAGCGTCAGCGCCACCCCCGGCGTGCGTCGCCCCAACACCACCTCCACTGCGAAGGAGTGGACGTGGTGCTCGGCCGCGTCAAGCTCGCTTCTCGCCGAGTGATCGACGCGCGCCCCCGCCCCTGAAAATAGACCCGTCCCTATTTTCCAGCCCCCGGAAAATAGACCCGTCCCTATTTTCGCGGGCCTTGTTTCTCCGGTGTTTTGTGACGGCCTCACCGATGGCCACGCGGACCGCCTTCGGGGTCCATGAGAATCAATGACACATCGCAACCGGGGGTGGCGATCGAATCGATCGCCACCGCGGGCTGCCGACGACCAGGCCTTTGGCCTGCAATCCACCGCACCACGCGACTGCACCATGCCAGAAAAGTGGACGACACCCAAACGGAATCTCGCCCATCGCGGAGGCGCCCGCTCGCATACGATTACTGCGATGTTCTCCTCCACCCCCCTCCAGCGGCGCATCGAGGCCCTCCGGGACGGCCGGTCGATCCGACCGGACCGGGCGGAGGCGCTGGGGGCCTTTCTGCCGCAGCAGTTCGAGCGCGAGCATCGCAAGCCCTTTGACCGCCTCGGCGAGTTCATCGAACGGTGGGCCGAGATCATGCCCCCTGAGATCGTGGAGCGTTCGCGGTTGAGCGCTTTCAGCCGGGGGGTGCTGACGGTGTGCGTGGATGGCTCATCGACGCTGTACGCGGCAGACCGGGTGCTCAAGTCTGGTGCGGAGAAGCAATTGCGTCTTGCCGGGCGCAAGGCGGTCCTGAGGCGGGTGCGGCTGGCGATCGATCCTTCCCTCGCGCGCGAACCGGCGGCGGACGGCGCGACAGACGGGCTCTCATAACCCAGTTACCCACCCATTCTCCCGACTGGGGCGAACCCCTGATTTGCGGTGCGGGCACAAGTCGCTATCGTAAAGGTTCCATTGGCGGCGGGGACGATCGCCCTTTACAGCGCTCCGGAGCACTGGTGATGCTTGGAAAAGTGTTCAAGGCCTACGACGTCCGCGCGACCTACCCCAACCCGCTCAACGAGCAGACCGCGTGGAAGATCGGCTACGGGACCGCCAGGTACCTCCTCGAACGGGCCGAGGCTTCCGGCGACACCGACCCCATGATGCGCCACATCGTGGTGGGGCGCGACATGCGGCCGAGTTCACCGGCACTCTCCAACGCCCTCATGGAAGGCATCCGCACCTATGGCGCTCACGTCATCGACGTGGGGATGGTCGATACGCCCTTTGTGTACTTCGCCATCAACTATCTCGACTGCGCGGGCGGGGTGATGGTGACGGCGAGCCACAACCCCATCGATTACAATGGCTTCAAGATCAGCGGGCGTCAGGCGTTCCCGATTGGCCAGTCGACGGGGCTTGATGAGATCAGCAAGTACGCCGCAATGGCGGACTTCGAGAAAATCACCCCCTCGCCGGTATCGACGGGTCGCGTTGAAGAGCGCGACTTCTGGGCCGGGTACCGCGAACATGTCCTCTCCTTTCTGAATCTCAACGGCCGCACGCTGCGGGTGGTCGTCGATGCCAGCAACGGCATGGCGGGGACGATGATGAGGAAGGTCTTCAAGGGCGTGGATCGGCTGGAGATCATCGAACTGCACTTCCGCAACACGACCGGTAAGTTCGCCCACGACCCCAATCCGCTCATCGCGGCCAATCTCGCCGACGTTCGACAGAGGGTGCTCGCCGAGAAGGCGAACTTCGGCATCTGTTTCGATGGCGACGCCGATCGCGGGATCTTCGTGGACGAGAAGGCGGAGATCATCGGCTGCGACCACCTCACCGCGATGCTGGCGGGCCACTTTCTCAAGGCCAATCCCGGCGCCCCCATCGTCTATGACCTGCGCTCGAGCCGGGCGGTGGAGGAGGAGATTCGCAATGCCGGCGGCAAGCCCATCAAGTCGCGCGTCGGCCACGTCTTCATGAAGCAGGTGCTGCGCGAGCATGGGGCCGTCTTCGGCGGCGAACTCTCCGGTCACTTCTACTTCCGCGACAACTTCAACGCCGACAGCGGGGCCATCATCTTCGCCCAGGTTCTGAGCGTCCTGGCCTCGACCAAAAGGAAACTCAGCGACCTCATCAAGCCCATCGCCCGCTACGCGCAGTCCGGCGAGATCAACTTCATGAACGAAGAAAAAGACCTCGCACTCGAGGCGCTCGAAGAGCACTTCTCGGCGGCGGCGGAGATCTCGCACCTCGACGGCCTGACCATCGACTGCTTCCGCAAGGAGGGCTGGTGGTGCAACGTCCGCCAGTCCAACACCGAGCCGGTGCTGCGGCTGAATCTCGAAGCCCGCAACGAAGTGATCCGCGACCGCATGATCAACGAGATCGCGCCGATGCTCGGCCACCGCGTGGCGCATTGATCGCCGCGTGCGGCTTGACAAACTCTCGACCGCCCGCCGCATATGCTTTTCAATGACACATTCAACGCTCTTCCGCTCCTGGCTCGCGACCATCGCGCTGCTCGCCGGCGCCTCCGCGCTGGCCTGCCAGCCCGGCGACATCACCTCCAAACCGCTCATCGCGCCGGGCGCCGCGCCGGGCGCGACGATGTTCACGCCACTTGACGCCGCGCAGACCGGCATCGACTTCGAGAACCGCATCGACTGGGAGAATCCGCGCAAGCATCTCTACATGCACAGTTACGCCGGCGGGGGCATCTGCGTAGGCGACTACGACAACGACGGCCGGCCCGATCTCTATCTCACGAGCCAGGTACAGCGCGACCGGCTTTTTCGACAGGTGGGCGATCTTGTCTTCGAGGACGTGACGGACAAGGCCGGCGTCAACCTCGGCGCCGCGTGGGGCAACGGCGCCACCTTCCTCGACATCGACAACGACGGCGACCTCGATCTCTACGTGTGCAACTACGACGCACCGAATCTGCTCTACGTCAACCGGGGCGATGGCACGTTCGTGGAATCCGCGAAGGGCGCCGGCCTTGACTTTCACGGCGCCAGCATCATGGCCGCGACCGCCGACTACGACCATGACGGCTTTGTGGACATCTACCTGCTGACCAATCGCCTCTACCCGGGAACCGTGCTCGATCAACCCCGGATGGAGCGCCGCGGCGGCCGCACCACTCTGTCGCCGGAGCAGAGCGAGTTGTTCGCGGAGCAGACGCGGGTCATTGGCGGGCGCGACGAGCGCTATGTCGTCAAGGCCGGCCAGCGCGACCGCCTCTATCACAACAACGGCAACGGCACGTTCACCGAGGTCGGCGCCGCGGCGGGCATCGCCGGCAACCATCCCGGCCTGAGCGCGACGTGGTGGGACTTTGACGGCGACGGTTGGCCCGACCTCTACGTCGGCAACGACTTCTGGGATCCCGACCACTGGTACCGCAACAACGGCGACGGCACCTTCACCGACTTCATCGGGCAAACCGTCCCGCACACGCCGTGGTTCTCAATGGGTTCGGACTTCGGCGACATCGACAACGACGGCCGGATGGACTTCCTCGCCGCCGACATGAGCGCGCGGACGCACTTCATGTCCAAGATCATGATGGGGGACATGAACGACTCGCGCTGGTTTCTGGAGAGCGCCGAGCCGCGCCAGTACATGCGCAACATGCTCTACCTCAACACGGGCACGGCGCGCTTCATGGAGATCGGGTTCCTCGCCGGCCTGGCCAGCACCGACTGGACGTGGTCGGTCCTTTTCAACGATCTCGACAACGACGGCCGGGTCGATTTCTTCGCGACCAACGGCACGACCAATCACTCCTTCGACCCCGACCTCACCCGTCGACTTGCGGCGCTGGAAGCCGATCTCAACCGGCGCGGCGTCCGGGATCTTCAGCAGCGCTGGGACGAGCAGTGGAGGATGTATCGCCAGTCCCCGCCCCGCCGCGAGCGCAACATCGCGTTTCGCAATGACGGCGACTATCACTTCACCGACGTCGGCGCCGCCTGGGGCGTCAACCAGGAGACGCTCAGTTACGGCGCCGCCATGGCCGACCTCGACCGCGACGGCGATCTCGATCTCATCGTCTGCAACGTGGATGACCCCGTGGGCGTCTATCGCAACGACTCCACCTCCGGGCATCGCATCCTCGTCAGCCTCCGAGGCACGCGGGACAATCGCTTCGGCATCGGCGCGCGCATTCACGTCTCAACGAGCGCCCTCCGCCAGATGCGACAGGTCTATCCAGCGCACGGCTTTGAATCGGCTACGGAGCCGGTGACTGCCTTCGGACTTGGCGATGAAGCGGTCATCGAGCAACTCACCGTCCTCTGGCCCAACGGCGCGCGGCAGGAGTTCTTCAATCTCTCCGCCGACCGCTGGTACACGATCACCCAGCCGCGCGACAAGCCCGACACAACTCCCCTCGCCATCTACGTCGCTCCACCCATGTTTGAACCCGTCGATCCGGCCAATGGGCTGACGACGCCCGTCGCCCCCGAACGACCGTTCGACGAGTACGATGAGCAACCGCTGCTTCCCGCGAGACTGTCGCAGTCGGGTCCGGGACTCGCCTGGGGCGATGCCGACGGCGATGGGGATAATGATCTCTACGTCGGCGGACCGGCCGGCCAGGCCGGTCAACTCCTGCTCGACCGGGGTCAGGGCCGGTTCGACTCAGCCCCGCCCGGACCGTGGAACGAAGACGCGGAATCGGAAGACATGGCCGCGCTGTGGATCGACGTGGACAGCGACGGCGATCTCGATCTCATCGTCGCCAGCGGAAGCGTCGAATGGGAGGAGGGCCACTCCGCCCTGCGCGATCGCCTCTATCTCAACGACGGGAATGGCGGCTTCACGCACGCGCCGCCTGATGCGCTCAGCGAGGCGGCGACGTGTACCTCGTGCATTATCGCCGCCGATTACGACCGCGACGGCGATCTTGACCTGTTCATCGGCGGACGCGCCGTGCCCGGCCGATATCCTCTCGCGCCGCCAAGCCGTCTTCTTCGCAACGACGACGGCCGCTTTGTCGATGTCACGTCAACCGAGGCGCCGGGCCTGGCCGACTCTGGCATGGTGACGGGCGCGGTGTGGTCCGATGCGAACAACGACGGCCTCGTCGATCTGCTCCTGTCGCGCGAGTACGGCTCAATCGCCTTCTGGCAGAACACCGGGGCGGGACTCGTCGATCACACGAGCGAGTCCGGTCTGGCCGACCTGACGGGCTGGTGGAACGGCATTGCCGCCGGCGACGTCGACAACGACGGCGACATCGATTACGTCGTGCTCAACGCGGGGTTGAACACGAAATACAAGGCGCCCACCGTCGAGAAGCCCTCGCTCATCTACTACGGCGACTTCGAGGGCAAGGGCGCCATGCATGTCGTCGAGGCCAAGCACGGCGATCAGGCGCTTCTGCCGGTTCGCGGCCTGAGTTGCTCGAGCGAGGCGATGCCCGTGGTCAAGGAGCGCACGCCGACCTATCACGACTTTGCCGGCGCCACCCTCGATCAGATTTACACGCCCCAGTCATTGCAGGAGGCTCAGGTTCTAAGCGCCGGGCAACTCGCCAGCGGGGTACTCATCAACGAACTCTCGTCGCCAGACGGCGAGCCGAGATTCGTCTTCAGGCCCTTCGACCGGATCGCCCAGGCCTCGCCCGGCTACGGCGTCGTCGTCAGCGATCTCAACGGCGACGGAGCGGCCGATGTTTACTTCGTCCAGAACTTCAGCCATCGCGAACCCGAGACCGGGCGGTGGGAGGGCGGACTGAGCCAGTTGCTCCTCGGCGACGGCCGGGGCGGCTTCACCCCCATCATGCCCGATCAGAGCGGCCTGCTCGTTCCCGGCGACGGGCGCGGCCTGACGATCTGCGACGTCAATCACGATGGCCGGCCCGACCTCGCGCTCACGCTCAACGAAGGCTCGCTCAGCGCCTTCATCAACAACTCCACCGAGTCGTTCCTCACCGTTACGTTGCAGGGCCGGCCCGGCAATCCTTCCGCCGCCGGCGCCCGCGTCCGCATTGTCGGCCCCGACGCCGTCGCGCGCCAGTGCGGCGAGGTCTGTGCCGGCTCCGGGTATTTCTCGCAATCGGTTCCGCATCTCTACTTCGGGCTTGGTCGCGAGGCCGGCGAGGTCGTCGTTGAACTTGAAGTCCGCTGGCCCGACGGCTCGACTTCAACCCACTCCACGGGGCCGGGACAGCGACACATCACGATCGCGCAGCCCAGTCGATAGCGCTGATTGAGTTCGTGCGGAGCACGGCCTCCAACCGTCGCGCCTGAGCGCACGCCGTGCGACGGCGCTCACACCTCGCTGATCTCTTTGGTCTTCTGCTCGACGAGCGAGTCGGCGAGCGATTCGTACTTCCGGGTGAGTTCCTGCACGTCGTGCTTCATGCCTTTGACGGCGTCTTCGCTGAGGCCGCTGGTCTTGTCCTTCTCGACGGCATCCACGTGCTTGTTGGCGTCGCGGCGGGCGTTGCGGATGGCGACTTTGGCCGCCTCACCCATCGTCTTGACCTGCCCGGCGAGTTGCTTGCGCCTCTCGCCGCTGAGCGAGGGGACGGGGACGCGGATCTGCTTGCCTTCCGGCCTCGGGTTGAGGCCGAGGTCCGCCCGCTCAATGCCCTTGATGATGTCCGTCATCGTGGAGGGGTCGAAGGGCTTGACGAGGATCTGCGTCGGCTCGGGAACGGAGAGGGCGGCGAGATTCTTGAGGTCGGTCGGCGAGCCGTAGGCGTCCACCTTCACGTACTCGATCATGGCGGTCGAGGCGCGGCCGGTGCGGATGCCGCGCAATTCGCTCTTGAGGTATTCGACCGTCCTGGTCATGTGCTCTTCGCATTCGAGCATGATCATGTCCACGTCCATTCGCGACTCCTCCGCAGCGTGTCATTCGTCGGTCAGCGGAATGGCAAGCATACGCCGGGACGGGGGGGCGATCATGGCGCGGATCGGCGGGCGTGCGAGTCGGAGGCTCAACCGACGGCGACGGCCGGAGTATCGCCCGGGCGCAGCCAGACCGACTGCCGGCCGCGCGGCTCGCGCGTCAACTCGAGGTGCTCGAGGTAGCGTCGCAGGTCGAGCACCTCGAAGGACATGAGGAACTCAACGGCGGCGGAGGGGTTGATGGACATGATGGCGGCGGCTAACTGATCTTTGGACATGCTGGCTGCTCCTGAACGGCACGGCGCCCGGTGGCGGTGGCTCGCGACGTGCCATCCGTGGCGGTCGCGAATCGCTCCTTGGGCGGTAAGATTGATCGGCTGTCGCCGGCGTCGGGCAGGGCGGTGTAACATGTGCTGACGCAGGACGTGGCGGTGTCCACAACGGAAGGGGTCCGCATGATGAGCCGGCACAACACGTGGATTGGTTCGATAGGCGCCGCCGCTTTAGCGGTTTTTGTTATCGGCTGTGCATCGCAGAAAACACCCGAGGCCGTGAGGCCGACGCCACTGAATGAAATCGACGCACATGCCCAGCCCGGCACACCGCGCCTCGGATCAGACCCCGTCTCCGACTTGCCGGGCCGCATCATCGTCGGCATTCTCACGACCATCGGCGATCCGGCTCGCGACAGCGCGGGGCAGACGATCATTCTCATGCCGGACCTGGTCAATCGATCGAGCGCGCCCAACCGCGGCGTGATTGAACTGGGCTCGCGCCTGCGCGCCGAACTGGCCGGCGCCGGCGAGCCGAGCCGCATGGTCTTCGTCGCGGAGGATCAACTCGGCGCCGCGGGGCGGGCGCACTACGTACTCGAGGGGGAGGTCTATGCGGTGCAGCGGCAGGGGCAGCGCTACTGGGAGGTGTTCTTCACGCTCTTCGATGTGAGTGCCGAGACCGGCCGCAAACAGGACCGCCGCTGGGAAAACGCGCGCGGGTATCTGGTCGAACGGTGAAGAGGAGTGCCTCTTCACGCCGGGGCAGAGCGATGCTTCGGGAGCGCCGCCCCGGATCGTCGGCACACCAATCAATACACCCGCCCGCCCAGCGGCACGCCTCGCTCCGGCGTCAGCAGCACGACGCGCCCCTGCTCATCGGGCAGACCGAGCACGAGCACCTGCGACTCAAAGCCCGCGATCCGCCGCGTGCCGAGGTTGACGGCGGCGATGACCAGACGGCCGACAAGTTGCTCCGCGGTGTAGAGGTCGGTGAGTTGGGCGCTGCTCGTGCGCTGGCCCAGCGCCGGGCCGAAGTCGATCCAGAGGCAGTAGGAGGGCCTGCGCGCGCCGGCGTTCGGCTCACATCGCTCGATGCGGCCCACGCGCAGGTCGAGCAGTTCCAGGGCTTCGATCGGAGTCATGCCCACCTCACGGCTCGAGTTCGAGGTCCGCACATTCTTCGTCGTGCTCTTCATACCACGCGCAGCGCGTGCCGCAGACCTCGCAGCGCGGATCCTCAACGCCGCGGCGCAAGGAGAACCCGCAACACGGGCAGAAAGGGCTGGCCGAGTCCACGAGCGCGACCGGCAGCGCCAGACCGAACTCTTCGAGCGCCGCTTCTGCCGCGTCGAAGTTTTTCCAAGCCAGCATGATCACGGGACGGATGTTGACGCCGTCAATTACCGTGGCCATGCCCAGAATGCCCTGGCCGGGGTCGGAGCAGACGTACGGCACGCGCGCGAGACCGAATGCGGCGCGGAAAGCGTCAAACTCGATCCGATCAAAGAAGGTCAGCCGGCGGCAGCGCTCCCGCCCGCACTCGACGCAGACCGGCGAGCGCACCCCGCGCAGCAGGTATCCGCAGTGCGGGCACAACGGTCCGTCGGGCGTGGCGTGGTGGTGAGCCGGATCGTGCATCCACTGATGCTACGACACTCAAAGGGGGCAGAGCAGATCGTGGCGCGAGCATCATCGGGCGCGGCGATTTGGCCCGTGCGGCATATGCTCTGGCAGCGCCCGTCCCGGCGGGCGGCGCGGAGCAACCGACAACTGAGGATGGTCAGGCATGACGGTCCGCCAGGAACGGATCAAGCGGGTTCGAGCGCGATGGAGTCGCTGGCGCATCGGGATGCGCCAGGGGTGGCGCCGCCTCATGCGCCTGGAAGGCTCGCCGCAGGCGATCGCAATGGGCATGGCAGTGGGCGTGCTGGTCGCGTTTTCGCCGACTGTGGGCTTTCAGATGATCATCGCGGGCTTCCTGGCGGCAGCGCTGCGGGCCAACCCCGCGCCCGCTGTCGCCGCCGTGTGGATCACCAACCCGCTCACCATTCCCCCGATCTTCGCGGCCACCTACTCCCTCGGTCGGCTCTTCTGGCCGGGACGACACATCGACATCCACGCCGTCCTGTCGCGCTTCGTGCATGACCTGAGCCGCCTGGAGTTCTACGAACTCTTCTCCCAGTTCCGCGAGTTGCTCGAACTCGGCGTGGATGTGCTCGTGCCCATGTTCATCGGCGGGTTGATCGTCGGCGTCGCCGGCGGAGCCGTCAGTTACCCGATCACGCTCGCCCTCGTCACGCGGGCTCGACGGCTCATCGAGCAGGGCAAGCAGCGGCTCGCCCAGCGCCGCGCCGAGGCCAGGGCGCATCGCCACTCCCACTACCACCTCCACCTCCACGACCACCACCACTCAGCACCCGACGCGGATGGAGCGCGATCAGACCCGCCGGAGCGGCCCTGAAACGCCATTCCCGGTGCGAACCCTTGACGCGGCCCCCCGGTTGAGCGATACTCCATCCGGCGCTGCGCAGCAGCCACGGAGACGAAACCTCACTCGAGAGGAGCAGCATCATGTTGAGGCGACATCAGGCGGGCGTCAGTGCGGTGGCGATCGTCATCGTTCTGGCCGTCATTGTTGTGATTATCGTTGCGATTACGAGCTCGGGCGTGGGGCCGGATGGCCTGACCTCCCACGTCGATCACTACATCGCCATGCTCGACAATCGGGGAACCGGCGAGCCGGGCGCCAAGGCCAGCGGCCGGGCCGTCGTCGTCGATTCGGAGATGAAGCGCATCGACGGTCTCCACGACCGCCTGCCCTCATCCATACGGGCGCAGAAGCACTCGGAGGTGGACACGGTCATCGTTCTGGTGCGGAGTGGGACGGGGATCGGCGCGGGGATGTCGGTGGGCCTGGCCCCCGCCAGTCTCCAGCAGGGTTCGTACTCGATCGCGGCATTCGTCTTCGATCAAGCCGGCAAGCCCATCACAGCGCACTCGGTCAACTACACGACCTCATCCTCCGGCACCGGGGAGGAAGCGGAGGCCAAGGCCAAGGCTGACCGCGACATGCTCGAGTGGATTGAGAAGCAGTTCTGAGCGACTGTATGGAAACTGGGGGTGCCGTGGTCTCAGCGATGCTCTGGGAGCGCAGGCCACATGAGCGCGCGATCGACGGTCGAACCAGTTTGGTTGACCGACCGTGCCGTAGCGTGGCGTGGCCTTCCGGTCGCAGAGCCTCCCTCCAGACCACGGCACCCAGTTTTCACACACGTTCTGAATCGCACGCCTCACCGTCCGTGAACGGTGAGCGTGGCGGCGGGTTCCCGCGCCTCGCCGCCCCATCGCACCCGGCCACGCTCCACCCAGAAAAACTCCACCGTGCGCGAGTGGTACATGTCGCTGCGCCGGTAGAGGCGAAAGGGCAGGCCCAGCGATTCGGCCTGCTCGCACGTTGACTGGTAGAGGTATTCGGGAATGGCGAGATCGATCTCGTTGAGCGCTCCGCCGCGTCCGATGGGGAGAAACTGGTAGAGGTGCCAGGCGTGGACGTTGCCGCCGCGCTGCACGTATTCGCCGAGGAACCGCCCCACATCGACAACATGCTCGACGTTGCGCTGCGTGATGACCGTTGAGATGGTCACGGACCCGCGCACGGTGCGCAGCGATTCAAGTCGATCCATGATGATGCTGTGGTGCCGTCCGCGATAGAGGCGCATCGCGTTGTGCGGCCCCGGATCGACGGATTCCAGGGGCAGGACGTAGCGGTCAAAGGCGTCGAGATGTTCGAAGCCCTCGGGCAGCGCGATGCCGTTGGTCCCGACCTGCATGAGCAGCCCGAGCGAGCGGCCATACCTGCCCAGCGCCATGACATCGTGCGGCCAGTCGAAGGGTTCGCCCCCGCCGAGGACGACGGATCGAACCGTCCCGCCGCCCTTGAGGGCGTCAAGCAGGTTCGTCGCCTGCTCAAAGGTGATCGCGTTGAAGTTGTCCTCGGTGATGCAGAAGGTGCAGTGCATGTTGCACTGCGGCTGAAGGAAGACGACGGCGACGCGCGGCCCGACGACGCCGGGCGGGGGGACATGGCCTGAATCGACCGCCATTGCCGGGCGCTTGGATGATTCGTCGATGCGCTTGACCACGCTGCGGGCCTTTCAGATCGCCCTGAAATCAGGAAACAATCATGCGGATCTATCGCTCCGATGCAACTGGGCATTCTACCTTGGTCTCTTCCGCGCTGGCTGATACGCTCATGCGTGAACGACTCGACGGATCCCGCCAACCCGCTCACCTACTTCAACGATCTCGCGGACGGCTATGCCGCCAATCGACCTACCTACCCGCCGGGGGCGATCGAGGCGATTCTCGCCGGCCTGCCCAAGCCGACCCGCATCGCCGATGTGGGGTGCGGGACCGGGATCGCCTCACGCCTGCTCGCGCAGGCCGGGGCGCTGGTCATCGGCATCGAACCCAATGACGCGATGCGGCAGCGCGCCGAGGCCGACGCCGCCAACCTCCAACCGCCCGGATCAATCGAGTTTCGCGGCTCGACTGCCGAAGCAACCGGCCTGGCCGACGCTTCCGTCCATGGCGTGGTCTGTGCCCAGGCGTTCCACTGGTTTGACGCCGAACCGGCGCTGCGCGAGTTCCGCCGCATCCTCAAGCCCGCCGGGCGTCTCGCGCTCATGTGGAACAACCGCGTCCCCGTCTCGGAGATGGACCGCGTCTACGCGCAGGTGGTCGTCGAGGCGCAGGCGGAGGCGAAGCGCCAGGGGCTCGTGCTCCGCTGCAATCGCGAGGCGGACCTCACGCGGTGGTCGCACCTCTTCACGCGCGTGCGGCGGATCGACTTTGCCAATCCCCAGGTGTGCGACCTGCCAACGCTGCTGGGCAAGGCGGCGAGCGCCTCGTACTTTCCCCGGCGGGCGGCGATCGCCGACGCGCTGCTCAACCGCCTGCGCGAGGCTTTCGACCGTCATGCGCGCGAGGGGGTGGTGAGTCTGAATCAGGAGTGCCGCCTCACCATCGCCGAGAGATGCGATTGAAACGCGGATGGATCATCGACACCGGCCGCACCGGCAACCGGGACCGTGATGGTGCCGGTAGTAGTGGTGATCGTGGTGGTAGGAGTGGTGCTGACGTTCGTAATGGCGGAACCCATGCCCGCCGTAGCGATGCGAATCGCGGTAGACGTAGGATGAACTCGAGTAGCACCCGCCAAGCAGCGCGGCCACGAAGAGCAATGCGGCCGCGCCGCCAACCGCTCTGAACACCGAATGCCCGCGTCTGGACCAACCCTGTTGTGAATCGGCGTGAACCATTGGAAAAACCTCCCCGCGATGCGGCCTGAAGCGCCCCGGCGCCGACCCGCGACGGACGGATACGGCCACGGGCTCCACCGGAGGGGACGGCCCTCGGAGGGGTCTTATTCCAAGATCGCATGAGATTCCGCCCGCGTCGCAAGGCTCAAAACCCCGAATCGCGCATGGCGATGAAGCCCGCGACGATCAGGCCACCCCAGAGCAGCGAAAGCACGCCGCCCATGATGATGCCGGCCCAGGCGTGGAGCGCCCCCTTGATCTCAGGCTGCCGGCGGAAGCGGCGATACCCCATGATCCCGAGGATGAAGGCCGGAATACCCAGCAGGACTCCGATGATGGGAATAAGCGAAAAGACGCCGCAGTAGTACGCCGCCAGGGCGTGGGGATTCCGGTAGGGAATCAAGGCCGAGCCTGTCCCGGTCGGCGCCGAGACAATCGGAATCGGCGTGGTTGGCGGGGCCTTGAGAATGCGCGCCAGGCGCGGCTCGGAAAAGACGCTGCGAATCTGCGAAGGGTCGGTTGAATCGACGAGCAGGCCGTCGTGAGGCATCCGCCCCTGCCGCGCCCACTCGTCGAGTTGATCGAGGTCCGCCGGGCCGAACTCGCGGCCGTCGCTCAGGCGCAACTTCCAGGTCGGGTTGGGGATCGAAGGCGTCCCGGACTGTTCCATGCGGTGAGTATGAGCGGCGAAAGGCGCGGGGTCAAGAAGGTTTTCTTCACAAATCCTGCGGCGGCGTTCGATATGGGTTAGGAGAGGTCGTGCTCCGTTCAATGTGGGCCGAGGCCGCCTTTCAGGAGCGACATGCCCATTTGTCCGCGGCTCGCGGCCGGAGTGTGTGCCATCGCATTTCATTTGCTGAGGAGACCATCATGCACTGGTATGTCGACGTTTTAAGGCAGTACGCCGTATTCAGCGGACGCGCCCAACGCGCCGAGTATTGGATGTTTTTCCTGTTCAACCTGATCATCGGATTCGTACTTGGGTTCATCGAAGGTCTCAGCGGCATTTCAGGGGACTCAGGCATGAGCATCCTCGGAACTCTCTACGCGCTGGCGGTGTTCATCCCCGGCCTGGCGGTGGCAGTGCGACGGCTGCACGACACGGGGCGAAGCGGGTGGTGGCTGCTGCTGGTCTTCATCCCGCTGCTTGGCGCGATCGTGCTCCTCGTGTTCTTCATCATGGACAGTCAGCCGGGCACGAATGAATACGGCCCCAATCCCAAGGGTTGATCTTCGTTCGTCGGACGCAAAAGCCGGCTGGCCAACGGCTCGTTGATGAACGAGGCCGCGAAGTCTCCCGGTGTCCCTTGATGGCGCAGCGCCGTGGCCACGTCGCCGCCTCGCCAGGAAGTGGGTCTGCCTGGTTGCCGGCCGGCCTTTCTGCGGGGGATCTACCGTGGAATGGCTCGTTGCAGTCGTTTCGCTGCCCGATATACTTGATGATTGAGTCTGCACCTGGAGTGGTCACATGGCCGTCGAGCCGAAAGAATCCACGGGCAAGGGCCCGCTTCGCATCCGCTTTGACGATGCGCGGAAGGTGTTGGTTGAGGATCACAATGAGGATCGCATTCTGATTTCGAGCGAGGATGCGGTTCGATCGTGTTTCACGCAGAGCATGCGAAGCCGCATCGACGCCGAACTCCAGGAGGCGCTGCTCGAGGCGTTCAAGCGAGTCGTCGCGTGGTCCGCGGCGCGGCCGCAGGTGCAGCGCGTTCTGGTGAGCCGCCCGGACGGTGATCGCATGCTCTTTCTGATCGTCGTGGCCGGCCGCACGCACGATTTCTCACTCGACGACGAGATCAGCGACCTCTCGCTCGACGTTGCCTCGCGCCTGAACTGGATGCCCAGCCCCGTGACCGTCATGACCGTTCCCGCCGGCGTTCCGGATGCGCTGGACTCCTACATCGACCTCGACGACGCCTTTGAGATTTATGCCAAGCCAGGCCAAGCATAAGGAGACGGCGGACCGATTCCTCCGTCTCTACGAAGCCATACCCGAGGAGTTCCCGGAGGGGCGGGCCATCGCTCTCTTCTACTGTGCGCTGCACCTGATCGAGATGGTGGCCGCGACGGAGAATCGCCATTGCCGGAACCACTTCCTGCGCGGCCGCTACATTCGGAGCGAGCACCGCCACATCTGGAAGTTCTACCGGCCGCTTCAGGAGGCCTCCGAGCACGCCCGCTATCTCGCCGGCGGCGGCTTCACAATGACCGCTGAACAGGTTGAGTCGGTGCTTCGGCGGAAGTACCTCGCCGCCATTGAACAGTGGGCCATGTCACGAGCGGGTGAGAGCGATTCGAGCCCTTCTCACTGACCATCACATCCTCGGGCGCGACATTTCGGGATGCCCTCTGATGGCGAAGCGCAGCGGCCAGAGTGCCGCATCGCCGGCGTAATCGACGCCGATGCGCGGGCCGACCGCCACCTGTGCGTCCCTCACCGCCTCGCCGTGCGCCAGCCTCAGCGATGCATCCTTCACGTTGCGCCCATCGAAGGTGCGATCGATCGCCAGGGCCTTGCACAACCGGCCGGGGCCGCCCGCGAGGTCGCCCGGGCGCACCGGGCCGTTGAGGCCGCGATGCCGGTGCGCGATGGCGCCGCCCTCGATGATTTCCGCGGCGCGGATGAGCGCCGCGCCTCCCGTCTCCGCTTCGCCGGCGATGACGTTGAGGCAGTGGTGCATACCGTAGATGAAGTAGACGTACCAGTGCCCGCCGGGGAGGTAGAGCGAGGCGTTGCGCGCGGTGCGCCGATTGTCCCAGGCGTGGCTGGCGCGATCGGGGCCACCCAGATAGGCCTCCGTCTCGACGATGCGGGCGATGAGGCGCGAGCCGTCATCGAGCGTGCGCACGATGAGCCGGCCGAGCAGGTCTCGCGCGACGAGCTTCGCGCTGCGTCGGGCAAAGGCGGCGGCGAGGGGCTGGAGGGCGCGCGACATGGATCAACCCGCCGGGCGCGGCGATTCGAGCACGACCGTGACCTTGGCCTTGCGCCCGTTGCGGAGAATCTCGAGTTCGATCCGGTCGCCGATCTTCTGCCCGGCGAGTATCTTGCGCAGGGAATCGGCGTCGGGTGTGGGCCGGCCGTCGATGCTGAGGATGAAGTCGCCGGGGACGAGTCGGCCTTCGATGTAGCGAGCCGGTTGCAGCCCCGCCTTGTCCGCCGGCGAACCCGTCTGGAGGCGGAAGACCATCACGCCGTCAACGCCGATGCGGCGCGGGTACTCGTCGTTGAGATACACGCCGAGGTAGGGGCGAATCTCGCGCCCGTGCGCGATGAGTTGGGGGATGATTTCATTGATGAGATCGACGGGGGTGGCGAAGCCGATGCCGAGGTTGGTGCGCGTCGGGCTGAAGATGGCGGTGTTGACGCCGATGAGACGGCCGGCGGAATCGAGCAGCGGCCCGCCGGAGTTGCCGGGGTTGATGGCCGCATCAGTCTGGATCATGTCCTGAAGTTCGCGCCCGTCCTCGCTGGGAATCTCGCGGTGCAGGGCGCTGATGATGCCCGTCGTGAGCGTCTGGTCGAGCCCGAACGGATTGCCGATCGCAAAGACGCTCTGACCGACGCGCAGATTGGAGGACTCGCCCACCGGAATCGGGCGCAGCACCGATTCCGGCGCCGTGATGCGCAGCACGGCCAGATCATGGCGCTCGGAGGAGCCGATCGTCGTCGCCGTCCAGTTCGTCTGATCGGGAAGGGTCACGATGAGTTCATCCGCCCCGGCGACGACGTGGAGGTTGGTCACGACGTGGCCGAGGGTGTCCCAGATGAACCCGGACCCGGAGCCGGCCGGGACGGAAAGGACGTCGCGGGTGATGTGGTCGCGCGCCATTCTGGTGTTGGTGATGAAGACGACGGAGGGCGAGGCGGCCTCAAAGATGTCGATGGTCGTGGTCTCGGCCCCGGAGAGGTCGCCTCGCGGCGTGATCTCGCGCGGCCGGGCGTTCATGGCCCGGATGGTCGGCCAGACCTTGTCGAGCGCGATGTACCCGGCCATGAGAAAAAGCAGGACCGCCAGAAGTCCGTTGGAGACGCCGGCGCCGCGATGTTCGTCTTTGGGCATGGCTGCTCATCGCCTCTCGTGGAGCGCGCCGGCCGTTCCCGCCGGTCGCGGCGCACCACCTGATTATTAGCCGCCCGACGGCATCAGTTTCGGGCCAGGCATTCAACCCGGACGGCGGCGACGACGGGGCTGGGTTCGCGGCGCCTCGGCTTCGACGGCCAGTCGCTGCCCCAATCGTTCGCACAACTCGCGCGGGGCGCCGATGTCGCCGATGACGATCTCGCCCACGCAGGGCTGGGCGTCGAACTCAAGAAGGCCCGACTTGATCCCCACCAGCGCGACCGTCACCTCCGCCCGGACGCACGCTCCCGGCGTCCGGCCGGTCTGGGCGTCAAGCCCGCTGGGCACGTCGATGCTCAATACCGGCGCCGGCGACGCGTTGATCCACTCGATGATGCGATCCATCGGCGGGCGCGGGGCGGCGCGGCTCCCCGTCCCGAGGAGCGCATCGATGATGAGGTCCGGCGCCGGCCCGTCCGCCGCCGCAAACTGCCCGGCCGCGGCAGTATCGGCAATCTCGATGAGGCTCAGTCCCATGCGCCGGCAGCAGCGCAGATTCATCGCCGCTTCGTCGGTGAGGCGCGACGCGGCGGGGTCGAAAGCGAGGATGATCTCAACGGCGAGGTGGTCGTTGTGCAGGTGGCGCGCGGCGGCGAGTCCGTCGCCTCCGTTGTTGCCCGGCCCGCAGAAGATCATCACGCGCTGGTGCGCGCGGCGCGGCTCGAGGAGGCGCAGCGCCTCGGCCGCCACGCTCCGCGCCGCATTCTCCATCAACACGGCGCCGCTCAGGCCGAACTCGCTCACGGCGAGCCGGTCGAGTTCGCGGATCGCTTCGACCGTGAAGAGGTAGAGTTGCTCGCGGGGGCGCTCACTGTGGCGGACGGAGCGGCCTTCGCTGCCTGACGAGGAGGAGACCATACGATGATGATAACGCCAGGAACCCCCTGAGCAGTCGTCCCACGCCGGCCCATGCCCATCCATCCATCCATCATCGTGCTCGGCTGGCTGCTCGGCCTTTGGTGCGCGGGGTATCTGGCCTATTGGTCGCTGGCGCTGTGGTTCATCCGCCTGGCGAACCGATCGATGCCGCGCATCCGGGCCGGGCTGGATGTGCCGCAGCCGCCGGGAGGCTGGCCGAGCGTCAGCGTCATCATCCCCGCGCACGATGAGGCGCAGTTCATCGACCACGTGCTGGCGACATTGCGGCAGAGCCTTTATCCCTCGCTGGAGATCATCATCGCCGCCGACCGCTGCACCGATCGCACGGTGGAGATCGTGCGTCGCCACATCGCGGAAACTGACCAGTGCGCCAAAGCCCCGGCCCTCCCGGGCCGGGGAGGAGAATGCCCCACCAAACTCGTCGAGATCGCCGAGTGCCCTTCGGGCTGGTCGGGCAAGTGCCACGCCTCCTGGCGCGGGGCGCAGGAGGCGTCGGGCGAGTGGCTGCTCTTCGCCGACGCGGATACGACGTTTCACCCCGACCTGATCCGTGCGGCGATGGGCCTCGCCATTGAGCACCGCCTCGACTTTCTCAGCCTGCTCGGGACGTTGACTTCTTCTCGGTCTTTTGAGCGCCGCGCCCAGCCCGTCGCGGCGATGACGCTGATGAAAATGTACCCGATCCACCGCGCCAATCGCAACGATCGCCCGGGCCGCCGCCCCTTCGCCAACGGCCAGTTCATGCTCTTTCGGCGAGCCGTCTACGATTCGATCGGCACGCACGAGCGCATCCGCGATGCGATCCTCGAAGACCTGCGCTTCGCGCGGCGTCTGGACTTCCTCAAGCATCGCATGGGACTGGTGCTGGCTGACGACCTCTTCAAGGTGCGCATGTATGAGACGGTCGAGGAGTTTCGTCGCGGCTGGAAGCGGATCTTCATCGAGGCGGCGAACCGCAACATCCCGCGCCTGCGCGGCCACGTCTGGCGGCTGCGATGGCTGGCGCTCGGGCCGTTCATTCAGATCGCAGCGCTGATTCCGGGAGGCCTTGTCGTTGCGGCTGATCCGCCTCTGGGCTGGAGTCTGATCGCGCTGTCCATCGTGTCAATGGGCGTGCAAGTGGCGGCCCTGCGAAAGGTGTATGCAATGCAGGGGATGTCCTGGAGCGCCCTGTGGCGCTTTCCGGCCGGCTGTGTCGAAACGGCACGAGTGCTGCGCGAGGCCATCGCCGACCTGTGCCAGCAGCGCGGAATCGAGTGGGCGTCGCTGCACTACACGGTCCGCAGCGAGGCGGAGTGAGACTCCTGATCGATTCCCGCGCGGCCAGAGGCGCGCTGGGTGCCGTGGTCTAAGCGACGCTCTGGGAGCGAAGGCCACGCGAGCGCGCCATTGACGAACGAACCAGTTTGACCCGCTCGTTCGCGCCACGGCGTGGCCCTCCGGTCGCAGAGCCTCCCTCCGCACCACGGCACCCGTACCTTCCCACGTGTTCTCGTCACTTTCCGCGCGGCAGGAGGCGAGCAAGAGGCCCGAGCAGCCAGCGCCAGCGGATCGCCCGCCACGGCTTGGACCAACCCATCGCGCGGTAGCGATCCATGTACGCCCGCCAGAGGTCGGCATCGAGGCGCTCGCCCCGCCGCGCGAGGGTGCGCCCGGCATGCGCCAGGAGCCAGTCGGCCTGCTCGTGCAGCGCTTCGGCCGCGCCGGCGTCTTGGCCGTGCCACTCGATGAGCCGCAGATGATCTTCGAGCCAGCGGCGCAGATGCGCCGGGCCCGTCAGGTTGGCGCCCTCTCGATGGAGCGCGACCTTGAGAAGGATGTGCGAGGTGATGAACACCGGCGCCAGCGCGGCGGCGCGATAGGCGAAATCACGATCCTCGCTGATGCGCAGCCGCGGATCGAAGCGCACCCCCTGCTCGAGGATGCGGCGGGCGACGATCATCCCCGATGTGCCGAAGAAGGCCTGGGGTCGAAAGATCCCGCCACGCTCCGCGAGCACCCGGCTTGCCCAATCCGGTGGCGGCACGACGGTCCGCTCATCGCCCCGATCCAACTCGATGCGCCCGCCGACTAGCAGACCCGTCTGCGGCCGATCGCGCAGGATGGCCTCGACCGCGTCGAGCGAGCCGGCGAGCCACTCATCGTCGGCATCGAGGAAGAGAACGCAAGTCATCTCCGGCTGCGCCAGCGCGATCTCGATGCCGCGATTGCGCGCGGCCCCCGGCCCGGCGTTAGGCTGCGACTCGGCCACGATCCGAACATCGCCGAGCGATCGCGCGACCTCAGCGCTCCCATCCGTCGAGCCGTCGTCGATGACGATCACGGTCGAGACGGCCGCTTCGGCGAGCACGCTGCCGATCGCGGTGGCGAGGGTGTCGCGGCTGTTATGCACCGGCATGATGACGCAGATGTTCATGCGATCTCGCCGATGCCGAGCGTGACCGATTCTTGCGCAAAGACCCTCCGCAGAGCGCCACGCGCTGAACGATCACCACAAAGGGCCCAAAGACACGAAGATTTCACAGAAAGAACCGCAGGGTCGCAAGACCGAGCGGGGCTCGACTTGACCTGCGAAGTTGGAATGACCATTCTATTCTTTGTGCCTCCTTTGTGACTTGGTGTTCTTGGTGGTGAGCGAGGGAGTTCCGGCTGGTCATGAAGGATAGAAATTCTCCAGGCATCGGTAGCCGGCGCGGGGCTGCCAGTTGATCGACCGCCCCAACTATAATGACCATCATGCCCGCAACCGACCCACTGGCCGAAGGTCTCTTCTTCATCGTCGGCACCGGCCGCAGCGGCACGACACTTCTCCAGGCGATGCTCACCTCGCACTCGCGCCTCGACATTCCGCCTGAAACCAAGTTCTTTCAGAGGCACGATCCAATCGAGCAACGCCTTGGCGGCGATCCGCTTCCGGCCGATCGTTTCGACGCCTGGATGAGCGACTACTTCGCCTCGCAGGACTGGGCGGATGTCGGGCTTGTTCGCGAGGAGGTCGAACGGCTCATGCGCGCGGGCGATCGCGGCGCCGCATCGCTCTTTCTCGCAATCCTGCGTGCCTGGCAGGCGCGAAGCGGCAAGCCGCGCCTCGGCGAGAAGACCCCGCTGCACTGCAAGTGCGTGCGGCGCATCGCCGAAGTCTTTCCCAGCGCGAAGTTCATCCACATCTACCGCGATCCGCGCGATGTGGTGGCCTCGATGCGGCGCATGGAGTGGACGCGAGGCTCGGTCCGCGACGAGGCCCGCAACTGGCGCAAGATTCTCGACGATCATCGCCGTCTCAGCGCCGAGTTTCCCGTCGCCACGTACACGGAGGTGTGCTTCGAGACGCTGGTGCAGCAGCCGGAGGCGGAGTTGCGCCGCCTGTGCGGTTTTCTCGGCGAGGCGTTTGAGCCGGCGATGCTGCGCTACTACGAACGCGAGCAAAGCGGCTTCCACGAGCGCGAGGCGGGGTGGAAGGGGCAGACACGCCGCCCGCTCTCCGACGCTTCGATCGGCCGCTACCGCCAGCAACTCTCTCCGCGCGAGATTGCGCTCGTCGAGCGCGTGGCCGGGCCGACAATGGTGAAACTCGGCTACCAGCCCGTCTCCGGCTGGCGCACGCATCACCCGTTGTGGATGGCGCTCGACGCCGCGGCGCACCTGGCGCGCAAGACGAGACAAAACCTCACCCGATCATTCTGATCGCACGCGACCGCTTGCGGTTTCGCGGCGCCGCGTCACCAGTTGTTGTCCTTCTCATAGCCGAAGCGCACCAGCGCCTCGCCGGCGATGGCCTTGAAGCGCTCCTTGAGCGCGGGGGTGAAGTGATTCGCCCAGTCGCCGACGATGCCCTTGCGGTTGAAGGACGCGGCGTCGGGCGTGCCCGGCGTGCGGCCGGTGGCTCGCTCGAAGGCGTGGCGCCGCACGATCCGCCGCATCGGCGCTGCGCTCAGGTTGACCTCGTAGTGATCGCAGACGCTCTGGAAGACGCCGGCCGTATCGCGGAGGAGGTCTTCGTAGCGCACGACCAGGCCCCACTTCGGATCGTGGCCGCGCATCCAGCCCTCGATCCATTCGATGCGCTGCGCCAGTTTCTCGTCAAGCCAGCGGGCGATGCCCTCCTCGACGCCGAGGGTGCGATAGGGTTCCGCGGATTCGTGCTGATAGACGCCGTGGAGATAGAAGTAGCCGCTCACCGCCGCATCGCGCAGGTCGCGGAAGAGGATGACATAGGGCCGCTGGAGGCCGTTGAGCAGCGCCAGATGCTCGGGCGTGGGCTTGCAGTGCAGTTTGGTGACGGTGTAGCCCAGCGGCGGGCGGCGGAGCGACTCGGCGCGCAGCGTGTGGTCTGTCTCGGTGATGTAGGTCGGAATCCACTCGTGATAGCCTGGGATCGACGCCGCCATGCGCGCCAGCCAGGTGCTGCCCGACTTGGGCATGGCGGTGATGACGAGGTTGCGATGCGGGTGCTGGTACACCACCGCGCCGACGAGGCTCTGAAGGCGGCGCAGCGGCTTGCCGCGATACCACGGCCTGTGTTCCGACGGCCCAACGTCTGGTTCAACGTCCTTCACTTGAAGCGTTCCCGGCATGGAGCCTCACGATAGCGCGGCGCGGCATCGCACGCCCTCATGGCGCTGGTCCGCATCGCCACAAGGCGTGCATCACGCGACCAATTGCCGATCGAATCAGGGTCGATCCCGACTTCTTGTGCCGGCCCTGCTCCCCGATGCCGCGGACTTCACCCTCATCCATCCAGCGTCACCGCGCTGGGATGGTGTCGGATGATCGGCTCGCCGTTCTGCGGCCAGACGATGACGACGACGTCGATTCGCAGGCGCCGGCTCAGCCAGCGCCGCTTCCGCGCCAGCATCTGCACGAGCCGGATCATTCTCATTCGCTTGGCGCGGTTGATCGCCAGTTCGCCGGGGTGGTCATCGCCGGTGCGGGTCTTGACTTCGACGAAGACGATCGTGCCGTCGGGCGCCTCGCAGATGAGGTCGATCTCGCCGCCCCTGAGGTACACGTTGCGGTCGATGCAGCGCAGGCCCGCGGCGGCGAGGTGAGAGAGAGCGAGGTCTTCGCCGCGCCGGCCGAGTTGGTGGCGCGGGTCGCTCCCCTGTTCGCCGCGCAGCGCGTTCAATCGCCGGCGGCACCATCCAAGCAGCGCGCTCATCGGGCCTACTCCGGCCTGGCCCAGCGCTGGATGGCGATGTCGAGCAGGAGGTAGGCCATGTTCGTGAAGTCGTCCATGTTGCCGCGCGCGAAGAGTTCGGCGAGGTAGCGCTTCTCCTCGGCGGCGATCCGCTCCTCGAAGAGGCGGTTCTCGATCTCGTGCTGCACGTCATAGAGTGTGCGGCCTTGCCCGTCATCGAGATTCTCGACGTAGGTCCAGATGGAGAGGTCGCCCACGGTCACGGGACCGCCGTCCTCCCCCTCCTTGAGCGTCCGCGCCAGTTCATCCACTTCCGGCCAGCGTGTGATCGCCGTCTCCGCCAGACCCCGGGTGAGGGGGGTGGGGTCGAGCAGCCCGCCGCGGCCCGCGAGCATCGTGCTGTACTGCTCGGCGAGGGCGGAGAAGAGGTAGCCCTCCGAGAGCGACTGCTCGATCTCCCGCCGGATCGCGGCATCGCCGGCCTTGACGGTGAGAATCCGCAGTTGGATCGAGGCGGGCGGATTGAACTCTTCGTGGTGATCGCGGTAGTAGCGCTCGACGTCGCGCCAGGAGATGATGACGCGCTTGCGGATCTCCGATTGGATCTTGTAGGTGATGAGTTGCTTGCGGCGCTCGAGTTCGATGACTTCATCGACGCCCAGGCCACGCTCCTCTCGCAGGTATTGCTCCTGCCCGACGCGCCCCCGATTGCGCGTCACATCGGACTCGAGTTGCTGAAGGAAGTAGCGCAGGCCGACGCGCTCATTCTCGGTGAGCGAGGCTTCGGCCTCAGAGTAGACGAGTTCGCGGGTGATGAGTCCGGCGAGTTGTTCCTGGATGTAGGGGAAGGCCCTGGTGGCAAACTCGAGCCGGGTCATGCCCCCGCCCCAGATGCGCAACTGATCCTCGATGGGTGCGAAGAAGTCGGCGACGTAGATCGGCCGGCCGTTCACCTGCCCGACGAGACCGGCGTGGCTCACCGCTGCGGGGACGGACTCGGGCGGCGCGTCCGGGCCCGAATCCGGAGCGGCGCCGCCCTCGGAGGTCGCGACGACGGGTGCCGCGGCCGAGCCTTCTTCCGCGCTTGCCTGATGGGAGGCGGCGGTCGGCACGGCCTTGGCGGCGCCATCGTAAAAGTCCATCGCGCTGAGAGTGCGATCGGCCTTGGGCCGCTCCGGCCGGTCGATCAAGCGCTCCTGCTGGCCCGCGCAGCCGATCAGACCGCCCGCCAGCGCCGCCGCCAGCGCCGCGATGATGAACCACCCGCGATAATGCTTCTGCGATTGCATGTCGAGACTCCCGGGAATCCGGCGGCGTGATCCTATGCGCCGCGGCGAGGTTCTGCGACCGGGGTCTAGACCACGCGCGCCCCGGCGTCACCCATCGGGCCTCACCTCCCCGACATCGACGCTTTTGCCGTCGAGACTCCCAGAATCGTGGACGGCGTGCTCTTTCGCCGGCACGGCTGCGGAGCGCTGGCCGTGCGCCTATGAATACCTTACGACACGACTCAAGCGTTCTCCGGACCCATCGCGACCCATGGAGGCCAGGCGCGAGTGATTCGTCTTTCCCAACTCAGCAAGTCGTTCGACGGCGGCACGACTTTCGCCGTGCGCGAAGTCAGCCTCGATGTGAGCGAGGGTGAAACGCTCGTGCTGCTGGGCGCCTCAGGCTGCGGAAAGACGACGACGCTCAAGATGATCAACCGCCTCATCGAGCCGAGCAGCGGCCGCATCGAGGTGGACGGAGTGGATGTGCTCAAGCGCCATGTGCTCGAACTGCGCCGCTCGATCGGGTACGTGTTTCAGGACATCGGCCTGTTTCCGCACTTCACGGCCAGGGAGAACGTCGAGATCGTGCCGCGCCTGCTCGGCTGGTCCGTCCAGCGACGGCGCGCTCGCGCGACGGAACTTCTCAATCTGGTGGGGCTTGACGCGTCCGAGTTCGGCGGGCGGCTGCCGCGCCGCCTTTCGGGCGGCCAACAGCAGCGCATCGGCATCGCCCGCGCCCTGGCGGCCGATCCGAAGTACCTGCTCATGGATGAGCCGTTCGGCGCGCTCGATGCCGTGACGCGCGACCAGTTGCAGCGCGAACTCATCGACCTCCGCGCCGCGCTGGGCAAGACCATTGTCTTCGTCACGCACGATCTCTTCGAGGCGATTCGACTCGCGGACCGCATCGGCGTGATGAACGATGGTCGGCTCGACCAGATCGGCGCGGCGGCCGAACTCATGGACAAGCCCGCCACGCCCTTCGTCGCCGACCTCTTCGAGCACGCGAAGCGGCAGGCGGCGCTCATCGCGGAGGCGCCCTGATGCGACGTGCCCTGTCCGCGATCCTCATTCTTCTGTGCTGCGCAGCCGGCACCATGGCGCGGCAGGCGGAGACGATCCGCCTCGGCGCCAAGAATTTCACCGAGCAGGAGATCCTCGGCGAACTCGTCGCCCAACTCATCGAAAATGGAACGGACCTGCGCGTGGTGCGGCGCTTCGGCCTCGGCGGCACCGACATCTGCCATGCCGCCCTGCTTGGCGGCGAGATCGACCTCTACGTCGAGTACACCGGCACCGCGCTCCTCAATATCCTCAAGCGCGGCGTCATCGCCAACCCCGATCGCGCCTACCGCGCCGCAGCGCGAGGCTATCGCGAGCGCTTCGACCTTGAGTGGCTGCCTCCCATCGGCTTCAACAATACCTACGCCATCGCCGTCCGCGCCGACGATGCGGCCCAGCGCGGCTGGCGGACGATCAGCGATCTCGCCGCCCACGCCGCCGATCTGCGCGGCGGATTTACCTCCGAGTTCATGGAGCGCCCCGACGGACTGCCGGGGCTGGCCAGGGCCTATGACCTCGCGCTCGCCCGCACCACCGACCTCGATCCCGGACTCATGTACGATGCGCTGAGTCGCGGGCAGGTCGATCTCATCTGCGCCTTCGCCACCGACGGGCGCCTCGCGGAATACAACCTCGTGGTGCTTGAAGACGACCGCGCCTTCTTTCCCCCCTACGACGCCGCCCCGGTCGCGCGCAGCGCGGTGCTGGCACGGCATCCGCGGCTGCGGGAGGTGCTGGCGGCGCTGGCGGGAACGATCGATGATGAGTCGATGCGGCGGATGAACCACGCCGTCGATGTGCTCAGCCGATCGCCGGCCGACGTGGCGCGCCAGTGGATCGACGAGCGACTCGGCGACGCCGCCACGGTCGGCGCGGCGGAGCCCGATGCCGTCGGCGACGTCCCCGGCGTGATCGCCCTGGCGATCGAGCGGCGCGGCGAACTGGCGCGCAAGATCGGCGAGCACCTCATCCTGACGTCGCTTGGCGTGTCGATCGCGGTGCTCATCGGCGTGCCGCTGGGGATTCTCATCCATCGCCGGGCCGCGGCCCGCAGCGCCGTCCTCGCCTTCACCGAGATCGTCCAGACGATTCCAAGCCTGGCGATGCTGGCGTTTCTCTTCGCGATGTACGGCCTGCTGGGGACAGCGCCGGCGGTGACGGCGCTGGTCCTCTACGCGCTGCTGCCCATCGTGCTCAACACCTTCACGGGATTGCGCGAAGTGCCTCGCCAAGTGATCGAGGCCGCGAACGGGCTGGGATTCTCCTCGCGCCAGCGCCTGTGGATGGTCGAGTTGCCCCTCGCGGCGCCGGTCATCATCGCCGGCATCCGCGCGGCGACGGTGCTGACGGTCGGCATCGCCACGCTTTCGACCTACATCGGCGCCGGCGGGCTTGGAGACTTCATCGCGCGCGGCCTGGCGCGGAATGACTCGCGCCTCACCCTGCTCGGCGCCGTGCCCGCCGCCGTCATGGCCGTTCTCCTCAGCCTGCTCATCCGCCTCCTCGAGCGCCTCGTACGGCGGGGGTAGAGGTGAGATTCTCGGATCGGGAGGGCGCCAGCACGGCGACCCATGTGTGCCGCCATTCGCCCCCGCTCCAAGCGTGTCGACATCCTCTCCGAGCCGTCCTCGCATCCGCCTATACTGCTCCCTGCCCTCCGTTGTGATCCGCACGATGAAGCAAGGAACGTGATCGCATGTCTGACCAAGAGCAACCCCGCATTCAGATCGACAGCGACTGGAAGAGTCAGGCCCAGGCGGAAAAGGAACGCCTTGCCGGCATCGAACAGGAAAAGGCCAAGTCGCAGGGGGCCGGCGGCGGAGCGGCCGGCGCTCCGGGCCAACTCCCACCGGCCAACTGGGACACCCTTATGGGGATGATGGCGACGCAAGCGCTCCTCTACATGGGCGGATACGTCGATCCGGCGACCAACCGGCCGATGGTCGATCTCGAAGCCGCACGCCACCAGATCGACCTGCTCGGCGTCCTCGAAACCAAGACCAAAGGCAACCTGACCGAGGACGAGACCAAACAACTCGCCGCTGTCCTCTACGAACTCCGCATGCAGTACGTCCGCGTGGCGCAGGCGATGTCGGGCGGGGGCGGCGGTCGCGCCCCGCGTGGAGGCGGGATCAAGGCTTGAGGCGGCCCGCGCTTCGGGGATTCACCTGCTCGTGAACCGACCTGCCTCACCGTATAATGCCGCGCTTCGCCATGGCGCGGCCGGCCGGTCGCGTCAGTGAATCGCCCCATCGCTGGAAAGGCGCTTTGCCGTGTCTGAACCATCCGCCGGATTCATGGATCGGCACTATTTTCTGCTTCGCCGCCTGCATTCGCTCAGCGGCATCGCCCCCATCGGCGTGTTCCTCCTCTTCCACCTCACGACCAACTCGTCGATCATGTGGGGGCGCGTGCTGGGCAAGGCGAAGCACGGCGACGCCGGCGTCGAGACCTTTCAGCACGAGGTCAACTTCATTCACGACTTGCCGGCGCTGCAACTCATGGAGTGGGGCGTGCTCTTCCTGCCCATCGCCTTCCACGCGCTGCTGGGCATCTACTACGCCAGGACCGGCAAGGGCAACGTCAAGGCCTACAACTATCAGGACAACTGGCGCTACTCGCTCCAGCGGCTCAGCGGCTACGTCGGCATCCTCTTCATCTTCCTGCACATCACTTCGCTGCGCTTCGGCTGGACCTATGCCGGGCTGATGCCGGCCTTTGAGGGCGAGCATGCCGCATCATCGACCGCGGCGCACTTTCAGCAGGGCGGCATGGGGCTGCTCATGGCCGCGTTCTACGTCGTCTGCGTCTCCGCGCTGGTCTTTCACTTCGCCAACGGGTTGTGGACCGCCGCGATCACCTGGGGCCTGACCATCAGCGTCGAGGCGCAGAATCGCTGGGGCTACATCTGCGCCGCATTGGGGCTTGCGCTCGCGGGCGCCGGAGTCGCGGCCGTCATCGGCTTCTCGGCGCTGGACATCGACAAGGCTCGATCCATCGAGACGGCGATGCAGGCCGAACACGCCTCGCCACCCGTCGTCGATACTTCACCAACCCCGCCCGCCGAACCGGGACACTGATCCGACCCGCGCGATCGACTCACGCAAGGACTGAGCAAGCATGATTCCCAGGAAACGCGTCATTGTGGTCGGCGGCGGACTCGCCGGGCTTGCGGCCGCGATCAAACTCGCCGAGGAAGACATCGCCGTCGATCTCATCTCCATGGTCCCCGTCAAGCGATCCCACTCCGTCTGCGCGCAGGGCGGCATCAACGCCTGCAACGAAGTCGCGCGGCAGCAGGGCTTCAGCGAACTCGAACACATGCGCGAAACGCTCTACGGCGGCGACTACCTCGCCCACCAGCCCCCCGTCTACGAGATGACCCACTGGGCGCCGCGCATCATCGACCTCTTCGACCGCATGGGCGTCCCCTTCAACCGCACGCCGGAGGGCAACCGCGACCTGCGGCTCTTCGGCGGCTCGCTCTTCAAGCGCACCTTCTTCGCCGGCGCCACGACGGGCCAGCAACTGCTCTACGCCCTCGACGAGCAGACCCGCCGCGCCGAAGCCGAGGGCAAAGTGACCAAGTACGAGTTCTGGGAGTTCCTCTGGCCGATTCTCGATGAGAATGGCGCGTGCGTGGGTTGCGTTGCGCAGGACATGCGGACGATGCAGATCCGCGCCTTCCGCGGCGATGCGGTCGTCATATGCACCGGCGGCAACGGGCTGATCTTCGGCCAGTCCACCAACTCGATCGTCTGCACCGGCGGGGCGGCCAGCCGCTGCTACCAGGCCGGCGCGTGGTACGCCAACGGCGAGTTCATCCAGGTCCACCCCACCGCCATCCCCGGCGCCGACAAGTGCCGACTCATGTCCGAATCGGCGCGTGGCGAGGGCGGTCGCGTCTGGGTGCCGCGCCAGGCCGGCGACACACGCGACCCGCGCCAGATTCCCGAGAGTGCGCGTTGGTACTTCCTCGAAGAGAAGTACCCGAAGTACGGCAACCTCGTGCCGCGCGACATCGCCACGCGCGAGATCTTCGACGTCTGCGTGAACATGGGACTCGGCGTCGGCGGGGGCAACATGGTCTACCTCGACCTCACCCACATGTCACGCGAATACCTTGAAGGCAAACTCGGCGGCATCCTCGACATCTACCGCAAGTTCGCCGGCGATGACCCGTGCGAACTGCCCATGAAGATCTTCCCGGCCGTGCATTATACGATGGGCGGGATGTGGGCGACCTACACCGCCAAGCCTGATGGCAAGGGCATGGTCTACGGCGCGCCCAACACCATGATGACCAACATCGAGGGCCTCTACGCCTTGGGCGAGGTGAACTACCAGTACCACGGCGCCACGCGCCTCGGCGCCAACGCGCTGCTCTCATGCACCTTCGACGGCCTGTTCGCCGGCAAGGGGATTGCCGAGCGCGTGCGCGGCCTGCCCGTCGCCGCGGCCGATCTGCCCGCCAACGTCTTCGATGACGCCGTCGAGTCCGAGACGCGCAAGATGCAGAACCTCATCGACGCCAACGGCCCGGAGAACCCTTACGAGATCGCTCGCGAGATGGGCCTGGAGATGACCGCGGCCTCGACGGTCGTCAAGACCGAGGCCCGGATGACGCAGGCGATGAGCGCGCTGCATGAACTCCAGGACCGCTACTCGCGCATCAGCCTCGCCGATCACGGCCTGTGGACGAACCAGAACCTCAGTTTCGCCCGCGCCACCGGCGACATGCTCAAACTCGCGGAGGTGATCCTCCTTGGCGGCCTCATGCGCAAGGAGAGCCGCGGCGCGCACTACCGCACCGACTACCCCGAGCGCGACGATGAGAAGTTCCTCAAGACGACGGTGGCGCAGTGGGAAGCGAGCAGCGGCCGGCCGAGCATCCGCTACGAGGAGATCACGATGGGCCTGGCCAAGCCGAAGGCGCGGACCTACGGCAAAGTCGAGAAGGACGCGGCCGAGAAGAAGCCGACGAAGGAGAAGGTCGTGGCGAGTGTGTGAGAGGACGGGTCACGAGGGATGGGTGTAGACGACTCGGGTGAGTTTCGCGAGTTTGCTCCAAACCCTATCGCCCTCGAAGTCCTCTCCGACCGCTGGTCTGATGAGGCAGTGCCCGGGATCGATCGGCAGGTTGGGATCGGCCTCCACGCGCAGCCCCAGCCCCGCCAGCACGGACACAGGCGCGGCAACAACGTGCCAGCCGATCATGTCTCTTTCCGTCGTCTCAATCTGAATCTCGATCAGGCGGCGAGGGCTGGTGTAACGCTGTCGGCTCCAGGACGGGAACCGCTCACCCAACCACGTCTTTGGCGACAACTTCCATGATTGCGCCGTCAACCCCCTCCCCGGGCGCTCCTGAACCCCGTCCGGCGGAATCCACCGCAGAATGGTCTCCTCACTATTGATGTCCAACGAAACGGACTCGAGGTGGTCGGCCGCATCGCCGGTCATTACCGCCTCGGCAATCGCGTCAAGTAGTTGGCGATCTCCGTCGAATTCCTCGTCCGTCGCTCGACATCACGAGTTGAATCCGCCTCATCGAGATAGACGTAGTGAAGCAATCCGGAGCCATCGACCGTCAGGTCGAGACTCCACTCGCCGACATCCCACGCCAACCCCACCTCGCCATCGGGAGTTCCGCCGACGGTCGGCTGCGGCACGCCGTCGATCAGCGCCAACGTGCGCGCGATCTCACGCGCATTCGCGACGGCGTCGGCATCGATCGGCGCAGCCCCGTGACTGTCCCAGTTCTCTCCGCGTCTGAGGAGGCGGAGGATCGCCTGATCGACGTCTCCGTGCCAGTCGGCGGGAGCGGATCGCACAGCGAACACCGGCGGCCGATTCCAAGTCGATGGCCTCTCTGCGAGCACTTCGGTTTCACCGTCGGCGCTCGCACTCAGACCGTCCATCTCCCGGGAGTCAAAGGCTGCGCCGGTCAGTGCATACTCAGGCATGTCCGGGTTCATTCGTTTCGCTCCCATCTCTGTTGCTGAATCTCGGGGCGGGTGACGGCCGCGAAACCGCCCACGACCCAGTCGTGCGCCTTCTGGAGCCCGTCAGCGAGAGACACAGCGCCGCTGGGCGGGAGCAATACGCGCGCCGTCATCTTGAGCAGCACAAACTCCGTTCGGTCGCGCTTCTGCGCGAGTGTCGCCTCGACGTACAGCCGTCCCTTGTCGCCCTCAATCGGGTAGACGCGGTTGAACACCGCCCGCTCCGGCAGACACGGCATCTCCGCAACATCCGCAAATCCGATTCCGAGGAACGCCTTCTGGAAAAGATCGATACTCGTCTCTCCCTCGACTGGAAGGAGGTGATTGACGTAGGTGACTTCCGCCAGACTCGGCTTGGGCCGCTCCCATCCCTGCTTCTCGCAGAAAGCCTCGAATCGCTCAAACTCGTCGAAAAACTTCCGGGAGTTGACCCGGTACGAGGGGTACGGCTTGCCCTCCTCGCCGCGCCAGTTGAAATGAAAACGATCCGGCTGGAGTTGGATGAGTTCCGATCCGCTCTCGGCCGTGAACCACATGCGCTGCGGCACCTGATCGCTGAGGCGCAGGTTCAGCCCCGCGGGCAACAGACGATGCGGAAACGTCTCGACCGCCCACGCGATGCGCGGTTGATCCTGCGGCGGCTTGGGATACCGCTGGCGAATCGTCTCCCAGTACAGCCCGAAGTGGACGTTGCCGAAGGCCGCGATCTCCGGAAACTGCACGCCCAGAACGGTCTCGACAACAGGTGGCTTGTTGTACTTCGGGTTTTTCATCGCGTGGACGCCGGGGCGGAGCGCGCCGGCCTGCTTGTCTCCAGGGAGGCTCTGCACCATTGTACGTCAGAGTATCGGCGCGGAGGGGTCTGATCACTGACAATCGCCGACGCCGAGTCGGACCTGGCCGAGCCGAAGGCGCGGACCTACGGCAAGGTCGAGAAGGACGCGGCCGAGAAGAAGGCGGGCAAGGAGACGGTCGTGGCGAGTGTGTGACGCGTAGACGCGTAGGTCAGGTCGCGACTGACCTACCCGCTCGCACGCCAAGTCAGGTCGCGACCTGACCTACCCGCTTGCGCTCTCGCACGGATCGCGTTTCCGCTACCGATACAGGTTCCGCTGATCATCGCGGACGTTGCCTCGCAGATACGTTCGATCATCCCAGTTGTTGAGATCGGTCATGATGTCCTCGGGCAGCCTTGCGGCGTGACCGTCGAGGAAGAGGGCGTTGCTCCCACCGACGTGCCGGCGTGGCTCCAGACGCAGGCCGTTCTGCTGACCCTCGATCGGCCGCTGGACGTGAACGGCCGCCCAGATGTCGTACCAGATCACGACGTCGTTCTCGTGCGTGTTCTGCCCTCGCGGGTACCATGCATTGACCAGGATGTTCTGCGAGTCGTCGGTGAAGTCGGCCATGTAGATGGTCTGGCTCGGAAAAAAGATCAGATTGGGCTTGTGCTCCTCGCGCCGATCCCCATAGACCTGGCCGGGCCGAGTGAAGTTGAAGGCGTTGATGACGAAGTGAAGCCAGTGCGCCTTGTTGGGATGGTCGGGGCAGCGGTACATGGGAACCGACTCGAAGCGGTCATTCTTGATGCTCGAAAAGTATGGCCGGAAGGCCAGCGCCCAGGCGATGTCGCGCCCCGGGATACTTGCCGCCTCGCGCGGGACCAGGTTGTAATCGCCGATGTACGCCGTCGCCGCGAATCCGATCTGCCGCAGGTTCGAGAGGCATCCCGTGGCGCGACTCACCTCGCGAGCCTGCCTCAGCGCCGGCAGCAGCAGGCCAATGAGCAGCGCGATGATCGAGATCACCACCAGCAGTTCAATAAGGGTGAAGCCGGGGCGGCGAGCCGGTTGACGGTGGTCCATGCCTGAGTCCTTCCACGAGTGTGCCCGGACGCCGGGCGATTCGACCTACAGAATGTACCCTACCTGACGCCCTTCTGCAAGCGTTTTCTTACCTCGAAGCACACTTTTTCGACACATTTCTCAACTTCCCGGTTGACCAGGAAGAGGTCGTAGGCCCCGCTGCCCTCCGCCACGGCGATCTCCCGCTTGGCCTCGGCGAAGCGCCGGGCGATCTCCTCCTCGCTCTCGCGGCCTCTTTTTCGCAGCCGATCCAGCAGCGTGGCGTCATCCGGGGGGAGGACGAAGACCATTAGCGCCTCGGGCAGGTTCCGCCGGATCTGGATCGCCCCTTGCACGTCGATTTCGAGGATGACGACCCGGCCCTGGCGCAGAGCCTCCTCGACGGGGCCGCGGGGCGTGCCGTAAGAGTATTTGCCGAAAACCCTTGCGTACTCGAGCAGTTCGCCCGACGCGGCCATGCGGTCAAACTCGCCGTCTCCGACGAAGTGGTAGTCCGCCCCCGGCGTGTCGGCGGCGGTGGGAGGGCGGGTCGTGGCGGAGACGCTGAAGATCGCCCCGAGCCGGCCGACGACCTGGCGCGTGATCGTCGTCTTGCCGACGCCCGACGGGCCGGAGATGACCAGCAGCAGCCCCGCGTGCTCGGCGCGATCCGGATTGTCTCGACCCTGGGCCACTGGGCGCAAGGGTAGAATCGGGCGAGGCGATTCGCCAGAATCGGCGGGTGAAATTCCGTGCGCTTCCCGCCCAACAAGGGGTGGGAGTGTGCCTCGATGGACAGTGCCACCATGAACTGGAACGACGCCGATGCCGCTGACTCGGTCCACTCCGGTGGCCGGGTTCGCGTCATTGAGGAGAACGCCGGCCAGGACGAGCGTCAGTGGGCGACGTTCCTTCACCTGTCCGGTCTGGGAGGTTTCATCCTGCCCGTTGTCGGTTCGATCGTCCCGCCGCTGGTCATGTGGCTGATGAAGCGCGAGCGGTCGGCCTTCATCGACGACCATGGGAGAGAGGCCGTCAATTTCCAGATCTCGATCGTGGTGTACTTCATCATGGCCGGCATTCTCACGATGGTGTGCATTGGATTTCCGCTGCTGATTGCGCTCCCATTCCTCCAGATCATCGCGTCGATCGTCATGGCCGTCCGCGCCAATGGCGGCGAGTACGTGCGCTACCCCGTCACGATCCGCTTCCTGTCATAGCGAGCCAAGCCCGCAGCGCGCGCAAGGACGCGGAGCGCCGCGACGCGCCCGTAGAAGCCCCTCATCGCGCCGCGCGAGACCGAATCGCGAGCGAGGTCTGGCGCTCCTCGCGCGACTCAAACTCCTCGTCGCGGCGCTCCTCGCTTCCTCGCTGGCGCGTCGGGCTGGTGGGCGCCATTCGCAACGCGGAAGAGGTTCCCGGGATGCTTTCCGCGAACGTCGCGTCGCTGTGCTCCGCGTCCTTGCTTGCGCTGCGGACTGTGGCGATCACTCCGACGCTCCGTCGCGCGTGATTTCGCTCGCGCGCGTCGGCCGTCGTCGTCGGTGCATCCAGCGGACGGCGAGGCCGTCGAGCAGGCCGGGCAGGGCGCGGTTGAAGACGCCGTACTTGGCCTGGCCCGAGGTGCGCGGGCGGTGGCTCACGGGGACTTCGATGACGGTGAAGCCCATCTGCCGCGCGGTGAGGGGGATGAAGCGGTGCATGCCGCAGAACTCGAGGGGGATCGCCAGCGCCGCCTCGCGGCGCATCACGCGCAGCGAGCAGCCGGTGTCGCGGATGGTGTCGGCGAGGAGGAGGCGGCGGAAGGAGCGGCCGACCCAGCTGGCCAGCCGCCGTCCCGCGGTGTCGCGCCGATGCGATGAGCGATCTCCCTGAACCACATCAGCGCCGGATTCGTGCATGAGTTCGAGGAGGCGCGGCAAGTCGGCGGGGTCGTTCTGAAGATCGGCGTCGAGGAGGGCGATGAGATCGCCGCGGGCGGCGCGAAGTCCGGCATGAAAGGCCGCCGACTGCCCGTGTCCCCGCCCGGCCGGCGTGTCGAGCATCCGCAGCACGCGCAGCCAGGCTCGCTCGGCCATGAGCGTCGTCGCGCGTTCGAGGGTCCGATCCGTCGAGCCGTCATCCACGATGATGATCTCGAAGCGGCCGGAGAGGGAGATGAGGGCGGCGTCGATCTCGACGATCAGCGGGCCGACGTTCTCCTCCTCGTTGTGCGCCGGGGCGATGATGGAGAGTTCGATCTGGCGATGGTGCGGCTCAGCCATGCGGATCGACAGCATAGGGTCAGCCCTTTACGTCGTCCCGCCGCCGTCGCGCCGCTGTCCGGCGCCGTCGCGCCTCGGGCGGCCCACGCCTACCATCCACTTGGTATGCCAGCGGACTCAGAGGACTCGGCGGAATGCATCTCAAGCGCGATGATCACGAGCACGGCCCCAAGGAAATCCCCATCCGGTTCATCCTCGAAAACCCCGAGGAACTCGTCGGCCACGAGCATGCGGATCAGAAGGAATGGATCGTCAAGGGGGGCGTGGGCGAGAGCCTGCTCGAAGTCGCCCTCGACGCCGGGATCAACATCGAGCACTCCTGCGGCGGGGTCTGCGCCTGCTCCACCTGCCACGTCTACGTCGAGAAGGGCATGGAGCACCTGACCGAGGCGACCGAAGCGGAGGATGACCGCGTCGAGGAGGCGCCGGGCATCCAGCGCAACAGCCGATTGAGTTGCCAGTGCGAAATCCTCCGTGCCGGAGAGATCCAGGTGCGCGTGCCCGGGTGGAACCGCAACGCGATCAAGGAAGTGCCGCATTGAGGGGGAAGGCATCAAGGCATCAAGGCATCGAGGGATCGAGGAATTGTCGGTTACTGATTCCTGCAAAACGAACGTCCGTAGAGCGCCACACGCTGAACACTCACCACAAAGTACACAAAGGCACAAAGACTTCACCAAGAAAACCCCGGAAGGAGAAGGTCGAGAGGGACGTGATTTGCCGTGCCAAGTCGGAATGGCCCTGGTGTTCTTTGTGCCCCCTTTGTGACTTTGTGTCCTTTGTGGTGAAGGTTGGACTGCCCTCCGGTCAGAGAGGACATAAGTTCTGCCGGGATCAGTAGCCGCGACGCGGAGGCTTTGGGCAGCGGAGCGAGTCGCCTGCGGCGCGACGCGCGACGGCCCGCGGCGCCGGCGAGAGATCAACGATGAACGACACACTCCACTGGCTCGACGTCGAAGAGATCGCGGAGGAACTCGATGAAGCCCATCCCGAGGTCGATCCGCTGCGTCTGGGGTTTCCGAAGTTGAGAAGCCTGGTCGAGGCGCTGCCGGACTTCGCCGAGCGGCCTGGCCACCCGTGCAACGAGCGCATTCTCGAAACCATCCAGGCGAACTGGATCGAGTTGCGCGGCGAGGCGACGGGCGGCGGCAAGACCGATGAGGATGATTGACTGCGGGTGCCGTGGTCTGAAGGGAGGCTCCCCTCGGCCTAAGTCTCGGGACCAAAGGCCGCGACCGGAAGGCCACGTCGACACACGGACGCATGACCAAACCGATGCGACCATCATTCGCGCGCCCGCGTGGCCTTCGCTCCCAAAGCCTCGCTCAGACCACGCCACCCTGCACGTCGTCATACCATCCCGCGATGTTTCCCGTTCGATTCACGATCCTCGGCTCGGGCACCTCGGCGGGGGTGCCGGTCATCGGCTGCGACTGCACGGTCTGCACTTCGGCCGATCCGCGCGATCAGCGCACTCGCAGCGGGGCGTGCGTCGAGTACATCGATCGGCAGGGCCAGCCGCGCGTCGTGCTCATCGACGCCTCGCCGGACCTGCGCTTCCAGGCCCTGCGCCAGCGCCTCAATCGCTGCGATGCGATTCTGTTCACGCACCATCACGTCGATCACGTCTTCGGCCTCGACGAGGTGCGCCGCTTCAACGCGATCATGGAAGCGCCGATCGACATCTACGCCGAGCCGCACACGCTTGAGAATCTCCAGCGCGTCTACCGGCACATCTTCGAGTCGCACAAGAACGTCAACCCGAGTTTCGTGGCGACGCTCATTGCCAATCTCATCGAGCCGGACAAGCCTCTCGACCTGCACGGCCTGCGCTTCACGCCGCTGCGGCTGATGCACGGGCGCCTGCCGATCGTGGGCTATCGCCTCGACCGCACGGGCGGCAGCGCGACGATCGACGCCGATGACCCGTTGCCGCTGGCGTACTGCACGGATGTTTCGTCGATTCCGCCGGAGACGTGGCCGGCACTGCGCGGCCTCAAGACGCTTTTTCTCGATGCGCTGCGCTATCGCCACCATCCCACGCACTTCACCGTCGATCAGGCGATCGAGGCGGCGCAGCGCATCGGCGCGGGTCAGACCTGGCTCGTCCACATGACGCACGACATCATGCACCGGGAACTCGAATCGCAGTTGCCCGAGAGAATCCGCCTCAGTTACGACGGCCTGAGCGTGGGGCGGCTCGCGGGCTGAGGTCTCTCGGGACGAAGGTGTTTCACCACAAAGGCACGAAGCCACAAAGAAAGTCAGAAGGCATTGGCCACAAGAGACTAAAGAGGCACAAAAAGCGACGGAGCGTGATTCATGCTCGCATGGTCTGCCTGCCTCGATCTCTCGATCCCTCGATCGTTGGATGCGAAGACGCAAGCGGTCGCGGAAGAACACAATCCCTCGATGCCTCGATGCTTTCCGCCTTTCTTTGTGCCTTTGTGACTTTGTGGTGAAGACTTCGCTCTGCGCTGATGTCGCCCCTCACCGCCTGCTGTTGAGTTCGGCGAGTGCGGCCTGGATGCGCTCGACGAGTCGGCTCTCGCCGTTGGCGGCGGCGAGGGACTGGGCGCGGTCGAGCAGGCGACGGGCCGCGACGGATTCGTTCAGCGGCCCGGCATACAGGCGCGCCGTCTCGAAGAGGCTCGACGCCGCGTGCGGACCTTGCGCGAAGAGAATCGCGCACTGCATGAAGCGAACCGCCGCATCGCGCGGCTGACTCTGCATCGCCAGCACACGGCCGTACTGATGGAGCAGCCGGTCAAGCGGGTACTGCTTCGGCTCGGCGACGAGGCGATCGATCTCGCGCCTCGCTTCGCTCAACTGGTCGGCGTTGAGCAGGCGGTCGATCTCATCGGCGATCGCCGGGGCGATGACGACGCGCGGCGCGGGTGCGGCCGGCTCGCGCGACTCTTCAGCCTCACCGCGGTCTTCACCTTGCGGCGGAGGCTGGGGATCGGGACGCGGCGCCGCTTCCGCAGCCTCAATCTTTGAGATCGATTCGATCGCGGCATCGAGCAGGTCGGCGGCAAGGGAATCGTCCTTGGCCTTCGCGCGCGCGAGGCGCAACTGACTCAGCGCCTGCTCGGCCTCGGCCTTGCCGGGTCGATCCGGCGGGCTCGTCGGCATCGCCTCCGCCCAGCAGGCATCGGTGCTGGTGAGCAGCAGCGTCGCCCAGGCGCGGCACGCGAGCGTGTAGCGCCCCGCGCCGTCGAGCAGGCGCGTGCGGCGGTAATGAACCCAGGTTTTGTGCCACGGCTGCGTCGCCTGCGTCCCCGCTTCATCGAGGAGCGTCAGCGCTTCTTCGAGATTCCCCTGAGCCGCTTGCGCCTCCGCTCTTTCCAGCGCCGGCATCGCATCAAGATGCAGAGTGAGGCGATCGACGGCCCGCGCATTGGGCCGGCCCGCCATCGAATACTGCACCTCGCATCCATCCAGGCCTCGCACGATCACGCCCGAGAGCGGGATGCCGCTGATGACGATTTCATCGGCGCGCGCCGGCGACGAGCAGGCGAGCGTGGCAGCGCCCAGGCAGGCGAAGATGGGGAGGCGCCGCGGCCGCATCATCGATCAAGCCCCAGTTCCTCGCGGCTGAGAAACCTGTACCCGTCGGCCCCGCCGTTCTGCTCGGCGATGAGCCGCAGCGTGCCCAGCGGATCTTCGTGGATGAACTGAATGGTCTTGAGCACCGTGCGAACCTCGCCGCCGCGCGAGCGGTTGAGCCGCTCGATCATGCGGAGCAATTCCTGCTGATCGACCTCGAACTCGCCCAGGCCGGTGATGTCGGTGCTGAGGATGAAGACGACGTCGGCGGGGGGCGCCATGTCGCGCAGCGCCAGTTCGATCGCCGCGATGGGGTTGGACTGGCTCGCAGCGCGGATGTTGCGGTTGTCGAGGTTCATCCAGTTGAAGACGAAGAGTTTGTTTTCGTTCGTGGCGGGGAGGAGTTTGACCGTGCCGCGGCGGCGTTTGGTGGCGATCTCGGGGTCTTCGCCCGGCCCGGGAACGAGCACCGCCTCGTTGCGCTGAAAGAAGACGACGCGGAAACTCTGCGACTCGTTGAGTTTGTCGATGCTGCGCACCAGTTCGTCGATGAGGATCGGGAGGTAGGCGATCATCGAGCCGGAGGCATCAACGACGTAGACGATGTGGCGGGCGTTGGAGCCTCGCAAGCCTCCGAAGGTGACATCATTGCCCCCGCCACGCGGCGTGAAGCCCTGGAGCACCTCCTCGCCCCCCGAAGGCCCGATGAGCGAAGCGGGATCAACGCGGCTCGACTCCAGCGCCTGCGACGGGGTGCTTCGATCGAGGCGAGCGCGTTCCTCGAAGGCCACGTCCTCGCGCTGTTGATCGTCGGGGGTGATGCTCGTGAGGGGCGCCAGGGTGAGGTCGTTGAACTCGGCGACCACGGCCGGAGGCGCGGCACGATCGCTCAGCAGCCGCGCCGTCGTCCACGGAATGAGCAGGCCGAGGATGATCATCCCCGCGTGCGCCGCGACCGAAGCCACCCAGGGCAGGATGCGCTGGGCCGGCGTCGTCGCATCATCGACCTCCCGGTCGCGCAGCGCCGCGCTGAGCGAGGCGAGATCGGGTTTGCTGCGACCGGGTTGGGGTGGTGGTGTGTGGTCGGTGTGGTCCATGAGGCGAATCACCTGGGAAGCGGTCGCGTCAATCGTCCGGACCGCGGCGGAAGATCAGTCGATCAAGGCTCAGGGCGCCGGGTCCGCCGAGGAAGATACACCACGAGGCGACGAAAAGGATGAACTGGAGAAAAACGCTCAGTTGCACCAGGTGAGCCGTCTTGCCGAACGCTGCGACGAAGGCAAGGGCTCGGTTGGTCGCGGCGGGATCCACCTGCCCCTGGATCGCGGGCAGGGCCGTGAGCACGAAAGCGTAGACCATGGCAATGGCCAGCCCCAGCCCCCACACACGACTGAAAAGCCCGATGAGCAGCATCGCCCCCCCGATGGCCTCAGTGAGCATGGCGATCCATGCGAAGATGCGCGGGTAGGGGTGTCCGGCGTTGTGGAGCATGATCGTCAACCCCTCCACTTTTCTCGCGTGAACTTCGTACTGGACGCCGGCGCCATCGGCGCGCTCGGTCGCCGCCGGCTGCTCCGGCTGGGCCGCTTGCTCGGTCGACGTCTCCGGTGCTGAATCCTGGTTCGACCCGTCCTCGGCCGGCACCGCTTCACCGGATGGCGACTCCGGACCTGGCTGGTCACTTTCCGCCGGTTCACCTTCCGATGGCGCCGATGCCGGCGCGGTTGGTTCCTGATCCTCGGGCGCGGCGGCATCGGCTTGCCCCGGTGACGCGGCCTCACCTTCGGTCGGCGGCGTGCCCGCGAGGACCGTCTTCTGACCAATGCCGAGTTGAACGAGCGTTGCGGCCTGCTCGCCCTTGAACGTCTCGGGGCCGAACTTCGGAATGCCGGCCCACATGAAAACCACCGCCAGCGCGACCCGAAGCAGCAGCGGGCAGGTGTGCAGAGTCAGGGCGTCACGAAATCGCATGTGAAGGGACTCCTGGGAGGGGATCTCGGTCCGCCGCGCACAAAGCGCCGCGGACGCAACACAATGATATCGGTTCCCGGCGGAGGACGCCCCCGATCCGGACAGGCCGCGAACAGCGTCGGATGAAGAGGAGTCAGCGTCTACGCGTCGTCGGCGTCGAGCCAATGCTCGGGGAGCAACTCGCTCAGCGGCATGATGCGGTCGCCGCGCAGCACGACGAGGCAGCCGGCGTTGCGGGGATCGACCTGGAGGAGCAGTTCCCGGCAGCGGCCGCAGGGGGGCAGCAGGCCGCGCTTGCCCACGGCGGCGATGGCGACAACGTGCCGCTCGCGGTGCTTGAGCATCTCCGCCGCGGCCGCGTGCTCGGCGCAGAACCCGATGCCGCAGGCGAGGTCGAGGCAGATGCCCGTATGCACGCGACCGCCCTCGGTGCGCAGCGCCGCCGCCACGGCCCCGGCGGTGAAGTCGTCGGCGAGGGCAAACTTGCCCTGCAAAGCCTTGGCGGCATCAACCAGGGCGCGAAGATCGGGTCTCAAACTCATCCTCGGTGGTGCTCCGATCGACTCTTATCGGCCAATCCTGCTCCGGCATTCACAACGGCGACTACGGGCCTGCGGGCCGGCCGGCAACATGATGCTTCCAGTCTCACTGGGCGCCGTTGTCGGCGCGGCCCGGCCGCCGTCGAACTCGATCCAACCGCCTTCAGGCAGCGCCGGCGCGAGAAAGACGCAGCGAAGTCGGTTGATGCGCCCTACTCCGAAAATGCAGACGCCTTCTCATCGCGCGCGGCGAGTTCGCGGATCAAGAACTCGACCCCCTTCACATCGGGAATGGCGATGAACCCGACGTGGGACTCATGGGTTCTTCCATCGCGGCGATGAGCGACCTCGGTGCGGAAGATGAGATCGCCGCTGCCGTCGCGGCGCTGCTTGCGTCGAATGTCGGTGAGGCGCTCGGGGGCGAAGGACTCCACCTCGAGCGCGAAGGCGCCGCCGATGATGATCGCCCGCTGGTCGGTGATGACGTAGACGGTGCGTTTGGCCGCGCGCCGCATCCACAGCGGCGTGGAGAGCATCCCCAGACCGATGAGGACGAACGGCACGCCGAAGAGCGGAAACAGATCCGGCCCGCTGCTGAACGTCGGCATCTTGAATCCCGCCGCGCCGCAGACCCAGAACACCGCGAAGGCCGTCCAGGGAATGCCGAAAAGCACAATCGGCCAGGATCGCCGCGCATACAGGCCCGCCATCGGCTGCGACTGCCAGATCGTTCGTTCATCAGCGCGCAGTTCATCCGACACGATCTGTTGAAGACGTGGCGGAATGAAGGAGCCCGAGGGGTCTGCGAATGCGGACATCGGCGACCTCCGGTGGGCGACAAGGTTGCGGCTCCCCGTCTTCCTCGACTCGCTCACCTGCTCGATCGGCCGTCGGCGAATCGGGGCGAGAGGATTTGAACCTCCGACCTTCTGACCCCCAGTCAGACGCGCTAACCAAGCTGCGCTACGCCCCGTGCGGCCGCGATGTGCCGCAGCCGGAGGCGATCATAGACCTTTCCCGCCCGGGATGACACCCACGACCACGAACGAAAGCGGCCTCCCGGTCGATCCGGGAGGCCGCTTAATGAGATCATCGTCGATCGAGCCGAACTTATTCGTAGAAGTCGCGGCCGCGGACGCCGTGGAGCGTGGCGCCGTAGTAGTACTGGAGCGGATCGCCGGGCTGGAGTTGGACGTCGGTCCAGCCCATTCTCATACGAAGGGGAACGTACAGCCGCGGGGTTATGCTCTCGACGCTCGATGCGACGCGCTTGTCGCCGCTGCCGTCGTAGAACAGGACCGTGGCCTGGAGGTCGCGCTCGTTGTAGCCGTGCGTGGGCTGCTCGTGGAAGGCGTTGACTTCGTAGATGTAGACCTTCTGGGTCGGGAACTTGACCTCTTCCTTCTTGAGGTAGCGCCGGCCTTGGGTGGTGTATTGTGACGGGCCATTGGCTCCTGGGTTGCCGTTGCCGTCATTGTACAGTTGGTCGGGGCTGAGAATCTCCGGTATGCGCTGGGGCGTGAACATCATCGGATCCCAGTGGGCGGAGTCGGACATGAGGTATGAGATGCGGTGAATAAAGCCGCTGTACCGATCTCGCATCTCCTTGGCCTGGGCGGGGTAGTAGCGGTCATCGGGGCAGAAGTAGACGTCGTCGTAGACGGCCTTGGCCATCTCCTGCTTGGCGACATACGGGGCTGAATACATGAACCAGTAGCGCTGGAGTTGGCCGTAGGGGAACGGCTGGGTGTAGTTCGTACCCCAGCCGCCGAGGCGACCCCAGGTGGAACCGTCGCGCCCGTCAAATGCGGGCCGGCTGCCCATACGGTTGCTGCCGCCGATCCGAATGTACTCGACGACGGCGCCGCTGGTGATGACGCCGTTCCACTCCTGCGAGTAGGTTTCCAGTCCGATGCCGATGTTGCGGAGATTGCCCAGGCAGCGAACAGCGCGGGCCGAGGCACGGGCCCGGCCCAGGGCCGGCAGGAGCAGGCCGATCAGCAAGGCAATGACGGAGATGACCACCAGCAGTTCGATGAGGGTGAAGCCCCGCTTGAACCTGCGGTCCACGACGCGTTGAAAGTGGCTAAGCATGGATTGACCTTTCGTGTGCCAATGTCGGATTGAACTCAACCCGGAACCCGGAACGCCCACCCCTCCAGCGCGGCAGATCCTGTTCCGCCGCAAGGGTTGTTTCGTACTCGCAAAGCCCGGCCGGCCCGGTCCATCGGGTCGGTGCGGACGCGCATTTCAGACCGCTCCCGCAGTCAGGAGGCAGCCGAAGTCGTTTCACACCCGCACGAGCGCCTGTGCGAGTCGCTGCACGGGACGCTGTGAAACCTCTGCGGCTCCAAGTCCATTGTAGGGGGATGCCTCCCGATTTCCACTGAACCCGCCGGGCGAGGCGGACAATTCCGCGCCCCCGGTACGATACGGTACGCAGGATCTGGCTGGGCTGTTCCGCCTCATTCCCGGCGCGGGATGAAACCGGCGTGCGAACGGATGAGTGGATCGGCCGGTTTGGTCCGGCGTCGAGGGAGTCGTCAGGTCGCGAAGGCCCGCTCGGGCGCCTCGCCGGGGCGAGAGTCGCTTCATCGAACGCGCGAAGGACTCGGCTGACCCGTTGCCGAGACCCCCAGACTCCGCCAGCCCCAAGGGGG
>Ga0326597_10000439_pt1 | contig 74548 bp, 75 predicted proteins | sample RVTome_12_FD_203789 | JGI IMG/M metagenome (GOLD analysis project Ga0326597, IMG submission 203789) | Soil microbial communities from uranium-contaminated site in the Upper Colorado River Basin, Wyoming, United States - RVT100D185 | ecosystem: Environmental > Terrestrial > Soil > Contaminated >...
CCAACCGGCACCCCGACCACCGGCCCGCCCCAAAAACCGCCGCGAAACCTCGCGGCATCCTCACCAGCGCAGACAAACCCCCGCTTCCTCTCCCCCGCTGAGCCTTAGCCGGGGAATGAGGCCGCCGGCAAGGCCCGATCCCAAACGATTGAGATCGGGGCAAACTGGGGTAGAATTCGCCAAAATCAACACTCCAGGCCGGATGGCCAGGCCAGAAGGGAGAACAGCCATGCTCGATTTCAAGCTCATTTCCGGGGACTGCCACATCACCGAGCATCCCGACGCCTTCCTGCGCTGCCAGCAGGAATACGGCGAGAAGGCGCCTCGGGTGGTGGAAAACCCGGAGGGGCTCGGCAAGGGGCTGTGGTTCCTGATGGAGGGGCTCGAGCCCATGCGGGTCGGCTATTTCTCCCTCGGCCACGTGGTCGACAAGCCGGAAGGCCGCAAGAACATGGAGATCTACGACGACGCCGAGGGCTTCAAGCAGCTGGTCTCCGACTTCCGGGAGAACTACCGCTACGAGGATCACGAGGGGGACTGGGAGCCCGCGGCCTACTGCAAGGCGCTCGACCGCGACAACGTCGAGGCGATGATCATCTTCGCGAGCTGGGCGCGCTACAACTATCACCTCGAGGACGCCAGGCTGCAGCGCTCGATCTTCCGCTCCTACAACGAATGGATCCTCGACTTCGCGAGCTACGCGCCGAAGCGCATCTTCCCGGCGCCGATGATCTCCATCCTCGACGTCGACAACGCGGTCGAGGACATGAAGGACTACGTCAAGCGCGGCTGCAAGACCGTCCACCTGCCCACCACCATCATCGGGTCGGGCTATTTCGAGCCGATCTACGAGCCTCTCTGGCAGACCGCGGTGGATCTCGACATCCCCTTGACGGTGCACTCGAATTCCAGCCAGGGGCGCTCGATGAAGCTCCACGGCATGGCCAAGCGCAAGGAGGACCCGCGCGAATACGTCATCCGCTCGGAATTCGAGGGCAACCGCTTCGGCGGACCCATGGCCGCCTGGGCCTTCGTCTCCAACCTGATCTTCTCGGGCGTCTTCGACCGCTATCCCAGCCTCAAGGTGTGCTGCTCCGAGTTCCAGATGGCGGACGCGGCGTCGGTCGTGGAATCGGTCGACTACCGGGTCGGGCGCCAGGCCACCTACGACCGGGACCGCAACACCAACCGGCGCTGGCCGTCGGAATACCTGCGCGAGAACGTCTACATCGATTTCGAGGACAGCCGGTCCACCGTGCTGACCACCGACTACTACGGCAAGGACAACTTCTACTGGTCGAGCGACTATCCCCACTTCCAGACCACCTGGCCGCGCTCCGAATCGATCTTCGAGGCGAACTGCCAGGGGCTCGCCCCCGACCTCCTGCGCAAGCTCGGCCGGAACAACGTCAACGACATCTACAAGCTCGGCCTGAACTAGGCCTCGGCCGTCCGGCCATGGCAACCGCGCGGTCCCCGGTCCGGGGCCGCGCCGTTCTTGCGCGCTGGGCTCGCCTCAGGCGGGCGGGCCCTCGACCACGGGATTGACGAGCGTCCCCAGGCCGGTGACCTCGATCTCCACCGTGTCGCCCGGCTGCATCAGCTTGACGGTGTCGGGCAGCGAGGCGGGCGTGCCGGTGAAGATCATGTCGCCCGGCAGGAAGTTGTGGCCCTTGGAGGTGTAGGCGACGATCTCCTCGATCTTGGCGAGCATCAGGCCGATCGAGCAGTGCTGCTTCTCGTTCCCGCCGGAGCGGGTGATGATGGTCTTGTCGTAGGGGTCGCCGAACTCGTCCGCCGTCATCATCCAAGGGCCGATGCTGCCCGAAGCCTCGAAGTTCTTGCCGATGCCGTATTGGCGGTTGTGGCGCTGGTAGTCGCGGACCGAGCCCTCGTTGCCGACCGCGTAGCCCGCGACGTGGGAAAGAGCGTCGGCTTCCGCGATGTGCCGTCCGCCCTTGCCGATGATGGCGACCAGCTCGCCCTCGAAATCGTAGCGTTTGACCCCGGGGCCGTAGGGCGCGATCAGCGGCTGGCCGTGGCCGACCACCGAGGCCGCCGTGCGCAGGAAGATCTCCGGGTACTCCGAGCGGGTGCGTCCGACCTCCTCCTGATGGGCGGAATAATTGAGCGCCGCGCACCAGATGGCGCTCTGGTCCGGGATCACCGGGTCCAGGGTGACGTCGCCGATGGCGTGGGTCGCCGCCTTGCCGGCGGTGGCGGCGGCTGCGCGGGCGAGCCCATCCTCCAGGGCCAAAAGGCCCCTCAGCGTCCCCGGCAGGTCGGGCGCCGCATCGGCGAGCGCAACGAATCCGGTATCGTCGACCATCACGCCGACCCCGGCGTCCATCTCGGTGCGGTAAGAGATCAGTCTCAAGTCAGGTCCTCCCCTTTTCCTATCGGCCCCATGTCCATTGGCGCTGTCTGCCGGCGCCGTTGCGCGCCGGATTGTATGGATTTCGGAGAGGGGCGCAAACCCCTTGAGGCCACCGGCCGGCGCGCGGGCCGGCGTGCGGGCCGGCGTTCAGTCCTTGCCGCGGCCGGGTCCGTCGAGGAATTGCTGGAGGCCCAGCATGGCGGGCCGCCGGTGGGTGATGAGGCGGGTGGCGATGCCCGCGAGCCAGTCCCGGTAGCGGCCCTTGGCCTCGAACCGGCGGCGGAAGAGGCGCGCATCGAAGGCGGCGCCGAGCCCCGCGATCACGCCGCCCGCGATATGGACCCCGCCCCGGGCGCCGAACTGGAGCGCGACGTCGCCCGCGAACTGGCCGAGCAGGGCGGAGAAGATGCGCGCCGTCTCCAGGGCGCGGGGGTCGCGTCCCGCCCGCGCCGCCCGGGCGATGGCGGCCGCGGTGCGCGCCCTTCCCGGCCGCGCGCCGTCGAGCGCCGCGAGCGCCTCGTAGAGGTTGACGAGGCCGGGCCCGGACAGCACCCGTTCGGCGGACACGTGGCCGAAGAGTCGGCGCAAGTCGGCGATGACGGCGTCCTCCCGCGCGTTGGCCGCGGCCAGCGTCGCGTGCCCTCCCTCGGTCGCCAGCGCCGCGGGCCCGCCGGCGGCTTCCGGCACGAAGCACGCGACGCCGAGGCCGGTCCCCGGGCCGAAGACCGCCGAGGGTGCGCCCGCCCGCGCCCGGCCGCGGCCGATTCGTGCGAGGTCGGCGCGCCCGAGCGCGGGAAGCGCCCAGGCGAGCGCCTCGAAATCGTTGAGCAGGTGGACGCGGGGGATCCCCGTCGCACGCGGCAGCCCGGCCCTGGAGAAGGTCCAGTCCGCGTTGGTGAAGCGGACGAGATCCCCCGTGAGGGGCGCCGCGACGGCGAGCGCCGCCACCCGCGGCCGCGGACCGGGAACGGACGCGAGATAGGCGCGGATCGCCGCCTCGGGACCCGGGAAGCGCCGGGTCGCGAGCACCCGGTAGCGCCCCGGCGCCCGGCCGGGCCGCTGCAAGGCGAAGCGGCCATGGGTGCCGCCGATATCGGCGAGCAGGCGCGGGCCGCCGCTCCCCGCCGCCACGGCTCAGGCCGCGAAGGGGGCGTGGGCCAGCACGCGCAGGAAGTTCCGCCGCCAGGCGACGATGTCATGCTTGCGGATGACATCCATGCTGGCGCGCCAGCGGCCCTGGCGTTCCTTGCGCGACATCTCGAGCGCCCGGCCCAGGGTCGCGGCGACCTGTTCCTCGTCATAGGGGTTGACGATCAGCGCGTTGGTCAGCTGCTCCGCGGCGCCCGCGAAGCGGGACAGCACGAGGACCCCGGGATCGGACGGGTTCTGGGCGGCGACGTATTCCTTGGCCACCAGGTTCATGCCGTCGCGCAGCGGCGTGACCAGGCCGATCCGCGCCTGGCGGAAGAATCCTGCGAGCGTCTCGCGGGTGAAGCCCCGGTTGAGGTAGCGGATCGGCGCCCAGTCGAATTCGGCGAATTCGCCGTTGATGCGCCCGGCCTCGGTCTCGAGCGCGTGACGGATCTCGCCGTACTGGGCGACGTCCTCGCGGGTCGGCGGCGCGATCTGCAGGAACACCACCTTGCCGCGCCAGTCGGGATTGGTCCTGAGGAGATGCTCGAAGGCGTGCAGGCGCTGGATGATGCCCTTTGAATAATCCAGCCGGTCGACCCCGATGATCAGGCCGCGGCCCCGGAGGCTGCGCACCAGGCGTTCGACCCGGACCGCGTTGTCGGGCGACTTCGCCATGGCCTCGACGTTCTCGGTATCGATGCCGATGGGGAACTTGTCGGCGTGGAAGGTGTGGCGGAAGGCGCGGATGAGGTGGCGGTCGTCGAGGAAGATGCCGTTGGTTTCGAACCGGATGTAGTGGCTGAAGGTCCTGAGGTCGATGGACGACTGGAAGCCGACCACGTCATAGGCGCTCAGCGCCGCGACGATGTCCCGGTGCTGGGGCAGCACCACCATCACCTGATGGGAGGGGAAGGGCGTATGGAGGAAGAAGCCGATCTTGTTGCGCACGCCGAGGCGGCGCAGCTCCTCGGCCAGCGGGATCATGTGGTAGTCATGCACCCAGACCAGGTCGTCGGGCTCCAGCACGGTCTTCAGCGCCCGGGCGAAGCGGCCGTTGGCGCGCCGGTAGCCCTGGTAGGAGCTGCGGTGGAATTCCATGAGGTCCTGGCGGTAGTGCAAGAGCGGCCACAGCATGGAGTTGGAAAAGCCGTTGTAATATTCGGCATAGTCCGCGGGCGAAAGGTCGAGCGTGGCGTAGGCGATGCCGCCGCTGGTCGAGAGCCTGGGCTTGTCGGACGGGTCGTCCGTCACCTCGCCGGACCAGCCGAACCACAATCCCCCCATCTCCTCCAGCGCGCCCCGCAGGCCGACGGCGAGCCCGCCCATCTGGGCGCCCCCTTGCTGGCCCTTGGCCACCCGGTTGGAGGCGATGACCAGACGGCTCACAACGCCTCCTCCCAGCTCCGGGACAGGCGCACGGCGGCATTGATCAGGCCGACCATGGAATAGGTCTGGGGGAAATTGCCCCACAGGGTCCCGTCCTTGGGATCCACGTCCTCCGAGAGCAAGCCGCAGGAATTGCGCAGCTTGAGCATGCGTTCGAACAACGCCCGCGCCTCGTCGCGCCGGCCCATGGCGGCGAGGGCGTCGATGTACCAGAAGGTGCAGACCATGAAGGCGGTTTCGGGGACGCCGAAATCGTCCTCGGTGACGTAACGGTAGATGTAGTCCCCGTGCTTCAGGCGCTTTTCGATCGCCGCCACGGTGGCGGCGAAGCGCTCGTCGGTGGCGCCGATGAAGCCCAGTTCGTGCAGCAGGAGGAGGCTCGCGTCGAGCTCCTTTCCGCCGAAGCTCGAGACGAAGCTGCCGACCTCGTCGTTCCAGGCGGCGGCGGCGATGGCCTTGTGCATGCGGTTCGCGTGGTCGTCCCAGAACATGGCCCGCTCCATCCGGCCGAGCCGCCGCGCGATGCGCGCCAGCCGGTCGCAGCCGGCCCAGCACATCACCGCGGAATGGGTATGGACCTCGGCGCGCCCGCGGTATTCCCAAAGGCCCGCGTCGGGCTTGTCGAACCGGGCGAGGCACTGCTGGCCGACCTGTTCCAGGCGCTCGAACATGGCCCCGCCGCCGGGATGGCGCAGGCGCTCGTCGAAGAAGAAGTGGATGGAAGCGAGGATCACGCTGCCGTAGACGTCGTTCTGGATGTGCTCGTAGGCCTGGTTGCCGATCCGCACCGGCCCCATGGCACGGAACCCCGACAGAGTATCGACCACGGATTCGGGCAGGTGCGCCCGCGTGGTGATGCCGTAGACCGGCTGCAGGAACCCCTCGTGGCTGGAGGCGACGACGTTGGTGATGTAGCGCAGGTAGGATTCCATGGTGCGCGTGGCACCCAGCCGGCTGAGGACCTGCACCACGAAGAAGGCGTCGCGCAGCCAGCAATAGCGGTAGTCCCAGTTTCGCGCCGATCCGGGGGACTCGGGGATCGAGGTGGTCATCGCGGCGATGACGGCGCCGGTCTCCTCGAAGGTGCAGAGCTTCAGGGTGATGGCCGCGCGGATCACCTCCTCTTGCCATTCGAACGGGATGGAGAGGTAGCGCACCCACTCCAGCCAATAGTCGATGGTGCGTTCGAGGAAATCCCGCCCGGTATCGACCACCGACGCGGCGAGGGTCTCGTCGGGGCCGTAGATCATGGTGATCGGTCCTTCCAGGACCATCGGGACCTCGTCGCGCACCATGGCGAGCGGCGCGTTGGTGGTGAGCCGCATGGTGCCCGCGGTCATCAGGTAGCGGATGTGGTTGGATCCGTAGGTGATCTCCGGCCGCCGGGCATTGTAGTCGGCGGCCGGCCGCAGGCGGACGGTGATCCTCGGGCTGCCCGCGACCGGGCGGATGATGCGCAGGATCATGACCGGCCGGTAGGTGCGCCCGAACTGCTTGAACCGTGGCGAGAAATCGGTGATCTCCACCGCCGAGCCGTCGGCGCTGTGCAGGGTGGTGGTCAGCACCGCGGTATTGCGCACGTAACCCTGCTCGGCATGGCTGAAACCGTCGAGCCGGACGTCGAAGAAGCCGGTGTCGCCGTCGTCGTTGTTGAGCAGGCGGCAGAACATGGGATCGCCGTCGTAGCTCGGCAGGCAGGACCAGCTGATCCGCCCGTGGCGTTCGATCAAGGCGCTGAAGATGCAATTCCCGATCAGCGCGAGGTCGAGGTTGGTTTCACCGTTCTCCGTCATGATCCTTCGGTCCTCGCGCCTCCCTTCGGCCCGGGGCGGTCAGCGGGGTCGCCCCCGCTTTGGCGCCCGGAGGGACCGGCGCGGGAGCCCTCGAGGGCCGCCGCGGCGGCCGCGAGCCAGTCATGGATCTCGGCCACCGAGGCGCCGTCGTAGCGCGCGCAGGTCGGCGCGCCCTCGCCGACCCGGATGGAAATGCCGCTCAGGGCATTTATGGTAGCAAATCCGGCCTCGTCCGTAACATCGTCGCCGACGAAAACCGGCAGGCGACCGGCGAAGGGCGCTTCCGCCATGAACGCCGCCACCGCCGTGCCCTTGTCGTTGCCGGCGGGGCGCAGCTCGATCACCATCTTGCCATGCTGCAGGACGAGGGCGCCGCCCGAACCGTGCCGCAGCCCGTGCATCAGCGCGCGCGCCTCTCCCTCCGCGGCCGGCGCCTGGCGGTAGTGCAGCGCCAGCGTCAGGCCCTTGTCCTCGATCAGGGCGCCGGGATGGGCGGCGGCGAACCGGGTCAGTGCGTCGCGGGCCTCGGCCAGCAGATCGCCATCCTCCCCGGCCGCCCCGGCCGCCCCGGCCCGGGTGACCCGGCCCCGGGCGTCGCGCCGCTCGAGGCCGTGCAGGCCCGCCACCGGCAGGTGAAGGGGCGCGAATAGGCCGTCGACATCGGCGATGGGCCGGCCGCTGACCAGCGCCACGGCGCCGTCGCAGGCGGCGGCGAGACGGCTCAGCGTGTCACGGGCGTGATCGGCGATCGCCACCGCGGCCGGCACCGGGGCGATATCGGCCAGGGTGCCGTCGACATCGAGAAAAAACGCCCATCGGCTGTCTGGTGCGGGAAGGGGAAGCGCGATCTGCATGCCCGGCGGCGGGAAATACCCTTGAAGAGAACGATCCCCGATGTGTAGCCGCCGCCACCGCGCCCCGCAACCCGATTATGGGATCGGGCCCTTGTGCCGGCCGCCTGGATCAGCGGGCGAGTCCGCCGCCCCCCGACCGGCGTCGCGCCCGCCAGGGCGTCATGACCTCCCGCCCGTCCACGACGGTCCGCACGGTGCCGGCGATCTCCTCGCCCTCGACGGTCCCCGCGTAGTGGTGGCGAAGGGCCCGGTACCCGGCTCGCCGAACCATGAATCGCAGGCTGCGGCCGCGCAGGCGGACCTCGCGCATGGGAAGCTCGGCGCTGGCCTCCCGCACCTTTCCCACCACCCTCTGGAAGCGCTGGTGGATCGTCGCCTCCACCGCGGTTTCCGGCCCCGCGCCGGCGGCGGACGGCAGGCTCCAGACCCAGTGCCCTGCCACCCGGGCGGGCACGATATAGAGATGGACGACGCTCCGCGCGATCCAGCCGTCATCGACGGCCCGCGATTCTTCGGGGCGCCATGCGCCGAGGTCGTAGTCGTGGGAGACGATGCGGGTGCCGGGCGCGAGGTCGGCGAGCAGCTTCGGCCTCAGGCGCAGGACGACCCCGGGCAGGAGATACATGGTCAGCACCGTGGCCTGGCTGATGTCGGTCAGGAACAGGTCGCGGACATGGAACGTCACCCGGTCGGCGAGGCCCTCCTCCCGGGCCCATTTGTTGGCGTGGGCCACCAGCTCCTCGTTGAGATCGACGCCGAAGCCCCGCGCCCCGAAGCGCTTGGCCGCGGTGATGACGATGCGGCCGTCGCCGGAGCCAAGGTCGATGACGAAGTCGTCCCTGGTCACTTTGGCGAGGTTGAACATGGTTTCGAGCACCGCCTGGTGGGACGGGATGAAGGGGACGTCGAGCCCGTGGGAGCGGTCCTCGACCTCCCGGGGCACGTCCTGGGCCGCGGCACAGCGCAAGACCCCTCAAGACCGCGGCCCGCCCGGCGCTTCGCCAATTGCCCCATGTCCGCCGCCATGATACTGATGCGCTGCCTCCGGCGATTCCCATGCCGGACATCGATCATCCTAACGGCGGCCCCCTCGTGATTACAGCCCTGCAGATTCTCGGCGGTTTCGTCCTGCTCCTGTTCGGGGCGGAATTCCTGGTGCGCGGCGCCGTGGCGCTGGCCAGGCGCTTCAACGTCTCGCCCATGATCATCGGCATGACCATCGTCGCCTACGGCACCACCGCGCCGGAGCTGGTGGTCAGCGTCGAGGCGGCGCTCGCCGGCGCCCCGGGGATCTCGGTGGGCAACGTGGTCGGCTCCAACATCTGCAACATCCTCCTGATCCTCGGCACCGCCTCGCTGGTCTATCCCATCCGCTGCACGCCAAAGCTTCTCTACCGCGACAGCTCGGTGATGCTGGGCGCCGCCTTCCTGTTCGTCGGCCTGGCGCTGACCGGCACCATCACCCGCCCCCAGGGCGCCCTGATGATCGCCGCCATCGTCAGCTTCTCGATCTACACCTACTGGGCGGAGCGGCGGCGCAACCGGTCGTCGGACATCCTGGAGAGGGAGGCCGAGGAATTCACCGAGGGACCGCGCTCCCTGTGGCTGGCCGCGCTGGCGGTGATCGGCGGCATCGTCTCGGTGGTGATCGGTGCGCAGGTCCTGATCTCCGGCGCCACCACCGCGGCGCGCTTCTTCGGCGTCGGCGAGGAAGTCATCGGGCTCACGCTGGTGGCGGTGGGCACCTCGCTGCCCGAGCTCGCCACCGCCGTGGTCGCCGCCTTCCGCCACCACACCGACGTCGCCATCGGCAACGTGATCGGTGCCAATATCTACAACGTGCTCGCCATCATGGGGGTGGTGGCGGTGCTCTCCCCGCTGCAGATCCCCCAGCAGATCGTGCGCTTCGACATCTGGGCCATGCTGGGCGTCACTTTCGCCCTTCTGGTGGCGGTGGTGGCCTTCAAGGGCGTCAACCGCATCACCGGCGGGCTGTTCCTGGGCGCCTACACCTTTTACGTCATGCTGCAGTATTACGGCCTCAGGGCGATCGGGCTCTAAGGACGGCGCGGCTCATCGGCGCTTGATCGGCCGTGGGCTTTTGGCCATTCTCGCGCCATGGCCGAGCAGCCGAAAAACGCCCTGATCACCGGCGGCGCCCGCCGTATCGGACGGGCCATCACACTTGCCCTGGCCGGGGCGGGCTACGGCGTGTGCATCCACCACAACGCCTCGAGCGAAGCCGCCTCGGCCCTGGCGGCGGAGATCGAGGACCGTGGCGGGCGCGCCGCGCCGGTCGAGGGCGACCTCATGGAGGAATCGGTGACCGGCGGCCTGATCGCCCGGGCGACCGGCGCCATCGGCCCTCTCGACCTCCTGGTCAACAACGCCTCGACCTTCGAGCGCGACGAGGTCGAGACCGTCACCCGCGAGAGCTGGGACCGCCACATGGAGGTCAACCTGCGCGCCCCCTTCGTCCTGACCCAGGCCTTCGCCGCGGCGCTGCCGGACGAGATCGAGGGCAATATCGTCAACATCCTCGACCAGCGGGTGAAAAGCCTGACCCCGCATTTCGTGAGCTATACGCTTTCCAAATCGGGACTCTGGACCCTGACCCGGACCCTTGCGCTCGCGCTGGCGCCGCGCATCCGGGTCAACGGCGTGGCGCCGGGCCCGGTCCTGCCGAGCCCAAGGCAGAGCGAGGCGGGATTCCAGCGCCAGGCGCGGGCGACGCCGCTCGGCCACGCCGTCACCCCCGAAGAGATCGCATCCGCGGTCCTCTACCTGGTCGGCGCCCGCTCGGTGACCGGTCAGATGATTGCCGCCGATTCCGGCCAGCACCTCCAGTGGGGCCCCCGGGGCGCCCCGCAATCCGAGGAATAGCGGCCGGGATCGGGAAACTTCCGCCTCGCCGCAAACTTCGATCGACCGCGCCCGGCCCGAAGGTGTATAACGTCGCGGCGTTCCGTTCCACCGACCGCGTATCGAGGATCAATGGCAAGGAATTCCAAGGTTCGGCCCTTGCGGCCGGCCCCGGCGATCGCACCATTGCCGGGCGGCCTTCGCAAGGTCTTCGTCAACGATCTGATCGGCTCCACCTCTCTCGGCATCCATGGCCATGAGAAGGGCACCCGCCAGCGCGTGCGGATCAACCTGGAGATCTCCGTGGTCGACACCGGCAGGCCGCCGGAAGACCATATCCGGGACGTGGTCTGTTACGAGGTCGTCGCCGACGACGTGCGGCGGCTGCTGGCCGGCCCCCATATCCATCTGATCGAGACCCTGGCGGAAGAGATCGCGGCGCTCTGTTTCAAGGACGACCGGGTGGTCGCCGCCCGGGTCCGGGTCGACAAGCTCGATGTCTTCGCCGACGCCGAGAGCGCCGGAGTCGAAATCGAGAGAATCCGTTCAAGTCACTGATTCGCCTTCACCAACCTGTCACAATTTTGCCCCAATCGGGTCCGCGCGGGCCATTCTCTGCGATTTCTAGGCAAGTTTTACACAGCTTCCCGGACGCCGTCGGGCGCGCCTCGCTTGATGGCCCAAAAATCGCTGTCATCGTATTGTTACCACTTGACAAACAAATAGCCATTTGATTTCAAATACTTAAGAAAAGTGCCCAATTTTTGGGCAAAGAGGTCCCGAGCGAACGTGTTCTAAGCGCTCCTGAAACTAGGCGCGAATTACCCACAGGTTTTTCCACCAGTTCTGTGCATAGCTGGCCGCGCCGGGATTGCCGCCACAATGTCGGCCTCCGGCCCATTGACGCCGGGCGCCCGAGGCCCAAAATAGTCGCCATGACCGATCCCGGAAACGACGCCGCGACGGCCACGCCCGAGGCCCCCAGGGGCGCCGATCTGATCCGGGCCGAGGTCGCCACCCTGCCGCAGAGCCCCGGCGTCTACCGCATGGTCGACGCGAAGGGCAGCGTGCTCTATGTCGGCAAGGCCAAGAACCTGCGCAAGCGGGTGGTCGCCTACACCCGGCCGGAGCGGCTCGGCGCCCGCATGGCCCGGGTGGTGGCGGCGACGCGGGCGCTCGAGATCGTCACCACCCGCACCGAGGCCGAGGCGCTGCTCCTGGAAAGCAACCTGATCAAGCGCCTGAAGCCCCGCTACAACGTGCTCCTCCGGGACGACAAGTCATTCCCCTTCATCATGATCACCGGCGACCATGAATGGCCGCAGATCACCAAGCACCGCGGGGCGCGGACGCCGGGGCGGGAATATTTCGGCCCCTTCGCCTCGGCCGGCGCCGTCAACGCGACGCTCGCCCAGCTCGCCCGCGCCTTTCCCCTGCGCTCGTGTTCCGATGCCATCTTCGAATCCCGCACCCGCCCCTGCCTGCAATACCAGATCAAGCGCTGCACCGCGCCCTGCGTCGGCCGGATCGAGCGCGCCGACTACCTCGCCATGGTGGACGAAGCGCGCGACTTCCTGCGCGGCAAGAGCCGGGCCATCCAGGGCAGGTTGGCGGAGCGGATGCAGGCGGCCAGCGAGGCGCTCGACTTCGAGGCCGCCGCCGTCTACCGCGACCGCATCCAGGCGCTGACCCGCATCCAGGGCCGCCAGGACATCAACCTGGCGGGGCTGGGCGACGCCGACGTCATCGCCCTCTACCGCTCCGGCGATGCCTGCTGCGTGCAGGTGTTCTTCTTCCGCGCCGGGCAGAACTTCGGCAACCGCGCCTATTTTCCAGCGATCCCGCGCGAGACCGAGGACGCCGACATCCTGGAAAGCTTCATCGGCCAGTTCTACGCCAGCCACATGCCGCCCGGCCTGGTGCTGCTGAATCAGCGCATCCCCAGCCCCGGCCTGGTGGCCGAGGCGCTCAGGATCCGCGCCGAGCGCAAGGTGACGCTCTCGGTGCCGACCCGCGGCGCCCGCCGCGCGGCGGTGGCCCAGGCCAGCGCCAACGCCGAACAGGCGCTCGCCCGGCGGCTGTCGGAGAACGCCTCCCAGCGCCGCCTGCTCGAAGGGCTCGCCGAGGTCTTCGGCCTGGCCGAGGCGCCCAGACGCATCGAGGTCTACGACAACAGCCATATCGGCGGCACCGGGGCCATCGGCGCCATGGTGGTGGCCGGGCCCGACGGCTTCGTGAAGAACGCCTACCGCAAGTTCAACATCCGCAACGAAGGCGGCCGTCTCAAGGGCGGCGACGATTACGGCATGCTGCGCGAGGTGCTGACCCGGCGCTTTTCCCGGGCGCTCAAGGAGGAGGCGCGGGGCACCCCCGGCCTGTGGCCCGATCTGCTCCTGATCGACGGCGGGGCAGGCCAGCTCAAGGTCGCCGAGGAGGTGTTCGCCGAGCTCGGCATCGACGGCGTGGCGCTGGCGGCGATCGCCAAGGGGCCCGACCGCAACGCGGGCCGCGAACGGTTCTTCCTGCCCGGGCGGGCGCCGTTCAGCCTCGATCCCCGCCACCCCGTGCTCTATTTCCTGCAGCGGCTGCGCGACGAGGCCCACCGCTTCGCCATCGGCGGCCAGCGGGCCAAGCGCTCGGGTGCCATCGCCCGCTCGGAGCTCGACAAGATCCCGGGCATCGGCGGCACCCGCAAGCGCGCGCTCCTCAACCATTTCGGCGCCGCCCGCGCGGTCGAGGCCGCGGCCATCGAGGACCTCGCGAAAGTGGAGGGTATTTCGCAAACCGTCGCCAAGCGCATCTATGATCACTTCCACGAAGAGCGATAGCCCGGTAAGCTGTCGCTTGGCGAATCGGTCCGGCCGAGGCGGCCCTGCCGGAACACCGATGAAGGGCACGCCGGGCGCGGGCGGGCCGCAGACGGTTTTTTGAGATGCTGACCACCTTCCCCAACCTCCTGACCCTGTCGCGCGTCGGCGTGATACCGCTGCTGGTGGGCGCCTTCTTCCTCGACAAGCCGCTCGCCAACTGGCTGACCTGCGCGCTCTTCTCCGCCGCGGCGCTGACCGATTTCCTCGACGGCTACCTCGCCCGCTCCTGGGACCAGGTGACCCGGTTCGGCCGGTTTCTCGACCCCGTCGCCGACAAGATCATGGTCGCCGCGGTGCTGTTCATGATGGTGGCCCTGGGATGGATCGGTGGCTGGCTGATCCTGGCGGCGCTCGTCATCCTGATCCGCGAGATCCTGGTTTCCGGCCTGCGCGAGTTCCTCGCCGAGATCAACGTCGGCATGCCGGTGAGCCGGCTGGCCAAGTGGAAGACGGCGCTGCAGATGATCGCCATCGCGCTGCTGCTGCTCGAGAATACGGTGCCGCTGCCGGTGCCGCTGCCGCTCGCGGAAATCGGCGGCTGGGGGCTGTGGGTCGCCGCGGGGCTGACGATCCTCACGGGCTACGACTACCTACGCGCCGGCATCACCCACATGATCGACCCGGACGCGGCACCGCGGGCGCAAAAGCCCGACGCCGCCCCTGAACCCGCCCCAAACCCGGCGCCGGACGCGCCGCCCGAAGCCCTCGGCCCGCGCCGCATCGGCCAGGGGGGCGGACCGTGAAGCTGCTCTATTTCGCCTGGCTGCGGACGCGCATCGGCCGCGGCGAGGAGGAGATCGAGGTGCCGGCCGAGGTCGCGACGGTCGCCGACCTGCTGGCATGGCTCGCGGGCCTCGGCGGCGGCTATGCCGAGGCCCTCGCCCGGCCCGAACTGGTGCGGGTGGCGGTCAACCAGGAATTCGCCGGCCCCGGGACGCCGGTGGCGCCGGGCGACGAGGTGGCGCTGTTCCCGCCCGTGACGGGCGGCTGATCGGAGAGCGGGATGGCGATCCGCGTGCAGGAGGAAGACTTCGGCGTCGGCGCCGAGATCGAGGCGCTGACCCGGGGACGCACGGAGATCGGCGGCGTCGCGGTCTTCATCGGCCTGGTGCGGGATTTCGTCTCGGACGGCGAAGACCCGAGGGCCACGCCGATCCGCGGCATGACGCTCGAGCATTATCCCGGCATGACGGAGAAGATGCTGGCCCGCATCGAGGAGGAGGCCAGGGCGCGCTGGCCGCTCGATGCCTCGCTGATCATCCACCGGGTCGGCCGCCTCGATCCCGGGGACAACATCGTCCTCGTCATCTGCGCCTCGGCCCACCGCGAGGACGCGCTGAATGCCTGCAGCTTCCTGATCGACTGGCTCAAGACCAAGGCGCCCTTGTGGAAGAGCGAGGCCACGCCCAAGGGCGAGAAATGGGTCAAGGCAAGGGAGAGCGACGACGCGCTGGCCTCGCGCTGGGATGAGGCCCCGGCCGGCCAGACGGACGATGGCTGAGGGCGAGGCAGGGTCAGGGGGGCTCGCGCTCAACTCCAGGATCGCCGGGCGGCTCAGGGAAGCCGCCGACATCCTCGAGGCGCAGGGCGCCAACCGCTTCCGGGTGGAGGCTTACCGGCGCGCCGCCGATACCGTGGCGGGGCTCACGCGCGGCGTCGCGGAGATCGCCGAGGCGGAGGGCATCGAGGGGCTCGTCGCGCTGCCCACCATCGGGGACTCGATCGCCGGCGCCATCGTCCAGATGATCCGCAGCGGCCGCTGGCCGCAACTGGACCGCCTGCGTGGCACGCTCGATCCGGAGGCGCTCTTCCAGACCGTGCCCGGGATCGGGCCGGAGCTCGCCCGCCGTCTGACGGCGGGGATTCGGGAAAGTCGGCGCTGTTACGCCGCCGAGGAGGCCTTGCCCGCGGTGCGGACCAGGCTGTCGTAATCCTCGATCAGCGCCTTGGTGATCTCGCCCGGCGTGAAGCGGCGCCCGTCGATCTCGCCGACCGGCGTCACCTCGGCGGCGGTGCCGGTGACGAACACCTCCTGGGTCTTTTCCAGCTCGTCGGGCATGATATGGCGCTCGACCACCTCGAAGCGGCGCGACCGGGCGAGCTCCATGACCGTCCGCCGGGTGATCCCGTCGAGGAAGCAGTCCGGGATCGGGGTATGGATCACGCCGTCCTGGACCAGGAAGATGTTGGCCCCCGTCGATTCGGAGATATAGCCCCGGTAATCCAGCATCAGGGCATCGTGGTAGCCGGCCTCTTCCGCCGCGTGCTTGGACAGCGTGCAGATCATGTAGAGCCCCGCGGCCTTGGCTTCGGTTGGCGCGGTGTCCGGCGCCGGCCGCCGCCAGTTCGACGTCCTCAACCGGATGCCCTTGAGCCTGTCCTCGGGCTTGAAATAGGACGGCCATTCCCAGGCGGCGATGGCGGTGTGGATCCTGGTCTGCTGGGCCGAGACCGCCATCATCTCGCTGCCGCGCCAGGCGATGGGGCGAACATAGGCGTCCTTCAGGCGCTGGGTGGCGACCACCAGGTTGCAGGCGTCGTTGACGGTGTCCTCAGTGTAGGGAATCTGGAAGCCGAGCAACCGAGCCGAATTGAACAGGCGATCGGTGTGCTCCCGAAGCTTGAAGATGGCGCCGGAATAGACGCGTTCGCCCTCGAACACGCAGGACGCATAATGCAGGCCATGGCTGAGAACGTGCAGGCGCGATTCCCGCCATGGCACCAGTTCGCCATCAAACCAAATGACCCCGTCGCGGTCGTCGAAGGGAATGAGCGCCATGTGCCAATACTTTCAAAGGCTTACGAAGATCTCGAAAGAACGTTGCGTTCACTAGCATTTGCCATCATATATGTCAACGTGGCTGACTTAAAATCAGGTTTCAATCCCCTATTCCTGCGCGAGGAAGATCTGCGCGAGGGCATGGAACTGCTGTTCTTCGCCTATCGCGATTTCCTCGAGGAGGCCGACCAGGTGCTGGCCCGCCACAAGCTGGGCCGGGCCCACCACCGGGCGCTCTATTTCATCGGCCAGAATCCGGCGATCACGGTATCCGGACTTCTCAAGCTGCTGCGCATCACCAAGCAGAGCCTCTCGCGGGTGCTCGCCGATCTGGTGGCGCTCGAGATGATCGAGCAGACCCCGGGCCTGCGCGACCGGCGCCAGCGGCACCTCGCGCTGACCGAGAAGGGCACGGACATCGAGCGCGAGCTGACGGCCCAGCAGAAGGCGTTGCTCTCCCGCGCCTACCGCGAGGCCGGCGCGGAGGCGGTGGACGGCTTCCGCAAGGTGCTGTTGGGGCTGATCACGGAGCTGGACCGCGGGGCCCTGACGGCGCGCTGGACGGCGGCGGCCGAGAGCGGACCGCCCCCCTCGCTCAGGGCCCGGGCGGGACGCTGAGGCCGGCACCCTTCGCCATGGCGCTCCAACCCTCCTTGGACAACGTGGGGCTCGCGGACGAGCCCCACATCCTGGTGGTGGACGACGACCGCCGCCTGCGCCAGCTCTTGAGCCGCTATCTCGCCGAGAACGGCTTCCGCGTCACCACCGCCGCCGACGCCGCCCAGGCGCGGGCGCGCATGGCGGGGCTCGACTTCGACCTCCTGGTGCTGGACCTGATGATGCCCGGCGAGAGCGGGCTCGATTTCGCGAAGTCCATGCGCGCCGGGAGCCGCGTCCCCATCCTCATGCTGACCGCCATGGGCGAGACCGAGGACCGCATCGCCGGTCTCGAGCGCGGCGCCGACGACTACCTGGTGAAGCCGTTCGAGCCCCGGGAGCTGGTCCTGCGCATCCTGAGGATCCTGGAACGCGCGGCGGGACGCCCCGGCGACCCCGCCGGGCCCGTCGCCTTCGGCGACTGCCGCTTCGACCTGGGACGGGACGAGCTCATCCGCGACGGGCAGGTGGTGCGCCTGACCACCACCGAGGCCGGACTCCTGAGATCGCTCGCGCGGCGCCCCGGCCAGCCGGTGGACCGCGAGATGCTGCGCCAGGCCGGCGGCGAGGCCGCCTCCGACCGCGCCATCGACGTCCAGGTCGCGCGCCTCAGGCGCAAGATCGAGCCCGATCCGAAGATGCCCCGCTACCTCTGCACCGTGCGCGGCAAGGGCTACGTGCTGAGGGCGGACTGACCGGCCGGAATGGTTTCCTTTGGCGCCCTCATAAAGTCGGCCCTGCCCCGCACCCTTCTGGGCCGGTCGCTGCTGATCATCGTCTCGCCCCTGATCCTGCTGCAGATCTTCTCCGTCTGGGTGTTCTTCGACCGCCACTGGGACACGGTGGCGACCCGGCTCGCCCGGGGCCTCGCCGGCGACATCGCCGCCACCATGGTCCTGATGCGGGAGAACCCCGGGGCCGAGGGCCGCGCCGCCGCCTTCCAGTTCTCCGAAAAGCACTTCCGTATCCCGGCGTCGTTCAAGGAGAAGGCGATCATCAAGAATCCCGGGCCGTCGGCCAGCCCCGGGCGGCTGGAGCGCGTGCTGCGCCGCGCGCTCGCCGACCGCACCGAGCTGCCCATCGCCATCGACGCCGAGTCGCTCGACCGCGACATCATCATCGACATCCAGTTCCCCGACGGCGTCCTGCACCTGATCGCGCCCCGCAAGCGGCTGTTCACCTCCACCACCTACCTGTTCGTGGCGCTGATGGCGGGCAGCTCGATGATCCTGTTCGCGGTGGCGATGATGTTCATGCGCAATCAGATCCGTCCCATCCGGCGCCTCGCCATGGCCGCCGACGCGCTCGGCAAGGGGCGCGACGTCGAGACCTTCCGGCTGCAGGGCGCGACCGAGGTGCGCCAGGCCGCGACCGCCTTCAACCGCATGCGCGAGAGGCTGCAGCGCCAGCTCAGCCAGCGCACGGAGATGCTGGCCGGCGTCTCCCACGACCTGCGCACGCCGCTGACGCGCATGAAGCTGCAGCTTGCGATGCTGGGCGAGTCGCCCGGCGTCGAGGAGCTCAAGGCCGACGTCGCGGAGATGGAGCGGATGGTCGAGGGCTATCTCGCCTTCGCCCGGGGCGAGGGGTCCGAGCCCGTCACGCGGACCGACCTGCGCGTGCTGGTGGAGGACGTCGTCGCCGCGGCCAGGCGGGCGGGCAGCATGGTCGATCTCACCATGGAGGGCGACCTCACCGCCTCGGTCCGCCAGGAGGGCCTGAGACGGTGCATCGCCAACCTGGTCTCCAACGCCACCCAGTACGGCACCCGGGCCGTGGTCAGCGCGAGCCGCAAGCCCGAGGCCATCGAGGTGACCGTCGACGACGATGGTCCCGGCATCCCGGAGGAGAAATACGAAACCGTGTTCCGGCCCTTCAGCCGGCTCGACCAGTCGCGCAACGTGGAAACCGGCGGCGTCGGGCTGGGCCTGACCATCGCCCGCGACGTGGTCCATGCCCATGGCGGCGAGATCAGGCTGGGCCGCTCGCCGCTCGGCGGCCTCAGGGTGACGATCCGCCTGCCGTTGTAGACGCGCCGGCCGGGGGCCCTTGCGCTAGCCGGCGAGCTCGCGCGATCGCGCCGCCGCGGCGCGCACCGCCCGGGTCATGAGGTCCTCGAGCCCGCCCGCGTCCATCAGCACCCCGAGCGCGGCCGCGGTGGTGCCGCCCGGGCTCGTGACCTGCTCGCGCAGCGTGCCCGCCGGCTCGGCCGAGCGGTGGGCGAGCTCGCCGGCGCCCGTGACCGTGGCGTGGGCGAGCTGGGCCGCCATCCCGGCCTCGAGCCCGACCGCCCGGCCGGCGGCGGCGAGGCACTCGATCAGGTAGAAGACATAGGCGGGGCCCGAACCGGACACCGCGGTCACCGCGTCCATCAGCCCCTCGTCCTCGACCCAGACGACCTCGCCCGCTGCCTCCATGAGCGACGTGGCGAGCGCCCGCCCAGCGGCATCGACCGCGGCGGTCGCGAACAGCGCCGTGATGCCGCGGCCCACCTGGGCCGGGGTGTTGGGCATGGCGCGGACGATGGCGGCGCCCTCGCCCATGAGCGTCCGGAAATAGGAGGTGGTCTTGCCCGCCGCGATGGACAGCACGAGCGTGCCTTGGGCCGCGAGGGGCGCATAGGCCCGGGCCGCGTCCATCACCTGGGGCTTGAGCGCGAGCAGCATCGCATCCCAGGCCTCTCCGGAGGCGAGCACCGCCTCGGCATCGGCGACCACCCTCGCGCCGAGCGGCGCCAGCGCCGCGCGCGCCTCGGCCACCGGCTCGACGACGGTGACGGATCCGGGCTGGGCTATGCCGCGCTCCAGCCAGCCCCGCAGCAGCGCGCCGCCCATGCGGCCGCCCCCGACCAGCAGCAGCCTGGGTCCCGGTCCGGCCAAGACGATCAGGCCTCGCCGGCCGGATCGATCAGGGCGCAGGCAACCGCGTCCGCGGGCGATTTCCCGCCCCAGATCACGAACTGGAAGGCGGGGTAGAAGCGGTCGGATTCCGACATGGCGATGCTCACCAGCTCCTCGATCTGGGCCGAGCTCGGTCCCGGCGTCCCGCGCAGCAGCACCGCGTAGCGGAACATCGGCAATCCGTCCTCCGCCCACAGGTCGAAATGGCCGAGCCAGAGCTTCTCGTTGATCACCGCGAGCAGCCCGCCGACGTCCGCCCGCTTCGCGAGCGGTACGCGCATGTCCAGCGCCAGGGAGAAATGGATCGCGGCGGCTTCGCGGTGCCAGGCGAAATAGAGCCGGTAATCGCACCACCGTCCGGCCACCTCCACCGCGAGTTCGTCGTCACCGACCCGGTGATGGGCCCATTGATTGGTGCTGATGACCTGCTCCACCATATCTATGGGGTGGAGGCCGTCATCATCGTGCAGATATAGGGGTTCGCTCATCTACGGCTCACCTCGAGGGGTGGGGCGCGATTAGGGTGGAATCAAAATGGCGCGCCAGGCGATCCGCCAGGCGAGCCAAGGGCCGGTCCAATGCCCACGACATGTTGTATTCGTGCCCCTCAAACCAATACAAAATGTAGGGTGCCAAAATCGAATCGCGACTGCAAGCGGTGATTACACGCGCGGGCAAAAAATTTATGACATGTATCGATAGAGGTTTTGGCACGAAAACCGGGCCGCGGGCCGGCTCCGGCCCGGCGCCGGCGCTATTTTTCCGGCGCGTCGCGTACTTTCGCCGCCCCTTCGGGAGCCTCCGAGCGGGCCGGTCTCGATGCTCCGGCCCGTCCCCGGGATCCCTTCCGGGCAGCCTTTTCCAGCGCTTCCACGCGGGCCGAGAGCGCCTCGTTTTCCGTCCGCGCCTTCGCCGCCATGGCCTTCACGGCTTCGAACTCCTCGCGGGTAACGAACCCGTCGCGGCCGATGACGGCGGCGAAGCGCTGCCTGAGAAGCTCCTCGGTCTCCCGGCGCATTCCCGCCGCGACCCCGAGCGCGCCCGCGGCGACGCGGGCAAGATCGTCGAGAATGGGATTCCGGGTCTGCATCGGCTGGTCCTTCCGCGCGTCATTATGGAGCAGGCGCCTCGGCCCGGCAACGGGCGGACGGGAGCCCGGGCCCGCCCTCGCTCGCCCGGGCTCGCCCGGGCTCGCCCTCGTTCGACGGTCAGCGCGCGTCCTCGTCCCGCCGCAGGCGGGCAAGCTCGGTCTGCGCGCCGGTATAGGAGACGAAGTTCCGGATGTCGAGCTTGAGGACGAGTTCGAAGAGCTCCTGGGCCTTGGCCTTGTCGCCGCGCATCAGGAAGCTCTGGCCCGCGAAGAAATAGGCCTCCGTCAGCTTCTCGCGGCGCTTGCGCTTGCTCCCCTGATCGGCGAGCGAAATGGCGTCCGCCTCGGTGATCCGGCCAAGGAACATGGAGACGATGGGCCCCGGCCACGGCCGCAGGTCGAAGCCCTGCACCGCCTGCTCGAGCTGGGCCCGCCCGTCCATGTTTGCCCGTGCCCTCGCGAGGTAGAGCCAGATGGAGCGGAACAGGTCATTGGGCACGGCGCGGGCCGCGAGTTCGAGATCTGGCACCGCGTCGGCGAAGCGGGCGAGGAAGAACTTGGCGCGGCCGCGGTACTTGAAGGAGGGAATGTGGTTGGGATCGAGCTTGATGGCGCGGTCGTAATCGGCGATGGCCTGGATGTAGTCGCCCTTCTTGTTGTTGGCGAAGCCGCGCCCGTAATGGTAGGTCGCCTCCTCGGGCTTGAGTTCGATGGCCGCCGTGAAATCCTCGATCGCCCGGTCGTAATGGCCACGCCGGTTGTTGGCATTGGCCCGGGCGTTCAGCGCCTCGGCATTCTTCGGATCGAGCCTGAGGGCGGAGTCGAAATCCTCGATCGCATGCTCGAACCGGCCGATCTTGGCGTAAGCCACGCCGCGCCCGTAGAAGGCGCGGGGGTTCTTGGGGTCGAGGGGGATGGCCTCGTTGAAGTCCTCGATCGCCCATTCGTGGCGGCCCATGGCGCTGTAGGCGAGGCCCCTGCCGTAAAAGAGGATGCCGGCCTTGGGCTTGAGGTGGATGGCGACATCGAAGTCCTCGATCGCCTTGTCGTACTGTTTCATTTTGACATAGGCGAGTCCGCGCCGGTTGTGGACCGCGGAGGAGTAGGGATTGAGCCGGAGGGAGGTGCTGTAGTCGTCGATGGCCTTCACGATCTCTCCCTTGCGCTCGTACGCGAGCCCCCGGCTGTAATGGGTCGCGGCGCTGTCGGGATAGAGCCGGAGCGCGACGTCGTAGTCGGAGATCGCCCGGTCCCACTGCTCCAACCTGCCGAAGACGTTGCCGCGGCTCAGGAACGCCGCGGCATCGTTGGGATCGAGACGGATGGCGGCGCTGAAATCCTTGAGCGCCAGCAGCAGCCGGTCGTTGGTCTTGGCATAGACATAGCCGCGGTTGAACAGGGCATTGACGTGGCGCGGGTTCAGGCGGATCGCCGCGCTGTAGTCGTCGATCGCACGATCCGGCAGGCCGCTGTCGTCATGGGCGTTGCCGCGCGCCGTGAAGATCAGGGCGAGGCTTTCGTCGTCGAAGCGGTTGAGCCGGATCAGGTAGGTGCACGACTTGATCCGCCGGACCGCCCTCGCCTTGTAGTTCTGGCAGACCTGGATGTGCCGCTCCAGAACCCGGTCGGGTCCCCGCTTTCGCTTCTTCTTCTTCGCGAATGACGGGTCCGCCCACGCCAGGACGACCACCGCCATGAAGAATGCGCCGATCTTGAACAGCATGTCACACGACCACGTAGCAGATGACTTCCGGTCTCACAAACCATCCTTTATTCACGTTAGTGATTATTTGATTAAGAAAAAAGGGGAGACTTGGGCGCGATGGGCCATCAGCGGGCCCGGGCGCCCGAACCCCTCCCACCCGGAGGCGGTTTTTCCGGCTGCCCCGCGGCCCCCGGCATGGGCCGGGCTTGCGGGGGCGCGCGGGCGCTCCTATTCTCCCCCCCAGCCAATGCCCCGGAACGGCCCCGATCCATGCCACCCTTGTTCGCCCTGCCCTTTCCCGCCATCGACCCGGTGATCGTGTCCTTCGGGCCCTTCGCCATCCGCTGGTACGCGCTGTCCTACGTGGCCGGGCTGTTCATCGGCTGGTGGGTCATGTCGCGCCTCGCCGAGCGCCCGCCGGCCCCGGGCCAGGCGCCGGTCCTGAGCAAGGCGCTGATCGACGACTTCCTGCTCTGGGCGACGCTCGGCGTCATCCTCGGCGGGCGCCTGGGCTACGTTTTGTTCTACAACCCGGCCCATTTCCTCGCCCATCCCCTCGACATCCTCAAGATCTGGCAGGGCGGCATGTCCTTTCACGGCGGCCTCCTCGGAGTCGTCGCGGCGGTCATCCTCTTCGCCCGCCACCGGCGGGTGCCGGTCCTCGCCATCGGCGATCTCACCTGCCTGGTGGCGCCCATCGGCCTGTTCTTCGGGCGCATCGCGAATTTCATCAACGGCGAGCTCTACGGCCGCCCCGCCGACGTGCCCTGGGCCATGGTCTTCCCCACCGACCCCACGGGGCAGCCGCGCCACCCGAGCCAGCTTTACGAGGCGGCGCTGGAAGGGCTCCTGCTGTTCCTCATCCTCGCCGCGCTGACCCGCTACGCCGACGCGCGGGGCCGCCCCGGGCTGATCACGGGGGCGTTCCTTCTCGGCTACGGCTTCTTCCGGTCCCTCGCCGAGCTGTTCCGCCAGCCCGACGCCCATATCGGGTTCCTCTCCGGCGCCACCACCATGGGGCAATGGCTTTCGGTGCCGGTGGCGGCGGCGGGGGTGGCGCTGATCTGGATGGCGCTGACGCGCGCGGCGGACCGGCCTTGACGGGGCTCGGGCGCATCATCGCGGCGGAGATCGCCGAGCGCGGTCCGATCCCGGTCTGCCGCTTCATGGAGCTTGCGCTCGGTCATCCGGAGTTGGGCTATTACCGCACCCGCGATCCCCTCGGGGCGGGGGGCGATTTCATCACCGCGCCGGAGGTCAGCCAGATGTTCGGGGAGATGCTGGGCCTCTGGGCCGCGGTGGTGTGGCAGGGGCTCGGCAGCCCCGAGCACTTCACCCTGGCCGAGCTCGGGCCCGGGCGCGGCACCCTGATGGCGGATGCCCTGCGCGCCGGCGCGACCCAGCCCGGCTTCACCGAGGCCGCCCGCCCGCACCTGGTGGAAACCAGTCCCGTCCTCGCCGCGCGCCAAAGCGAGGCGCTCGCCGCCTTTGACCCGGTGATCCTGGGCGACGTCGCGGACCTGCCCGGCGGGCCGATGATCACCGTCGCCAACGAGTTCTTCGACGCCCTGCCCATCCGCCAGCTGGTCGCGGCGGGGCCGGGCTGGGCCGAGCGCCGGGTCGGCCTCGGCCCGCAAGGCGGGTGCGCCTTCGCCTTCACCGTGGGACCCGCCGTCGAGCCGGCCGACCTGCCCGACGACCTCGCGCCGCCCGAGACCCCCGGCGCGGTCAAGGAGGTCTGCCCCGCGGCCCGGGACATCGCCCGCACCCTCGCCGGACGCTGCGCCCGCGCCCCGGGGGCGGTCCTGATCATCGACTATGGCCCCGGAGAAAGCGCCAGCGGCGAGACCCTGCAGGCGGTCCGCGGCCATCGCTACGCCGATCCCCTCGCCGAGCCCGGCACCGCGGACCTGACGGCCCATGTCGATTTCGACGCCCTCGCCCGCGCGGCCCGCGAACAGGGTGCCGAGGTCTTTGGCCCCGTGACGCAGCGGGCGTTCCTGCTCTCGCTCGGCATCGCCACCCGCGCCGAGCGCCTCGCCCGCGGCGCCACCGCGGCCGAGGCGGCGGAGATCGGGGCGGCGCTCCGGCGCCTCGTCGACCCGGCGGAGATGGGCGCGCTGTTCAAGGTGATGGCGCTGGCCTCCCCGGGCGCCGCGGCCCCGCCCGGGTTCGAGGCCCGACCGGGCTCCGCCCCATGACCGGCGCCGCCCATCAAGCGCCGCCGGTCATCCGCGCCGCGGCCCTCGAGGACGAGGCCGGCGTGGTCCACGGCTTCTTCACCCGCCGGGGCGGCACCAGCACCGGCCTCTATGCCAGCTTGAATGCCGGCCCCGGCTCCGGCGACCTGAGGGCCAACGTGGACGCCAACCGGGACCGAGCCGGGGCGGCGCTCGGGCTCGCGCCCGGGCGCATCGTCACCGCCTATCAGGTCCATTCCGCGGACGTCGCCGTGGTGGAGGCGCCCTGGGACCTGGGCTCGGCCCCCCGGTCCGACGGCCTGGTCACCCGCGTGCCGGGGCTCGGGCTCGGCATCCTCGCCGCGGATTGCGCCCCCGTCCTGCTGGCCGACGGCACGGCCCGGGTCGTCGGCGCCGCCCACGCGGGCTGGCGCGGCGCGCTCGGCGGCGTGATCGAGGCCACCGTCGCGGCCATGGAGGCGCTCGGCGCGCGGCGCGCGCGCATCCGCGCCGCCGTCGGCCCCTGCATCGGCCCGCGCTCCTACGAGGTGGGGCCTGAGTTCCCCGCCCCCTTCCTCGCGGCAAACCCCGGGAACGAGGTTTTTTTCCGTGCGGTGCCCGGGTCCTCGCATTACCTTTTCGACCTAGGCGGCTACGTCGCCGCGCGGCTGGCCGAGGCCGGGCTCGCCCCCGTCGCGCCGCCCGCCGAAGACACTTGCGCCGAGGCCGACCGCTTCTTCAGCTACCGGCGTTCGGTGCTCAACGGCGAGCCCGATTACGGGTGCAACATTTCGGTGATCGCTCTGACGGTTTAGGCCCATGCCGTATGCCTTCTACTTCGCCGCCGCACTGATCCTTGGCCTGATGGTGAGCTGTGTTCTCATGTAGGTCCGGGCGGCGCTGGCGCACGAGCCGCGCCTGGGCCGCCGCCGCCTGTCACCTGATCGCGGCCTGCGGCGTCCTGCCCCAGCCCTTCTCCCATGAGGGCCAGGTGTCCAACCCGCTGCTGGCGCCGGACGAGCGGGCGGGGATCAAGGTCGCCGCCGTCAAGGGCACGCCCCACGGCCGGGCCCTCGCCGAGGCGGTGGCCCGGGCCTTCCGCGAGGCCGACGTCGCCGCCCAGACCGGCCAGGGACCGAGCCCCGGGCTCACCCTCGTGGGCCAAGCCCTGGAAACGCCGGGGCCACGCCCTTCGGAGGCGCGGGTGCGGGTGCTGTGGCGGGTCCTCGACGCCGACGGCGCGCTCGCGGGGATCGAGCAGCAGGAATGGACGGTCGATGCCCGCGCTTGGGCGGCGGGGGCGCCGCCGCTGATCAGCCGTCTCGCCCGCGACGCCGCGGCCAAGCTCACGCCGATGGTCGCCGACCCGAAAGGCGGGGCGCAGAGCGGCACGCGACCGGTGATCGTGCGCAGTGTCACCGGCGCCCCCGGGGACGGCCGCGTCAGCCTTCGCCGGTCGCTCGCCTTCGAGTTGAGGAAGCTCGGCATCAGGGTTTCCGAATCCCCGAGCGGGGATGGCAAGACCATCGTGCTCGCCGGCGAAGTCAAGGTCGCCCCGGCCGGCGGCGAGGCCGCGGGCGACAGGGTGGAGATCATCTGGACCGTGCTCAGCCCCGCGGGCGCGGTGGTCGGCACCGTCAAACAGGGCAACACGGTGGCCCGGGGGAGCCTCGAGAGGTCGTGGGGGATGACCGCGGTTTTCGCCGCCCGCGCCGCCGCCCCCGGCATCGCCAGGATCGTCCGCCGCACGCCGTCCGAGGCCCGGCGATAGGGCGTTGCCTCGCCACCCCGTCGCTGGTAGAGTGCGCCCGCCCGGCGGGGGGGGGGGGGGGTTAAGGTGCCGGGCTTCCGGGAGTCCCCGGCCCACACCAGGCCGGCGCGATGCCCAGCCAGCGCGGACCGAGGCAGAGCATGAAAATTATCTCCTGCAATTCCAACCGGCCCCTGGCGGAAGCCATGGGAGCGTGCCTGAAGATGCGCCTGACGCAAGCCGACGTGCGGCGCTTTTCCGACATGGAGGTCTACGTGGAGATCTTGGAGAACGTCCGCGGCGAGGACGTCTTCGTGATCCAGTCGACGTCGTTCCCGACCAACGACAACCTGATGGAGCTCCTGATCACCCTGGACGCGCTGAAACGCGGATCGGCGCGGCGCATCACCGCGGTCATCCCCTATTTCGGCTATGCCCGCCAGGACCGCAAGACGGCGCCCCGGGCGCCCATCTCCGCCAAGCTGGTGGCCAACCTGATCACCACCGCCGGCGCCGACCGGGTGCTCACCCTGGATCTCCATGCCGGGCAGATCCAGGGCTTCTTCGACATCCCGGTGGACAACCTCTATGCCGAGCCGGTGTTCTGCAAGGACATCCTGGCGCGTTTCAACGGCGACGAGATCACCGTGGTGTCGCCCGACGTGGGCGGCGTGCTGAGGGCGCGCGGCATGGCGAGCCGCCTCGATGCCGACCTCGCCATCATCGACAAGCGGCGCGAGCGGGCCGGCGTTTCCGAGGTGATGAACATCATCGGCGACGTGCGTGACCGCCGCTGCATCATGATCGACGATATCGTCGATTCCGCGGGCACGCTGTGCAACGCCGCCGAGGCCCTGATCGCGGCCGGCGCGCGGAGCGTCTCGGCCTACGTCACCCACGGGGTGCTCTCGGGCGGCGCCGTCGGCCGGGTGTCCTCCTCGCCGCTCGAGAAGCTGGTGGTGACCGATTCGATCCAGGCCACCGAGGCGGTGCGGCTGTCCAACACCATCGAGCAGCTCACCATCGCCCCCCTGATGGCCGATGCGATCAGCCGGATCAGCAACGAGACCTCGGTCTCCAGCCTGTTCGACTGACACGAAATTCCCCATTCCGGGCTGTTCAACGGGGGCTTTTTGCCGTATAGGAAGCCGCGCAAACGCGCCGGCACCCCTGGAGGCCGGCGCCCAATAAGGAGATCTGACCCATGGCCGACGTGATCACACTCGCCGCGCGGGCCAGGGACCGGGCTGGGAAGGGGGCCGCCCGGGCCGTCCGCCGCGAAGGATTCATCCCCGCCGTCATCTACGGCGGCAAGGAACCCCCCCTCACCATCTCGCTGGACCCCAAGGCGCTGCGCCGGGAACTCGCACAGACCGGCTTCTTCACGACGCTGACCGATATCGAGCTCGAGGGCACGGCGCACCGGGTGCTGGCCCGCGACGTGCAGTTCCATCCGGTGACCGACCAGCCGCTGCACGTGGATTTCCTCCGCGTATCGGAGAGCACGCGCCTCACCGTGGCGGTGCCGGTGCTGTTCGAGAACGAAGAGGACTGCCCGGGCCTGCGCCGCGGCGGGGTGCTCAACATCGTCCGTCACGAGGTCGAGGTCGACTGCCGCGCCGACGCCATGCCCCATGCGCTTGCCGCCGACCTCGCGAGCCTGGAGATCGGCGACAGCATCCATATCAGCGACATCCACCTGCCCGACGGCGTCGTGCCCACCATCTCCGACCGCGACTTCACCATCGCCACCATCGCCGCGCCCTCCGTGGTCCGCGAGGAGGCGCTGGAGGCCGAGGCGGAGGCGGAGGCCGAGGAAGCCGCCGAGGGCGTGGAGGCCGAGGCGGAGGAAGCCGCCGAGGGCGCTGCCGAGGAAGAGAAGGACGAAGGGAGCGGCGATTAGCCCTCCCCCGTCCCGGGGCCGTCGATCATGCACCTCCTGGTGGGGCTGGGAAATCCCGGCGCCAAGTACGCGCGCAACCGCCACAACATCGGGTTCATGGCGCTCGACGCCATCGTCCGGCGCCACGGCTTCGGCCCCTGGCGCAAGCGGTTCGAGGGCCTTTGCGCCGAAGGGACGCTCGCCGGGATCAAGGTGCTGGCGCTCAAGCCGGAAACCTTCATGAACCATTCCGGCCGCGCGGTCTGCGCGGCGGTGCGATTCTTCAAGCTGGACCCCGGCGACGTCACCGTGATCCATGACGAGATCGACCTGGCGCCGGAAAAGGTGCGCTTCAAGCGCGGCGGCGGCCATGCCGGGCACAACGGCATCCGCGACGTGGCCGCCCGGATCGGACCCGATTTCGCCCGGGTGCGCATCGGCGTCGGCCACCCCGGACTGAAAGACCGGGTCCACTCTCACGTGCTCGACGATTTCTCCAAGGCGGAGATGGCCTGGGCCGAGCCGCTGATCGAGGCCATCGCCGAGGCCGCCCCGCGCCTCGCGGCGGGCGACGGGCCGGGCTTCACCAACCGGCTGGCGATGATCCACGCGCCCCCGAAAGCCGAGACCAAACCGGAGACCAAAGCCGAGACCAAGCCCGGGACCAAGCCCAAGGCCGGGGCGGAGCCGGCCAAGGCGGACGAGCCCGCGCGGGACGCCGCCAAGCCGGGCGGCGCGGACGGCGCCGACTGATGGGCTTCAACTGCGGCATCATCGGGCTGCCCAATGTCGGCAAGTCCACCCTGTTCAACGCCCTGACTGCGACGTCGGCGGCGGACGCCGCCAATTACCCCTTCTGCACCATCGAGCCCAACACCGGCCAGGTCGCGGTGCCCGACCCCCGGCTCGACACGCTGGCGGAGCTGGCCCATTCGGCGCGCGTGGTTCCGGCGCAGCTCGAATTCGTCGACATCGCCGGCCTGGTCGCCGGTGCGAGCCGCGGCGAAGGGCTCGGCAACCAGTTCCTCGGCCATATCCGCGAGGTCGACGCCATCCTCCACGTGCTGCGCTGCTTCGAGGACGACGACGTGATCCACGTCGCGGGCCGCGTCGATCCCGTGAGCGACGCCCAGGTGGTGGAGACCGAGCTGATGCTGGCCGACCTCGAGAGCCTGGAGAAGCGCACCGAGGCGCTGATCAAGCGGACGCGCGGCGGCGACAAGGAGGCGGCGCGGACGCTTCAGCTCTGCGAGCGCGCCATCGCCGACCTCAGGGAGGGGAAGCCCGCCCGCACGCTGGAGGCCGCGCCCGAGGACCGGCGCGCCTTCCGGGGGCTGCAGCTCTTGACCGCGAAGCCGGTGCTCTACGTCTGCAACGTCGATGAGGCCGCGGCGAGCGCCGGCAACGCCCATACCCGCGCGGTCGCGGAGATGGCCGCCGCTGAGGGCGCGGGCATGGTCGTCATCTCGGCCGCCATCGAGGCCGAGGTGGCGCAGCTCACCGACCCCGGGGAGCGCGCCGAGTTCCTGGGCACCCTCGGGCTCGCGGAGCCGGGGCTCAACCGCCTGATCCGCGAGGGCTACAAGCTCTTGGGCCTGCTCACCTATTTCACCGCGGGCCCCAAGGAGGCGCGCGCCTGGACCATCCCCGCGGGCACCCGCGCACCCCAGGCGGCGGGGCGCATCCACACCGATTTCGAGCGCGGCTTCATCGCCGCCGACACCATCGCCTATGACGACTACGTCGCCGCCGGCGGCGAGCACAAGGCCAAGGGGGCGGGCAAGATGCGCACCGAGGGCAAGGACTACGTCGTCCGGGAGGGCGACGTCATCGAATTCAAGTTCAACGTCTGATTCCGCGCGGGTAGTGGGTCAGTGTGAAGATCGTTTGGGTTGACTTGTATGTCCTAGGGATCAAGGTCATCCTGTATTCCTAACGGGAAGCATTTATGGGAGACCTGTGATGAAAGTGGCTATCAAAAGTTTCGATGTAGCAATGGATGTCAAGACTAATGGCATTGAATTTCAGGTTCGCGATAATGATGGAAGACTTCTTGGTGACTGCTACTTAACTAAAACAGGGTTGATATGGTGTAAAGGCCAAACTACCCGTCAAAATGGCCAGAAGATAAGTTGGAAAGAGTTTACTGAATGGATGGAACAGAACTAATACCAAACGGTCCCAAAGGCAAGAAACGCTGCTAACGTAATTACGATGCCCTTCATCGTCGCCAACAACGCTATGCGAAAGATAAATGACGGGCCCGACTAGAGGCCCGCCAGAACAACCGCCTCTACCTAATTAGGCCGAAAGGGGGGCAATCGCGCTGTAAGATATTCAGTAGCGAAAGCTCGTGGAGATCGCACAGCGTATTGTCCCGAATCCGCCCGTAAGATATTGCTTGCAGAGCAAGCATTTCCGCACTATGGTCCTGCTTGCTTAGCAAGTAGGGAGATTTCTATGTCTGAAAGTGATTGGCAAAGACGTGGTGGCAAGGCGCGTGCGGAATCCCTGAGTGCTGAGGAACGCAGCGAGATTGCGCGCGAGGCGGCACGGGCGCGTTGGGCCAACATTAAGCCAAAATCCATCATTCCCCGAGCAACACATACCGGTGAACTCAGGATCGGTGACGCGGTTATTCCGTGCGCGGTTCTTGAGAACAACACCCGGGTACTGACCCAGGAAGGTTTCTTGGATGCCATTGGTCGTGCCCGCAAGGCGAAAGCCGGTCAAGGTGCGACACTCGACAGGGTGCCCGCCTTCTTGGCCGCAAAGAACCTTGATCCGTTCATTTCCAGTGACTTATTGCGATCGACAACTCCTATCCGATTCCGTGGTGTGAAGGGCGTGCGTGGGTTCGGATACGACGCATCTCTGCTGCCGAAGGTGTGTCGGGTTTACCTTGACGCGCGCGATGCTGGAGCACTACTTCCGAACCAGCAGCATATCGCCGCCCATTGCGACGTCTTGGTCCGAGCACTGGCCGATATCGGAATTGTTTCACTCGTTGACGAAGCTACCGGTTTCCAGCAGCAACGCGACCGGGACGAACTCCACCGACTTCTAGAGGCTTACCTGTCGGAAGAGCGGTTGGCGTGGGCCAAGCGATTTCCCGATGAGTTCTACCGGCAGCTATACCGGCTGCGCGGTTGGGCGTGGCCGAATGGCGGGAAGCGCACACCGTATGTCGGCAAACTCACCAACCAGCTTGTGTATGACAAGCTAGCGCCCGGTGTTTTGGAGGAACTCAAGAATCGCAACCCTACCAGGCCGGGGACAGGTCGCAGGCAGTGGAAGCACCATCAGTTCCTATCCGAGGATATCGGGCAACCCGATCTGCGAGACCACTTGCTGCAATTAGTGGCCGTCATGCGGATTTCACCAGATTGGGGGACCTTCAAAGAAAATTTCAAGAGGGCGTTCCCAGACTCGCAGGGGCAGTTCGATTTTTCCTAAATGTATTCGGACCCGCCAATCAAATCTGCGTGGGCGCTCCCTCGGGTCTTACGCTCACCTTCATGACCTCCAAGAAAATCGCCCATAACCACTCCGTCGCGACGGGCGGCAAGGAAAGAGCGAAGGCGACAGGCAAAATCCGCGCTAACACAAACACTTAAATTTTAGATTAGATGGAATCAACAGACTCAAGTTCAACACCAAAGACGACCGCGCGCTTTCTTCTATCATGCCGTGAAAATTCCTGAACAAGAATAATTAACAATGGAATTTGAATTACCTAAAGCTGTGAGTATGATAGATTGAGTTAGTGCGTCAAAGTCTTAAACGACTGGTGGAGGACCGGTGATGGCGCGAGCAGCACGAAGCGGCATTTTTGTGACTGCCGAGATGGTTCCTAGAATCCTCGCAATGGTCGCTCGAGGCGATCGGCGACATGATATCGCAGCTTGGTTTGGAGTTAACCAAGGACGCATCAAAGAAGTCGAAGATGGAGAGCATGGTTCGCCTCCACTGGCCCCCGCAGATGATTTGCCCCCGTCAGGATCACCGGGACCAAAGGCCGAAGCACTGAGAGAAGCGGTCGGAATTGTTCGCCGAGTTTTACAGGAAAGCGGGGCTGATGGCGTTGAAGAGGCCCTAGGTCGACTGAATAAGGCAATTACAGAGTTTGACAAAAATGAATAAATCTAAGGGATAGCCGTTCGGATATTGCGTTTAGATTGGCCGGTTTTCGTGGGCTGCGTACGTACCACGCGCACGTCAAAGGTTTGGTTACCGTTCTCATAATCGCCGTGGCGCTCAAGCGCACGACGACAAGGGGGAATCCATGTCAAGCATGGAACATTAGGTGCTTGATGCTGCCAAACGAACCACGCATAGCCCGTTGCTGTTGTCGCCTTAGCATCTAATCGGCCCTTCACCATTGGTACTCGCTCCACGAACTGAGCGAACACGCCCGGGGGACGCTCTTGAAAAAGCGCTTTATAGCGACCGGCGCTTTCCAGAAATACAGTACGAGCCAAGATCGCGACGCCCACACGGGCAATATCAAGAGCGCGTAAAATAAATTCTTCAGCAAGTCGGAATGGCGGGTTGGTAATAACCCAGTCGTAGGAGTCGTCTTCGAAAGGATCAGCTAGGAAGTCTCGAATCGCGCCGTATCCATACTCGTAAGCGTCCGAGTAATGCACCTCCCGGAAGTATTCCCGGAGCACCCTGACCATGTGACCTGCACCGCAGGCGGGTTCTAGACAAGTCTGCTCAGTGAGCAGATTGACATTAATGACGTGCTCCAATAGCGCCCGAGTTGCCCATGGAGGCGTCGGGAAATCATCGGGACTGTCCAATGCCTCCGTTCGTTGTGCCATAACGGCATGTGAGGTGTTCTGCATGAAAATATTATAACGGAATCAATGTGTTAGTAAAGAACAAAAAGTTGATTCTTTTGAATCACTTAGCGCAGAGATCGATATCTTGTTCCCCCAAAAGCAGGCAGATCACACCCACCGAGCGCCTGATTGAGATTGATCACTCCCGGAATCGTGGATCGCTGGTTGAAGCAGCATCCGTGGAAGCTCATTATTTCACCGAAATTAGGACACTCATATGAGCTGCCGCTAATTGATGGAGGGAATAATGCGTAGTTGGCTGCGTGAGTTTGTTCGATCTTGGAAGGGTATGCCAAAGTTGGAGATTCCTTCTAAAAACGAGGTCCGTATTACCCCTCCCGACCCGAGAGTGGTGTGGTTTCGAAATGCTCTTTCCACATCCCTGAAGAGCCCTTGGATGGTGACAGTCGTCGGCGGATTGGTTCTAGCGATCCTGGTCCATTTCGCAATCTGAGGTGAACTTGCGCGAGCTGGACTCGCACGAAAGCTTCGAGCTTCGATTGCACGGGGCCGTTCGACGCATTACAATTCCCGCTTCAAGACCGGCCCGGGCGCAACCGGGCCGAACCTCGTTTTCACCGGCCCATCAACGACAACATGGAGGACCAGCAATGGGACAAACGGCTAAGCTGACCGCCGCCGACGGCTTCCAGCTCGACGCCTACCGCGCCGATCCGGCGGGCGCGCCCAAGGGCGCCGTCGTCATCATCCAGGAGATCTTCGGGGTGAACCCGCACATCAAGGAAGTCTGCGACGGCTATGCCGCCGACGGCTATGTCGCCATCGCGCCCGCGCTCTTCGACCGCGTCGAGAAGGGCATGGAGCTGGGCTACGACCCGGAATCCCAGGAGAGCGGCAAGTCGACCCGCGGCAAGCTCAACTGGGACGATTCGCTCGCCGACGCCCAGGCCGCGGCGGACGCCGTGCGCGACGCCGGCAAGGTCGCCATCATCGGCTACTGCTTCGGCGGTTCCGTCGCCTGGCTGGGCGCGACGCGGGGCAATTACGACGCGGCCGTGTCGTATTACGGCGGTAATGCCGCGGACTTCGCCGACGAGACGCCGAAATGCCCGATCATCTGCCACATCGGCACCGAGGACCGGGGCATCGGCCCGGACAAGGTGGAGAAGATCCGGACCGCCCAGCCCGGCGTGCCGGTCTACATGTACGAGGGCGCGGGCCACGGCTTCAACTGCGACCACCGCGGCTCCTACCACGAGGCCTCGGCCAAGCTCGCGCGCCAGCGCACGCTCGACTTCCTGGCCGAAAACATCGCCTCCGAGGCGGCGACGGCCTAAAGCCCTCGCGATCAGCCTCTATTTGCGGCCGGCGCCCTCCCCGGGTTGCCGGCCGTAGCTTTGGAAGAGCTCGAGCACCCGGTCCATTTCCTTAGCCGGCAGGATTCTCGGTTTGCCAGCGGAAAGGGCGAGCACGTACTGGCGCGCCAGCGTCTCGACCTCGACGGCCAGCGCCAGCGCGGACTCGAGGTCCGTCCCGCAGGCGATCATCCCGTGGTTGGCGAGCAGGCAGGCCCTGCGGCCGCCAAGCGCCGCGAGCGCCCGGCGCGAGAGCGCTTGGGTGCCGAAAGTCGCGTAAGGGGCGCAGCGGATGTCCGTCCCGCCCGCGACGGCGACCATGTAGTGGAAGGCCGGGATCGGCTTGCCGAGGCAGGCGAGCGCCGTGGCGTGGGGCGGATGGGCGTGCAGCACGGCGCCGAATTCCGGCCGGGCGGCCAGGATATCGCCGTGGAAGCGCCATTCCGAGGAGGGCGCGCGGCGGCCCGAGGCGGCGCCCTCGAAGTCCATGGCGACGATGTCGGCGGGCCTGAGGCCGGCAGTGTCCATCCCCGTCGGCGTGACCAGGTAGCCCGCGCCCGCGCGCACGCTCGCGTTGCCCGCGGTCCCCGAGTTCAGGCCGAGGCGCGTCATCTCCCGGGTGACGGCGATCAGCTTGCGCCGGAGCGCGATATGGGCGACCGAGGGGGCCATCGCGGGACCCTCCTTCAGGTGCCGAGCACCCGGCCGGCGACGGCATCGAGCCGGGCGAGGAGCTCCGGGTCCCTCGCCTCGGGCGCGGTGATCAGGGCGGTATCGAGCACCCTGTGGCACCCCGCGGGGCAGGGATCGGGCGAGTCCAGGAGCGCCGGGGCGAGCGCCGCCACCAGGCCGCGGGCGGCGTCGGCGTTGGCCATCAGCGTCGCGATGATGGCCTCCACGGTCACGTCGTCATGGCCTTCGTGCCAGCAGTCGTAGTCGGTGACCATGGCGATGGTGACGTAGCAGATCTCGGCCTCCCGGGCGAGCCGGGCCTCGGGCATGTTGGTCATGCCGATGACGTGCGCCCCCCAGGAGCGGTAGAGCTCCGATTCCGCGAGGGAGGAGAACTGCGGCCCCTCCATGGCGAGGTAGGTGCCGCCCGGCGCCGTCGGGATGCCGCGCTGCCGGGCGGTCGCCTCGACCATCGCGGTGAGCCGCCCGCAGACCGGCCGCGCCATGGAGACATGCGCCACCATGCCGGTGCCGAAGAAGCTGGGCGGCCGCGCCACCGTGCGGTCGATGAACTGGTCGACGATGACGAAGGTGCCGGGCGGGAAATCCTCGTGCAGCGAGCCGACGGCGCTGATCGAGACCAGCTCGGTGACGCCAACGCGCTTGAGCGCGTCGATGTTGGCGCGGAAGTTGATCTCGCCGGGCGGAATGCGGTGGCCGCGCCCGTGGCGCGGGCAGAACACCACCTTCTTGCCGCCGATCTCGCCGAACAGGAATTCGTCCGAAGGCGCGCCGAAGGGGCTTTCGACCGCTTCCCAGCGGGTGTCGGTCAGGCCGTCGATCTCGTAGAGGCCGGAGCCGCCGATGATCCCCAGGATGGAATCGCGATCGCCCGCCAAGGCCCCCTCCCCCGCCCGCCGGCTCAGTGCAGATCGGACCAGATCTTGCGTTTCAGGGCGTAGAGAAGCGCCGTGAGCGCGATCAGGAATATGATCACGGACCGGCCGAGCGCTTTGCGGTCCTCCATCTCCGGCTCCGAGGCCCAGGCGAGGAACGTGGTCACGTCCTTGGCCATCTGGGGTACCGTCGACTTGGTGCCGTCCTGGTACTGCACGGCGTCCGCGGCGAGCGGCGGCACCATGGCGATCTGGTTGCCGCCGAAGGCGGTGTTGTAGAACATGCCTTCGGGCATGGTCACGCCCTTGGGCGGTTCCTCCTTGTAGCCGGTGAGCAGCGCGTAGAGATAGTCGGGCCCGTGGGGCCTGGCCTTGGTGATCACCGAAAGGTCGGGCGGAAAGGCGCCGTTGTTGGCGGCCCGGGCCGCTTCCTCGTTGGGGAACGGGGACTTGAAGCGGTCCGACGGCTTGCCATTGCGCGTGAACATCTCGCCGTTGTCGTTGGGCCCGTCCTGAACCTCGACCGTCGCGGCGATGGCCTTGAGCTGGGCCTCGGAGTAGCCGAGCTCCGAAAGGTGCCGGTAGGCGAGCTGCTTCATGCCGTGGCAGCCCGAGCATACCTCCTTGTAGACCTGGAAGCCGCGCTGCAGGGCGGCGCGATCGAAGGTGCCGAACAGGCCCTCGAACGACCAGGCTTCAGCCTTGGGCGCGGCCTCGCTCGCGGCCTGGAGGGACGCGCTCACGCCGGCGCCGGCGGCGAGGGCGAGAACGAGGACGGCGGTGGCGGTCTTCAGTGTCTTCATCGCCCTCACTCCCCTGTTTCCGGCCGGCTGCCCAGCACCGGTTCCGAGATGCTCTCGGGCAACGGCCGCGTCGGTTCCCACCTCCCCAGGACCGGCATCAGGACCAGGAAGTGGAAGAAGTAATACGCCGTGGTGATCTGGCCGAGCTGGACGTATTCAAACCCTTCGACGCCCGGGAACACCTTGTCGTTGGGGGCGTGCGCGCCCACCATGCCGAGCAGGATGCAGTCGACCAGGAAGACCCAGAAGAGCTGCTTGTAGATCGGCCGGAACCGGGCCGAACGCACCTTGCAGGAATCCAGCCACGGCAGGAAGAAGAGGACGAAGATGGAGGCGAACATGGCGATGACGCCGAGAAGCTTCGCCTCGATGAACCAGATGTCGAAGGTGATCGACCTCAGGATCGCGTAGAACGGCAGGAGGTACCATTCGGGGACGATATGGGGCGGCGTCACCAGCGGATTGGCCGGGATGTAGTTGTCGGGCTCGCCCAGCGCGTTGGGGGCGAAGAACACGATCGCCATGTAGAAGATCAGGAACACGCCGAGGCCATAGGCGTCCTTGATCGTGTAATAGGGATGGAAGGGGATCGAGTCCTTCTCCGACTTGCGGTCGATGCCGAGCGGGTTGTTGGAGCCGTGGCTGTGCAGCGCCCAGAGGTGCAGGAACACGACGCCGACGATGACGAAGGGCAACAGGTAATGCAGCGAGAAGAACCGCTGCAAGGTCGGGTTGTCGACGGCGAAGCCGCCCCACAGCCATGTGACGATGGCATCGCCCACCCAGGGGATGGCGGAGAACAGGTTGGTGATCACCGTCGCCCCCCAGAAGCTCATCTGGCCCCAGGGCAGCACGTAGCCCATGAACGCCGTCATCATCATCAGCAGCAGGATGACGATGCCGAGCCACCACAGGAGCTCCCGGGGCGGCTTGTAGGAGCCGTAATAGAGCCCCCGGAAGATGTGGATATAGACCACCAGGAAGAACATCGAGGCGCCGTTCATGTGAACGTAGCGGATCAGCCAGCCGTAGTTCACGTCGCGCATGATGCGTTCCACGGAATCGAAGGCATGGTTCACATGCGGCGTGTAGTTCATCGCCAGCACGATGCCGGTGGCGATCAAGATCACCAGGACGATCCCCGCGAGGGAGCCGAAATTCCACCAGTAACTCAGGTTCTTCGGAGTCGGATATTCATGGAGCTCGTGCTCCATGAAGCTGAAGATCGGCATCCGGTAGTCGATCCAGTCCTTGGCTCTTTGAATCATGCCGGGGCTGCCGTCCGTCGACGATCCCTGGCTTGGCTCGCTGGGCGCGGTCATGGCTGTTCCTTGTCCTTACCCAATGCGCAGGGTGGTCTCATTGAGGAATTGGTATTGGGGAACCTCGAGGTTCTTCGGCGCGGGGCCTTTGCGGATGCGGCCCGAGAGGTCGTAGTGGGATCCATGGCAGGGGCAGAACCAGCCGCCGAAATCGCCGTGCGGCTGGCTCGACTTCTGGCCCAGCGGCACGCAGCCGAGATGGGTGCAGACCCCCACCAGGACCAGCCACTCGGGCTTCTTGGCGCGGTCCTTGTCGGCCTGGGGATCGGGAAGCCTGGCGGTGTCGTCGGCCACGGCCTTCGCGATCTGCTCCGGCGTGCGATGGTCGATGAAGACCGGCTTGCCGCGCCATTTGACGGTGACGCGCTGGCCCGGCTGGATCTTCGAAATGTCCACCTCGATGGTGGAAAGCGCCAGCGTGTCGGCGGCCGGGTTCATGGAATCGATCAGCGGCCAGACGGCGAGGCCCACACTGGCGGCGCCGAGCGCGACCGTGGCCAGGGTCAGGAAATCGCGGCGCGTTTCACCATCGTCCCCGGCCGGGACCTGGGGGCCTGTATCCTCTGCGGAATGTGACATGTTTCGTTCCTTGTTTCCCCACTCCAACGGCGGGAACGGCGCATCCACCGCCCCTCCGGGTGGCGTCGGTGGCTGAGGGTGTAATATAAAATCCACGGCAAGCAAAGCCTATTCTGGCCGGTTCGCCGGCCGCCGCCAACCTGGACGCCCCGCCATGCGCATCGCCCTTTTCCAGCCCGATATTCCGCAGAATGCGGGGGCGCTTCTGCGTCTCGCGGCCTGTCTCGGCGCCGGCATCGACATCGTCGGGCCGATGGGCTTCGTGCTTTCGGACGCCAAGCTCAGACGCGCCGGCCTCGATTACGCGGCCCGCGCCGCGCTCACCACCCACCGGAGCTGGGAGGCCTTCCGCGCGGGCCTGGCGCCCGGCGACCGCCTCCTGCTTCTCACCACCAAGGGCGACACCGACTACCGCGATGCCAGGTACCGGCCCGGCGACGTCCTGATGCTCGGCCGGGAAAGCGCGGGGGTCCCCGACTTCGTGCACGAGGCGGCCGACCTCAGGCTCTATATCCCCTTGGCCCCGGGCATGCGCAGCCTTAATGTGGCCACCGCCGCCGCCCTGGTGCTCGGCGAGGCGCTGCGCCAGACCGGGGGCTTCCCCGGCGACGACACCCGCGCCGTCCCCGCCGCCGGGACCGCACTGCGCGCGGCCCCCCTCACCCTCGGCTCAGGAGAACCGAAGCCTTGACCACCGCACCCGAAGCACGGCAGGAGACCGCACGGGAATGGTTCGAAGCTTTGCGCGACCGCATCTGCGCCGCCTTCGAGCGGCTCGAGGACACCCTGTCGGGCCCGGCGCTCGACCTCGTCGGAGACACGCCCCCCGGCCGGTTCGAGCGCACGCCCTGGACCCGCGCCGCGGGCGGCGGCGAAGGCGGCGGCGGGGGCGGCGGCGTCATGGCGGTGATGCGCGGACGCGTCTTCGAGAAGGTGGGCGTCAACGTCTCCGCCGTCGAAGGCCGCTTCGGCGCGGACTTCGCGGGACAGATTCCCGGCACCGAGCAGGATCCGAGGTTCTGGGCCTCGGGCATCTCGCTCGTGGCCCACATGCAATCGCCGCTGACGCCCGCAGTCCACATGAATACGCGGCACATCGTGACCGCCAAGTCCTGGTTCGGCGGCGGCGCCGACATCACGCCGATGTTTCCCCAATCGGAGGCCGCCAAGGCCGACGCCGCGCGCTTCCACGAGGCGCTCAAGGCGGCCTGCGACGAGGCCGATCCCGCCTATTACGAGAAATTCAAGGCCTGGTGCGACGACTACTTCTACCTGCCCCACCGGGGCGAGCCGCGCGGGCTCGGCGGCATCTTCTTCGACTACCTCGATTCCGGGGACTGGGACGCCGATTTCGCCTTCACCCGGGCCGTGGGCGAAGCCTTCCTCGGCTGCTACCCCGCCCTGGTGGCGGGCCGCATGAGCGACGCCTGGACCCCGGAGGAGCGCCGCCACCAGCTGATCCGCCGCGGGCGCTACGTGGAATTCAACCTGCTCTATGACCGGGGAACCCAGTTCGGCCTCAAGACCGGCGGCAATACCGAGGCGATCCTGATGTCCCTGCCGCCCCAGGCGAGCTGGCCCTGAGCGGGCAAATCCCGGAAATTAAACTGTCTTTTTACGATTTTCGCCCACCCTCGCCGCGGAACAGACGAGGATTCCCTGCCCCGGGCGCGCGGCCCGGGGACGAAGACCGGCGTTATGGCGAAGATCACCGACATCCCCAGCACGCGGCAGGACGGCGGGCACAAGGCCTCCGTGACGCGGAAATTCGCCATAGCCTCCGGCGCCATCATCCTCCTGGCCGCCGTGTTCCTGGTCAATATCCACCGGCTCGCCATTTCCCAGCAGACCGACCGCATCGCCGGGGAAACCCACGGCTACGTCCTCCAGGCGCTGACCAACGGCCTGCTCAGCAGGGCGATCCCGCTGCTCGACCTGGCGGAGACGGACCGGGAGCTCGCGCCCACCTATCCCTCCTACCGCAGGCTCGATGCGGCGGTGCGGCGCCATCTCGCGGGAACGCCCATCCTCAAGCTCCGGATCTACAACACCTCGGGCCGCGTCGCCTATTCGACCGACCCGAACGACCTCTCGGTGGACTACAGCAAGAAAGAACGGTTTCGCGCCGCGCTCGCCGGCGGCCATGTCGTGCGGCACCTTTTCCGCGAGAGCTTCACGGCCTGGTCGGGACCCAGGGAAAAAGTGTGGCTGCTCGCCGGATACATGCCGATCCGCTCGGGCGAGGGCGAGGACCCGGTGATCGGCGTCATCGAAATCTACCGCGACATCACCTCGCTGCACGAGGCCTTGAACTCCGCGAGCATCGAGAGCGGCCTGGTGATCGCCGGCGCCTTCGCCTTGATCTTCACGCTGCTCCTGATGATCGTCTGGAATGCCGACAAGACGGCCCGGGCCGAACACCAGGCCAATCTGGAGCTCGCCCGAGCCAAGGCTCAGGCCGAAGCGGCCGCTCGGGAGAAGACCCAGTTCATCGCCAGTATCAGCCACGAACTCAGGACTCCGCTCAACGCCATCATCGGCTTCGCCGAGATCCTGCAGAACGAGATCAAGGGCCCGCTGGGACACAGCTCCTACAGGGAATATGTCGGCGACATCGGCAAGGCGGGCGCCCATCTCCTCAGCATCATCAACGACGTGCTCGACCTGGTGAAGCTGGAAAGCGGCAACCTCACTCCCGACCCCCAGCCCACCGACGTGCTCTCGGTCGCGGGCAGCGTCGCGCGCATGCTGGCCCCGGAAGCGGCCCGCTTCGGCAACGCCCTCGAGGTGGAAAGGACAAGCGAGCTCCGCGCGATCGAGACCGACGCCGGCAAGCTGCGCCAGATTCTTGTGAACATCGCCTCCAACGGCCTCAAATTCACCCCCAAGGGCGGCCGGGTCCGGATCAAGATCAGCCAGGACGCCGAAAGCGGCGCGGCCGTCGTCCGCGTCATCGACAACGGCATCGGCATGCGCGCCGAGGACATCGCCATCGCCGAAGCCCCGTTCGGCCAGGTCCAGAACGTGCTCACTCGCGCCCACGAGGGCACCGGCCTCGGCCTGACCCTGAGCCGGCGCTATACCGAGGCGCTCTGCGGCACCTTCAAGATCGAAAGCACCCCCGACGTCGGCACCGCGGTCACCATCACCTTGCCGGAAAAGTTCCCCGGCGCCGAGGGCAACGCCGGTCGCGCCGCGGACGGCGCGCCCAGGGCCGCGGCCCGGTCGGACGCGGCTTAGCCTCGCCCGCCGCCGAGGACGGCCTCGAGCCTGGCGAGGCAGGCTTTCCGGTCGGGCGCGAAATCCTCCTCGATCCACCAGGCTTCGACCGCTTCGATGGCCTCGCCCACGGCCGGGCCCGGGGCGAGCCCCAGGCGCACCGCATCGGCGCCGCGGACGGGCAGGACCGGCGGCGGCCAGGCGGCGGCATGGGCGAGCAGGATGGCGTAGGCCGCGTCCAACGCCGCGTCCCCGCTTGCGGCCCGCGCCTCGGCCCAGGCCAGGAACACGGCGTCGCGGAACCGCTGGGTCCCGAGCCGGTAGATCGTCGCGTGGACCCGGCGCGGACCGGCCTCCGGCTCCACCGCCCCCGCATCCCCGGCCAGGTCGGCGAGCCGCAGCCGGTCGCGGCGCGAGAGCTTGAGGCGCTCGGCCAGCAGGGCCGGAGGCATCCGGTCCAGGCGCACCAGGGCGGCGAGACGCCTCAAGGGGTCGCTCGCCTCCCCGGCGATCCCCCGGGTCTCCTCGACCTCCACCAGGGCCTCGAGGCGTCCGATCCGGACCTCCGCCCTGAACAGGTGGCGCAGCACGCCGTGATCGGCCATCAGCTGGAACACCGCCGCCGGGTCCGGGGCCTTGAGCAGCCGCATCAGTTCGCCCCAGATGCGCTCGCCGGAGAGGTCGCCCAGCAGATGGGCGAGCTTTTCCACCGCCGCCAGCGCCTCGGCATCGGCCGGCGGGCGGCCGTAATAGGCGAAGAACCGGAAGAAGCGGAGCGCCCGCAGATGATCCTCGGTGATCCGCGTCCCGGCATCGCCGACGAAGCGCACGCGCCCGGCGTCGAGGTCGGCCAGGCCGCCGAAGGGGTCAAAGAGGGTGCCGTCCTCCCTGAGCGAGAGCGCATTGATGGTGAGATCGCGGCGCGCGGCGTCCTCCGACCAGTCGTCGGTGAAGGCGACCTCGGCGCGGCGGCCGTGGGTCTTGACGTCGAGCCGCAAGGTGGTGATCTCGAAATGCTCGCCCCCGACAACGGCGGTGATGGTGCCGTGCTCGATGCCCGTGGGGATCGCCTTGATGCCGGCGCGCGTGAGCAGCTCGATCACCCGCTCCGGCGTCTCGTGGGTGGCGATATCGATGTCCTTGACCGGGAGGTCGAGCAGCGAATCCCTCACGCAGCCGCCGACGAACCGCGCTTCCGCGCCGTTGGCCGCAAGCGCCGCCATCACCGCCCGGGTGCCCGGCTTCCTCATCCAGGGCTTGAGATCGATCCTCCGCGGTTCAGCCACGCCGGACCTCCGAGCCGCCCGCCCTCAGCGGGTCTGCCCGGGAATCAGCTTCCCGTCCTCGACGTGCGGCGGGGTGTAGGTCCCACCGGGCGGGCTGCCGCCGTCGAACAGCACCAGGGCCATCAGCGTCACCAAGAGCAGCGAGACCCCGGCCCCGGCCAGGATCAGCCAGGGCATGTCGGCGAAACCGGGCGGCGGCTCCGCGCGCTTGCCGGCCAGGGTCCGGCGCAGCTGCAGCCAGTTCCAGGCGAAGTAGCAAAGCGCCGGCAGGACGAGCGGCATCACGTAGGTGAATAACAGGCGGAACATGGCCCCCCTCGTGTTCCTATCTGGCGCATGGCGCCGCGCCGCCCTTCCCTTCGTGCCACGCCTGCGCCAACCGGATGAGTATACGGGCGGTGAAGCCGAAGATGAACCTTTCGCCGTAGGGGATGGCGTAGGTCGACCGGGACCGGCCGTCGCGCCCGCGCTCGAGGAACGCGTGGTTGGCGGAATCGAGGATGAAACCGAGCGGCACCTCGAACACCGAGGCCACCTCCTCGACCTGCAGCGACGGCGCGAACGGCCGGGTCAGCGCGACGATCGGGGTGACGCGGTAGTTCGAGATCGTGCCGCGGGTCTCGAGCGCCCCGATCACGCTGACGGCGCGCCGGTCGAGCCCCACCTCCTCTTCCGCCTCGCGCAGCGCCGCGCCGAGGGCGCCTTCGTCGCCATGCTCAACCCGGCCGCCGGGAAAGCTGATCTGGCCGCCATGGTCGGGCAGGTCGGCATGGCGCTCGGTCAGCAGCACCGTCAGCCCCGCGTCGTGGGTGATCAGCGGCACCAGGACCGCGGCGGGCCGGAAGACCTCGCCGTGTTCGCCGACGGCGAGAACCTTCTCCTCGGCGCCGAAACCGAGGGAGAACTCGGGCGCGTTGTAGGCCTCCTCGGGGGTGAGCAGCCGCGGCTTGAGCCGCCTCAAGGCCTCCTTGGCGCTGGGACCGTTCATCGGCGCGCCTCGAGGCTCTCCGGCGCGAGGGGGAAGAAGCGGCCCGCGCTGAAGACGCCTTCGGCGCCTCCGGGGCCGGGCACCGCGAGGTTTGCGAGCTGGTAGTAGACCGGGCGCGTGAGCCGCGCCTCGATCCCGCCCGAAAGCCCGACATAGGGCCGCGGCCCTGCGCCGGTTTCCCGCACCGTGAGCGGGTGGTCGGGGCCGATCTCGACCCAGTCCTCGAGATTCGTCCGCAGCCTGAGGCGCTGGGTCTCGCCCCGGCCCTCGACCGCGAGCTCGACGGCGAGGAAGGGCGCATCCTCGACCTCGACCGGCACCTTCTCCACCGGCGTCTCGAGCCAGTAGGACCCGTCGGCATCCCGCCTGAGCACGCGCGCGAACAGCTTCACCATCTCGCGCCGGCCGATCCGCGAGCCCTCGTGGTGCCAGCCGCCGTCGCGATCGATGCGGAACGCGCCGGCGATGAGGATTTCCGGGTCTTTCATCTTATTTTCGCCCATTTCCCAAGACGGAATACTTGCTGCGATTCGCCGTAGGAGTCGTATTATAATTTTTGTTACTTGAATGCCATTATGAGTTAGAAGTGCGTTCGTCGAATACAAGCCGTCCGATGGCACCCCAGCGCCCCACGGCTTTGACGACTGACCTTCGAAAAGAGGAACACAGTGACCGCGACCGACAGTACACCGGACAAGCCCGTCGGCGAGGAAGACGCGACGCGTCTCGCCGCCGACATCGAATCCCTCGGCGGACGCCTGCAGGAGGTTCGCGACGCCATCGGCAAGATGATCTTCGGACAGAAGGAGGTCATCGACGAGGCCCTTATCACCATCCTGGCCGGCGGCCACGGTCTCCTGATCGGCGTGCCCGGGCTCGCCAAGACGCGCCTGGTGCAGACGCTCGGCACCGTGCTGGGGCTGGAGGACAAGCGCATCCAGTTCACGCCGGACCTGATGCCCGCCGATATCCTCGGCACCGAAGTGCTCGAGGAATCGGAGACCGGCACCCGCAGCTTCCGCTTCATCCGCGGGCCGGTGTTCTGCCAGCTGCTGATGGCCGACGAAATCAACCGTGCGAGCCCGCGCACCCAGTCGGCCCTTCTCCAGGCGATGCAGGAGCGCTCCGTCGCGGTCGCCGGCGTCTCCCACGACCTGCCGCGGCCGTTCCATGTGCTGGCGACCCAGAACCCGCTGGAGCAGGAGGGCACCTACCCCCTGCCCGAGGCCCAGCTCGACCGCTTCCTGCTGCAGATCGACGTCACCTACCCCGACGAGGAGGCCGAGCGGACGATGCTGATCGCCACCACCGGCGCCGCGGAGGGCGAGCCCATGCAGGTCTTCGACGGTGAGGAGCTGATGGCCGCGCAGCGGCTGGTCCGGCGCATGCCGGTGGGCGATTCCGTGGTCGACGCGATCCTCACCCTGGTGCGGGCGGGCCGTCCCGGCCAGGGCAACGCCGAGATCGACGAGACCGTCGCCTGGGGTCCCGGGCCCCGGGCCAGCCAGGCGCTGATGCTGGCCTGCCGGGCGCGGGCGGTGCTGGAAAGCCGGCTGGCGCCGTCGGTCGACGACGTCATCGCGCTGTCCCATCCGGTGCTGCGCCATCGCATGGCGCTGACCTTCGCGGCGCGGGCCGAAGGCGTCACCATGGACCAGGTGATCGATAAGCTCGCAGGGCCCCTGACCTAGGACCGTTGAATGGCGTTGCCCGCCTCCCACTCCGCCTCCCGGGCCCCGCTGGCGATGCTGCGCCAGGCGGAAGCCGCGGCCGCGCAGCTGCCGCCGCTGCTGGTCGCCGCCGAGCGCGTCGCCAACACCGTCATGCACGGCACCCACGGCCGGCGCCGCCGCGGGCCGGGCGAGACCTTCTGGCAGTTCCGCCATTACCAGCCCGGCGACCCTGCGCAGAGCATCGACTGGCGCCAGAGTGCGAAGTCGGGCTCCGTCTTCATCCGCGAGAAGGAATGGATCGCCGCGCAGTCGGTGTGGCTGTGGCGGGACGCCTCGCCGTCGATGGCCTATGCCTCCAACCGCCGCCTGTCCGAGAAGGTGGATCGCGCCGATCTGCTCGCGCTGGCGCTCGCGGCCCTGCTCATGCAGGCCGGCGAGCACGTGGCGCTGCTGGGCGAGGGACGCCCGCCGGCCGCCGGCCGGGCGCCGCTCGAACGCATGGCCGCGGTCCTCGCCCGCGCCGCCGCCTCGCGCGAGGACGGCGCCAACGCCCCGCCCATGGAGCCGCTGCCGCGCTACGGCCATCTCGTGCTGTTCAGCGATTTCCTCGGCCCCATGGAGGAACTGGCGGCGACCGTCGGGACCTATGCCGCCCGCGGGGTGACGGGCCACCTGCTGCAGGTCCTGGACCCGGCGGAGGAATCGCTTCCCTTCGCCGGGCGCATCCGGTTCGAGGGCCTGGAGGCGGAAGGCTCCACCCTGATCAACCGCACGGAGAACGTGCGCTCCGACTACCGCAACCGGCTCGCCGCGCGGCGCGAGCAGATCATCGCGCTGGCCCATCATCACGGCTGGTCGTTCACCCTTCATCACACCGACCGGCCGGCCCAGGAGGCGCTGCTCGCCCTCTATGGGGCGATGACCGTGCCGCGGGTCCAGTGGTGATGCGATGCTGAGCTTCGGCACCTTCGCCTTCGCAGCCCCCTGGGCGCTGGTCGCGCTCGCCGGGCTGCCGATCCTGTGGTGGCTGCTCAGGGTCACGCCGCCGGCGCCGAAGCTGCTGCGCTTTCCCGCCATCCGGCTGCTGTTCGGGCTGCGCCAGGACGAGCAGACCCCGGCGCGCACGCCGCTCTGGCTGATCCTGCTGCGCATGGCCATCGCCACCCTGGTGATCCTGGGCCTCGCGCGCCCGGTGCTCAACCCGGCCAACCAGTTCGACGCGCCGGGGCCGCTGATGCTGGTGATCGACGACGGCTGGGCCGCGGCCCGCGGCTGGACCCAGCGCATCGCCGCGGTGGAGGCCCTGATCGCCCGCGCCCAGCGCGCGGAAAAGCCGGTGCTGGTGCTGACCACCGCCGAACCCGCCACCGGCGGGCCGATCGCCGTCTCCAAGCTGCTGACCGCGGGCGCCGCGCGCAGCGTGATCCAGGCGCTCGAGCCGAAACCCTGGCCCAGCGCCCGGGCCAAGGCGCTGGACGCGCTCAAGGCCCTCAAGCTGGAGGCCGCGGCCAACGTGGTATGGCTCGCCGACGGCATCGACGAGGGCGGGGCCCACGACTTCGTCAACCGGCTGACCGCCTTCGGGCCGGTCACCGTGATGGCCGACGCCCCGGGCAAGGGCGCGATCGCCCTGCCGCCGCCCAACACCGCCTCCGCCCAGCTCACGGGGCGCCTCCTCCGGGCCACCACCGGCGCCGCCGAGAGTTTCTGGCTGCGCGGCGTGGACGACCGCGGCCGGGTGCTGCTGCGCGAGCAGATCGCTTTCGCGAGCGGCGCGCGCGAGGCCGAAAAGATCCTGCAGCTGCCGCCGGAGCTACGCAACCGGCTTGCCCGGCTCGAGGTGGAAGAGGTGCCGTCCGCGGGCACCGTCTCGCTGTTCGACGAACGCTGGCGCCGTCGTCCGGTCGGCATCGTCACCGCGACCGCCGACCGGGCGCAGACCCGGCCGTTGCTTTCGGAGATCTTCTATCTCGAGCGGGCGCTCAACCCCTATGTGGAGCTGCGCAAGGGACCGGTCGCCGACCTGCTCTCGCGCCGTCTCGCGGTGCTCATCGTCGCCGACGGCTCGATCCTGACGCCGAGCGACCGCGACGCGGTGGAGGGCTGGATGGCCCGCGGCGGGACGGTCCTGCGCTTCGCCGGCCCGAGGCTCGCCCAGAAGCCAGACAGCCTGACCCCCGTGGCGCTCCGGGCCGCCGCCCGGGCGCTGGGCGGCGCCATGTCCTGGACGGTGCCGGCCCGTCTTGCCCCGTTCGACGCCGAATCCCCCTTCGCCGGCCTCACCCTGCCGGGCGACGTCCTGGTCACGCGCCAGGTGCTGGCCCAGCCCGCCCTCGACCTGCCCAACCGCACCTGGGCGCGGCTCGCCGACGGGACGCCGCTGGTCACCGCCGCGGAGAAGGGCCGCGGGCGGCTCATCCTGGTCCACACCACCGCCAACACCGAATGGTCGAACCTCGCGATTTCGGGCCTCTACGTCGAGATGCTGCGCCGCGTCGTGAGCCTCAGCCAGGGCGTGTCCGGCGCCCGGATCCAGGCGCTGCCGCCGGTCACCAGCCTCGACGGCTTCGGGCGCTTCACCGATCCGCCGGCCGCGGCCCAGCCGCTGCCCCCCGACCCCGACGAGGAGGACGCCCCGGCCCAGACCGGCGCGAAACCCGGCGCGAAACCCGGCGCCAAGCCCGCCGCCAAGCCCGCGCCGAGGCTCGGACCGACCCGCCCGCCCGGCTTCTACGGCAACGATGCCGCCCGCTTCGCGGTCAATCTGGCCGACGGCATGACCCGGCTCACCCCCATCGGCTCCCTGCCGGCGGGCGTCACCGAGCTCGAGATCAACGCGCCCAAGGAGACCGACCTCAAGGCGATCCTGCTGGCGCTCGCGCTCACGCTGCTGATCATCGACCTCTGGGCGGGGCTGATCCTGAGGGGGCTCGCGCCCGAATTCTGGCCCTTCCTGCGCCGGCCCGGCGAGGGCGGCGCGGCGGAGAGCGGGCAGGCGGCGGCCGCGCTGCTGCTCGCCCTTGCCGCCGCAGCCCTGCTCACGCTCGCGACCGGCGGCGTGGCCCTGGCCCAGGGCAAGCCGCCCGCGGTGTCCGATCGCGAGGCCATGGAGGCAACCTTCGACACGCGCCTCGCCTACGTGCGGACCGGCGATCCGCGGGTGGACGAGGTTTCCCGGGCGGGCCTCAGGGGCCTCTCGCGGACGCTCACCACGCGCACCTCCGTCGAGCCCAAGCCGCCGCTCGGGGTCGACGTGGAGCGTGACGAGCTCAGCTTCTTCCCCTTCCTCTACTGGCCGATCACCGCCGCCCAGCCGCTGCCGAGCCGTGCCGCCAGGGACAAGCTCGCGCGCTATCTCAGGACCGGCGGCATGATCCTGTTCGACACCCGAGACCAGGGCTCGGGCGCCCTCGGCACGCCCGGCGGCCTCGCGCCTTCGGGGCCCGGCGCGGCCAAGCTGCGCCAGATCGTCGGCGGCCTGCCGATCCCGGCGCTGATGCCGGTGCCGGCCGACCACATCCTGACCAAGGCGTTCTACCTGCTGAAGGAGTTTCCCGGCCGCTGGACCGGCGGCCACCTGTGGGTGGAACGTGAGGCCGGCCAGGACAACGACGGGGTCTCCTCGGTGGTCATCGGCTCCAACGATTTCGCCGCCGCCTGGGCGCTGGACGAGGGCGGCCAGCCGCTCTACCCGGTGGTCCCCGGCGGCTCGCGCCAAAGAGAGATGGCCTACCGGTTCGGCGTCAACCTGGTGATGTACGCGTTGACCGGCAACTACAAGTCCGACCAGGTCCACGTCCCGGCCATCCTCGAAAGGCTCGGCCAATGAGCCGCCATATCCATTCCCGCGAGCGCCGAGGCGCGTGACCATGGACGCCAGCACCCAGATCATCTTCGCGCCGCTCCTCGACTGGTCGCTGATTGCCGCCCTCGGGGGATTCGCGGCACTGGCCGTCCTCTACGCCGCCTGGCGCCGGGCGCGCGGCACCGGGCTGCGCGCGCTCGCCATCGCGGTGATCCTCGGCCTCCTCGCCAACCCCTCGATCAAGCAGGAGCGCCGCGAACCGCTGACCGACGTCGCCGTGGTGGTGGTCGACGAAAGCCCGAGCCAGAGCATCGGCCGGCGGCGTGACCAGGCCGAGACGGCGCTCGCCCATATCCGCGAGCGGCTGGAGAAGGACAAAACCATCGAGCTCCGCGTGGTGCGCGCGGGCAAGCCGCGTGCGCTCTCGGATGCCGCCCGGCCCGGCGCCGAGACCAGCGTGCCCCGTGACCGCGGCACCCGGCTGTTCGAGCCGCTCTCGCGCATCATGGCGGACATCCCCCCGCAGCGCTTCGCCGGCGCCATCCTGATCACCGACGGGCAGGTCCACGACGCGCCCAAGGAGGTCAAGGAACTGCCCTTCCAGGGGCCGCTGCACGGCATCCTGACCGGCACCCGCAACCTGCGCGACCGCCGCCTGGTGGTGGAAAAGGCGGCGGGGTTCGGCATCGTCGGCGAGCAGGCGGTGCTGACGCTCCGCATCATCGAATCGGGCGGCGGCAGCGGCCGCGCCCGGGTCACCATCACCCGCGACGGCACCGAGAAGCGCGAGATGGAGCTCGCCACCGGCTTCAGCCACACGCTGGAGCTTTCGGTCGCCCATGCCGGGCCCAACGTCTACGAGGTCGCCGTGGAACCGGCGGAGGGCGAGCTGACCACCGCCAACAACCGCGCTGCGGTGGTGGTCAACGGGGTGCGCGACCGCCTGCGGGTGCTCCTGGTCTCCGGCCTGCCCCATGCCGGCGAGCGGGTCTGGCGCAACCTCCTGAAGGCCGACCCGTCGGTCGACCTCGTGCATTTCACCATCCTGCGCCCGCCGGACAAGCAGGACGGCACGCCGGTCAACGAGCTGTCGCTGATCGCCTTTCCGACCCGCGAGTTGTTCGAGGAGAAGCTCGAGGATTTCCACCTCATCATCTTCGACCGCTATCACCGGCGCGGCGTGCTGCCGGTCAACTACCTGCGAAATATCGTGAAATACGTCCAGGACGGCGGCGCCATCCTGGAAGCGGGCGGCCCGGCGCTGGCGACCCCGCTCGGCCTGTTCCGCACGCCGCTGCGCGACATCCTGCCGCTGGCGCCCACCTCGACCGTGCTGAAGGGCGGATTCCGCGCCCGCATCACCGATGTCGGCCGGCGCCATCCGGTGACCGCCAACCTGCCGGGGTCCCACGGCCGGGGGACGGGGCCCTCGGCGGCGGACCCGACCTGGGGCCGCTGGTTCCGGCTGGTCGAGGCCACCGCGCGCCGCGGCGTCGTCGTCATGCAGGGGAATGACGACAAGCCCGTGCTGGCGCTCGACCGGGTCGGCAAGGGCCGCATCGCCCAGCTGCTCACCGACCAGATCTGGTTGTGGGCGCGCGGCTTCGAGGGCGGCGGGCCCCAGGCCGAGCTGCTCAGGCGCACGGCGCACTGGCTGATGAAGGAACCGGATCTCGAGGAGGAAGACCTGCGGGCCGATATCCAGGGCACCCGCCTCACCGTCACCCGGCGCAGCCTGAAGAAGGACGAGAGCCCGGTGACCCTGCAGACCCCGGGCGGGGAAACCCGCCCGCTCGCGCTCACCGACCGCGGCGACGGCCGCGCCACCGGCGCCATCACCATCTCCGAACCGGGCCTGTACCGGATCACCGACCCGGCCCGCGACAAGACGGTCTACGCCGCGGCGGGGACGCTGAACCCGCTCGAGTTCTCCGACGTGGTGACCAGCGAGAAGGCGATCGCCCCGCTCGCCAAGGCGACCCGGGGCGGCTTGGTCTGGGCGGTGGACGGCCAGCCCGATATCCGCCGCCCGGGACCCGATCGGGCGCTCGCCGGGCGCGGCTGGCTGGGCTTGAGGGCCAATGGCGATTACGTGGTGCGCGGGGTCGACGAGATTCCCCTGTTGCCCGCGCTGCTGGCGCTCGCGCTCGCGCTCGCCACCCTGGTCGCGGCCTGGCGCCGGGAGGGAAGCTGAGCGTCCGTAAACCCGATCCCCTGAAACCCGATATCGATGGAGACACGCCATGGCCAAGCCCGGTGACCGAACGCGTCTCATCATTCCGCCTCTGGGCTATATCTACCGTGCCTTGGAGGCTCTGACCTGGCCGCTGATTCGCTTTGCCGCTGGGCTCTTCTTGGTGCCCCACGGGGCGCAGAAGCTGTTCGGCTGGTTCGACGGCCGGGGGCTCGAAGCCACCAGCGCCTCCTTCGCCCGGATGGGGTTCGAGCCGGGCTGGCTGTTCGGTTCCCTGGTCGGGGCCGTCGAGTTCTTCGGCGGCATCCTTATCGCCCTGGGCCTGCTCACCCGTCCCGCGGCCATGGCGGCCACCATCCTTCTCGCGGTCGCGGTCGCGGTGCATCTGCCGAACGGCTTCTTCGTCACCAAGGGCGGCTTCGAATACGCGATGCTCTGGGCCGTCCTGTGCGCCTCCATCGCTGTCCGGGGCGGCGGCCGACTGTCGCTCGACCGGGCGCTGGGCCGGGAGTTCTGAACCCCGACCTCCCCACGGTCAGAGATCGAAGATCGCCACCACGGGGGCGTGGTAGGAGAGCGGCGAGGCCTCCACCGAGGCGTAGCCGACGAGCTCGTCGCTGAGCGCCTCGTTGTGGATCTCCGAACCCTCGAAATGGGCGAGAAGGCCGCGCGAGACCAGGATGTGATCGAGCATCTGGCGGCGCCCCTGATGGATCACGGTGAAGCGGCGGTCGGAGGCGAGCGCGTGCTCCACCGCCACCATGACGCGGCCGGCCAGCGCGCCGTTGGCCGTGTTCTCCTCGCTGCCGCGCAGGATCTCGACCGGCGTGTGGTGCTCTTCCGAATTGAAATCCCCGGCGACGGCGATCAACGCATCGGCGTCCTCGTCGAAGACGCGGTCGATGGCGGCGCGCAGCTCCAGCGCCTGGCCCGCGCGCTTGATCTCCGACATGTAGTACCCCTCCGCCCAGGCGGAGACGCTGCCCCAGGCGAACTTGTCCCGCTTCGCCCCCGGCACCGGACAGGCGAGCGGCGCGCGCAGGTGCACGTTGTAGAGATGCAGCGGCTTTTCCCCGCCGAGCTTGATGCGCGTGTAGAGGACCGGCCGGTCCCAGGCGAGCATGACGTCTTCGCCGGCGCGGTCCCCGGCGAGGTAGCCGTGGCGCGGCTCCGGCACCAGATCGTGCCAGAGCTGGCCGGTCGCCTCTATGGGGTGGCGCGACAGCGTCGCAAGGTTGTGGATGTCCCGGGGCCCGCTGCCTTCGCGGTTGCCGCTGACCGCGAGGTGATGACCCGCGAGGCCCGCCGCCTCGATCAGGGACCGGAGCGCGGTGAACTCGCGCTTCTTCCCGCCCGGGGACCGCTGCGCGTTGACCTCCTGCAGGCAGAGGATGTCGGCGTCGGCGCGATCCAGCTGCGGCGCGAGCGCCCGGATGCGCGCCTCCAGCGTGGGGCCGCCGCTCTTGGTCTCGTCCAGGTTTTCCAGGTTGAACGTGGCGATGCGCACGGCGTTTCCCCTCGGCGCCTTTCAAAGGCGCGCCCCAGATTCCCGACCCGATCAGTATAGGACAATCCGCCCCGGCACGGCCGATCGTCCCCCGATTCCCGGAAAACCGACCAATTCAAGACATATCTCCGGGCGGCTCCTGATTTGTTAAGCGTTCGTTTAAGCCCGGGCGGCTACCAATCTGACCATAAGAAAAAAAGGTCTTAACATACGTCGGCGAGACCGCGCGGGGCTGGGGTTCCGCCCCTTCGCGGACGCAAGCGCATGGAACTTTCTTTGGACTCAGGCGCGTTCCCGAGTTGGACCACGATGCTGGTGGCCGATGTCTGCATGGTGCTGCTGGCCTGGGCGGCCACCTATCTCGCCGTGCTGCGCTGGCCGCTCCTGTCCCGCGCCGGGGCCCAGCTCGGCGTCATTCTCATCGTCTGCGGCTTCTGGATCATCGCCGCCCTCCACTTCTATCACCTGCTCACCGTCGCGTTCCTGCTCCACTGGCTGGGCGATGCCGCCGCCCATGACAGCATGCGGAGGATCCACGACCTCTACAGTTGGTACGTGTATCCGGCCGCCGGCGCGCTCATCGTCGGGGGCCTGGCCCACACCAGCCGCAGGCTGGAGGAGCTCGATGCCCTGTTGCAGGCCGCCAAGGCGGAAGCCGAGGCCCAAAGCGCCCAGAAAAGCACCTTCCTCGCCTCCATGAGCCATGAGCTCAGGACGCCGCTCAACGCCATCCTCGGCTATTCGGAGTTCATGCAGCTCGATGCCATCTCCGGCGGCCACGAACGCCTCAAGGAATACGCGTCCAACATCCAGTCCAGCGGCCGGATGCTCCACGACCTGATCTCCGATCTGCTCGACCTTTCCAGGATCGAGCAGGGCCGGATCGACCTTCGCCTCGAACGCATCGACCTCGGCGCCGTGGTCAAGGAATGCATCGAACAGGTCGAGACCATGAGCCGCACCCACGGCATCGGCATCTCGCTCCATGTCGCGGAAGGACTCGATGCCTTCTACATCGATCGCCGCGCCATCGAGCAGGTGACGCTCAACCTCGTCACCAACGCCGTGAAACACACCCCGCGCGAGGGCACCATCGCCGTCACCGTCGACCGCAGCGCCTGGGGCGAAGCGCGGCTCGTGGTCGCGGATTCGGGTTCGGGAATCCCGGCCCGAATCCTGGACCACATCTTCGACCCCTATGTCTGCGGCGACCCCTTCACCAGCGGGGGCATCCGCAGCTACGGGCTCGGGCTTTCCATCTGCAAGAGGCTGATCGATGCCCATGGCGGCTCGATCGCCATCGAGAGCGAGCTCGGCGCCGGCACCGTGGTCACCGTGACCCTGCCCTATACCCCCGACAGAGAGCCCGAGGCGCGGTCCGCCGCCTGAACCGTCCCGCGCCCGAGGCTGCCGGCCCCCTCTAACGGGAGGCGTTGCGCACGTCGAGCACCGCCACGGCGCCGCCCTCGACCTCCTTCACCGCGCGCTTCAGCGCGTCCGCGAGCTGGTCGCCCGAGGTGATCGGTCCCTCGCTCCAGGCGCCCCAGCCCTTCGCCACGGTGGCGAGGTCGCAATCGGGCACGCGGGTGGTGGTGGCGATCCAGGCGTTCTCCGCCGGCCGCTTGCGCATCTTCGCGACCTCCACCTGGTGCTGCTCGTCGTTGTACCAGGAGGTGTTGTTGTTGATGATGCACAGCAGCGGGATCTTCATATGCACCGCGGTCCAAAGGGCGCCCGACTGCATCTGGAAATCGCCGTCGCCGAGGATTCCCAACGGGAAGCGTCCCTGGTCCCGCGCCGCCAAGGCCCCGCCGACCATGGCGCCCGGGCCGTAGCCGACGCCGCCGCCGCCGGAATGGCCGAGGTAATCGCCGCAGCCCTTGAACTGCCAGATGCCCACGGGCCAGGCCCGGTGGCCCCGGTTGGTCAGGAGCCAGGGCTTGCGCCGCACCGCCTGATAGACCTCGTGGGCGAAACGGTGGGGCGAGATCGGCGTCTCGTCCCAGCGCTTCTTGAGCGTCGCCTGCTGACCCTTGAGGAAGGCGTCATGGGCGCGGGCGTGGCGCTTGCGCCGCGCCTCGGCCGCCGCCCGGGCACGGGTGTTGCGGCGCAGGCCGGCCCGCACCGCCTCGACGAGCTGCTCCAGCCCGACCACCGGGTCGGCGAGCAGCTGCAGCGTCGTCGGCGCCACCTTGCCGCCGACCCGCGACCACGACCGGGTCATGTAATCGTTCTGGGAAAGGTCGATCACCTTGGTGCCGGCGCCGCCGCCGCCGACCTGGCCGCGCACCCGCGAGGAATAGCCGTCGACCAGGGCGGTCACGTCGGTCGAATCGACCGCCAGCAGGACGTCCGCCTTGTCCATCACGCCGCGGATCCCGGTCAGGTTCTGGGGGTGGGGGGTGGCAAGGCAGTTCCCGTTGCTGTCCTCGACATAGGCCGCGCCGGTCAGCTCGACCAGCCGCTTGAGCGGCGCCGCCGCTTCCGGGCGATGCATGACGCGCTGGGCGGTGATCACCGGATTGCGCGCGCGGATCAGCATCTGGGCGGCCTCCTCCACCGCGTGCGAATTGGCTGCCGGCGGTGGCGGCGGCTGGTTGCAGACGAGGGACCCGTCAGGCACCTCGATCGCGCCGTCGAGCTTCATCTCCTGCACGCCGGCGTCGATGGAGATGTAGACCGGCCCCTTGGGCCCGGTATTGGCGATCTTGTAGCCGCGGGCGATGGATTCGCAGACCGCCTCCGGGGTCACCGCCTCGTCGTCCCATTTCACGAAGGGGCGCACGAGCTCGCCCTGGACGTTGGCCGAATGCAGATAGTCGATGCTCCGGCGCAGCTTGGGATCCTGGGGACCGGAGCCGCCGAGGACGAGCACCGGCTGGCGGTCGCAATAGGCGTTGTAGACGCCCATGGTGCCGTGCATCAGTCCGACCAGGTCGTGCAGGATGGCGAGGCCGGGCCGGCCGCTGGCCTTGGCGTAGCCCTGGGCGGCGTGGACGCAGATGTCCTCGTGGGAGCACAACACCGCCTGGGGATTGCGGTTGCCGAGATAGTTCACCATCGAATCGTGGAGCCCCCGGTAGCTCGATCCCGGATTGAGGAAGGCATAGCGGAAGCCGAGCCCCTGCAGGGTGTCGGCCATGGCATCGGAGGCATATTCGGGCCGGTTGCGCTGGCGCAGCTTGACCGGCTTGTCGACCTCGGACCTTGCGGCAGTGGATGATTTTCGTGCGGGTTTCCTCATGGCGGGATCCTCCTGTTTGAGGGTTGTTCTTGATATTCCAGGCACGCCGGCCCGCTGCGCCGAATCACGGCGCCGGGCCGGGAACGCGTGGTCATACGTCACTGCGCCTGGTTACTTGCAGGCGATGCTCTTTGCCGCCTTTCCCTGATAGGCGAACTCGCAACTCATGCCGGCCTTGAGCGCTCCGCGCTTGGCGGTCTTCCCGGCGATCGAGACCTTGGTGTTGGCCGAGGAGACGCTGAGCTTGCCCTTCTTGGCGCCGCTCCGGAAGGAGACCTGGCGCCCGCCGCGCTCGACCTTGGTGATCTCGCCCATGGCCTTCAGCACCGGGACCACGGCCTTGGCTATCTCAGTCTTGTCGGTCTTGGTGGCGTCGTTGATCGCCGCGGTCACGACGTCTTCGGGCGTCTGTTGCAGGTGGAGGATGCGGCGCGTTATCTCGTCCCCGCTCATGGGATCGAGCTCAAGCTTCTGACGCGCCATCAGCGCCCTGAAGGCGGGCGATTTCGCGGTCCGCATGAAGGCGGCCCGCAGCAGCGTGACGCGCGGCCCCGGCACGCCCGGCGGCACCGCATAGGGCCGGGTCCACTGGTCGCGCGCGAGAAGAACCTCGAGCTTGGCCCGGTCTGCGGCGGTCTTGGTCATTTCCGTGATGCGCGGCACCTCCGCCATGGTGCGTTTCTCGGCCAGCGAGATCTCCAGAAGGAAGCGCACCTTCTTGCCGCTGATCCAGCCCGGCCGGCTCGCGTTCAGGCTGGAGATGCTGACCGCGCAGCGGCCCTGGATCTCACCCCGCTCCATCGCGAGGTGCATCGCCGCGCCGCCGGGGTATCCGGCGATGACCTTGATCTTCGTGCCGAGCAGGTTGTTGAGCAGGACCGGGGTGACCACGGTGGGCGAGCGCCCGGTGCTGCCGCCGACGATGAACTGCCGTTCCAGCATGTCCGCGGCCTTGGCGATCGGCGCCGCGTGCCAAGCGATGCACCAGGTGCCGCCGCTGGCGAGCGACCCGATCCAGTTGAGCCGGTCCACCGGGAAGGTGACGTTCTTCAGCCTGAGCAGGCCCGCGGTCGGGATCTCCCGCCCCAGGGCGCCGATTTCCCGGCCGTCCTTGGGCGCAGAGGTGTAGAGATAGCTGCCGAGCTTGGCGCTGCCGGCGCCGGGCTGGTTCTTGACGATGATCCCGGGCCGGCCCGGGATCTGCGCCGGCAGATGGCGCGCGAGCGCCCGGGCGTAGGTATCGTAGCCGCCGCCCGGGGCATAGCCCACGAACAGCGTGATCCGCTTGCCCTTGTAGAAGTCCTGGGCCGCGGCTCCGGCGGTGCCGAAACCCGCCAACAGGGCCGCGCCCGCGATCGCGCGGAATGCGATGGCCGCGGTTGTTGCTTTCCCGATCATATCACCTCCCCCTTGGCCGCGCGCGATCACGGCGCCGCGGTCTCGTGTCCGGTTCACTCCCCCGCCGCTCAGGCGACGGCGTCGAGCGGAGCGCCCGCGGCCTTCAGCGCGTCGCGGCCGATCTGATCGAAATGGTAGGAGCGCACCTGCATGGTCTCGGCCAGCACCTCGAGGATGCGCTCCTGCTCGGCCTCGGTCGTGCAGTATTCGGAGAGGACCTTGAGCGTCATGTCGCCGTGCCCGCCCGAAGAATAGTCGGCCTGCTCCGCCGCCGACCAGTGGGCCAGCGCCTCCTCGGGCAGGCCGAGCGACCGGAACACCGAACGGTTGTTGGGCACGCAATTGCCGCGCTTCAGCACGGCCGGGCTGCGCGCCGCTTCCAGGCCGGCGACCGCGGCGAATCCCTCGGTCCAGGGCCAGGAGCGGGTGGCGCGGTCCCAATACGCGATGCAAATGCGCGTGTAGATCGCGCCCTTGTAGTTGTAGATGGCCTCGCGATCGAGGCCCAGCGCCACGCCGTAATCCACCAGGCTCTCGTAATGGCCGTTCTCGACCTCGGGGTCGGTGACCTCCTCGACATACATGTTCTCGATCATGTACTGGCGCGCTTTCAGGTGCGGGCAATTGGCGACCATGGAGCCGAACCAGCGCGGGAAATGGTTGGCGAACACCGCGTGCTCCATGGCGTAGACCTTGGCGCCTTCGATGCACATGTGGTGTTTGATGAAGGTCTCGTAGGCGGTGTGGTTCCTCCACCGGTTCTCCCAGATGGTCTCGGCCATGCGCTCTTCGAAGTCGTCGCGTGAATACATTTCCGTGCTCCTTGTTTCGTGTGGCGGTTCGGATCGGGGGTTCAGGCCGCGCCCGCCGCTTCGAGCGAGATGCCCGACGCCTTGAGCGCATCGCGCCCGATGCAATCGAAGTGATACCAGCGCACCTGGGTGGTTTCCTCGATCACCTCGAGTATCCGGGCCTGCTTTTCCTCGGTATCGGCATATTCAGCGAGGATCTTGAGCGTCATGTCGCCGTGCCCGCCCTCGTGAAAGTCCGCTTCCTCGCCGGCGGACCAATGGAGCAGCGATTCCGGCGGCAGACCCAACGGCTCCCAGATGGAGCGGCGCAGCTTGTTGACCCGGCCGATCTTGGCGACCGCCGGGCCGCGCGCGGCTTCCAGGCCGCAGACCGCGGCAAAGCCCTCGAGCCACGGCCAGGCGCGCGAGGCGCGTTCCCAATAGGCGAGCGCCATGCGGGTATAGATCGCGCCCTTGTGGGCGTACACCGCTTCCCGGTCGTGGCCCAGCGCCACCGCGAAATCCACCAGGCTCTCGTAATGGCCGGTGGTGATGGTCGGGTCCTCGACCTCCTCCACGTACATGTTCTCGATCATGTACTGGCGCGCTTTCAGGTGCGGGCAATTGGCGACGATGGAGCCGAACCAGCGCGGGAAGTGGTCGGCGAAAACGCAATGCTCCAGCGCGAACACGGCCGCGCCCGGGCGGTCCATGAAGTTCTCCACCCAGATCTGCAGCGCGTGGGGATTTTTCCACCTGTTGTCCCAGATGATCTGGGCCATGTGTGTTTCGAATGCGTCGGGCGATTCCATGCGCCACCTCCCATCGTTTCGCGTTCTTGTGCCGGGTCCCTTTCGGGCCGGAAATATCGCTTGGCCGAGGTTAGCATACTGAACGATAATTTTCCGCCCGGTTCGGACGCGTGCGCCCCAGATCGTGACAAGGCCTCTTCGCCGCGCCCACGCGCCCCGATACCCCAAGGCAAATAAAGACACCGCGTTGAAACAGGGAGGTTCGCTATGACATTCGCTTTCGATTCATCCTGCCCGCGAGGCACGCGCGCCTTGCCGCTCACGGCGGCGGCGCTGATTGCCCTGGGCCTGGGCGCGGCCGGAGCCGGACCCGCCCAGGCGCAGGCCACGGGTCCAACCCTCAAGGGCAACAAGGTCGAGATCATCATCGGCTACCGCCCGGGCGGCAGCTACGGGTTCTATGCCAGGCTTTACGCGAGGCATCTCAGCAAGGCGCTTCCCGGCAACCCCACCATCCTGCCCAAGAACATGCCCGGCGCGGGCAGTCTGGTGGCCGCCAACTACCTCTACACCGTCGCCCCGCGCGACGGCACCGCGCTCGGCGTGATCGGCCAGAGCGTCTACCTGATGCAGCAGCTCAAGCGGCCCAAGATCAATTTCGACGGCCGCAAATTCACCTGGGTCGGCCGCTTCTCCGACGCCACCACCCTGGTCATCACCTGGCACGGCTCCAAGGTCAAGACCATCGAGGACGCCAGGAAAACCTCGGCCCCCATCGCCGTCGGCGGCACCCTTTCGGGCTCCACCCTCTACATCTCGTTCCTGAACGAACTGGTGGGAACCAAGTTCCAGGCGGTCAAGGGCTACGATTCCGCGGCGGCGTTCCTCGCCATGGAGCGGGGCGAGATGGACGGCACCTCCAGCGTCTCCATCACCAGCCTGTATGCGCGCCAGCCGACCTGGGTCAAGGAAGGCAAGGTCAACCTGGTGGTCCAGGTGACGACGACGCCTTCGCCCCGCTTCCCGAAGGTTCCGGGCATCATGACGCTGGTCAAGTCCAAGGAAAGCAAGGCCATGATGGAGGCGATCGTCGCGCCCAACACGGTGGGCCGCGCGATCATGGCGCCGCCCGAGCTGCAGCCCGGACGGGCGGCCCAGCATCGCGCCGCCTTCGAGGCGGTCATGGCCTCGCCCGCCTTCCGGGCGGATGCGAAGAAGGCCCGCCTCGACATCAACCCGATGTCCGGCGCCGACCTGCAGACGTTCTTCCAGAACACGCCCGACCTCCCGCCGGATTTGGTGACCCGCATGCAGAAGATCGTCGCCATCAAGTACCGCAGCATCAAGAAGGCGAAGAAGAAAAAGAAGAAGAGCAACTAGGGCCCGGACACGCCTGGGGGGCGGGGCCGGCCCCACCCCCCGAGCGCCCGCCCCCGGCTGTCGAGCCCGCGCCCCGCCGGCGCGGCGCGGATGATGCGATCGCAACGGGAACGGCCCGATCCGCGACCGCCGCTTCCGAGGAATCCTCTTGAGCCCACGGGCATTTTGGATAGAGTGGCGCCAGCGCGGGGGCCAAGCACCCCGTCAAGCGCCGGAGAGCGCGCGCAAATTGCCGCCTGGGGAGGCGTGCCTGGTGAACAGGAAAGAGGACCCATGATCGACGTTGTGGGGGGGCTGCTCAATGCCCTGGGGACGGCATCGCTCCACTTCCTCCATTTCGAATCGCTGGTCTGGCTGGTCGCCGGCACCTGTTGCGGCCTGCTGTTCGGCGCCATCCCCGGTCTCGGCGGCACAACGGCGCTGGCGCTCCTGATCCCGCTCACCTTCGGCATGGACAAGGCCGACGCCATCATGCTGATGGGCGGATCCATGGCGGCGACGTCGACCGGCGGGTCGGTTTCGGCGATCCTGCTCAACACGCCGGGGATCGCGCCCAACGCGGCGACCACCTTCGACGGCTTTCCCCTGGCCCAGCAGGGCCGCGCCGGCGAGGCCATCGGCGCAGGCGCCACGGCATCAGCCTTGGGCGGGCTGATCGGCGTGTTCACGCTGATCCTGGTGATCCCCATCGCCAAGGAGATCGTGCTCCTGTTCTCGCCGCCGGAATTCTTCCTGCTCGCGCTGTTCGGCCTCTGCGCCATCGCGGTGTCGACCGGGACGCGTCTGCTGCAGGCCCTGATTGCCGCGGTGTTCGGCTTCATCTGCGGCTTCGTCGGGTTCGACCTGGTCTCGGGCGTGGTGCGCTATTCCTACGAGGTGGACGCGCTGTGGGACGGCATCAAGCTGGTTCCCGCCCTGATCGGCCTGTTCGCCATCTCGCAGATGATCGACCTCGCGGTCCAGGGCGGCGCGATCGCCAGCGACGCGGCGGAGTTCAAGATCCAGCGCATCTCCGACGGCATCAAGTCGGTGTTCCGCAACTGGTCGACCATGCTGGTGGGCTCGGGCATCGGCACCTTCATCGGCGCGGTGCCGGGGGTCGGCGGCACGGTGGCGGCGTTCCTCAGCTACTCCACCCAGGTGCAGCGGGACGGCAATCCGGAGGTGCCCTACGGGCGCGGCAACATCAAGGGGGTGATCGCCCCGGAATCCGCCAACAACGCCAAGGACGGCGGGTCGCTGATCCCGACGCTGGCCTTCGGCATCCCGGGAAGCGCGGAGACCGCCGTGTTCCTGGGCGCCATGGTGCTGCACGGCCTGGAGCCGGGCCCGAGGCTGCTCTTCGATCACGAGGACGTGGTCTTCACCCTGGTGCTGACGCTGACCATCGCCTGCGTGGTCGCCACCCTGATCGTGCTCGCGCTCGCCAAGCCGATGGCGTATCTCACCTATGTCGATGCCCATATCCTCGCGCCCACGGTGACGGTGATCTCCCTGGTGGGCGCGTATGCGCTGCAGGGCGAGTTCGGCGACGTGGTGGTGGCGCTCGCCTTCGCGGTGATCGGCTACCTGATGATCCGCTACCAGTATCCGCGCATCACCTTCACCATCGCCCTGGTGCTGGCCAGCATCACAGAGCGCAGCTTCTTCCAGGCCATGGGCATATCCGATGACAGCTGGCTGATCTTCGTCACCAGGAACGTCTCCCTCATCCTGATCGGCCTGATCGTGATCAGCCTGCTGATCCCGTCGTTCAGGATGTGGCTGCGCAGACGGGCGCGGGAAAGGGAGAGGACGGCGTGAGCGAGGGCTTCGCCACGCGCTCCATCGCCGCCGGCGCCGGTTTCCTGGCGTTGGTGGCCGCCTACTTCGTCATGCTGGAGATGGGCATGCACCGGACGCTGCTGATGATCCCGCTGGCGCTGGCGCTGGCGGCGGCGCTCCTCGCCCTCAAGCCGATGGTGGAGGGGGAGAAGCTGAGCGGGCTCTACTTCGCCTTCGGGATCATGGCCTTCCTGATCTTCTTCATGCACGAGACCTACGGGCTCAAGGGCAAGGAGCGCACCTTCCCGCTGATCATCGGCTATGCCGGGCTGGTGCTCTCCGCCCTCGACATCCTGAGCGTGACCGAGACCGCCGCGGGCCGCTTCGTCACCCGCTTCTTCGGCGCGGCCCTCGACCCGATGGAGATCAAGCCGCGCGCCGTCGGCCGCGAATTGCTGGTCTTCTGCGTCATGGGGGCGGGCGTGCTGGCTATCTGGCTGTTCGGCTTCATGATCGCCTCGCCCATCTTCGTGTTCCTGTGGATGCTGGTGGGCGGCGGCAAGTCCCTGAAGCTCTCGCTCTACGTCGGCCTCGGCACCCTGGTGTTCATCTACGGCCTGTTCGAGCTGGTGCTGAGCTACGAGCTCTACCGGGGCATCGTGACCACCTGGGTGCTCGAAACCTACTTCGAATAGGCGGCGGCCCGGCGCGGCGTGAACCGGCCCGCCCTTCGCGGGCGGCCCTCAGCCGCCCTGCTCGCGCCCGCGACGATCCGGCCCGCCCGCGTCCTGGACGGGAGGGCAAGGAACGCTGCCATAGGAACAGAAGACGCAGCAGTCGCCCGCCCGGGGCTTCAGCACCGCACCACAGCCCCGGCAATCGTAGAAGTACTGGCAGGCGTTGATCGGCATCGCCTCTTCCGCCGCGTGGCCGCATTCGGGGCAGGTGATGGTCGAGCTAAGCTCGGTCACGCTGCCTGCGCCTCATCATCAGGGCGTAGCCCGTGACCGCGACGGAGATGACCAAGGCCGGCAACAGCACGTAGTCGAGATAACCCGCCCACGCCGACAGCCCCACCGCCCCCAAAAGGATCACCAGGACCGGGGTCGCGCAGCACAGCGCCGAAACGCAGGTGCAGGTGGCCCCCGTCTTGAGCAGGGAGCCGTTCTTCACGGCCGCGGCGTCCCTATGCCGGCGGCCTTCAGGGAGGCTTCCTCCGCCCCCCCGCCCGCGCAGCAATCGGCGAGCCTGCCGTCGACGACGACGGCGGGCACGGAACGGAGTCCCAGCCGCTTCGCCTGCCTCGCCACGCCGGCGTCGTTCATGTCCAAGACCTGCACATCGCAGGACGGGCAGGCGATGCGGCTCACGAGCTCGGCGGCCTCCTCGCAAAGGAGGCAGCCGGCGCTGTAAATTTCTATGCGACGTTTATCGGCCATGACGGTCTCCCGGGTCGGTTGGGTCGATGGTGTCTACCGTGTTAGGATGCATCCTGTAGCGGCTACAGGTTCAAGAGGAAAATCATGGACCCTGAAAATATGCGGCCGGGCTTCTCGATCGGCGATCTCGCCAGACGGGCGGGATGCCGGGTGGAGACGGTGCGCTACTACGAGCGGGAGGGGCTGATGCCGGACCCGCCGCGCAGCGAGGGCGGGCACCGGATCTACGACGCCGATCACATGAAACGCCTGAGCTTCATCCGACGCGCGCGGCAGCTCGGTTTCACCCTGGATCAGGTGCGAAGCCTTCTCGGCCTGGCGGACAGCGGCGACTATACCTGCGCGGATGTCAAATCCGCGACCCTCAGCCACAGGGAAGACATTCGCGGCCGGATCGCCGACCTGGAGCGGCTCGATGCCGCGCTGACCGGCCTCGCGAAGGCATGCGACGGCAATCTGGGCCAGGATTGCGCGATCTTCGAAGCGCTCTTCGACGGCCGGAAATAAGGTCGCGGGGGTGGAACAGGAAGGGGGTTTATCCATGACCATGAACTCGGTTGCACGTTTCGTAGACGAGATGCGCGCGCTCTACGCCGCGGATCCCGATCCCGCGGCGGTCTGGCCCAAGGCGAAAGGGCCCATGGCGCGCCTGCTCGCCGACCCCGAGCTCGCCGCGAGCTCCAGGGACTGGCCGGTCTCCGACCACGAGAACCTACTGTTCTACGAGGATCCCGATTACGGCTTCGTGCTCAACGGGCTGATCAAGGAACCCCGGCAAAAGACCCGGATCCACGACCACGCGCACATCTGGGTGCTCTACGGCGTGCTCACCGGCTCGGAGGAGATCGTCCGCTTCGAGCGCCTCGACGACCGTTCGGTGCCCGACTGGGCCGAGATCCGGGAAGCGGCGTGCGAACCCGTTGCGCCCGGCGCCATGGACATCGTGGCGCCTTACGACATCCATGCCGAGGTGGCGGGCGCGGACGGCTCGGTGGCGGTGATCCTGCGGTCCGGGAAGCCCGGCAGCTTCAACCAGGGCCGCTACGATCCCGAAACCGGCCGCCATTGGGAAAGCCCCGGGGTGAGCCAGATTCCCTGGCCCCTCGCCTGAGGGCGGCCGGCGCAAACGCCCTTCGGGCGCGAAGAGTTATGGGCTATGGTGGGCTTGGTGAAACGCTCCAAAAACAACCAGAATGAACCGAACGTATTTCAACCAACAGTCATGGGAGACAGGACATGATCAAACGTATCGGACTGGGCACCGCCACGCTCGCCGCCGCCCTGGCGGTGGCGGGGACGGCCGGCGCCGCGTTTCCGGAAAAGAACGTCACCTTCATCATCCCCTATGCGCCCGGCGGCGGGTTCGATATCTATGTCCGCAAAATCTCGCCGGTGCTGCAGAAGCATCTCGGCGGCAAGGTCAACGTCGTGCCCAAGAACGTCGCCGGAGCCGGGGGACGCAAGGCGCTCAACGTTCTCTACCGGGCGAAGCCCGACGGCTACAACATCGCCATCTTCAACATGCCGGGCATGCTGCTCGACAAGATCCTCGGCAAGAAGACGAGCTACGACATCGACAAGTTCACCTGGCTCGGCCGCATCGCCCAGTCCAAATACGTGCTCAGCGTCGGCAAGAAGAGCCCGCATCAGGACATCAAGAGCCTGCTGAAGGCCAAGGGCCTGAAATACGCCGTCACCAGCACCGCCTCGGGCTCCTACGTCGCGGGCAAGATCATGGCCAAGGCGATGGGCATGGACATCAAGTTCCTGACCGGCTACTCCGGCTCGTCCAAGGTCTCGCTCTCCATGGTGCGGGGCGACACCCACCTCTCGCTGTTCAATACCCGGTCCTTCGAGAGATGGGCCAAGGGCGGCGACATCAAGGCGGTGATGTCGCTCGAGCCGAAGAGCCCGTTCCCCGGCGTGCCCACCGCGCGGGAGCTCGGCCATCCCGAGCTCGAGGCGCTGACCATCGAGCGCGTCGTCGGCACCTCTCCCGGCGTTCCCGCGGACGTCCGGAAGACCCTCTCCGATGCGCTCTACGCGGCGCTGATGGATCCCGAGATCCAGGCCTGGCGCAAGAAGACCAAGCAAGCCATCGATCCCCTCAAGGGGCCGGAGACGGCCAAGCTTCTCGAGCACCTCGCGCAGTTCTTCACCAAGTACAAGGACGTCCTGGAATAAGGCCGATTGGATCGCCGAAGAATGGGGGCGCCCTCCGGCGCCCCCTTTTCTTGCGGCCCGGCGAGAGACTGCGCGGTCAGGCGGCGGGCTCGGCCTCCGAGATCGTGTAGCGGCGAAGCAGCCGCACCTCGTCGGCGGGGAAGTCGGTGCGCGCGTGGTTGACGCAGCGGTTGTCCCACATCAGGAAGTCGCCCGGCGTCCATTTGTGGGCATAAACGAATTCCGGGCGCTCGACATGGCCGATCAGCTCCTCGAGCAGCGGCACCCCCTCCTCCTCCGGCAGGCCGACCAGACGCCGCGACATCAGCCGGTTGACGTAGAGCAACTTGCGTCTGGTCTCCGGGTGGACGCGCACGAGCACGTGCTCCGCCTCCCGCAGGACGCCGCCGGGGCGGGCCTCCTCCTCGCGGCTGGTGGCATCCAGCACATAGGCATTGTGCACCCTGAGCCCCTCGATCCGCGCCTTGGTTGCCTCGTCCAGCGCCTCGTAGGCGGCATAGAGGTTGGCGAACAGCGTGTCGCCGCCGTGGGACGGCACGCGGATGGCATAGAGCGTGGTGGCGATATAGGGGCTCGACCGATGGGCGCCGTCGGAGTGGAACTGCATGTCGCCGTCGGGCAGGTTGCCGATGGGCACGCCGTGCTTACGCACGTTGGAGACCAGCATCACGCCCTTGCGGTAGTCGTCGTTCCGCTGGGGCGGCGTCTTGTAGTCCGAATCGGCGGCGCCGAACAGCGCGCAGAAATCGATCTGGTTCGCGGCCGAGATCTTCTGGCCGGGGAAGCAGACCAGCTGACGGGCGAGGAAGGCCCGGCGCAGCGCGGCGAGATCCTCGCCCGCGGGCGGCATGCGCAGGTCGAGCCCCTCGATCCGGGCGCCGAGGACGGCGGAGAGGGGGGTCACGGTCACGGTCATGGATCGGTCCTCCGTCTTCGCCCGCCAGTGTAGGGGAGCGGCCCCGGGCCGCCAAGCGTCCGCGGCGCGGCCCTTGATCCCCGCAGCCGGGCGGGATACTTTCCACCCCCGAAACGAGGCGCCCGCCCGCCGGCGGCAATAAGGCAAGTCAAGGAAAATGCCGTGTCCGATACCGCCCTAGCGTCCATCGAGGACGTGATCGAAGATGCCCGCCAGGGGCGGATGTTCATCCTCGTCGACGACGAGGACCGCGAGAACGAAGGCGACCTCATCGTCCCGGCGGAGAAGGCCGACGCCGAGACCATCAACTTCATGGCCAGGTTCGGCCGCGGGCTGATCTGCCTCGCGCTCACCCCGGAGCGGGCCGACCAGCTCGGCCTCGAGCTGATGGCGTCGCGCAACCAGTCGCGCCATCAGACCGCCTTCACCGTCTCCATCGAGGCGCGCGAGGGCGTCACCACGGGCATTTCCGCCGCCGACCGTGCGCACACCGTATCCGTCGCCATCAATTCCAACCGCGGGCGCACCGACATCGTGACCCCGGGCCACGTCTTCCCGCTGATCGCCCAGCCGGGCGGCGTTCTGGTCCGGGCGGGACATACCGAGGCGGCGGTGGATATCGCCAAGCTCGCCGGCCTCAACCCGTCGGGGGTGATCTGCGAGGTCATGAACGACGACGGCACCATGGCCCGGCTTCCCGACCTCGTGCGCTTCGCGCAGAAGCACGGGCTCAAGGTGGCCTCGATCTCGGACCTCATCGCCTACCGCCGGCGCACCGAGAAGATCATCGAGAAGGTCGCGGAAACCACCATCGACAGCCGCTACGGGGGCGAATTCCGGCTCCATGTCTTCTCCAACAAGGTGGAGCCCGGGGAGCACGTGGCGCTGACCAAGGGCGAGGTCGGCGGCGAGGAGCCGGTGCTGGTGCGCATGCACGCGCTCAACGTGCTCGCCGACGTGCTGGGCGACAGGACCGAAAGCCACTTCGCCGCGGGCGAAAAGCGCGACCGCGCGACGGAGCTGCATTCCGCCATGGAGGTGATCGGAAAGAAGGGCCGGGGCGTGATCGTCATGATCCGCGAAACCAGCCCCACGGCGCTCTCGCGGTTCGTCGCCGAGCGCGAGGGCCGGCCGCTGCCCCAGCCGATCTCGGAGCTGCGCCAATACGGCATCGGCGCCCAGATCCTGCTCGAGCTCGGCGTGCACAACATGATCCTGCTGACCAACACGCGGCGAACCATCGTCGGCCTCGACGGCTACGGGATCGAGCTCATCGCCCAGGAACCGATCCCCGACTGAGGGCTCGCGGATGCGGTTCGCGCCCGGTTCGCGTCCGGTTCGCGCTGACGGCCGCCGGCTTGCCTTCGGGCCGGGGGACCTGCTTGTGTTGAGCCGCCCGGGCCTGTACAACTACTTAGAATACGAATGAGAAAAGGTTGGCTTTTGGGGACACGACCTACATGACCGATACGAAGAGCGAAACCATCGAAATGGTGCAAATCCAGGACATCGGCATCGAGGTGGAGCGCCGGGGGGGAGGCGCGCCGCTGGTGCTGCTCAACGACGAGGAAGGGCTCACCCGGGAAAGCCCGGTGGTCGACGAACTGGCCAAGTCGTTCGAGGTGATCATTCCCGAGCCTCCCGGCTTCGGGGCGTCGAGCCGGCCGGGCTGGATCGAGACCATGGACGACATCGCCTATGTCATGCTCGACTTCCTCGATGAAGCCGGGATCGAGGACGCGACGGTTCTGGGCTTTTCCCTGGGCGGCTGGATCGCCGCCGAGATGGCGACCAAGAACACCTCCCGGATCTCCCGCCTCGCCCTGGTCGATCCCTACGGCATCAAAGTCGGCGGCCCCTGGGACCGCGACATCCAGGACATCTGGTTCCTGACCAAGGAGGAGGTTCAGGCCCTGAAATACGCCGATCCCGCCAACGGCGACATCGATTACACGGTGATGCCCGACGAGAAGCTCGAGGTGGTCGCGCGCAACCGCGAATCCTTCGCCCGCTTCTGCTGGCAGCCCTACATGCACAATCCCAAGCTCAAGCGCCGGCTGCACCGCATCGACGTGCCGACCCTGGTGATCTGGGGCGCGGCCGACGGCGTCGTTTCCACCGGTTACGGCAAGGCCTTCGCCGGGACGATTCCCGGCGCGCGGTTCGAGGTCGTCGAGGACGGCGGCCATTTCCCGCATCTGGAACAGCCCGCGGCGTTCATGGACGTGCTCGGCGGGTTCCTGGCCGAAGCGCAGCAAGCGGCCTGAGGCGCGAGGGAGGAACGAGACATGTATGCCTGGCACTTCACCGAAATGCCCTATCCGAACCATCCGGATCCCGACACCGTTCCCTCGGTCCGCGTCAGCCTGCCCAACAAGCATTTCGACCCCAAGCTTGGCGCCGATCTCTACAACCGGTATCTCGACGAGCACCTGCTGGCCGACGAGCTCGGCCTCAACATCATGCTCAACGAGCATCACCAGACGGCGACCTGCCTCGACGTCGCCGCGCCGCTCTCCGCGGCGATCCTCGCCCGCCAGACCTCGAAGGCGCGCATCTGCATCCTCGGCAACCCGATGTCGAACCGCGCCGATCCCATCCGGGTGGCCGAGGAAATGGCGATGATCGACTGCATCTCGCGCGGCCGGCTGGATGCCGGTTTCGTGCGCGGGGTGCCCTACGAGGTCTTCGCCGCCAACACCAATCCGACCCAGACGCTGGAGCGCCTGTGGGAAGGCATCGACCTCTGCGTCAAGGCCTGGACCCACCGTGAGGGCTGCTTCAACTTCGAGGGCAAGTTCTGGCACAAGCGCAGCGTCAACATCTGGCCGACCCCCTACCAGCAGCCCCATCCGCCGGTCTGGATCACCGGCTCCTCGGACAAGGAGAACATCCGCGAGGTCGCCCGGCGCGGCTTCACCTTCGCCATGTTCCTGCAGCCCTACGAGAAGGTGCGGGAGATGTTCGACGCCTACCGCGAATGCGCGATCTACGACGACCCCGAGGAGGTCCGCCGTCACATCGCCTACATGCCGCTGGTGGCGACCGGCGAGACCGAGGAAGAGGCCGAGGTCTACGCCAAGAAGGTGGCCTGGTACCTCTCCGCCAAGACCGCGCCGCAGTTCCGCAACCCGCCGGGTTACGTGCCGGTCTCGTTCAACGTCAACGCCCTCAAGGGGACCTATTCCGGGCGCACCGACGCGGTGCGGACGCGCGGCATCGAATACCTGAAGGAACAGGGCGTGCTGATGTACGGCACGCCCGATCAGGTGTTCGAGCAGGTGCGGGCGTTCTACGATCATGTCGGCGGGTTCGGCCAGCTCCTGATGATGCAGCAGGCCGGCCACCTCGACCACGAGGAGACCGTCAAGAGCATGACGCTGTTCGCCAAGGAGGTCTACCCCCGGATCCGCGAGGAGTTCGACTTCAAGCTGGCCAAGAAGGGGGCCGCCGCCCAGTAGCGGCCCCCCCTCGCCAGCCGGCAAGGGCGCGATATCGGACATGGACGCCTGGTATTTCACGGAGATGCCCTATCCGCATCTGCCCCCCCAGGACAGCTTCGCGTCCGACCGGGTGAGCCTCACGAACGCCGTCTTCGATCCCGAGATCGGGGCCGATCTCTACAACCGGTATCTCGACGAATACGTCATCGCCGACGATCTCGGCCTCAACCTGATGCTGAACGAACATCATCAGACGCCCACCTGCCTGGACGCGGCAGTGCCGCTGACCGCGGCGATCCTCGCCCGGGAAACCACCAAGGGGCGCATCCTGGTGCTCGGCAACCCGGTCGCCAACCGCGCCGACCCGGTGCGCATCGCCGAGGAGATGGCGATGGTGGACTGCATCTCCCGGGGACGGCTGGACGCCGGCTTCGTGCGCGGCGTGCCCTACGAAATCTTCGCCTCCAACACCAACCCGGCCCAGACCTCGGAGAGGTTGTGGGAGGGGCTCGAGCTGATCCTCAGGGCCTGGACCACCCGCGACGGCCCGTTCAGCTTCGAAAGCCCCCACTGGCGCAAGCGCGCCGTCAATATCTGGCCGGTGCCCTACCAGCAGCCGCACCCGCCGGTCTGGACCACGGGATCGACCGACGGACCGAATATCGACCGGGTGGCGCGGCACGGCTTCCATTTCGCGAGCTTCCTGCAGCCCCATGAGCGGGTCCGCGTCCTGTTCGACCGTTACCGCAAGGCCGCCCCCGACGGACCCGAGGCGGCGACCCGGCGGCTCGGCTTCATGCCCATCGTCGCGGTCGGCGAAACCGCGGGCGAAGCGAGGGAGCGGGCGGAGAAGCTGCGCTGGTTCATCCAGTCCAAGACCGCGCCCCAGTTCCGCAATCCGCCGGGCTACGTGGCGGTCGACCTCAACGTCCGGGCGCTCAAGGGGGAGTTCTCCGGGCGCACCGCGGCCATCCGCCAGGAGGGCATGGACACCCTGATCGAGATGGGCGTGGTCATGGCCGGGACGCCGGACCAGGTGGTGGCCCAGGTCGAGCGCTTCCATGACCGCGTCGGCGGGTTCGGCCACCTCCTGGTCATGCTGCAGGCGGGATTTCTCGACCACGAGGAAACCGTGCGCAACATCACCCTGTTCGCGCAAGAGGTCTACCCCCGCATCCGCCATCTGGCGGCGCCGGACGCGCCCGCCCCAAAGCAGAAGGCACGGGCGGGGCGATGACGGCGCCGGGCAGGTTCATCACCGTCGACGGCGTCCGCACGCACTACCTGGAGGCGGGGGTGCGCACGGATGCGCCGTCGGTGCTCCTGCTCCACTCCGCGGAGTTCGGGGGTGCCGCGGAGCTCAGCTGGGAGTTCAACATCGAGCCCCTGTCCCGGCACTTCCACGTGCTGGCCCCCGATCACCTCGGCTTCGGGCGCACCGACAAGGTGTTCGACTTCTGCGGCCAGTTCGACAAGCGCGTCGATCATATCCGCCGCTTCCTGGAGGTGATGGAGGTCAAGGACGCCTTTGTCATCGGCTCCTCCATGTCGGGCGGACTGACCATGACGGTCGCCTGCCGGGAGGCGCCCGACTGGCCGATCCGCAAGCTGGTGGCGTGCTCCGGCGGCGGGCTGTCGCCCGACAACGACGCGCGCAGGGTGCTGAATTCCTATGACGGGACGCCCGAGCACATGCGCCGCATCGTCGAGGTGATGTTCGTCGATCCCAAATGGGCCGGGGACGACGGCTACATCGCCCGCCGCCAGAAGCTCGCCCTGATGCCCGGCGCCTGGGAGGCGACCGCCGCCGCCCGCTTCCGCGCGCCCTTCCGCGAATCCGGCGGCCGCAGCGAGCGGGAATCGCTCGATTACTCGCGGATCCGGGTGCCCACCCTGGTGATGGCCGGGGCCAAGGACCCGCTCAGGCTGCCGGGCTACGCCGACGAGCTGGTCGCCCGGATCCCCGGCGCCGAACTCTATGTCTTTGAAAATGCCGCCCATATGGGCAATATCGAGTGCGCAGAAGATTTCAATAGGGAAGTCATCCGCTTCCTGAAGAACGATTGAGGGGGGAACGTGAGGCGAGGAGACGCGTGGACCAAAGCCGAACCGATCAGCAGCGACGACCTTCGAGCATTCGCGAGCTCTTTCGCCACCGGCGTGGTGGTGCTGACCACCCGGGGGCGGGACGGGTCGCTCTACGGGCTCACCATGAACGCGGTCTCCTGCGTGTGCCTGGACCCGCCGATCTTCCTCGCCTGCGTCGACAAGAACTCGGCGACGCTGGCGCCGCTGCTCGAGACCGGCGCCTTCGCCCTCAATATCCTGGCCCGCGACCAGGAGACGGTCTCCAACACCTTCGCCTCCAAGAACCCCGACAAGTTCGCCGGCGTCGAGCACAGCGAGGGGGCGCTGGGCGTGCCGCTGATCGCGGGCGCGCTGGCGGCCGCCGAGTTCCGGGTGGTCGACACGGTGGCGGCGGGCGATCACGTCATCCTCCTCGGCGAGGCGCTGGCGAGCCGCCGGGGCGAAGGGGCGCCGCTCGGCTATTTCCGCGGCCGTTACGCCGACGTCACACCCTAGGGCAGAGACGCGACGTGACCGCGAGCTACTTCAACCCCGTCAAGCTGGTGCATGGGCCGGGCGCGCTGGCCCGCCTGCCGGCGTTGCTCGCCGAGATCGGGATCGCGCGGCCGCTGGTCGTGACGGACGCGACCGTCGCCGCCCAGCCCTTCTTCGGTGACGCGCTCGGGCGGCTAGCGGACGCGGGCCTCCCCATCGCGATCTTCGACGGCTGCCTGATCGACGCCCGGGCGAGCCACATCCAGGAGCAGGCGGCGCGGGTGAAGGCCGAGGGGCTCGACGGCGTGCTCGGCATCGGCGGCGGCTCCATCATGTGCTGCGCCAAGGGCATCGCGACCCTGGTTCCCAACGGCGCGGAGATCCGCCCGCTGGAGAAGAGCGCCGCTATCAAGGCCGCGGCGCTGCCGACGCTCCTGGTGCCGACCACGGCGGGGTCGGGCACCGAGGTCTCGCCCAGCACCATCGTCAAGGACGACATCAACGGCGGCAAGTTCACCTTCGTGAGCCCGCTGGCCTTCGCCCGCACCGCGATCCTCGATCCCGTGGTGCTGGAGGCGATCCCGCCCGGGCTTTCGGCGATCTCCGCCGCCGATGCGCTGACCCATGCGGTGGAGGCGGTGCTGTCCTATGTGGCGACCCCGCTGACCGACGCCATCGCCTTGGGCGCCGTGCGCGCCTTGGTGAGCTCGGTCCGGGGCTCGATCAAGGACAACGAGGAGGCCGCGCGCGCCGATCACCTGCTCGCCGCGACCATGGCCAACCTCGCCTGCGGCGCCGCCAAGCTGGGCCTCGGGCACCGGCTCTCGCGCCCGCTGGAAGAGACCTTCTCGGTCAACCACGGGCGCGGCGTCGGCACCATCATGCTGCGGGCGACCGACTATCTCGGCGGCCGGTTCCCGGAAAAGCTTCCGGCCCTGGCCCAGGCCTTCGGCCTGGAAGCGGAGGGGAGGCCGGAGGCGCTGAAGGGCCGCATCGTCGCCGCCATCGCCGCCCTCTACGAGGAGATCGGCTTCCCCGCCCGCTTCGATGCCGAGCGCGTCGATGCGAGCCGGCTCCGGGAGATGGCGGAGATGGCGGTGACCCGCACAACCGATGAGGCGCCCCCGCCCGCCGTCATCGACGGCGACACCCTGATCAGCGGCTCGAACGGCCAGCAGATCACCGTGCGCGACGCCGAGGCGCTCTACCGCGCCTGCATGGCCTAGGTACTGTACCCATAAAGGGGATTCCCTTTAGGGGTGAAATGTGATTCAAACTTCCAAACTGTGGGAGTTTGATCATGGCACGATTTGATCTCAGTGACGCGGAGTGGTCGATAGTGGCACCGT
>Ga0326597_10000440_pt1 | contig 74495 bp, 62 predicted proteins | sample RVTome_12_FD_203789 | JGI IMG/M metagenome (GOLD analysis project Ga0326597, IMG submission 203789) | Soil microbial communities from uranium-contaminated site in the Upper Colorado River Basin, Wyoming, United States - RVT100D185 | ecosystem: Environmental > Terrestrial > Soil > Contaminated >...
ACGATGTGCAATCGGCGTTGCACAGCGCCGTCTCGCCGCCGCCGTCACATTGTTCACCGGCCTGGGCGTTCAGGATGCCGTCGCCGCATTGCGACGATGTGCAATCGGCGTTGCACAGCGCCGTCTCACCGCCGCCGTCGCATTGCTCGCCGGCCTCGACTACTCCGTTGCCGCACTCGGGAGTTGCTTCGGGGCCCGTGAAGGCGTTCTGAAAAGCGGCGATTTCCCACAGATCAACATCCGAGTCGTCATCCCAACGGAGGGAATCACAGGGCGGCAGCACGGCAATGCCCACTCCGGACAAGCCGGCACAGTCCCCAAACGCCGTGAAATCCTCAAGGTCGACGTCGCCGTCGCCACTGAAATCCCCGTAAAGGGTTCCTCCTGCAATCACGCCGTCCGAAGACTGGACACGCAGGGGATCACCCCTAAACGGCCCCGCGGTGTCTGCGGGGCGGGACGTTGGAGAGACCCGTTGACCAGGCGCCGGATCGTTACTGAATTGCGAGACCGCGCTCGAAATCGGTAGCGCGCAAACCGATAGACCTGCAAGGGAACAACAGAGTTTTAGCCCTATAGGCCCGCTGGACATCGATCCCCCTTCCACGAATAGAGCCGCGAACACTGAGAACGACCGGGCTGCTGATGAAAAACTGAGGCCGATCTGTTCGCACAAGTATATTCAATGACGGCGGCGTACTTCAAGTCGCCATTTGCGAAATGCGTTATTGCCCCAACACTGAACAAACAGACTTGAGCGCGATGATCTATTCGATGAGTCGAAGCCGGGAGCCTCGACACCGGCGCGTCGCATGCGCATCGGAGAGGTGACGCTTTTATCGCCCCAACGGCGGATCCCGAAACCCCCTCAGCGACCGAGGAAGCGGCACAATCGACCGGGTCGTCCTTCCAATATCCGGACCGCCCGTCGTTACGCCCGGGGTTCGACAAGTCGCTCTTGGCCCAAACGACCAATTCGAGCGGATTACGGTTCGACCACCATTTCGCCGGGAGCGACCATCTGGTACTCGGAGTTAAGCTCTTCGTCCGGTTGTCGCTGGGGCGCCCGCCCTTGATCGTTGTAGTCGTACGTCCGCACGGACTTGTGCGACGAGGTCTCACACCCCGCCGCCCCGATCAGCGCGGCCGCGCCGGTGAGCAAACAAGGTAAATTTCGCCATGTTCTTCGCATATCACTAGGTCCTTTTCGTACTTCGAACTTCAACTATCCCCGTCGCTGGATGATCTTCGTTTGCTGGTTCACCACGGTCCAAACGCTCGCCGCGGGGATCGAAACGGTGATCGTGGCCGTACCATTGGCGAACGTCGGCTCGCCCGATACCGCACCCGACACCACCGCGTCCACTTGCCCCCGAATCTCATCGTGCTGAGCGACAAAGTCTCGCACCAACGTCCCGGAGCTGATTTCCAGCCCGTAAATCTGCTCCGCCAGCTTCCGCATCGCGTCGAGCGTGGCGGCGCGGGCGGCCTTGAGCTTGCCCTGGGCGGTGTCGATGGCGGGGTCCGTACCCTGACCGCTTGCCTCGATCGTCCTCGCCATCCACGGCGGGGCCGGGTATCCGGCGCTGGCCGCTTGGCTCACCATTTCCGGCCTGGGGACACCTGACCCGGTGGCGCGGATCATGTCCCGTTGGACCGTCTCCTTCACATTACTGATGTCCGTCGTCGTCACTTTATTGCCGTGGTAATACGCGCTGTGCAGCTCCTTGATTTTGGTGATGACCCTTTCGACGGGCACCTCCATGGTGACTTCGGCGATCAATTCATCCTGGTGCAAGTAGGCCCGTCCCACTTGCGAAGCCCCGACGACGATCCCCTCGGCCCTGGTGCGGATTTCGTCGGACTCGGTGATGAAGTCGCGTACCAGCGTGTCCGAAGTCAAGCGCAATCCCTTGATCTGCTCCAGCAGCCTGCGCATCGCGTCCATCTGCGCCGCCCGCTCGGCCAGCAACCTGCCTTGCGGTCCCACGGACTTCCAGATCGGCGGTACGGACATGGTCGGCGCATAACCGGCCGGCAACGGCGTGATGGCGTCCTCAATGCCGGGCGGCAAATCCGGGGGCAGTTCCGGACGCGGAGCGCCGGAACCGGTCGCCTTGATCACATCGGTCTTGATCGACTCCTTAATGTGCTCGATATCCGTGGTCTTGACGACGTTGCCCTTGTAGTGCGCCGCGTGCAATTCCTTGATTGTGGTCACGAGCTTGGCCACGGTCACTTCGCCGTCCACTTCGCAGACGCCGTCGTCGAAATACCGCGGCGGGCCGAGACGGATGCCCTTGATGAAACTATCAACTCCGGCTCGGATTTGATCGCTCTCCGTAATGAAATCGCGCACGTAGGTGTCCGACGTGAGCCTGACGCCGTAGACGCACTCCGCGAGTTTGCGATAGCAGTCGGCCTCCGCGGCGCGCTTGGCGAGCAACTTGTTCTGAGCGTCGGACGCCAGATTCTGGCTCCAGGCCGAGGGAATGACCCCAAGTACCGCCGCACCGGCGAGCGCCAGTCCCACACATGGATTACGCATAGTTCATCTCCTCACCCGTTCGGAGCCGATGCGCGGCACGCTGCACTTGCGGCGCATCCGCCATACGGCCCCATTCGGGCCTCGTGTACCAGTATGACAATCCAACCTTCGAAAGGTTGGTAACGCGTTTACGCCGATTATTGGGGCCTGTTGCCGCGCCCCAATCGCATCTCACCCATCCGCTCTACTTGCGGACGCGACTCCCATAGGTTTTCATCCGATCGCGGGCATCCGCGTAGGTCCGATTGTTCTCGCCGGCACATGCCTTGTTGTAGTACTTCAGACCCGCCTCGAACTGCTGCGTCGCCTCGCAAGCAACGCCCGCGCCATAGGCCGCGCGATGGTCGTTGGAATCCTCCGCCATTGCGGCCTGGAAAGACGAAATGGCCTCACGGTACGCCTCGGCCCGCAGCAATCTCACGCCCTCGACACAGTTCTTGTTGCCGCTTGATTCGACCTCAGTCTCCACGTCGATCCGGCAGGGCATCAACTTGCTGACGAACTCTCGCGCTCCACGCTCCACCAACGAACCGATGATCTGATCCTGTGGAGTCAATTCCGCTTCCGTCCTGCTCGATCCGAAGATGGGGCTGGCCTTGGTCCGATCCGTCGCACGATAGGTCTTGGGGCTGAAGTGTTCCCATACGCGGCCGTTGGCCGAGTCGATCAACTTGAATTCGGTCTGCACGGTCATGTTTCGCGTGACCGTCTCCACTTCCTCGGTCTCGGCATTCACCCGCCCGCCCCCCGAGCGATGCCCGCCCCATCCGGCGAGATCGAGTCCGGAGAGCGTCCTTTGCTTGCCGATGTGCTTTTCGACTTTGACGTTAATGTTGCTCAACAGGTAGCCGTCGGCGCCGATGAGTTCCCCGCCGCTACCGCCCTTCTTGGTGGACATACCCGCCGCGGCCAAGTCCGCTTCCTCGAACACCGCCTTGGTGTCCCGTCGCTCCGTCACCGTTACGTCCGTGCCAAACTTGCCGCGCGATTCGTTAATCAGCGCCGCAACCACGGTCGTGGACAGTTCCGACCATTTCGGATCGGTGGTCTCGCCGACCTTCGCGGGCATGATGGCGATCGTCTTCATGCCCGGCGGCAGCCCCTTGTCTTTCTCCACGACATAGCTAAAACTGACCGTCGCCGTCTCCTTGGAGGCACATCCCGTGACCGCGGCCAGTAAGCCCAATGTGATCGAAAGTCCGATAGTACGCACATACCGTGACATCGAAGATTCTCCTGACTGCAAGAAAAACATTCCTCCACTAGGGCCGGTTCCACGCGCCCAAACCGCTGACCGCGGCCGACGCGAGATTCGGCGCCTGAATTCCTACGATGGAGGTAGCAGAACCCCTGCGAGCGAACCTGTCAAGATACCATCGGAATATTTGACACATTTCCAAAGCCTTTTCTACAATGCTGAGTGAGGCGCTCTCTGTGATTTCTCGCAAAAAAACCCGCCAGGTGCTCGTCGGCGGTGTTCCCATCGGCGGGGACGCCCCCGTGGCCATTCAGTCCATGACCAGCACTTATACCTACGACGTGGACGCTACGGTTGGGCAAATCCGCCGCCTTGCCGAGGCCGGGTGTGATATTGTCCGCGTGGCCGTCCCCGACAAACGCGACACCGACGCCCTTCACGCCATTCTCGAACAGTCGCCCGTGCCCATCGTCGCCGACGTCCATTTTCACTTTCAACGAGCGTTAGAGGCCGTCGAAGCAGGCGTACACAAGATTCGCCTCAACCCCGGCAACATCAAAGATCGCAAGCAGGTCGATCGCGTCATCGCCGCGTGCCGCGAAAGGCGTATCCCCATCCGCGTCGGCGTGAACGAAGGCAGCGTCGTCGAGCGGAAGGACAAGGACGTGCGCACGGCTCAGATGGGAAGTCTCGCCGCCGACCGCCGCTCGACCCTGATCCGCCTCATGGTTGAGACGCTCGAAGATTACATGCGCATTTTCGACGAGAACGACTTTCACGACGTGGTGCTCAGCGCCAAGAGCATCGACGCGGGGATGGTTATCGACGCCTACCGCGCGGTGAGCGAAAGGTTCGATCTTCCGCTGCACCTGGGCGTCACCCACGCCGGTCCGCCGGAAACCGGCCGCATCCGCTCCATCGCGGCCCTCGGCTCCCTTCTCTCGACGGGCATCGGTGACACGATCCGCATCTCCTACGCCGCGGACCCGGTCCATGAAGTCGAGGACGCCAAGGAACTCCTTTGCTCGCTCGGTTTGCGCAATCGCGTGGAGCCGGAGTTGATCGCCTGCCCAACATGCGGCCGGATCGAGATCGATCTCATCAAGCTCGTGGCCGAGGTGCGACAAAAGCTGGCCACGATCAAGACCCCGGTGAAGGTCGCGGTCATGGGCTGCGTGGTCAACGGCCCCGGGGAGGCCGAAGGCGCCGACGTCGCCGTCTTCGCCGGCAAAGGCCGAGGAATCATCTACGTCCAAGGCGAACAGAAGCGCACGGTCACCGAGGCCGAAATGCTCGACGCCCTCTACGAAGAGGCCGTCGTTTTCGCCGCCCGCGTCGAACGCGGTGAGGCCGAGTTAAGCACCACCCGCGTCAACATCGCCCCGCCCGATCCCCTGCCGAGGCGGGACGGTAGCGTGCCGTTGAACGTGGTAACCGGGTGATTGACCTTGCCATGTCGGGGCGTACAATACGCTGGTCAGGGAACGGCAAACAGTTCGTGGAGTACGCGACGCATGGCAACCAAGTTAAGGCTTGATTTCGGCAACTTGCCGCTAGTCGAGGCCGCAGTCCGTGTGAGTTTCAATAGTCCGAAGGCTCTGACCTACTCGCTCGTATACTCGGTCGGAGCGAACCTTACCCCGGCGTTTCCATCAATTGTTGAACCAACGCAACTTGATGTTGCGCCCGGAGCCGGGGATACACGCATCGAGATCGGCCCGGGATATCTCCCGGGCGCGTTATACACCGGTCAAAACTCCGGTCTTTCGGTAAGCCTACAACCTCAAGTGATTGTGGCTCGCTGGGTGAGACATCCAGGATTGAAACAGCCGGAGTATCCTCGGTATGGGGCCCTCCGCGATGCTCTATGGAGCGCCGTTCAGGCGTTTAGGAAAGCGTGTGGTGAAGAGTTTCCCGGCATAGGAGTCGTCAACATGTCCTATGTCAACTTCGTCCCCGTGTCGGATTCGGCGGCCTTTCTGAAAACCTACTTTTCCGCAGAAGCGCAGCTGCGCGCCATGGATAGGGCGCGGGAGGTACGAAAGCTGGAGGCCGCGTGGAGCGAGGGCGACGACTTCGATGTTCGATTCGCGATCGAACAAGCGGCCGCTAAACTCCCCGATCGCGTGGCGCAAGGTTTTCGTCTGACGACAGCCGCCGGCTTGAGGTTGGGTGAATCACTGGATCCTAAATCCGGTTTGGAAAAGGTTCACGACGTGCTTCAGGAGTTCTTCCTAGTACTAATCTCTGCCCAGGCAAAGAAAGAGTGGCAACTGCGGGAGCCTCGAAATGCCTGAGCTTTTGACCGGCACACAATACAGCGACCAGAGCTTCGAACTCGCGGAGAACTTGTCGGCGGCGGCTTCGGCAAAGCGTAGTCTCGGACTTCCGCTCAGGCGGAAGGTTCCTGTCGAGACTCTGTCTGTCTCGACCATCGCCGATTCGGTCGACAAGACCTTCAAGTATGTGGACGTTCAATCGGCTGCGCCGGCGCCTAAATCAGGCAAAATGTTCCTTTCGGAGTCGGAGGCCCGATTCTTGGCACAGATAGGCAGCGATCTCGACGAGTTGCCCGAACCCGTGCGTTCCTCTCCTGGAGCCGAACTCTGTCGTCGATTCGCCGAAGGCGACGGACTGGCTCTCGCGTTCATGCCCCGTGTACGATGCGCGGTCTTCGGGGACGAGAAGGATGGAGTCGAGCTTGTCGCCCACTCCGGTGCTTCCAAACGACAAGTTTCGCTCGAGTTCGCCCTTTCCGGGAGATCGATAACTGTGGTTCAACTCGACGAAAAGCTGCGCCGGTCCGAGCATGAATGTGGTGTCCACCACGTACGGCAGCTAGCGAACGCAATCGAATGGCTCACACCTGTGAGCGCCGGAGATATTGCGGAGTTCTCGCTTATCCGCCACGAAGGTCGGGTGATTTCTTCCGTTGCGGGTCAGGATGACTCGCTCAGCCTGCGAGGGGAGCACCCCGCGGAATTTCCGACGCCGACGTCCGCCGAGCAGTGGATCGCCGAATTCCGCGCCTGGATTGCCAGCCACCCACGACTGCCTTACGAGGCTGATGACAGTCGCGAGGGCATCTACGAAGGCCGCGGGGAATGAGGATCCTCGTCGATTCGAACCTGATCCTTCGTCTCGTTCAACCTGCGCATCAGCACCACGAAGCTGCGCGGACTGCAGTCGAAAACGTCCGCATTCGCAACGATGATCTCTGCATCGTGCCGCAGGTTATCTATGAATTCTGGGTCGTCGCCACGAGGCCCGTTGCGGAAAATAGCGGGCTGGGGATGACCGGCGCGCAGGCACAACATGAGCTGGGAGCCATTCGGAAGTTCTTTACCTTCCTGGACGACGAGCCGGGGATTTTCGACGAGTGGTATCGGCTGGTTATTCAGTACAACGTTCAAGGCAAGCCGGCACACGATGCACGCTTCGTGGCCGCGATGCGGCGACGCGGAATCACGCACATCCTGACGTTCAACGCAAGTGACTTCCGTCGGTATTCGGAAATCACAGTGCTCAGTCCGGACGAGGTCACGCAAGTCTCGGGACAGAACTGACAGAATGAGCGGACCTATCCCAGGGTATCTTCGCTTTCTTCATCAATGGCTTCGGTCACGGTGATGGGCTGCTTCGTGAACGGCCGCGGCGCGAGGCTCATTGGTGCGGGGAACAAGTTGCTACGCCATCGACCCCTGCTACCCTCTTTCCAAGGCTAGGCCCCGTGCTAGAATGCGTTCATAGGATCGGGTTGACCGGGAGGACGCATTAGAGCCTTCGGCGATTGCGGACTGCACGCGAGAAACCAGCGCTGCATGACTCAAGGGCCGTGCCGCTGACGGCTAGGAGTAGACGGTGAAAGCGGACAAGATGACGGCGATTGCGTTCGCCGGGACGATTGGAGTTTGTGGGATCGCGTGGCTGTTTTTGCCCACCCTTCAGGCATCGCAGCGGAAGGTCGATGCCGAGGCCTCGTTGCATCTGGAGCGGGCGCGGCGGTTGTTGCACCAGTACAGCGCCGGGGTCGCCTACCGAGGGCTGGTCCTCGACCAGCTTCGTGACACCGAGGTGGACGTCGATATCGCCGATCCCAATGCCCTGGTCGAAGCCGCCGGTGATGAGTACCAGGAACGACACACCGAGCTTTGGACCGCTTTCCAACCTAGCGATTGGGAGCAGGACCCGCCTCGATCGGTGAAGCCCAGCTACGGCAATGTCCCCGGGCAAATCCGTGATGGAGTGAAGGGCCGCAAAGCCTTCGTCGCCGAAAACGGCGAGCTGCTGAAAGAATCGTTCGAGGAGATTGAGAAGGCCCTTTCGGCCACGTCGGGCAGTGCTTCGGCAAGTTCCCATTTCGAGGCCAATCGACTCAAAGGAGTCATTCAGTACCAACGCGGTCTGGCGGAGCGAGTCCACGCCGGCCTGAAACGAGCTGAGGCCGAAGGATACCGGCGCCGCCTGGTAAGGCTGGCCAATCGCGGCGTCGAATGGGAATCGTCAAAGACCCTTGTCGCGGACAGCGGCATCGATGAGCAAATCCGCCGCGTCAGCCAACAGGCCGCGCAGGCCGAAGGCCAATTGAACGACGACCGTAAGGCCCTCGCGGCCCTCGATTCCACCATCGGCGAACTCGAAAACCGCCTCCACGCCGCACAGTCGCGTGCCGACCAAGCCCGTGCGGCCATGGAGAAGCTGCAGCGCGAGGGAGTGGACTTCTCCGATCCCCAAGGTGCCGAGGCCTTCGGCAGCCGGTTGACCGAGCAGGATTCGGCCTATCGCGAAGCCCTTCGAGAGGTGCAATCGCTCGAAGCGGGACGCCTGCCCAAAGCCGACATCGACGCCGGCGGCGATTTCCTGAAGGGCCGCTATCTCGAGAATGGCTCGGCAACGAACTTCACCATCGAGCACGGGCTTGCCCACTACCGCAACGAGCGGGTCGTGCTCGCAGCCAAGGTGGAAAGCGAACAGAAAAGCGTGGCCGACTTTCGCTCCGACCTTTCGCGGATCGAGGGGATCAAGACCGCCAGCCAGGCCGCCCAGACCGACGCCGCCCAGCGCATCGCCGACATGGCGCCTCTCGCCGCCGAGGCCTACGACGAAATGAATCGCATTGAGTCCGAGGCTGAAGTCGTGGAAGACGCGGCCCTCAAACTGTTGGACCAATCGGTGAGCGCGTCGCAGCAAGCGGCGGGCGCGGTCGACGAATGGACCAGCCAGGCCCGCGAGCATACGCAAAACCTCTCGCCTGAAACCAAAGAACGCTCGGCCTACAACGCCCGCGAAGATGACGATTGGATGGGCGGTCACATCGCGGCCCAGGCCGCCGACGCCCGGCTTGCCAAGGCATGGATTCATTACGACCGATTCGTCGGTGCTTCGCAAAACGCGGACGTCCTGGCTTGGGTGACCAAGACGCTCGGGCTGAAGGAAGCCGATCCGGAAAGCCAACGCACGAAAGCTGAGGAAGCTCGCGATGCCGGGATCGACGAAGTGACCAAGGCCATGGAAGTTCTGGAAAAGGCCCATCGTAAGACGGGAAAGCATTGGACCATCGCCGCCCAGGCCGCGGGCACAACCTACCTGCTCGCCCTCTTTGGCCAGACCGATTACGTCGCCGACGCCGTCGAAGGCTACCGCAACGCCCTCAAGGACCGCGAAACCGAAAAATACACCGAAAAACTCGCCGCCCGCCTCAAACGCCTCGAATCGCGGTAGCACCCCGTCCTTCTCGGCCGCGAGACCCTGGCGTGGCGGCGTTGGGAGCCGCAACGCGAAGCAGTTTTCGTATACACACTTGCACTTTCCTTTTTCAGGCACTGGTTTCAAATGGGTTCGTTTTGCAAGTACAGTTTTTTTGCGAGTGTCACAGTGTGGCACCTGTGAAAACGCCGAAACGCCGAAAACAGAAACGCCGAAACACGGAGACGCCGAAACCGAAGGGATGAAGGCACGGAGGCAGTAGGCAATAGACTGTAGACCGTTAGACCGTAGGCTATAGGCGCGGAGGCAATCGCTGGCTTCGGCTTGGCTTTCCGGCGGATGCTCATTTTTCGTAACACCTTTGTTTACTGCGGTTTATGGATTTCGCGGTGGGTTCGTTTCGCAAATTACGCATTCGCATTTCGACGCCTTTGGCCCTTGTGACGCTGCGCGCGGAGGAGGCGCGGCGGCGCTTGATCTACCCATATAACTTGGCGGGCGCTCGGTCGGGGAAGGTCTTGGAGCGATCAGGGGACGTCGGGTCGATGACCCGACCTACAGGACTGGAGGTTTAGGTCCAAGAGACGCGAAAGGACTTCTTGTTCAACGGCCGGATCGACGACGCCGAGAATCGGGTTGACCTTGCCTTTGGCGTCGCGCTGCGGCTGAAGCTTTTCGGCCCAGTCCTCTGGCCAGCCGTAAGCCGCGAGGACGGCGCGGTCGAGTTCGAGGTGCGCCATCTCCAGCCACGTCGGACGCTCGTTGTAAAGATTGGTCAGCGATCGCTTTTTGAGCTGGTCTGCGGTGAGCATCGGCACGTTGCCCCGAAACGTCGGATTGAGCCACTCCTCACGCAGCTCGTACAGCTTCTTGGCGGCCGCGGCAATCCTGTCGTGTAGCACAGCCGCCCCCGGCTGTGAGCTGTGTACCACAGCCGCCCTCGGCTGTGCATTGAGAGACCCAGCCGAGGGCGGCTGGGCCACACGTTTCGGCTGGGCCACACGTTTCGGCTGGGCTACATTCTGTGGCACACCCGCCCCCAGGTGTGAGTGTGGCACAGCGGCCCTCCGCTGTGCTTCGATTCCCCCCGCCAACGGCGGAAACGGAAACGTCTCAAAGCACGTCGTGGGCGTGTAGCGCGGGCGATCCTCCAACGCCGTGCCCATGCGCAGCGACCAGCGCTCATGCACGGCCGAGTGCAGCACACCGAAGAAATAGTCGTCGTCGCGGGCGAAAACCGGAACGGTCTTGTCTGGCTGAATGTTCGCGTCCACCCAGACGAACAGTCTGTGTTTGGCGACCATGGGAGTGCATAGGAAACGGGATAGATCGCGGCCCGCTTGGCGTACGCCTTCGCCGCTGCGCCGGAACCGCCACCACATTGTGCGCATGCGCGGGTCATTGTTCTTCATTCTGAACGGTCGGACCGACTTACGTATGTATTCAAACGGCATCTCGTATTGGGACGCTTCGGCTTCGGTCGAAACGTCGCTAAAATCGATGATCCATTTGTCGAAGCGACCTTCTGTTATGCCCTCGGCGTTAACCCAGCGTCGCAGCACGTCAGCATTGCTTTTTCCATTTGGATTGGATTGTTTCAGCATCTCCATCGCCAAGGAGTCTTGGATTTCGAACTTCCCGCCCTTCTCTGGCGCTCGCACGTAGATGCCAGCGTTGTCCTTGAGCGGCGGCGCCAAAGACGAGTCAAATTCCGCGGACAGGTTCGTGGTGATTTGAGTAGCGGCCTGGCCATCGAGGATTCGCTGCTGTTCCGCTCCATCATCAAATCCGACCATCGAGATGTGCACATTGGCCCCGTCGAGGATCCAATCGTGGTCGGAGACGGCGAAGAAGATGTCGCCGGATTGTTTGATTCGTTTGAGGACCTCGCGGTTGGCCCCGCCACGGATGCCTTGGGTGGCAAGCAGCCCGACGCGGATGGAGGGCTTATGGACAGCCGGGGGCGGCTGTTCCACACTGTGTGGCACCCCCGCCCTCGGGGGTGTCCTATTTTTCCCAGCCGGCGTCGGCTGGGCCACATCCTGTGGCACAGCCGCCCTCGGCTGTGCATTTTGATCATCGATCCACTCGCGCCACAACCAGGGATAGTCATCTTCTCTCTTCACCAACCCCTTTCGGATCGGGTTCGCGCAAATGTACTCACACTTGGCCTCCAGACTTTCGGCTTTCCGCATAATGTGATCGAACGATTCGTCTTGCCATACATGCCCCTTGCGTTTCAAGGACTTGTTGATGCTGTGCGCTGACGCGCCTTTGATCCCGTTCATAATCTCTGCGAGCCCGAAAGGGCTTCCAGACGAATCGCCGCCCGGCGTGAAGACCATGTGCACGTGGTCGGGCATGACCACGGCTGCGTGCATCCACAGTTTCGTCCCGTGGTCGTGTAGACAATGTTGGAGGACCAATCCTCGCACCGATTCGGGTAGGACCCATCGTTCGTAGGTCGAAAAGGTCACGAACACTGCCCGCCCTTCGGGCGGGTGAATATGAGGCAGGTTCCGCCGGTAGCGCTCCTCCGCCGGTTTTGCCTGTGCCCCTTGTGGCACAGCCGCCCTCGGCTGTGACTTACTCCTCCCAGCCGAGGGCGGCTGGGCTACACCCCCGATCATAGCGCGGGCTTTTTCGAACCAATAACAGCATAGGTCCGCCTCGCGCGGCACTCGACCGTCCCAGACTTTGAACAGCGCGTCTACGTAGTCGTCGCCCAAGTTTGTGCGTAGAAGTTTCCCACCGAGAAATGGCGGGTTTCCGATGATTACGTCGGCATCTGGCCAGTCGGGATCATGTGGCACAGCCGCCCCCGGCTGTAACTGTGACACAGCGGCCCTCCGCTGTGAGTCAGTTTCATTCCCAGCCGAGGGCGGCTGGGCTACACTTAGGATTGCATCCATGAGCTTGATGCTTTCGATCGGCTCAAGGATCGGATTGCGCGGAGTGGTAAAGCCGTTGTCGCGCATCCATTGAAGATAGCCGATCCAGATGACGACCTGGGCGAGCTGTTGGGCGTAGGGATTGATTTCCATGCCGTGGAGCTGAGTGGGGCGGACTTGCGGAAAAAGCGACAAGCCGCGATCGGCGGCAAATGCGATGACCTGCTTTTCAAGCTCGAGTAATTGCTGCACAGCGACATAAAGAAAGTTACCCGACCCACATGCCGGATCGAGCACGCGGATGTCTGCCAGCCATTCGACGAATTCTCCGATCAGCTTGTCGTGTTTCTTTTTGGGCGGTGATTCTTTCTTGGAAAGTCCTTTCGCCCCTTTGCCCTTTCGGGAAGTCTCTTGAATCAGGGTCCACAGCTTGTCGCATTCTTCGCGGACGCCCGCCCACTTTCGGAGAATGGGAGTCATCAGAACGGGTTCGACGAGGGTCAAAATGTCTTGCTTGCTAGTGTAGTGAGCGCCGATCTGGGCGCGTTTGTCGGGGTCGAGGGTGCGTTCGAAGAGGGTGCCGAAGACCGATGGCTCGACGTTCGCCCAATCGAACCCGGCCACGTCGATGAGGCGCTCGACTTCGTGCGTGCGAAGCTCGACCACGTCATCATCCGCGAAAAGGCCGCCGTTGAAGTATTCAATCTTGTCCGCCCCGAAGTCGCCGCCCCTCATCATGGCGTGAAATAGTTGGCCAAGCAGTTTGGAAAGGCGCTTGGGATTGTCCTGCCCCTTGAGAAGCAGGCCCTTGAAAAGATCTTTGGGCAGAAGCCCCACGTCCTCGGCGAAGAAGCAGAACATGAGCTTCATCAGGAAGTGGGCGGCGCGGTCGGCGGCAATGCCGCGCTGGCGAAGATCATCGGCGAGCAGTCCGAACTGTCCGGCAGCGGCCTCCGTGACACCGACGGTGGTTTCGCCCGGACGAAGTGCGTGAGGCTCGGTAAACAGCTTACGCAGGACGTCGAAGTTTCCCGGCTCCGCGAGACCCTCCAGATCGAAGGCGTAAACGCGCTTCACCGTTCCCGTGAAATTGGTGTGGATTTCGAAACGGTCGAGGTCGCAGACGACCAATAGCGGAGGGTTTTCCAGGTCTTCGCGATAGAGAAGCAGTTGCTGGTAGGCGGCGTCGAGGTTTTTGTGTTTGCCCTTGTATTCCCATCCGAAGTGGCCGCGCATCCAGACATCGGCCCAACCGTCTCCGCCGGTAGTCTTATGGACGCCTTTTTCGAAGGTGTACCAAGCCCCGATCGGATCGGCTGCGGCCGGTTTCTGCTGACCGAGCAGCTCGCAAAGGTCGAGGAAGTGCTGCTGACAGGCGGAGCGTTCGCTAAGGGCGACGCGACGCCATTTGGCAACAAACTCTTGCGGGGTCACGAAGCGCTGCTCTCCACTGGGGTCGCAAAACAGTTGCAGTACCACTGAATTGGAATGCGATGGGGGCCTTTTGTCAACGCAACACCCACAATGAACGAATCGCTGTTGACCGAACGGGGTTGAAGGGCGATAATATGGGTGGAACGTGCGGCTAACCCTTGGGTTGGCCGGGCGTTATGGACTTGCCCCCCTGCGGCGCGACGCCGCCCGAGAAGCTAGTTTTTCCCCGCGTTGCGCGATGGCGCAGGCGGATGATCGCTCCCCAGGGACCTTCGGACCGAGCCATGGTGAAGTTCTTTAATAGCGATATGGCGAAGTTGGCTCACCAGCTTACCCTCTCTCCGCGCCGGCTGCGGATGGAGCAGATACGGGGCATCGACCGGGTCCTCGGATTGGTTGCGGCCGATCGGACATACCCGTTCGATTTCGTCTGCTTCCACATCACCAAGTATCGCAAGCGCGGGCCGTCCACGGGTTATTCGATCCCCGGCAAGGCCCTCATCAACGACCTGGTGACGCTGGCCGAAGTGTTGAGCCGAAAGGCCAACCTCGCCATTGCGGATTTGGGTGAGCCGTTCGATACCCACGAGGAACTCGCCGCGGAGTTGAAGGTCAGCACCAAGACGGTGCGCCGCTGGCGGAGTCGCGGGCTGATGGGCCTGCGCGTGGTGTTCGAGGACGGTGTCAACCGCTTGGCATTCTGCCGCAGCACCATCGACCGCTTCGTCCAACAGCACCGGGGGCTGGTGTCGAAGGGGGCGGCGTTCACACAACTATCGGAAGCCGAGAAGGCGCGGATCGTAGAAATTGCCCGCGAATTGGTAACACGGCATCCGCTGAAGCTGCACGCGGCGGCCAAGGTGATCGCCGAGCAAACGGGGCGGGCGGTGGAAACCGTCCGCTACACGCTTCGTCGATTCGACGAGGCCAACAAGGCGGCGGCGCTTTTCACCAACGGCGGCAAGGCCGTCCACTGTGAGCGCCACGAGGCCATTTGGAAATGCCGCCAGGCGGGCGATTCGTTGGAGTCCATCGCCGCCGCGTTTGATTGTCGGGTACCCGAAATCGAAGGGATTCTCCGGCAGGTGCGAGTCGAACAATGGCAGCAAGCACCGCTGGAGTGGATTCACAATGAGATTTTTGACGCCCCCACGGCGGATGCGATCATACTGGACGCCGCGGAGCCCGCGGCGGCGAGCGGCAGCACTCCGCGGATCCCGAGCGACCTGCCGCCCTACCTCCGCTCGTTGTACCTGACGCCGCTGCTCACTCGCGAACAAGAGCAAGACCTCTTCCGGCGGTACAACTATTTGAAATTCAAGACTTCGCAAGCGCTGAAGCGAATCGACGCTTCGACGGTCTCGGCCGAGCGATTTGCGGAGATTTCAGATTTGAGATCGCAGATCGAAGATGTTCGGCAGCGGATTACACGGGCGAACCTGCGGCTGGTGGTGAGCATCGCCAAGAAGCACGTGGGCTGGTCGTCCAACTTCTTCGAGGTGGTCAGTGACGGGAACATGTCACTCATGCGGGCCGTCGAGAAGTTCGACTACGCCCGCGGCAACAAGTTCAGCACTTATGCGACCTGGGCGGTGGTGAAGAACTACGCCCGGTCGATCCCGGAACAGCACTATCACAATGCCCGATACGTGACCGGCCAGGACTCGGTCCTCGAATCGGCGGCCGAACCGAGCGTCGAACCGGTCCACGCCGGCGACCGCGAGCGAGTCAAGGAACTCATCGCCGACGGAATGCGTGAACTCACCGAACGAGAGCGTGAAGTAGTGAGCAACCACTTCGGCCTGGAGAAGCCCGGATCGTCGCTCACCCTCGAACAGCTTGGGAAGCGTTTCGGGGTCACCAAGGAACGCGTCCGGCAGATCGAGCAACGCGCACTCGCGCGATTGCGCGAAGTCCTGGCACCCTCAGTCGCCGATGCAATCGCCTGAACCACGATTCCTCGCCTTTACTCTGCACGATCAGGGTTTTCGTTTCGCCGCTGTTCATCACCAGGGTTCAGCCTTATGCCCCGCGTCAAGCGGTGCTCTTCCGCGGACCGATATTGACTACGGCCATGAACGTTTTGGGCATCATCTTGGCACGAGCGGGGAGCAAGGGGCTTCCGGACAAGTGCGTGCGCGAGCTGCTGGGGCGGCCCGTGATCGCGTACACGTTCGAGCATGCCAAGGCGAGCAAGCTGTTGACCGCCGTCGTGTTTTCGACTGATTCCGAGGCGGCCAAGGCGATCGCGCGGCAGGCGGGGATCGAGGTCATCGATCGGCCCGCGGAGTTGGCGAGGGATACGGCCACGGTGGATGCCGCGGCGCGGCACGCGGTCGAGGTGTGGGAGAGGCGGCATTCGTGCGACAACCCCCTCACCCTGCCCACTCCCCCTAAGGGGGAGAGGAGTTTCAAGGCGGAGCCTGATGTTCGGGCGAGAATGACCCCCCTTAGTCCCCCCTTGCTAAGGGGGGAGGTGTGCCGCGTTGACGCCGTCGCGCTCCTGTACGGCAACATACCGGTTCGCGCGGATGGGCTGATCGACCGGGCGATCGAGCATTTCAGACGAAGCGGCGCGGATTCGGTGCGGAGCGTGGCGCCGGTGAGCAAGCAACATCCGGATTGGGTGCATCGGCTCGACGGAGACCGCATGGTCCAATTCCGGCCCAACAGCATTTACCGGCGGCAAGACTTGGAACCGCTCTATTACCATGACGGCGCCGTCGCGGTGGTTACGCGAGCTGCGCTGTTCGGCGCGTTGGACACGCCCGACGATCATCAGTCATTTTTGGGTCGAGTTCGACGGGCGATCGTGTGCAGGCCCGAAGACGCCGTGGATATCGACGGACCGATTGATTTGTACATGGCGGAGGCGGTGCTGCGCGGCCGATCGAATTGTCGATTGTCGATTGTCGATTGTCGAATGCAGATTGCCGGGCGTGCGGTCGGCGTCGGGGAGCCGGTCTTTATCGTCGCGGAGGCGGGGGTTAATCATAACGGCTGCGTCGAGACGGCGCTGCGGATGGTGAACGCGGCGGCGGAAGCGGGCGCGGATGCGGTTAAGTTCCAGATGTTTCGGGCCACAGAGCTGACGACGGCCGATGCTCCGACGGCGACGTATCAGCGCGAACACTGCGGGGCCAAGTCGCAACGAGAGATGCTGGCGAAGTTGGAACTCACCGCGGACGACCTTAAGCGAATTGCGCGACGGTGCGAGGAAGTCGGTATTGCACTGGTGATCACGCCGTTTGGGGTCGAAGATATCGTACGCATCAAAGTGCTCAACGCATCAACTGGGCAAGCGGCGGAAAGGGGCGGATCCCGGCTTGCCGGTAACGGTGGTATCGACATGCAAGACCACTGCTCACAGAGCAGTGGCCAATCGTCAGAAGGCCCCAAAGACCGAAACCGCTGCTCAAAGAGCAGTGGCACACAGGTGGCGGCGATCAAGATCGCATCGACGGACCTGACGAACGGGCCGTTGCTCGACGCCGCCATGGCGACAGGGTTGCCGCTCATCGTTTCGACGGGCGCGGCGACGGCGGAGGAGATCGGCGAGAACGTGGAACGGCTCGTTCGCGGTGGAGCGAAAGAGCGGCTGGTCCTTCTGCATTGCGTAAGCTGCTACCCCACACGAGTTGACGCGGTCAATCTTCGGGCAATGAGGGCACTGCGGCGGCGGTTCGGCGTGCCCGTGGGGTTGAGCGATCATACCACTTCGGCGGAGATGGGGGGTTGGGCGGTCGCGACGGGCGCCTGCCTATTGGAAAAACATTTCACCCTGGATCGGGCGGCGGCGGGGCCCGATCATGCCATGTCGCTGACACCGTTGGAACTCAAGGAATATGTGCGACACGTCAGGCAGGTCGAGAGCGCCTTGGGGAGCGGCACGCTGGGGATGAGCGAAGCGGAGGCCGGCGTTCGGGAAGTGGCGCGAAAGAGCGTCGTGGCGGCGGTGTTCATTTCGGCGGGGACGAGGATTACCTCGGACATGCTAGCGCTCAAGCGGCCGGGAACGGGGATCGCGCCGGATCAACTTCCGAGTCTAATAGGGCGCGAGGCGGTAACGGACATACCTGGGGACGCGGTACTGTCGTGGCAAATGGTTCGATGAAACGGGCATCATGGTCCACGCCGGCGTCCGCGCGGGCTGAAGCCCGCGGCTCGCCGGGAATGCGGCGGGTGGCGGTGGTGACGGGCACGCGGGCGGAATACGGGCTGCTGCGTTCCACGATGCGGGAAATCTCGCGCCGCAAGTCGTTGGAGCTTCAGCTCGTGGTGACCGGAACGCACCTGCTCAAGAAGTTCGGCTACACCATCCGCGATATTCTCCGCGACGGGTGGCGAGCCGATGCGCGGGTGCGGATGCAGGCCGGAAATGATTCGCCGCTGGACCAGGCCGAGGGACTGGGGCGAGGTATCGCGGGGATCGCCCGTTACCTGGAACGAGCGAGGACGGACATCGTCGTGGTGCTCGGTGATCGGATCGAAGCGATGGCCGGGGCGTTGGCGGGCGTCACCACCGGTCGGCTGGTCGCGCACCTTCACGGCGGCGACGTAGCCCCCGGGGATTTCGATGAGAGCTTGCGGCACTCCATCACCAAGCTGGCGCACTTGCACCTGACGGCGACGCAGGCGGCGCGGCGACGGGTCATTGCCATGGGCGAATCGCCGCGGCGCGTCCATGTGGTGGGCGCGCCGGGGTTGGATCGATTGGTGGAATTGAGAAAATCGAAGTTCGAAGATCGAAATAAGAAAGGAACGGGCCCCTCGCTTGCGCTCGGGGTTCGGACACGGCGCGAAGCCGAATGCAGAGCCTTGATCGTGCAGCATCCGTGCGGGCGAAGCGCGAAGGAGGAGCGGCGGGTGATGAACGCGATTCTGCGGACGGTTCAGGACCTCCGCCTGTCGGCCACTTGCCTATACCCCAACAGCGATCGAGGGCACAGCGGGATTGTCGAGGCGATTGAGTCGTACGGCCGCCGCATCGGAGTGGATCGATTCCGCGTGGTTCGATCGTTGGACCATGACAGCTACCTTCGGCTGCTGATCGAAGCGGACGTTTTGGTGGGAAATTCCTCCAGCGGGATCATCGAGGCCGCGACGGCGGGCACCCCCGCCGTAAACGTCGGTCCGCGCCAGCGAGGACGCGAAGTGAGCGGAAAATCCGTGGTCCCCGCCGGGGAAGCCGCCGTCTCCATTCGCCGGGCGATACAAAAGGCTTTGCGGATGCGCCCGATAACGGAGCGGCGAAGCGTTTACGGAAACGGGTCTGCCGGTCGGCGGATCGCGGAATTACTGGCCCTTGTGCCGATGACCGACGACTTCCGCCAAAAGGCGCACAGCGGAACGGCGTCTCCCTGAGTCATTCTAAATAGGCAGACGACGGGTGACGATAAATCAACCGGTGACTCAAGAGAGGACGTTGCGACCCCGCGAACCGGAATCCGAGGACGACCTATGGCAGCAGTAATGACGGCCGACACAACCAAGACCGTGGTCGACAAGGCGATCGCGTCGATCGGAGACATCGCCACGCTCCCCGAGGTGACGATCAAGATCATCGAGATCGTCGAGGATCCCAAGAGCACCGTTCGAGACCTTCATAAGCTCATCAAGAACGACCCCGCGCTGTCGGTGAAGATCTTGAAAGTGGTGAATTCGGCGTTCTACGGACTGCCGGGACAGGTGGCGAGCGTGGATCGGGCGATCATCCTTCTGGGACTGTCGGCGGTGAAGAACATCTCCATCGCCGCTTCGATCGCGCGACTCTTCAAGGGCAGGCGCATTTCCGAGCAGTTCAGCGCCGGAGATTTGTGGCGGCATAGCGTGGGGGTCGCCGTGGCGGCGCGGGCCCTGGCCAGATGTTCGCCTCATCCGGTCATGGCCGATGAGCTGTTCGTGGCGGGACTGATCCATGATATCGGGACGTTGGTGGAACGCCAAGTCTTTCCCGATCAGTTCGCGGAGGTCATCCGCCGCTGCACGGAGTCGGATATCGATTTCCTGGCGTGCGAGCAGGAGGTCATCGGAGCGGACCACCAGGCGTTCGGAGTGGGACTAACGACAAAATGGAAGTTTCCGCGCCACTTGCGGGCCGCGGTCGGGTTTCATCACAATCCCGAAACGGTGAGCGTGGAGTTGAAGAACATCGCCACGCTGATCCGAGCAGCGGACGTCATTGCGTGTCAGGAAAAGATCGGTTTTTATTTTACGGCCCGAAATGAAAGCATTCAGCCGGAACTCCTCGACGCCTTGGGGATCACCCAGGCGCAGCTCGACGAGGTCCGCGCCTCGATTCCCAAGCAGCTCGCCGAGGCCGAAGCGACGCTGACGAGCTGACGCTGCGACCCGTCGCACCGTTGGTCGTATCCATTCCACTGCCGCGGCGGACGTCGAACTTCCGATTGCCGATCGCCCGTTAACGGCCACCCGTCGCCGAAAGTCAACCAGGACAAGTGCCTCTCACGGGCTCGGCGCTGTCGGACAGGCGATCATCGCCATGTCCGCCCACCCCTCAAACTCGTCGGCACCGTTAAGCAAATCGGCCTCCGTAAGGATGTCCGCCGGGCTGCATTGGCCGGAGTGGTCGACGTCACATTGCCACGATTCCAGCGGAGGGATCGTCAGAGGATCGGCTAGATTCTCGACGAGGGCTTGAACGTCCGGCGCCTCAGACATTCTGCTGGCATCAGAGTCAGCGGGCAAAGCCCCAAAGCAGATTCGGTTGCTCGACTCGGTGTGCGTGAAGCATGTCCAGGCCTGCGCGTCGATGGGCCGGTCAAGAGTCAAGGTGACCGTGTTGACGGAGACCGTGGCGCCGACGATCGTCGGTGGCGTGGCGGACGGTTCGACGTCCACCGTGAAGTCGGTTTCGGTCGTGCCCGCAGCGCCGCACCTGAAGGTCAAATCGAACGTATCCCAGCCCAACGGTACGGTCGCGTCGTCGGGTTCATGAGGTTCACGGGCGTCAATGGCGCAGTTGGGCGGGCTGCTGTTGATGATTTCGGAGGTGCAGGGGCCGTCCACACATGCATCCCCGGGCTGGAAGGTGGACTCCGGGCCGACGCACTCCGACCCACGAACTTCCGCGCAGGTGCAATCGGTCGAACAGCAGGCGCCGTTGACGCAAAGCACCTCGGTGCAGTTCACTCCGCCGCCGAGAAAAACGCCGTCTTGTTGGGTACACAACAGCTCTTGCAACGGGGTACACGCCTCATCCCGACAGCAGGCCCCGAGAGCGCATAGGGACTCGACGCAGGCGACGCCGTTGCCGAGGTAGGTGCCGCCGCCGCGCTCGCAGGTGAACCGAGTTTGGCTTGAGCAAGTATCGCCGTTGCAGCATGCGCCGACGGTGCAGATGTCGGTCTCGCAAGCCACGCCCGCCTCAAGGAAAATTCCGCCCTGCGTTTCGCAGAGCGGCCCGAGCAATTGAGAACATGTCTCGTCCTCACAGCACGCTCCAAGAATGCACACGGACTCGGCGCAGGCGACGCCCTCTCCCAGGAAAACACCGCCCTGCTGAACACATAGAGGGACTTGCAACTGCGAACACGTCACGTCGTCACAGCACGCTCCGAGAGCGCAGACAGACTCCACGCAGACGACGCCGCCACCCAGGTAGGTGCCGCCGTCGCGCTCGCAGGTGTATTGGGTTTGGCTTGAACAGGTCTCGCCATTGCAGCATGCGCCGATGGTGCACAAGTCGGGCGTGCATTCGATACCGACATCCTGAAAAACGCCATCGTAAGCGAGGCAACTGGTTTGCGTTCGCGTTTCACATCCGCCTGGTAAGCAACATGCCCCTGCCGGACAGGTGTTAGCGGCGCAGGGAACGCCGATTCCGCTGAATTCCCCGGGAATTGGAAAGAGCTCGCTGCACTGCGACTCGGTGATGAACAGGCAAGTACCGGTACTCGCACAGCACGCCCCGCGCTGGTCACAATCGAGGATCGTCTGACAAACGGAACCGTCGGACCGGTATACGCCGCCGATGAGGGAGCATTGGGAGGAGGAGAAGTCGTCGAGGCATTCACCGTCGTCGAGGCAGCAGGCGCCGAAGCCGGGGCAGGTCGTCGTCGGCGCGTCACAGGTCGTACCGTCTCCCTGATAAAGATCACCTTGGGAGTCGCATTGTGCTTCGGTCTTCACGACGCACTGGCCAGGCGTGTTGCCGCAACAAGCGCCCGTCGGACTAGTCGAAGTACAAACGTTGACGGGACAGTCTGTGGCCGCTTCGTTAGGCGTGCCCCCGAAGGCGAGGCAGCCCGTGGGGGTGAGCAAGTCGCAACTTCCGTCGGGGAAACAACAACGCCGGAGCGTGGAGGGACAAAACGTCGCCGACGGGTCCTCACAAATAACTCCAGCGGCCTGCGGCACGCCCTTAATCCAAGAGGCCTGGCAATGGCCGGAGGTCGGGACGTTGATGCAAGTCCCATCGGGCAGACAACAACCAAGATACTCGCGATCGTTGCAGTTGAGCGGGCAAGTCGTCCCGTCGCCGCGATAGGCACTGTACGGGAACGGATCACCCTTCGGCCCCACAGAGCAATCCGCCCGGCTGGCAACAAGGCGACAATACTCAAGTACGCCGAGTGCATAACCGGCGCAGCAGGCGCCGCCGCACTCAGGTTCGAGCGTGAGGCAGGTGGTTCCAGGTCCTCTATAGGTTCCGTTGTGGAGCGTGCAGTTAGCCAGGGTCTGATTGATGCAACCGCCGGATATGCAGCAGGCGCCGGTGGCCCCGGGGCATTCATTGGGCGAACAGTCTGTGCCGTTTCCACGGTACGTCCCCGGTACGATGGGCGGGGGCGGATTCTCGCAATCGTCCCGACATTCCGCCGAACATGTCGTGCCCCGGCAGCACGCCCCAAGGAACACAGGACAAAGGTCTTGCGGGTTCACCGGACAACTTACGTCCGACCAATGTCGGCTTTCGACGTCCGCGGCGCACGCCTCGGAGGTGAAACCGCTTTGGCAATCGCCGCAAGCCGTGCAGCAGGCGCCGAAGGCGCAGGCGGTTTCCGCGCAAAGAGTGCGTTCGCCGTAGAAGAAGCTGCCCTCACTGGCAAGGCACTCGGTTTCGAGCATTTCTTCGCAATGACCCAAGGCCGACGAGCAACAAGCGCCCGGCTCCGGCTCGAAACAGAGCTCCATGGAGTAGGCGCCGTCGGGGAAGATTAAAAACTCCGGAAAGGTTTCCGGGACCAGGGGTTCGGGCGGAGGCGAGAGTGTTTCGGCCACCAGCCCTAGAACTTGTCCGGCGCGGAAGGGGACGGGGTAGAACTGATTGTCGTAACCGTGGGTAACGGCCTCGGCGCCCCAGGCGAAGGCGATGGCGTAGTCGAAGCCCGCTACGAGGTCCACCGGATCGTCCAAAATCCCCGTCGTGTAGAATTTGGGTACACCCGCGCCAAGTCCAACAGCGCCGCCGATCACGATATCGGAACTGGATTCGGGGTATCGTTTGTAGCTGCCGTCAACCGGATCCTTTCGATGGATAGCGACGTGCAGGTCGGTTGTGCCGGAGAAGGCCAGCTCCATTTTGATTTCTTTGAGCCTGGCGGGGAACTCGAAGCGATAGACGTCCCCGCGGTAGCGGTAGGTGCGGGAATTAAGGGTGTCGTAGTGACCGATGACGTCGCAATCGGGGTCGGCGCCGGCGACCGCGCCCTGCGACGAGTCGTATGCCTCGTTACCGGTGTCGAGATCGAGGGCTGCAATTGCCAATCCGAGCAACGCCGTCAGGCTAAAACACAGCGCGAGTAGACCCCGTTTCCGTTGCGTTCCCATTATCGGCTCCAACAGGTTGTGCGCGAAAGGAGAGGGTCAATGCAGCCCGGCGTACGGCCTCGAGGTTGCCAACGGAACTCAGCGGCGCCCATCGTATCGTAGCGCCCAATCCCCCTCCACAACTCTCGTCCATTATATCAGGTTTGCCCCGCCCGAACCAACCCCCCCTTACTATTCGTTTGGCGATTTGGCAGCCCCCGGCCTGCTGCGTGTTGATAGTTACCGGACCACAGACTCAATCGTTGTGGACATCTGAATATCGCGTAAGCGACTGATTGCCGATCCGCGAGGGCATCGGTTCGCCCAAAAACGTCGGGAGCCGGTCGATGGTTTCCTGGAAGCGCAAGGCCCGCGAATCTACGTCCTGCGTACGACGCTTCTGCTGCACGAACGGGTCGGGATCAAGGATGGAGGCGTCCTCGTCGCCGCGGAGGACGCCGTAGACGGTGAAGACTTGGGAGCGGACGGTGACCCAATCGCCCAAAGCGACAAGTCCGGCAACGGCATCGACGAAGTTTTCGGTGTTGTTGTCGTCGGAGATTTCATCAAGCACGCCCATGTCGATCCTGTGGAAGGTAATCGGGAAACCGGGCGGAGGCGTCGGGGTGATCGTAGCGGCGCCCAAGTGGCGTACGTTGGCCAGTTCACCGACGGACATAAAGCCCGTGCCCCGACGGGCCATGGGTGCCGCGGGCAATGTGCTGTTCCAGCCGCGGGCATAGTAGATGGGCGTACTGCCGACACCGGGAGGCGTAAAGGACGGCGTGCCGTCGGCATAGTTGCCGGTGAGATTGACTGTGGAACTGGGCATTGGTCGCAGCTCGCGATAGGCGACGATGGCCTGGGCTAGCTCGGGGCCGATGCGGGCGGCCTCGTTGTCGGGCAGGGTCAACTCGGCGGGCGTCGGATTCAGCGAATCGGCCGCCGTCTCAACGACATATCCGAGAGTCCTCCGCGTCCTGGCCTTAAGTGGGACGGGGATTTTCTCCATAGGCACAAAAGGAAGTCCGGCAAGGACTTTCCAGGGTGCGGCGTTGATGTTGATGCGGCCATGGACGCGCAGACCCTCCATGTCCACGCGCGGTTGCGATTCGGGCATGGCGACGACGACCGCAGGTCCAGGTGCAAGGTCGACGTAGGGGCCGGGGTTGCTCAGGGGAAGGGCCGTAAAGTAGTCGAACACCAACTGACCCCAAGGGAGCATGTCCAGATTGCCGGGGGCGCCCAGTTGTGTCACGAACGGAGCGAGATGATGGGCGGCGTACCAGTTGCCGTCCGCGCCCAGCTCCGGGTGATCGAAGACCGGCATTCGACCGTTGTCGATGCGATCTTCCTCAAAAATCGTAACAGTGGTGCCGCCGAGGGCATCAGTAACCGTGCTCTGATTGAGAAGGCGGGTGGTGAAGGCCAACTCCGGAACCATCGTCCCATCCGGGGCTATACGGTCTGAAAACGAACGGTTGGCGTGGCGCATGAGCATCAGCATCGAACCGGTCGTCGGGAAGGAGACCGAGCCGTTTCGTGGATCGGCGGCGTTGGTCGGGTTCATGAATGGCCGACTGAAGCTGCCCAGGTTGACGAAGTTGACTTCGACAGGATGCATCGCGGGAGCCCCCGCGTCGTTCCAATTTCCCAGAGAAGTCGGTCCGGGACCGATTTCGACGGTCCGGGGTACGGTGGCCGTCCAAGGTGAGTTCGCTTTCACAACACGCTGCACGGAAAAGATGCCTTCGGCTACGCCGGGGCCCTCCTTGCCGATATTGGCGCCCTTCACCTCGAACTGATCGACAACAATCTCGGTCCAAGTAGCATCGCCGGGAAAGGTGTACCGCCGGACGAGATAGAGAATCCAACCGTTGAAAAACCCCAAAGAATCAGCACCGCTGAGAACGCGGGGAGCGTCGCCGAAAGGCGGAGTGGGCGACACAAGCTGCGCGACCGCAGGACCACTCCCGGTGACAAACGTCGTAAACGGCCGGAGCGGCAAGCCGCTGTTGGCGTAGAGAAAGCCGGTAAGTGGGATTGGATGAACGACGCCGCTTCCAGTCGCGGGGTCAACCTCATACAGGTAATACTGGTTCGTCGCGTCGATATCCGTGTCGTGTGGATTGAAGATTTCCACGGCGCGAGCCGAAATCATGGTGTTGGACGGCGGCGGGCCGGGCGCTTCGGAGAATGTTGCGACCTCGGTAATGTAGGGCTGCCGCTCCAGGCCGTAGACGTACTCATATCGTGTAATGTTGGGGGCCGGGTCGAAATCGAACGGCCTTCCGGCGGCCTTGGCGGGAGGGCGGCAAGCGCCAGCCCCGCCGCCCACCCCACATGTTGCGTCGCTTCCGCACGTGCGTCCGGTGTTGGAGCCCTTAACGCACATGCCCCGCGGCGGGGAGCAAAGGCCGGCAGGGCCGCAGTCCGCATCCATGTCGCAAGGTCGGCCGGCGCTCGCGACAGGCAAAAGACATAGGCCCGTCGAAAGGTCCAATGATCGGACGGGTACGCGCGTCGGAATCTCATCCGCGTCGGCGTAGTCAAGGAAATTCGCCGTAAGAGCCGCCGCAGTGCGGGACACGAGGGCTTGACTTCGCGTCTGCCGCGTCCAGGCGTCGAGGCACTGACTTAGAGCCGCGTCCCAAACTTCGCCTAAGGCCGCGTTGCACGCCGCCGAGGTTTTTGCGTCCCGCCAGTACGGGGCCTGGATCGTGCAAACGCCGTCGGCGCGGCACGCCGAGCCTGGGATTCGGCAACCATCGATGGCGCAGTCCTTGAACTCTGGAACCGGAGTCGCCGGCAGCGGCGGCAGCGGCCTGGTGGTACACAGCCGGGGTCGGTTCGGGACGATCGGTCCACACACCGCGTTGGCGTAAACGCAATCCAAGTCCGACGAGCAAGGCGTGCCTTCCAGCGTGGTCACGCGGGCGGCGTTGCGAACGAGGAGGAAAAAGGCATCGTGGATGAGACGGAAGATGCGATCAAAGGCCGCTTGTCTATCCGCCGGATTGGCAATGGCATTGGCCGCATCGATTCGCTCGTCGAGGAAGGGCAGGCTTAACTGCAACCTGCCCTTGCGGGCGTTGAGCCGACATCCAAGGTCGGTGGGACAGCAACCGTCGGGAATGGTGTCGGGGTAATCGGCGTACTCGAACGGGAGAAGCACGGGGCAGTCATTGGGAATCCACGCGGTCTGGTTGGCCTGGGTCATCTTGGCGAGGATGTCTTCCTCGCCACCAGGGACCGAGGGGTTGGGGGCTCGTCCGCCGCGGGCGAGCAGGTCGTCGTGGCTGACGGTGGTGACCAGGTGGCGGCGGTCGTATTCCAAGGAAGACGTTCGACCCACCGGCGGCGGACTAGCGGATTCCGCGGTAAACGGCTCCATGCGCAAGGCCCAGAGGGTGCCTAGGTCCGTGAGTCCGGGGTTGTACCATTCGGCATCGGGATCAGTCAGGTTCCAGCTAGGGTTAAAAGCCCAGTAACGATGATTGAACACGGTCTCGTACTTGCCCATTGCGGCGCCGCCCGGATACACGGGGGGGAACAATTGCCACTGCATGTCGGCCTGACCCGACGGGAACGCCGCCAGATTCATCAACGGATCGCCTTGCAACCATGAGGGTGACATGGCCCGCGGGGCAAGCAACCCTCGCCGACGGAGCGAGGGTTCCTCGAGCAGCGGTGAGTAGGCCACTTGGTCCTGCGTCGGACGGTGTTTGAAGTTCCCGTACTCCGCCGGATTGGCCGGAAACCGAAGATCGGGAACGTCGAGTACGTTCTCGATGAGCTTGGGATGCGAGGCGTTGAGGTTGACCAGCCCTCCGTGAGGGATGACGCGCAGTCCGACGTAGACCCTGCCGGTGGGATTCGACGCGGGATTCAGCCGAGCGGAAAGCGCTGCAAGCTGGGCGTCGGAAAACTTCAACACCTTGGCATCGACCTGCAATGAATCGGCTACACCGTCCCCGTCGGCGTCGACGAAAAAGTCACCGGTGGGGGTCGGGAACCCCGGCGGGATCTTCGTGTTGACCTCCAACAGCGGATCCACCGGCCCGGCAAAAGGACGCCGTTGGGAGGCTTCCAAGTCGGTAAACCAGCGATAGCGAATCCAGTCGTCGGAGAGGACCGGAGTGCCGTTGTCATCGCGATAAGGCTCGATGGGGCTGAACGTGTTGTGAACGCCGGGCATTTCCGCGTAGGCGGCGGGGGACAACGCGGCCGAAGGATTGCCGAACGGAGCGCTGGAGTCGGATATTAGCCCGTCGCGAAGCGTTGAACCCATTTGGTCAACGACGGCCGCGATACTTGATTCGGCGCGGTCGCGCTTGCTCTCGGAAACGATCATGTCGGCCTCGAAGTTCATCGAGGCGAGGAAGGCCACGCCGAGTACGAAGAGAATGCCCAGGAGGGTCATAACGAGAACGAGGACGGAACCACGTCGGGATTGTCGATTGTCGATTGTCGATTGTCGAATGTTGATTCCACTGGTGTCATGCTGAGCGGAGCGAAGCATCTCGAGCCCAGGGCAAGACCCTTCGCTGCGCTCAGGGTGACAACCAAGTCGCTCAGGGTGACAACCAAGTGCGTCTTCGAACTTCGAACTTCCAACTTCGAACTTCATCGCGTCATCCGCCGATCGGAATGGTCATCACATGCCGGATGGGGCGCTCCAAGCGGCGTTCTTTGTCAAACACGTCGATCGTGATGCGTAGTGCGCCGGGGAACATCGGGTCGAGCACCGGTTCGCTGAGCGGTGCGCCCGGCGGAGCACCGGGCGGCGGCGGCGAAGGACGCGTGGCGCTAAAGACCACGAGGTTGAATCGCTTCTTGTCGGCGGCGAGCGGGTCCCAGTCAAAGCCCGGAGGGTTGGAAGGGATCACGGTCCCGCGAAAACGGTTGGCGAGGGAATAGGCCATACCGTCCGGGTGGACCGTTTGGTCGTTGAGCAAACTGTCCAAATCAGAATACAAAGCCTTTGAAGCGTCGTCGGTCTTGGGCTTCAGTTCCTTGATCATTGCATCCAAGTCTTTGAACGGATCGCTCGGATGGCCGGGGTCGAACCAGAAGACTTCGTTGCTGCGGTTGAAGCGACTGGCGACGAACTCACTGCGCGGATTGAGCGTCCACTCGACCTTGAAGGAAGCACAGTTGGGGAGGAGGTAATGGCCGATCCGGCTGGCGTAGAGCGCCGGCGGGGTCGGATCGAGCTTGCTGCGGGCGAACGGTTTCTTCGACCCCGCGAGGAGCGTGGTCACGTCGCCGAAAATCGCGGGCAAGTACCACGGCTCGCCAAGGGGATCGCCGGTCGAGGGATCGAGCTGCGCCCGAAGGACTTGCTGCTCGTATCCGAAGTTGCCGATGACATCCGCGTGGCACTCCAAAAGCCGATCATCCTCCAGCCAAGTGATCGGCATGGGCGGAGGTGAGGGCGGCGGCACGGGCAGTGGAACGCCGGTCGGCAGGAGGAGCACGCTGCGCCTGGCGAGATGCCACTGCGCGGCCGGCACGCGTGCAGTCTTTGTCATCGAGGGGTAATTGTTTTCTTCTGGAAAATAGGGTTCCGTGTCACCCGTGACGTGCGAGAACTCATATTTCTCGTCAGCGGCTTCGGATGGGACATATTCGCCTAACTCCGCGTGGCCATAGACCACTTGTTGCAGGTTGGAGGTTCCCGCATCGACGAAGCTCGCCCCCGGTCGGGCGGAGAAGATCATCAAAATGTCGGCGCGAGGTGCTTCCCTCACCGTATTGCCGCTCCCGTCCAGTTTCTCTCGCTCGGGATCGGCGGGGAAACCCTTGTCGTCAGACGGATCGCCGTCGTCGTCGGCATCCTTCCCGCTTTGCGTCCAATAAGCGTTGACCGGGTTGCCTTGAATGAGAATGAGAGAGTTGCCGGGCTGCACCCCGCGGAGGTCGTCGCGGAGGGTGTGCTCGAAGGCCCGCAATTGCTGCATGATCTCGGTGAGGGCGGTCGCCTGCCCGGTGGATTGGACGGTGAAGTTGAAGACCTGTCCGGCGAGGGACATCATCAGTACGAGGATGCCCATGGAAATGACCAACTCTGCGAGCGAGAACGCTCGCCGACGGGCCGATAACCCATACCGAAACCCTAACTTATTATGTGAACAGCACTTACGCATTAGCGTTTCAATCAAAAAATGGCCTAAGACGCAACCAGCACCACACGCCGACCGCCTTAATTATGGCAACGGATAGGTGTCGGGCTAGCGCCCGGAACCTGAGAATCAGAGCTTAAAAGTCAGATCCTGGTTCGGTGAAAAGGCGGACGTAACTTTCGTATCGGTCGGGGTGGATGTCCCCTCGACCGACGGCGGCCTTCACGGAGCATTCGTTTTCGTGAGTGTGGGTGCAATCGGGAAATTTGCAGGAGGGGACGAAAGGGATGAACTCTACGAAATAAAGTTCCAACTGCTGACGCGGGACATCGGATACGTCGAAGGAGCGAATGCCGGGCGTATCCACGACGTAGCCGCCGAAGTCGAGGCGGATGAGGCTGGCGGTGGTGGTGGTGTGGCGGCCCTTGTCGAACTTCTCGATCATCGCACCGATGCGAAGGGCCAAGCCGGGCTGAACGGAATTCAGCAGCGAACTTTTTCCGACGCCGCTTTGGCCGGCGACCACGCTGGCTTTGTCGCGGAGCACCTCGCGGAGATCGTCGATGCCCCTACCGTCGGAGGCGCTGGTCCGTAACGTGCGGTATCCGAGGTGGGAGTAGCGATCAAGAAGGGAGGCGGCATACCCGTTCGCGTCCAAGTCTATCTTGTTCATGCAGATCACGGGGGTAATCTCCCCCACGAGCGACGAGACGATGTAGCGGTCGATGAGGTTGGTCTTGGGCGGCGGCTCGGCGGCGGAGCCGACGATGACAGCTTGGTCGACATTGGCGACGATGGTTTGAATGCGGCGCCCGACGCGACGACAGAGTTGCCCCGTTCGCGGCTCGACGGATTCGATGACTCCTTCCTTGGCAACGCCCTCTTGGGCGACGCCCTCGTTTTCGCCTTCCACGGTGAAACGGACGTGGTCGCCAACGGTAACGGGGTGCCGCCCCTGAATCAGACGGGTGCGCAGAATACGACGGACCGTGCAATTCCAAATGCGGGCGCCGTCGTCCACTTCGGCGTACCGCCCACTCATGGTGACGACGATGCCCTGGTGCAGTCCGGGACGGTCGGCGGCGTCGTCGTGGACGATGACCGTGCGCCGGCGGGACATCTCCCCCTTGGCGACGACGTTTTCGCTCGAAGGGGAATCGACTTGGCCATCGGTCTCGCGGGACTGCTGGGTCCAATCGTTGGGCCGGGGACGCGAGGCGCGGTTGCGCCGAAACGGAACACGCACCTTTTCCCCTTCTTTAGATACGCGGCGATTCGGTTTGCGGGCCATGCGAAAGTATTTTCCTGTTGGGACAAGAGTAGTGTCAAGTGTTGCAGGGGCACGGGCGCTTCCATATAGTCGCCTGGAGATCGTTGATTGGATGAAAATCGACACGTTGACGGAGTGAAACAGGTGGCGACACATTTCGCGGATCGACTCGTTGAGGCCGTCCATAAGAAAGACGCGCCGGTCTGCGTGGGGCTTGACCCGCTGTTTGATCGGCTGCCCGGTCCGGTTCGCGAGGCACATGGCAACGAGCCGTGGACCGCGCTTCTCCTCTACGGGCGTGAAGTCATCCACGCGGTGGCGGCACACGTGCCGGCCGTCAAAATCAACATTGCCTTCTTCGAACCGTTCCGTGCGGAAGGGATTCGCGTTTATTACGAGCTTGTGGGCGAGGCGAAGGCAGCGGGACTACTCGTCATTGGGGACGTCAAACGGGCGGACATCGGACATTCATCGACTCAGTATGCCATTGCCCATCTGGGGGCCGGCGTCGCAATACCTGATGCGGTGACGGTGAACCCGTACTTCGGCTACGACGCGATCAAGCCGTTCGTGGATCTGGCGCGGACCACGGGCGGCGGATTGTTCGTGCTGGTGCAGACGAGCAATGAATCGGCGTCGCAAGTGCAAGGTCTGGCCCTCGCCGACGGATCGACAGTATGCCAGAACGTGGCACGGTTGGTGCATTCCTGGGCGAGTGCCGAAGGTTTGGTCGGTAAGAGCGGGTATAGCTGCGTTGGGGCGGTGGTTTCGCCATGCGATTTGGAATCGACGATACGGATACGGGCGTTGATGCCGAATTGCATTTTCCTGGTTCCAGGATTCGGGGCCCAAGGGAGGACGGCGGACGAAGTGGCCAAATGCTTCAAGCCCGACAAAACGGGGGCGCTCGTGACCGCCTCGCGCAGTGTGATCTATGCCTACGAAGTTGCGAAATACAAATCGGCCGGCGGCGACTGGCAGCAGTGCATTAGCGCGGCGTGCAAGGAGTTCGTCGCGACGGTACGCGGGGTTCTCCGATGAGCACGCGGCCTGTTGCACTTTCAGGAGTATGATAGGAGTATACATTATGAACTCGGGAGCGCTTAAAGATGACCATTGAACAGCTTCGACAAGTTGTCGAGTCGCGACCGTTTCGTCCTTTCACGATGCGGCTTGCCGATGGCTCGCGAGTGCGCGTGCCTCATCCGGAGTTCCTGTGGTTCCCACCGAAAGCAAGCCGAACGGTGGCCGTCGCCGTATCCGACGATGCGCTCGTGTTGATTGACTTGCTTCTGGTCGCGGCGATCGACGTGGGCAACGGTAAAACTCGTGGCCGAAACGCACGGTAGTTGAATAAAGACAGGTCATCGACCTGCGTTATTGGGCTTGGGATTCGGCGACCTCGACCATGAGTTCGACCTCGACGGCGGCGTTGAGGGGCAATTCCGCGGCGCCGACGGCGGAAGGGGCATGACGGCCGGCGTCGACGCCGGGGCGCAAAGGTGCCACGCGCCAATTGCACTGACGCCAACGCAGTTCGTCACGGCTGCTCAGCGCCGCTCTATTCTGTCAACTTCACGAAACGCACTTGAATACCATCTGCGCCGTCGTTGGCGTTGAGGCCGTCGCCGCCGCTGCCGGGCGAGCCTAGATTCACGCTGTTTTCGTTTCTGGTCGAGCTGCTGGCCGCGTCTTCGAGAGTCGCAATCGACGGCCCGCCGGCGCCGCCGCCTCCGCTGCCGCCCACACCGCCCGTGCCGCCGGCGCCGCCAATGCCGCCCGCGCCCTGAGCAGCGAATCGCGATCCGCCGCTTCCGCCATTCCCCCCGCCGCCGCCATTACCGCCCGCACCGCTTGCTCCGCCGGTTCCGCCGTTGCCGGTGGTCAGCGTGTTGTTCTCGATCCCAATGCCGGTCGAGTTAACCAGGAGGATAGCGAACGAGCCGCCGCCGCCCTGACCGCCCTGGCCGCCAGCGCCGCCCGCGCCACCGGCGCCGCCACCGCCGCCACCGCCGCCGCAGGCAAACACGAGTGCGCCGCCGCCGCCGCCACCGCCACCGCCGCCGCCACCGGCCACGCCCGTGTTTCCGTTCTCGCCCGCAACCGGTTGATACTCGCCATCCGCGATTGTGTTGATGTTCGATGCGCCGTCACCGGGATCACCACCGCCGCCATTGCCGCCGGAAGTCCCGTCGTCTCCGTCCTCACCGATCACGCCGCCTTCGCCACCGGCGCCGCCGAATCCGCCGCCACCTCCACCGTCGAATCCGCCAGCCGCACCGCCCGTGCCGCCGTTTCCACCTCCGACACCTAGGCTCGACGACCCACCCGTGCCGCCGACATTGTCGGGCGGGCATACCGAAGCGTTATCGCCGCCGCCGCCGTTGCCCCCGCTAGCCCCCGTGCCGCCCGTCGCTCCCGGCGCGCCGTCGGCGCCGTTTCCGGCCACGATCTCGTTCTCGACGATCATCACGTCGGTGCTGTCCACCAACCGAACGCCGATGGAACTCCCTCCATCGACCCCGTTTCCGGCCACGATGGTAAAGCCGTTGATGGTCAAAGACTCCACCCCGTCGCCGTTGACCGCCGTGGGGCCGCCGACGATGGTCGTTGGTGACACGGTGGGGCACTGCACCCACGAGGCGCGGTCGAACCCTCCCAACAGATTGACATTGGAGCGCACGGTGATCGACTGGTTGTAAACACCGCCGGCCACATGGACGTTGCCCCCGCCGGAATCGGACGCCTGGTCGATCGCGGCTTGAATCGTCGCGAACGGATCGTTCTTGCCGCCGAGGTTGGCATCGTTGCCGAACGAGCCCGCAACGAAGAAGTCCGAAGCGGTCTCTCCGGCTGCATCGCCGACGCATTGCCCGCCGCCGTCTCCCGGCACGGCTGGGCAACCCGCGCAAAGGCCCAAGAGAATCGGAGCCGCCACCCACCGCCAAGGGCTCCTGGACGTCGCTCTGTTCATTGGATTATCCATAAAGGCATCTCCCAGACGGCGTCGGGCCGCAACGCCGATCGTGTTTGTGACGGGCCCGAGGTTGCAGTCCGGCCCCGACCCGGGTGACCAGGGATCCACAATCCCGCAGTTTCCAGATGGCCCTTGCCCGAAAGACCGCGAACCCATAATAACGACTCTGCCCCTCGATGCAATGGGCTTTTGCGTAAACCGATATTTCCCATTTGGCCCTCGCATACATGACACCTGCGGCCCAAGCACGCATCCTACTAAGGCCAAGCTCGGATGCCAAGCCGTGGTAATGGGCGCGCAATCCGGATCAACCATACGAACCCCGAACAGCCGATGGGTCCCCTGCACGGCTTGGCCTTCGGATGCTGATAGGCCTTTTTGGAAGGCCGGTCAGGCCGGAGGTACAGGATGCTGACGGTGGAAGACTACGGACAGATTCGCAGAGCGCATCATTACGGGATGATCATCCGGGCCATGGCCCGCGCGTTCCATCGCTCGCGGTGCAAGATGCGGGAAGCCCTGACCCATCAGCAGCGGGAGGGCTACACCTTGGCCACTTCGACCATGAGTTCCACCTCGACGGCAGCGTTGAGGGGAAGTTCCGCGGCACCCACGGCCGATCGTGCATGACGACCGGCGTCGCCGAAAATTTTGACGAGCAGATCGCTGGCCCCGTTGGCGACTTTAGGTTGCTCGGTGAATCCGGGACTGCTGGCAACGTAAACACAGACGCGAACGACTCGGATGATGTTGTCCAGCCCGCCGACGAGTTGGGCGATGGCGGCCAGCCCGTTCAGTGCGGCGATGGCCGCGCCGTCGGCGGCGTTCGCAAGCGAAACTTCATTGGGCACCTTACCGGCCGAGACGAGCTTCCCTTCACGGAACGGGATTTGCCCGCTGGTAAATGCGTATCTGCCGCTGCGCACGGCCGGGACGTAACTGCCTACGGGGGCCGCGACGTTGGGTAGCATCAGGCCCAGTTCCGCAAGTCGTTTACTCGGAATCATCGACGAACTCCGTGGTACCAAACTCGGCCGTCAGCAACGGATTACTCTCTTCGGTTTCAGCAACAAGATCGGCCACTGCCGCATGCGCGAAGGTCGTTGGCGCGGCAGCCGACTCATTGTCGGGTTCATCGACAATGTCTTCCACGCGATCCAGGGGCGTCGGATCGAGCAGGCGAATCAGAATGGGTCCGAATGGTCGATCCTGAATCGCACGAATGCGCCGCTGACGGATCAGTTCGAGCAGGGCCAGGAACAATCCGATCATTTCCGCCCGCGTGCGCCCGGTGAAGATTTCCTCGAATCCCTGCGAACCTCCGGCCCGTTGAATGGAATCGAGTATGTCCTCGGCATGCAGGGCGATGGGCGTGTCGTCGACGCCAACCTGGTGGACTCCGCCGGTTTTGCCGATCTGGGTCAACAATCGGTTGAAGGCCTCGAACAAATCCCAGATATCGAGGTTTTCGATCGCGGTCTCGTCGGCGTTGCTTTCCGGCAGCGTCGGGCGTCTTTCATGCCGCAGCGCCCTTTCGGCTGCCGCCTCCTCTAACGATCGAGCTGCGTCCTTGAACTTCTTGTACTCCAATAACTGCCGGACGAGTTCTAATCGCGGATCGTCGATCTGATCGTCGATTTCTTCCTCCGGCGGTCGCGGAAGGAGCGTCCGCGACTTGATCTCCATCAAAGTCGCGGCCAGCACGAGGAACTCGCTTACGACCTCCGGATCGAGTTGCTTGAGAAGGTCTACATACGCAAGGTACTGCTGCGTGATTCGGGCAATGGGTATGTCGTAGATGTCGATCTCGTCCCGCCGAATCAGAAAGAGGAGCAGATCGAGCGGGCCGTTGTAAATATCTAGGGCGACGCGATAGTCGGTCATCCGTGCGTCCCTTTCGCGATCACAATTCCGCAGGCGTCGCGAACCTCTTCCATGACCTCTCGCGCCACAGCCCGCGCTCGTTGTCCGGCGGTCGCCAGCACATCTTCGACGTAATCAGGGTCAGCGGCAAGCGTCGCTCGCCGTTCCCGCGCCGGACCCAGGATTCGTTCGGTAACATCCGCTAGGAGCGTTTTGGCCTCGCCGTAGCCCAACCCGCCGCGAGCATATCGCTCGCGGAGAGTTGCGACCTCATCCGAGGAGCCCATCAGTTTGTAAAGCGCGAAGACGTTGCATGTTTCGGGGTTTTTGGGGTCCGCGACGGGCGTGCTGTCGGTCTTGATGCTCATGATCCGCTTCTTGGTTTCAGCGGGGGGATCGAAGAGGTTGATCGCATTGCCGTAGCTTTTGGACATCTTTTGCCCGTCGATGCCGGGAACGACGAGGGCTTCATTGAGCTTCGGCTCGGGGCGTTTCAGCACCTCGCGCCCGAACTTGGCGTTGAAGTGTACGGCCATGTCCTGGGCCATCTCGATGTGCTGGACCTGGTCTTTGCCGACAGGGACAAGGTCGCTTCGATAGATGAGAATGTCGGCGGCCATCAGGAGCGGATAGCTGAACAGCCCCATCGACGCGGGAATATCCTTGGCCACTTTGTCTTTGTAGGAGGTGGCCCGTTCGAGGAGGCCCTTGCCGGTGACGGTGGAGAGTATCCACGCCAGTTCGGTCACCTCGGGAACGTCGCTCTGGCGGAAAAGATTCGCCTTGTTGGGGTCCAGGCCCAGGGCGAGATAATCGAGGGCCACGTCGTGCGTGTATTGCCGCAGCAGCGGCGGGTCCTGAACCGTGGTGAGGGAGTGGTAATTGGCGATGAAGAAAAAGCACTCGTGCTCGTGTTGGAGCTCGATGTGCTGCTTCATGGCCCCCAGGTAGTTGCCCAGGTGCAGCTTGCCGCTGGATTGAATGCCGGAAAGAACACGCATACGCCGCAGTCGCTCCCGGCGGGAAGGTCGCGGGGTGTTACACAATTGTCAAGCGCATAGGGAAGGCTCGGTCCACCCCCAATTGCTGCCGTACTTTGCCGACGACGGATAGATGTCGCTTTTCCCTTTTGCTACGTGTTATGCGGAGACAAGTCAGACAATTCGGGCCGACGCGCTGGCTCCAGAAGCAAAGCGAATAATGCGTCGCCGTGTTTCAGCAAAGCGTCAAGATCATCGCACTCAAATACCTCATTGAGAATGAGTCGGCAGCCAACAGCGCTGAGCGCATCCATTACGGTTGATTCCCACGACCGTTTGCAGGCCCAAGACTTCACAACGCGGGCGGTGGGGGCCGCAGTCCGATGTTGCGCGAGTCGCGTTGATACATCTTCGGCAAAGCCGAGTTTGATACGTTTCGAGTCTAGGTCAGGGACGAGTTGGATCACGTAGAAGACGCCCACGCCAGTTTCGACTGGTTTCGACGAACCGAGAAACCCTTCTTCACGCCGCCGCGCACGGACCATTTCAGCTTCGTCAGAGGTCAGCGCAAGTGTGAGTTGGCCACCCGAGCTTGCCGTGCGGCGCCGGTGCGGCGTCAGTCCGAGTTTGATTACATATTGCCGCGCATGGGAACGATCCATGCCGAGCTCATCCGCCAAATGCTTAAGTGGCACGAACTGGTCGGTCATAAAGTAGGTACGCCTGGTGGCTGTCGCTCAACTGCGGAGGTCGTGATTCGGCGAATCCGTTCGCCCATTACATGACGACCTCTCGGGTGACCGCGCCGGGTTGCAGTTCGACGGGATCAGGTTGCAAGTAAAGCTCGATCGCCTCACGAATGTTGGTGAGGGCCTCGGCTTCGGTTTCGCCGGCGGAGGCGCAGCCGGGAAGCTCGGGGCACCAAATGGCCCAGTCGCCGGTTTCGGGGTCGGGTTCGAGGATCACGCGCCACTTCATATCAGTACGCTCCCACGAAAAGTTTCACGATCAAGCATATCGCCGTCGATTGCCATTTGCAATGTCGATCTACCGAAAGTATACAAACCAATTGCATGAAGATCATCCGTGAACCAAGCGTCTACCTTGTCGGGCGGCAAACGCTGGATGACGCTGAAATCGCGCGGTTCCTGGCCGATCATAACGTCGTCGGCTGGAGCACGGACACGCCCAACGCGGCCGAGGCTCTGCCCGAAGTCGCGGGGCGATTGTGCTACATGAGCTTCGCCAAGCCTCGGCCCGGCGGCAACAAGACCTACCTGGGCCACATCAAAGAAGTCGGCCACGGCAGCGTCCTCGAACACACCGTGTGGAACTTCATCATCACCGGCGTGTCGCGATCCTTCACTCACGAGCTGGTCCGACATCGGGCCGGCTTTGGATACTCGCAGCTTTCGCAACGATACGTCGATGAATCGGTGGCCGACTTCGTGGAGCCGGATTGCATCGCAGACGATTCGGAGCTGCACGATGTGTGGCGGTCGGCGGTCGAGCACGCCCAAGAGGCGTACATTAAGCTGGTCGAAGGCCTGCAAGCAAAATTCGCGTCGGTCGAGGACAAAACGCTTCGCCGGAAGCTGGCCCGGCAAGCGGCCCGATCGGTCCTGCCCAACGCCACGGAAACCAAAATCTTCGTCACCGCCAACGCCCGTGCGTGGCGACATTTCATCGAGCTTCGATGCAACGAGCACGCGGAGACGGAAATCCGCATCGTCGCGGCCAAGATTCTCGAAGCCCTGCAACGCGAAGCGCCGAACCTCTTCGGCGACTACGAGTTCGTCGCCCTGCCCGACGGCACTCGCGCCGCGCGGACGCCGTTTCATAAAGTGTAGGGCTGGAAGCACCGGCACAAGGCAATAGGCAATAGGCACAAGGCATACGGCACAGGGCGGGGCCGCTTATGGGCGGCGACATTGGTTGAAAACCGTTATCAAAGTCCTGTACAATCGTCGTTTTCGACCGCGGCGATGAATGCGTCCGAGCGGATTCTTGGACGATGTTGGGTTCAGCCGATGATCCAAGAGGCGGCGCGGCACGGGAAAACCCGCCGCGCCGGATGGAGGATGACGCATGTTGGGTATTAAGAAAGAGCTTGAGCCGCCGCACAGCGTCGATGGTTGGATCGGTCCCGCACCCTCGATTCAGACCGAACTCCCCGGCCCCAACGCCAAGGCGTTGATGGAACGCGACGAGCGCTACAGCTCGCCGTCCTATACCCGCGACGTGCCGCTGGTCGCACGTCGGGGGATCGGATCGGTGGTCGAAGACGTGGACGGGAATCGGTTTCTCGACTTCGCCGCGGGGATCGCGGTGTGCGCGACGGGTCATTGCCATCCGAAAGTCGTCGCGGCGATTGAGCACCAGGCCAGGAACCTCATTCACATCTGCGGCAGCGATTTCTACTACCCGCCGATGATCGAATTGATGGAGAAGCTGGCAACGATCGCGCCAGGTAAAGAACCGAAGCGTGTGCTGCTCACCAACAGTGGGGCCGAAGCCGTCGAGGCCGCGTTCAAGGTCGCAAGACATCATACCAATCGCAAATGGGTGATTGCGTTTCATGGAGCGTTCCACGGGCGGACGATGGGGGCCCTTTCGCTCACGAGCTCCAAGGCTCGGCAGAAGGAACGCTTCGGGCCGCTCGTCCCGATGGTGGCTCATGTGCCCTATGGCGACGTGGAGCGGATCGAGAACGAGCTGTTCAAGCGGCAGATGTCGCCCAACGAAGTCGCGGCGATTTTCGTCGAGCCGATCCAAGGCGAGGGCGGGTACATCCTGCCGCCGCCGACATTTTTGCCGGACCTGCGGGCGTTGTGCGACAAATACGACATCCTTTTGGTGTGCGACGAAATTCAGTCGGGCTGTGGACGAACGGGCAAGTGGTTCGCGTTCGAGCACTACGGCATCGTGCCCGACCTGATCCTCATGGCCAAGGGGCTGGCCAGCGGTATGCCGCTGGGGGCGGTGATCGCCAATGCGAAGATCATGGATTGGCCGCCGGGGGCGCAGGGCAGCACCTTCGGAGGCAACCCGGTCTGCTGCGCGGCGGCCATCGCGACGTTGGAACTGATCGAGAACGGCTACATGGCCAACGCCGCAACTCTTGGAAAGCGTGTGCTCGCCGAACTGAGCGAGATCGCGGAGCGACGAAAGTTTTTGACCGGCGTTCGTGGACTGGGACTGATGTGCGGGATCGACGTGGTGAATCGCAAAACGGGCAAGGGCGATCCCAAGCTCCGCGAGAAGTTGCTGCGAACGTCGTTTGAGCGCGGGCTGATACTTCTGCCCTGCGGTGAAAACGGCATCCGCTTCTGCCCGCCGCTGTGCATCAACGAAACGCAACTCGACGTGGGCTTGAAACTCTTCGACGAAAGCGCGGCGATGGTGGGCTGAACGGATTGGCGATTGTCGATTGGCGATTGTCGAATGGTCGCGAAGCCAGCCACGAAGCGACGAAGCCACGGAGCCACGAAGTAGCAAGAAACACTCCGAGACACCGTAACACCCAAACCCGAAATCTGCGCCGGAATCGGAGGGCGACCAGTGAAAGAGGCGTTTTCGCTTTGATTCGTGAATCATGGCTGTCAAATGGGTTCGTTTTGCAAGTACAGTTTTTTGGCGAATGTCACAGCGTGGCACCTGGCAAATGCTGAATGCGGAATGCTGAATAGCGAATGGCGAATGGGGCAGGAAGCCACGGAGCGACCAAGGCTGAAGGCTGTAGACTGTAGGCGCAAAGGCATCAGTTGGCTTTCGGTGGCTTTCCATTCGGGCACGAGTTTTCATAACTCCTTTCGTCGCAAGCCGTTATCAATTTCGCGGTGGGTTCGTTTGGTAATCCAGCGTTTTCGCGTAGCGACTCAGCCTCTTGCCCTACTGTGCGCGGACGGGGCGCATTGGCCACCAATCCACCCTAATAACTTCACGGGCGCGCGGTGGAGAAGAACACACGACCGAGCGCACCGCTCACAGAGCGGTGGCACAAGCACCGGCTCTGCAACCCCGCCTACGCGTCGGCCGTTCCAAGGTCAGCTGTCGGGACTGACCATGAGTGCCTGCAACATTCGTTGGTAAGTATCGCGAACTGAAATGGCTACCAGAGCCGCCAGCGGCTCGATCTTGTCTCGGTCGGCCCGCCTGATCGCCTGACGGTATCTATGCCGCTCTTTGGCACGAGGTGCCAACGAAACCATCGGGTGATGCCCTTGAAGAATCAGATTCATGATGAGCCGCGACATCCTACCATTGCCATCGACATAGGGGTGGATTCGTACAAATCGGTACGAAGTCTTCGCGGCAACCATCATCGGCTCGTACTTGACGACTGTGGGAAGAATCGTTGGGAACGTGTTACAGAACTCCACCATGAGCGAATCAACAGTTTCTGGGGGCGGAAAATCAATATCCGGGTTACCGACGTGCACATTCCGTTTTCGCCAGCGCCCAATCTGGTTTGCTGGCAAAATTCCCATCATTGTGATACGGTGCAGCCCGTGAATGTATTTGAGGTCCATGGGGCTTAGGAGCGATTGGAAGTCCGAATCCACGACGCGGGAGAGCAATTCTCCCATTGTTCCTATTGGCGCTTGTATTGGCCTTCCGGCGGGATGTTCGTCCGCCATAAGAGCACGGACAGTTTCAAAGCCCTTCTCGATCACCGACGATAACGGCCTGCCGCTCTTTCCTACCGCGGACCGTAACGGCCCCTCGGCATCCCGCAGCACCCGCACCAACGACGCGATTTGACGCTCGGCCAGTTCCTGGCCGACCCAGCTTAACATCACATGCGATCTAGCCAGGTTCACAGCTGCAATTTCCTCGGATTTGGCTTTCTCGCGCTTCATTTGAAGAATGCGCGCTTTATGGGCTGCAACAATCCCCTCCACGTCCAGACGAGTGCCGTCCATGAAATGTAGATCGTCGGTCACGAGGTCAGCGAGTTCGCGCGTACGACCGTATTCGAGCTCCACTCCTTCTTGCCAGTTGCTCTCGTGGACAGCTCTAGCCAAGAGTTCCCGGCGGAACGCGCCGAGAATGACCTCGGCTTCGTGACCAAGCTCGGCGCAACGCTCCTGAAAGCGATGCTTGAGGGTCGCAACTTCGGCCAGAAGCTCCTCGTAATTCTCGTACCACACTTTCTTGCGGGCAGGGTTCACCGCATCATTCTAGGGAAGACGGTATTCGATGACGAGACCCTGCTGTTCGAGCCGCGCAAGTCGGGGCATCGACCCGACCTACAAAACTCGCGTATCTGATTGCAGTCGGACAACCGTCGGATGAATCCCGCGGCTCGAAAAAGGTCCGCTTCCTTACGGGCGCGGCTATGATCACGGTTCAGTGGTGGGAACGGGTTCGCTCGAATGGGTCTGACGTCGGCCGCACTCGGGGCATCGGTCGCCGGGAAGCCCGATCAGCAGGTATCCGCAATGGATACATGCGGCCGGGTCCGGCGGACGGCCCACGCGACGAACGGGCCGCGTCTTAGGGCTTCCTGACGAGTTTGTCGTAGTCCGAATGCGAACCGATCCAGAACCAGATCAGGTCTGACTCCTCCTCAATCGCCAAGGCCCGGTGGTGCAGCCCAATGCGAACCGACCAGAACGCGCCGACCCGTTTCAAATGCAATGAGGGGTGGCGCGGGTTTTGTTTGATCAACTCGTAACCGTGGTCGGCGGCACGTTGCACGCCCTCTGGCAGCGCTTGATAGCATCGCCAGAACCGTGGCGTTGCGCGATGCTTCACAAGTCTGTGCAGCGTCCTTCGCGCATCTCCCTCCGCGCTTCGTCGGCAAACTTGTCGAGCCGGCCGCCGCTCACGTCCCGCTCGATTTGCCGGTCCCACATGTCGGCATCGAATTCCGCAAACCAATGGCGAAACGCCGCCAAGTCATCGGGCGGAAGCTTACGGACAGCGTCCTCGATTTCACGGATCGTGCTCATAGTAACACCGTGGAGTATATCATATCGAAGCGCCTCTGGCAATGACGCCGTTGAACCAAGCACCCGGCACCCGGCAGCCGCGGCGGTCCACTACCTTCGATTGTTGACCGAGGCCGGGCGGCGGAGCTTGATCTTCATGTCCCGCCGAGTGCTCTTGTTGCCTTCGAGGACTTTGACGGCCTTCTTGATGTCCGGGACTTTGAGCACCACGACGGACTTGCCGCCGGCGGCGCCGCCGGTGCAGTACATGTAGCTGACGTTGATGTGGGCGTCGGCCAGGCGCTCGCAGAGGTCGGCCGCGGCGCCGGGACGGTTGGACAACGTGACCGCGAGGACGTCCGTCTCGCTTACGGGGATGTTCAGGCGGCCCAGGACGGGCCTGGCCGCGGAGGGATTATCCACCACCATTCGCAGGACCCCGTGCTCCATGGAATCCATCATGGCGATGTTGGTCATGTTGACCTTGGCCTTGGCAAGCTCGCGGAAGATTTGCGAGAGCACGCCCGGCTTGTTGACCAGGAAAATCGAAAACTGCACACATCGTTCCATTGGTTACTCCATCTTTCATTGTCGCGGATCGGCTCGATCTCGTCCCTAGTAAGTACGTGTTTAGCAGGAAATCCTGCTTTCTACACTTCCTCCGCCCCTCCGGGGCGGGGATTGGGGGGACAAACACAACCAGGGGTTCCGTCCGCCTTTGGCGAACTCCACCCCTGGCTACTCTCCGTCGCCCCGTTGGGGCGAAGACCGCGAAATAGATACACGCGGCCAGTGTAGTCGGTCGCCGCCCGCGGGGAAAGCAGACCTCGGCCAAAACGCAAACAGCCAAGTCCCCCGAAGGCGAGCAACATCGCTCCAGCGACCGATCCACCGCAACCGCCGGCGGCGCGGGGCCCGGTGTTGCGGGTGTCGGGGCTGTCCGGATCGGCATTATCGCCCACGCCGTCGCCGTCGGAGTCGCGCGATTCCGTCGGATCGAGTGGGAAGGCGTCGGAGGCGTCGGGCACACCGTCGTTGTCATCATCGGTGTCCGCGGCGTTGCCTTCGCCGTCGCCATCGGCGTCGGCTGATTCCTCCGGGTCGAGCGGGAACTCGTCATCGTCGTCCGATACGCCGTCACCGTCGTCGTCGGAATCTGCGTTGTCACCCACACCGTCGTCGTCGGTGTCCACCGTTTCGTCGGGGTCGAAGGGAAAGGCGTCGATGGCGTCGGGGATGCCGTCTCGATCGGTGTCGGGCCCCGAGGCACCCTCGACCTCGAGTCGCAAGGTCCCTCCGGTGACGTTGCGGGCGTCGAGGTTGAAGTCCATCGGGTCATCGAATCCGGCCTGAAAGGAAACGCCCTCGCCCGCGTCGGCGCCGGGGTTGCGGACATCCAAAGTGCCGGAACTGTTGACGACGGCCTCGATCGTGGCGACAAGGAGGGGCATGGCATCGAGGTCGATAATGGAGTTGCCGACTCGGCCCTGGGAAAGATAGGTCAGGCGAGGCCTGGGGAGGGCGTCGAACTGTGAATAGGAGGATTCGTCTACGCCGGGCGGCAGGTCCCACGCGAAATTGCCAAGAACAATCGTCGAGGTGGTCGCGCCGAAATTGAATTGGATGGAGCGCAAGTTCAACAGGGGATCATCTTCTTCATCCACGGATAGGGAAATGTCCACGAAGACTCTCGTTCCCGCGGCCACCGCGCCTTCGATGACGGTCCCCGCCGCATCGTTCGCCTGCAACGTGATGACGATGTTTCCGCGTGCGTCCGGCGGCGTCAGAAACGGCGCGAGGAGCAGTAATCCGACGACGCAGCGCGGACTCGCCATCGGACTCATTCGACATTCGACATTCGACATTCGCCAATTCATATCGACGCCCATCACGCGGTCACACGTTGCTCAACCGTTATTCGTTGTCGGCAGCAAGTCTCGCAGTGCGGTCACGATTCGCTCAGCGATTTCAATCGCTTCCGTAGCCTGCTGTGGGGTCCAGGAGACGATGGCTTCATAATCTGCTTGCTGACGCACTCTCATGAGGTTGTCGTACGCATCGCCGAGTTCTTTGGGCAGCCGTCCCTGGTGGATGAGGTATTTGTGGAGAGCGCTGCGGACGCCTGTGTGCTTGACGAATTCCCGCCCTTCCGTGATCAAGACGGCGGTGGCCGCATAGAAACAGGCATAGTACGCGCGGTTCAAGGAGGACGTTGGACTGAGTTCACGCTCACGATTCGCCGTGCGCAACGCATCATCGGCTTTTTCCATCCACAGCCGGGCGGCCTCTCGCTTCGCCTCTTCCGTGGTCATGCCACCACTCCATCACGTTCGACTTCGGTGCGGAGCGGCAGAACCTGGTAGACCCCGTGATACCACTCGTCCTCGGCGATTTCCAAGGTACCGAAGAACACGTCGTACTCGCGCTGAACGGGGGATAACAGAAGGATCACCTGCTTTTGTTCGTCCCACGTGAGCGGGCGGGTCGTCAGTAACAAGAGATCGATGTCCGACTCTTTATCGTCGTCTCCGCGAGCCTTGGAGCCGAACAGGATAACCTGCGTGACGGGGAGTTTCTCGCGCAAGACCGCCGCTGCGGCTTCGATCGCCGCTCGTTCGTTAGGCTCAAGGCGAATCTGATCCAAAGTTTTCATTGGCGCGAGGTTTTCAAGTAAGCACAGACGACAACTTGTACTTGTGAGTTCATAGGTTCTTGAGCCGCTGTTCTTTGTCGTACGTCTGCAAGCCCGCGATGAGTTCATCCAAGTCGCCTTGCATGATCCGGTCTAGGCAATAGAGATCGAGGTTGATGCGATGGTCGGTCAGGCGGTTCTGCGGAAAGTTGTAGGTGCGGATGCGTTGCGAGCGGTCGCCGCTGCCGATCATGGACTTTCGGGCGCTGTCGCGCTGGGTGTTGATGGTCTGCTGCTGGGCGTCGAATAAGCGGGTGAGCATGATCCGCCGGGCCTTGGCGCGGTTCTTGTGCTGGCTCTTCTCGTCGCGCATGGAGACGGTGATGCCGGTGGCCCTGTGCACCAGACGGATGGCCGAGGACACCTTGTTAACGTTCTGCCCGCCGGGTCCGCCGGCGCGGGAGATGAACTCTTCAACATCCTGATCCCAGTTGACCTCGATGTTGATTTCTTCCGGCTCCGGCAACACGGCGACGGTCGCGGCGGAGGTGTGAATGCGGCCTTGGGCTTCGGTTTGCGGGACACGCTGCACCCGGTGTCCGCCGCCCTCGTAACCCAGCAACCGATACACCTCCGGACCCTTCACACTCAGGGTGACGTCTTTCAAGCCGCCCAATTCCGATCCGCTCTGGTCGAGGACTTCCACGGAAAAACGCTTTTTTTCGCAATATCGCAGGTACATCTCGTATAGGTCGCGGGCGAAGAGAGCGGCCTCGTCGCCGCCCGTGCCCGCGCGGATTTCCAGGATGATCGAGCTAATAGCCGCGTCGTCGTCGCTGACCATCGCGGACTTCAGTTCTTCGAGCATCGCGTCGTGCTTGGCCTGCAACGCCTCGACTTCGGATTCGGCAAGCTCCCGCAGATCGTGATCCTGGGTGCGATCGTCGATGATGGCCTTGGTTTGCTGAAGCTCGGTGCGCACCTTGCGGAACTTTCGGTACGGATCAACCAGGCGGCGCATGCGGCCTTGCTCTTTGGTGATGGCGATGGTCTTGGCGGAGTTCGAGGCCACTTCGGGCTCGGCAAGCTGTTCATTGAGCAAGTCGAAACGGTCGCTCAACTCTTGCAGCTTGGCGATCAGACGATCGTCGACCTCTTGTTGGACTTCTTGCGCCATGTCCCGATTATCCCTGCGACGGTCCCCGACTCCATCGGATCAATCACATCCTCAACCACAACAAATCAGCGTTCATCGTACCGAAAAAGAACCACGCGCAGGACCGATCGCCCGGTCGCCGCGCGTGGTTGCTATTTTCGTACGTACCTAACCGCGAGTGGTCTTCGCGGTTTTTTTCTTTTCCGGCTTGGCGAAGTAATTGCTGCCGAACTTCTTGGTGAACCGATCGACCCGGCCAAGCGTGTCAATGTATTTCGCCTCGCCGCCCTTGAAGTAGGGGTGGCACGCCGAGCAGATTTCGATCTTGATCTCCGGCACGGTGCTTCGCGTTTGCCAGGATTCCCCGCAGCCGCAGTGAACCTTGCAATCCATGTATTTGGGGTGAATGTCTTTTTTCATGTTTGCCAACCTACCTTCCGTCGGGGTCACTCAAACCGAGCCGTGTAGTATATCACCGACTACGGGCACTTCAACCGTCCCGAAAGCGTTTTTTTCGCTGGTTTTGGGTCAAAGTTTACCCATGCGAGGCCCTGCGTCGCCACCAACAAAGGGAGAGCAGGGCGAAAAGCAGGTCGGCGTGGTCGGCCCGGCGGGCGGCGTGGTCCCGGTAGATGGTCTCAATCGCAGGGTAGGAAAGTACCCCGAAGGATTCGATGGCCTTGGGCGTGACCGTGTCGAAAAACATGTCCCGTAGGGGGCCGCGGAAGAACTCCCCGATGGGCACCTCGAAGCCCTGCTTGGGACGGTCGAGGACGACATCGGGTAGGTGCCCGCGGTAGGCGTCGATGAGGATGCGTTTACGCCGACCCCGGTCGACCTTGAAGCTGGAGGGCATGGCCATCGCCCATTCCACCACCGACGGGTCTATGAACGGGACGCGGACTTCCAGGGAGTGCATCATGCTCGCCAGGTCCACCTTTTGCAGCATATCCGCTGGAAGCTGATGCTGAAGATCGAAGGCCAAGATCGCGTTGAGGGGATCGTTCCCATTCAAGGCCGCTGTCATCCGCCGCGCTGTCTCCAGCATTCGGCGGTCACAAGAGATAACGTCGCTTCGGTCGAGAAGCACTGACTCCGCCTCCGGCGAGAGAATACGTGACCACGCAACATGGCGGGCGAGCGTCGATTCACTACGCCGATCACATGGGACCCCCCTCGTTCCCCCCTTGGCAAGGGGGGATGAAGGGGGGTCGCCGTCGGCACGCAGGAGCTTGCGAAACTGGCGGACTCGGTTGCCCAACGCGGATGACTTGGAGGCGGCCAGGCCCTTCAGCAATGGCTCGATCATCAAGCGTCGCAGGAGCGACGGAATCCGGTGGTAGGCCGCGAGCGACTCGTGGCCAAGGTATCGCCAATACCCTCCGAATAGTTCATCCCCCCCGTCGCCGCTGAGCGCGACGGTCACGAACCGACGGGCGAATTGGGAGAGCAACGCCGTGGGGATGATCGAGCTGTCGCCTACCGGCTCGCTCAAGTGATCGAGGATTCCGGGAATGGCGTCGAGCACGTCGCGCTCGGTCAGAACCAGCTCGTGGTGGTCCGTGCCGAAGCGATTGGCCGCGATGCGGGCGTAGGCCGTCTCGTCGTACGACTTCTGCCCCGCGTAACCGACGGAAAAGGTGCATACCGGCCGGCCGATCGCTTCCGCCAGGTGCGACACGATGATCGAGGAATCCAATCCGCCCGATAGAAATGCCCCGATGCGCACGTCCGACACCCGCCGACACACCACCGCGTCGGCCAGACGCCGACGCAGCCGCACGCACGCCTCGCCATAGTCGTCCGGCGTCAATCGTGTTTGCGAGACGGGGAGCTCGTAATACTGCGTGTGGGATTCGATTCCGGAGCGATCGAACTTTACGAAGCAGCCGGGCGCAAGGCGGCGGGCGGATTGGTAGATCGTATCGGGGTGGGCGATGTAGCCGAACTGAAGGTGGGACACGACGGCTTGCGGGTTCACGCTTCGGTCCCAATCGTCGATCGTCGTCAGCGCCCGAAGCTCACTGGCGAAACGTAGGGCGTTGTCGTCGGCGACGTAGAACAACGGCTTGACCCCGAAACGGTCCCGCGAAAGAAAGCCCGTCCGTTCTTGGGAATCGTAGAAGGCCAGCGCCCACATGCCGTTAAACCTCTGGAAGCCTTCAACTCCCCAACGGACACAGGCCGCCAGAACGACCTCGGTGTCGCCGTCGGTGACGAACCGTTCGCCTGCGGCGATCAACTCGTCGCGAAGCTCACGAAAGTTGTAGATTTCCCCGTTGTAGACGAGATGGAAGCGACCGGTGTCGTGGTGCAGCGGTTGATCGGCCTTGGCCGACGGGTCGAGAACTTTCAGCCGCGTCGCCCCCAACGCGACGCCCTGGCCGGATTCAACCCAAACGCCGGTGTGATCCGGTCCGCGGTGCCGCAGCGTGGCACACGCCCGTTCAACGGCGCTCGCCGCGACCGGCCCACCGTCGAATCGGACAATCCCACAGATTCCACACATCTAAGGGACTTACGTTACTGCGGGCAAGTTCGTTCGGGTAGCGTGGGCCGTGCCTGGTGCATGAAAGTTTAGGCGGCATGTTTTTCGCCCTGAAGGGGCGCAAACATGACAACCCAGGGCGACGCCCTGGGAAACAAGAGCGCCACAATGACCCATGCCCTGAAAGGGAGATACAAAATGTTTCATCCCACAAAGGGTGGCAAATCTTTCGCCCTTTCAGGGCTTGCGCGATTCGTGTCGTATGGTTCCCAGGGCGTTGCCCTGGGCTTACCTGTTACGGCCCCGTTGGGGCAAATCGTTCGCTCTTAAAGCGGATCGAGCCCCGCCGGATGTGTCACGGACCCGGGCCATACCGTCCTTGCGGCTCAACATCACCTCCCTCGGAGCCGCCCTGCTTCTCATTTGACGCCTCCCGCTGCCCCACTGACAATCGTCTTGGTTATACTCGTGCGATCCGCCGCATGTGGATTCGCACCAGCAGGGTCGGAAGAGTTGACGAATGACGACGAGGGTTGACGAGATCATCGAGGAGGTCCGTAAGCACCGGGAGGACCACGCCGCATCTCTGGACTACGACCTGAAACGGATCACGGAAGATTTTCAGCGGCAGGAGCTCGAATCCGGCAAAGAGCTCGTCACACGCCCGCACCGCAAGCCGTCGGCGGCTCGAAGCCCGTCCGCGGCCTAACGCCGTCATGCGGCGGGCTTGGCGTAATCCTGACGCTGACCCCAGCGCCCCGCACGCCCCTCAATTGACGCTGTCCGCCGCCCCGTTGACAATCGGGTTGAGCGATCCGCGGTCGGACGCTCCCCAGTTTAGGCGGAAAGGGACATTCTGCCCCGACCGGTTTATGTAGGCTGTGCGATCACTGTTAGACCTCTTACGGAGATAAGTTTATGGCAGAGTTCAAGAAAGGTGACGTTGTCCGTCTGAAGAGTGGCGGTCCGCTGATGACCATCCAAGACTTCGGAGACTACTCGCAGTCTACCTTGGGTATCCAGGACGGCGTCTCGTGCGTCTGGTTTTGGAAGGACGAGCAGCACCAGCAGGTTTTCGACAGAGCAGTCCTCGATGTTGCCAATCAACAAGGGAAATAACCAACCGCTGCAGTTGACGAACACATGGGCGTCGAGCCCGTAGGTCGGGTCATCGACCCGACACCTCCCGATCGCCCGGAGACCGCACTCCACCGAACGCTCTGCAAGATCGTTAGGTGCGCGGTGCCGACCTTACGCTACCGTCCGCGGTCGGTCTTGACGGCCACACGAGCCGGCGGGGGCGAAGGCGATGAATGAGCGGCAAGCTGTTCGTTTACCCAGGCGTTCTTGGGATCAATCCGGTTCGCCTCCACCAGGTGATGGAACGCGGCCTTGTCGTTGTCGTGGCGCATCAGAAACTGGGCGATGGCAATGTGCGCTTTAGCGTTTTCAGGTTCCATCGTCACCCCCTGCCGATAGCGCAGCAGGGCGGCGTCCAAGTCGCCGCGTTGTTCATATTCCTCGGCGAGGAAGATTTGCTGCTTGGCCGAGGGGCCGACGAAGTCCGCGGCCCACTGGGCGGTTTTCAACGCCTCCTCGAACTGACCCTTTAGCTCCTGCGCAATGTTGAGCCCTTCCAACGAGGCCTGGTGACCCGGATACTCGTCGATCGCCCTTTGATAGTACGCCACGGCGTTGTCCAGCTCACGGAAGGCCGCGGCGTGATTGCGCTCCTCGAACTTCTGCTTGGCCACCATCACGCTGCACACCCCGAGATCGTGGAGCGTCTCGACGCGGCGATGGGCCTTGTCCTCGGCGTTGAGGAGCAGGTACCTCGCCGGGCCGTACTCCCCGTTGAGCATGGCGACTTGCCCTTCGTTGCGAAGCTGCACATAATTGGGGCTGCAACCGCCGATGAACGCCGCCACGATGCAGAAGATCGCCACCGCGATGAGAAAAACGCCCGACCAATCGATCCATTGCGAGTCTTTCGCGTGTGCCATCTCGAAATCCTCCTCGAGTTCGATGTATTCCATTACACGGCTGGACCCGACCGCGTTCGAGTCCTCGGAGGGTGGCCCCCCACTTTGGAAAGGGTGGCCCACCTCATTTAGAGGTGGGAGACACCATGCCTAACCGCTACGTCATTCTACATCATCGGCTCGACGACGGCGAACACTGGGACCTAATGCTCGAATACGGCGACGTTCTGCTCACCTGGCAGCTTCTCCGCGAGCCGGTGAACCGTGAAAGCCTCCCCATCATCGCGCGTCGCATCGGGGATCATCGCAAGGCCTACCTCGACTACGAAGGCCCACTCACCGGTAACCGCGGGACCGTCCGTAGGGTTGAGTCCGGGGGCCTTGATATTATCGAGGACACGGCGGAAGGCTTACGGATAGTCCTCACGGGAAAGCGGTTTGAGGGACTATTCTTGCTCCGAGTGCAAGGCGAGGACTGGAGTTTCGAGGCGGAGGGCGGTTAAGGAATAGGGCGCTGGGCATGGCGGCGCTTCGCTTGGCCATGCCACCCGACACCGCGCATAAAAAAGCGAAGCAGGTTGCCCAAATGAGGTCGGCGCTCCGGTTACCCGGATCAAAGTCGCTTGAAGCGAATGCCCTGACGCCCCGGGACGAAACCTCTTACCCGGTATTTGGGCTACGAGCTAACCTGCTTCGGAACGTCAGTATACCAAGCGCGGCCGCAGGATGGCAAGAGTCAATTCTTCGCCTTGGAGAGATTTTGCGATTTTACGGCAACGTTCGCAATTACAAGCGTTTATGTTGAATTCGTTTCCGAAGAGCGGCCAAGGACAAACAATTCACAACATCGGCTTTGGTCGCCCCGCCCCGGCGGGCGGTTAGGACTCCGAAGCGCACTTGAGCGAGTTGCTCAGTGTGGTGGGCGTCGGTGTTGATCCCCAGCGTCACGCCCGCGGCCAGGGCCATACGGACGTGGATATCTTTGAGATCAAGCCGTTGCCAGCTTGAATTGATCTCCAGGATCGTACCGTTCTTAGCGGCGGCCTGTACCACCGCGGCCATATCCAGCTCCATCGCCGCACGCTTGTTCAGCAACCGCCCCGTCGGGTGGCCGATCATCGACACATACGGATTCTCAATCGCCGCCAGCGTCCGCTGCGTCGGGGTATACTTGGTCGATCCTTGGGCCGAGTGGATACTCGCCACGACCCAATCACATTGCGCCAGAATCTCATCCGGATAGTCCATCGACCCGTTGGGGAGGATGTCGCATTCACACCCCACGAGGATAGCGATGCTCTTTGTTTTCTTGGCGACGGCGCGGATTTTCGCCATGTGTTCGACCATCCTCTCGACGGAAAGTCCATTGGCGATGGTGCTGCTCTTGGAGTGGTCGCAGATGGCGATGTAATCGTATCCGCGTGCCTTCGCCGCGGCGGCCATCTCCTCGATCGTGCACCGGCCGTCGCTCGCTACCGTGTGCATGTGCAAGTCGCCGCGGATGTCTTCGAGCGTCACCAGATCCGGCAGGACCCCCCTTGGTCCCCCCTTATCAAGGGGGGATGCGACCCCCCTGCTTCCCCCCTTATTAAGGGGGGATGGAGGAGGGTCGAACTCCCCGCGGTCCTCGCGCAGCTCCGGCGGAAGACACGGCAGCCCAAGTTTCTTATAGATGTCGGCCTCGCGCTTTCCGGCGATGGATCGCTTGCCGTCAAACAGGCCGTACTCGTTCAGCCGCCATTTCTTAGCGATCGCCCGCTCGCGGAGGCGAACGTTGTGCTCCTTCGATCCGGTGAAGTACTGCAAAGCCGCCCCGTAGGAGTCCGATTCCACCACGCGAAGGTCGATCTGCAATTCTTTGCCCGCATCGAGTTCAATCGTCACCGAGCCCTTGGTCGCGCCGGCGGCGAGCACGCGCTTCACCCCCTCGAAGGCGACGAATTGTTTGATGATCGTCTCGCCGTCGGCGGCGTCGCAAACGATGTCGATGTCGCCGATGGTCTCGACGCCCCGTCGCAACGAGCCGGCCAGTTCCGCCTGTTTCACGCCGCGTAACGCTCGCACCCGGTCGAGAAAGACCTCCGCGATGGGCAATGCGATCCCCAACGGCGTTCGATCGCCGCTTTTTTCCAAGAAGGCGATGCCCTCGGCGATCTTCTTGACACTGGTCGCGCCAAGACCAGGGAGCTTTTCCAGTTCGCCCGAAGCGATCACTTTTTTTAGATCATCGAGGTTTTTGACCGCGAGTTCGGCATGAACGAGTGCGACCTTCTTAGGCCCCATTCCGGGGATATCCAACAACGCCGGGAGGCCGGGCGGGAACTTCGCCTGCAATTCATCAAGGACGTCTATGTGACCGGTCTCGAGGAACTGTTGAATCCGCTGGGCCGTGCCCTTGCCGATGCCGGGCAATTCCTGGAGCCGCCCCTCTTTGGCCAACACCGCCGCGTCCTCAGCGGCGTCCTTCAAAGTCCGGGCCGCGCGACGATACGAGTTGATGCGAAACCCGTCCGCCCCGTCGATCTCCAGCAGATCGGCGATCCGCTCAAACGCTCGGACTAGATCCGCATTGGCCATCGGTAAACACCTCGCCGTGAGCGTAACGCGCGTTTCATCGTCCGGCAACGCATCGCGATCCGTGCACCATATGGTCAACATGCGCGTTGACACGGTACGAGGTCACATCTACCGTACTCCGAACGTAAACGAATTGACCCATGACAAACACGCTTTTGAAAACGCCGCTCCACGACATCCATGTTACGATGGGCGCCAGGATGGTGGAGTTTGCGGGGTGGGAGATGCCCGTGCAGTTCGCGGGCATCGTCGAGGAGCACCACCATACCCGAACCGCGTGCAGCGTATTCGACGTCTCGCACATGGGCCGGCTGAGAATCACCGGAGCCGACGCCGAATCGTTTCTCAACCGCATCTGCACGCGCGACCTTACCGGCGCGGAGGTAGGCCGATCGTTTTACTCCCACATTTGTCGCCACGACGGCGGTATTCTCGACGATGTGATCGTCTCTCGCTTCACCACTCATTGGGGGATTATTTGCAACGCCTCCAACCGCGACAAGATCGTCGCGTGGCTGCACAAACATGCTCAAGGCCGCGACTTGCAAATCGCGGACGAGACAACGGCCACGGCCATGGTCGCCTGCCAGGGACCCAAGACTCTGGAAATCGCGAAGGAACTGACCGAAACCGACCTCACTACGCTGAAGCGATACCACTTTATGGTGCGTGAACTTGGCCCGCTGCAAATTATCACCTACCGCAGCGGTTATACGGGCGAGGACGGGCTGGAAGTCGTTTTTCCAGCGCCTCTTACAGCATTTCTCGTACCCAAACTTTTCGGCACCAAAGAGCGACCGCACCCGGTCATCAAACCCGCGGGGCTAGGGGCCCGTGACACCCTGCGAATGGAAGCGGCCATGCCGCTTTACGGCCACGAGTTGAGCGAGGAGGTCGATTCCCTCACTGCCGGGCAGGCTTGGTGCGTCGACCTTAATAAAGATTTCATCGGCGTCGAGCCGATGCGGCGGTTGAACGAGGGGGGGCTGCCGCGTAAGCTCGTCGGCCTTGAATTGGACGGACGTCGGATTGCTAGGCAACATTCCGCGGTTTATGGTGGCGGCCCACCGGTCGGCGAGGTCACCAGCGGGACGTTAAGCCCGACCCTGGGAAAGAGCATCGCCATGGCGTTCGTCACCGCCGACTCGGCGTCGGATGGTACGGCCCTAGAGGTAGAGGTCAGCGGAAAACGCCTCCCCGCGAAGGTCGTCAAAATGCCGTTTTACAAACGGCCCCGCTGACGGTTGGATCGTAAACTCCCTCTCCCTCGAAGGGAGAGGGGTTTGGATCAGAGCAAGGCAGAGAAAACCGATGAAAGTTCCACCCGATCGAAGGTACGCGGAAACCCACGAATGGTTCCTGCTGGACGACACGATCGTCACCATGGGCATCTCCCAATACGCTGCCGATGAGCTAACCGACATCACCTTCGTGGAGTTGCCGGAAGTCGGCACACGGGTGACGGTGGGCGACGTCATCGGCGAGGTCGAATCGGTGAAGGCCACTTCCGAGGTCTTCACCGCCGTGGGCGGCTCCGTCGTGGCCGTCAACACGGCGCTGGTCGATCATCCCGAGGTCATCAACGAAGACGCGTTTGAGGAAGGCTGGATGGTTAAGATCAAGGCGGACACGCCCGACCCCCTCCACGCCTTGATGACCGGCAAGGAGTATGCCACCTTCGTTCGTAACATCGCTTAGTGCCGGTTCGGTCGATCGCTCAACCTGCGGAATGCACATTTCAGGGCCGCAAGACCTGCGATAGAGCTTCGTATTCCTCGTTGATGAGTTCGGCATCGCCGGCCTCGATCCATCCGGAATTGCCGTCGGCAAGTTCGATGTTCCACCACGTTCCGCGTCGTTCGCGAACCGTGCATTCGACGCCCGGTTGAAGCGGCTGCTCGAATTGGCGCTGGTAGCCGGTCCCCGGCCCTTTGTAGACCACGATGTCCATCGCCGTGACCACAGCCTCCGGAGCGTTGCGGTCGAACCACCGTTGGGCGGCCACCGACGTCCCACACGCGCCGGCTACGATCGCACAAACGACGGTCGTTACGTTGATCCACCGCCGCCGGATGAGGCATCGGGCCGACAGCAACACCCATACGGCGACGTACATCACCAGACCGACTCCAAACCGCGTCGCCGACGCCGTCTGGTGATGCCAGAAAAATGCACTTTTGAAGAACTCGCTTCGCCGGGTCGGCTCGATAGGGGTCAGGCATCGCGAACGGGCGACGGCGAGATTATCCGCCAACAATGGGTCACCGGGAATCAACCGTTGGGCGCGGCGGTAGTGCAGGATCGCCCGGCCGACGTCTCCCGCTTGCAGATGACAGTTGCCCATGTTGAATTCCAGACGACCGTTCACCACGCCGGCGGCCGCGATACTGCTAAACCGCTGCTCGGACGTGCGAAAAAGTTGCCGGGCGCGATCGGGCCGGTCGCTCTGAATCCGCTGGGCCTCGTCGAAGTCGCGCAAGGCCTGCTCAAACTCGTTCTGCAATTCGGGGCTCGCCGCTAATGCCGCGGCGGTATAAGCCGAGGCGGCGAATGCCGCCAAGACCAACAACCCTCGTCGACGGCACCGCCCCATCATCGCGCAACTCGTTCGATCTGCTCAATCCAACCCCGGACGCTGGCGGCGGTCTGAAGCGGCGACGACGTCCCGATTCCACCGGGAGCGTAAAGAGCGGCATCACAGCTCTCAAGGAATCCGGCGATCTGGCCGGCTGTAGCGGCGTCGATGCCGCACTCGGACAGTAGCGTCCAGACGTCTTGAGGCGTCAGCGCACCAGGTGGAAGGCAAAACCGGTCCGCAAGGTAGCCCTTCATCGCTTGGGACAACGCGGTCAATTGTGCCGCTGGATCGCCGTTGCGTAGGGCGTGGTCGATCAGCCGATGGGCATGATGCCTAGCCCGACGCCGTCGGGCGTATCGCACGTCCATCTTCAACCGCGAACGATGCCGCACCGTGAGGGTCAAGGTCAGGCACAGAAGCGGAGGCAACGCCAATGCCGCGACCTGGGTCGTGGTCGAAAACCTCAAAGACATGTCCACCAATACCAGTCCCGGATCCACATAGTTCGGAGAGATGCCTCCCTGAACCACCTTCAAGACAGCCCCGTTTCTCTCCGATGCTTCGAATTCGCCAGCGGACATCCCTACGGAGCCCGGCGACGCTGGATCAACGACCAGGGGAATAGGCTTGCTCATTAGCGAGACGTACCGTTCCACACGCGGGTCGAAATAGGACCACGCAATCGGCGGCACGGTCTGTTCACCGTGTTGCTTCGGAAAGATCGCGCGGCGAAACATCTTGGCGCGGTTCTCGATATCTCCGGTCAATTCATCCGTGGCGAAATCGAACCGGCTGGCGAGTTCGGCCTGCTTGGTCAGGTCCGGTCCGGCCAGCCCCTCCAACGGCGCTCCCTGGATAGCCATACTTAGCGTGACCGGTCGACCCTGCTCGACACGCGTGGGCTTGACCTCCACCTGCATCGTGAACTGTCCGATCGCGCCGGTGAAATCGGCGGGCCTACCCTGCTCGGGTGGACCCTTTACATCGACCGTGATCGCGTCGGCCCGGGCCGTCTCCTTCCGCGACCGGGCAACTTCCATCCCGCCGAAAAATCCTCGCCGCAGCGATGTCGGATAGTTTACTTTAAGGAACACCGGCCCCACCGGCATCGGACCGACCTCTTCCGCCCGAACCTCGCGGGTGCTCTTGAAGAGAACGTACGGATGACGCTGCCCGGCGGAATCCGCTAGCGACAACTCACTAGAGCTGAAGCGCGTGCCAAAGATTGACAATTCGGACGCCCTCGCATCGACGGTCTGTAACAGGTTTTCCATGTCCACGGCCTGCCCATCGACCTCGACTTTCCGGATCCCGATCACCAGTGTCGCCGTGAAGCTCTGAGTTACGTAGAGCGAGCGGGGTTCGACGCTCATTCGCACGAAGACGAACTGGTCCTGTTCCGGTTGAGAGGCGACTTGTTGCTTCTGGACGATGATCCTGACCGGCGCGGTCTGGAAAGTCGAGGTCTCGCCGACTACGGAAATAGGCCCCAGAGTGTATGTTCCTTCCTTCCGCGCCGTGAGGCGCATTGAGTAAGTATAGGTCGTTTTCTGGGAGCGACGGCCGTTGACGATCGACATCTGTGAAAACTGGGCTGGAATTGGATTGAGGACCTGAAGTTCCAACCCGGCCGGAATCGAGAATTGCGGCATCTCCGGCGGACCGGTGTTCGTGCAAATCAACTGGGCGTCAATGGCCTCGCCGATCTCTAGAGTCGTTGACTCCAATCGCAGTTCCACTGCCGCATCCTGCGCCGAAGCAACCGCCGGTCCGCCGACGAGTGCGGCCATAGCATTTAGAATCACGAATACAAGAGTGAAGATTGAAGATCGAACTTCGGAGTTGTCATGCTGAGCGAAGCGAAGCATCTTGACGGGATGAGACCCTTCGCTTCGCTCAGGGTGACAGAAGGCCCTTTGAGCATTGAACTTCCGGTCTTGCACTTTCCTACCAGTCCTTGTCCACCGGCGAGATGGGGACTTTTCGCACTTCCTCGGGTCGGAGCTTCTTTCGATCACGAAGGGCCTGCATCATCTCCCGCAACTTGCGCTCCGCCTGTTCGCGCGTAACCTGCTCCTTTTCCTCCTGCTGCTGAGCCTGCGCCTCCTTCGACTGCTCTTCTTCTTTTTCCCGCTCCTCGGCGGAACTGGATTGCTTCTGCTCCGATTCCTGTTCTTTCTTCTCCTGCTCCTGGTTCTGCGCCGACTGCTGCTCCTTCTGCTCGTCCCCTTTCTGCTGTGACGACTGCTGCTCCTGGTTTTCCTGTTTTTCCCCCTCCTCGCTTTGGTCCGATTGATCGTTCTGTTGCTCTTGCTTTTGCTGTTCGAGTTGTTGCCTTAAGGCACGCCAGGCGGAAGCGGCCTTGTAGTTTGCGTCCCTGGCGGTCCGGTGTTCGGGCCGCCGCGACAGAACGCTCTGGTAGCGCTGCATGGCGCTTTCCAATTTGCTGAGGGCGAGTTGCGGTTCGGCGGCATTCGCAAGAGCCTCGGCATGATCGCTGGCGCCCGCGCTGTAGACGGCGTCGTCGGCTAATGCGTCGCCCTCCCCACCAGCGGCCTTCTCGAACGCCTCGCGAGCTTGATCGAATTGTCCCAATGCGTAATGTCCCAGACCGCGATCAAAGGCGATCTCACGAGCATTGGGCCGTAGCGTCTCGGCGTGACGATACTGCTCCAGCGCCGACGCCGCGTCTCCGGCCTTCAGCAAGAGATTGCCTTCTCGAACGGCCTTCGGCGCGCTAGTCGGCGACTTTGAGGCTTCGTCCACGGCCCAAGTAGACGTCGCCATGCCGACGACCATCAGAGCCGGGAGCGCGAGCGACCGGACCCACGTTGACCCGTCGCTCGCGCTCCAGGCTCGGATAACTCGCGTCCTCATGCCGCCGCCCCCTGCTGCCAAGTCCGTTGCAGTTCGTCCGTCGTAACCGGACGAACCTCGCGGATCAACATTTCCATGCCCAAGAGCATCAAGGCGACGGCCACAAACCATTGGTATTGCGGTTGGTGCCGCATCCTCTCCTCGGTGGTCAGTTCCGTGCTGCGCATACTCGCGATCCTATCAACGACGCGATTCAATTCTTCGATGGACGCATAATCCCCGCCGCCGGCATTGGCAATGGCTCGTAATCCCTCCGCATCCAGTTTGGAGAACACGATTTGCCCATCGTGCAGCAACGGTTTGGACGCCCCGCCGTCGCCGGCGGGCACCTCGGCCCCCACCGTACGCTTAGGGTCGCCCACACCGATCGTAAAAACATGTATGCCGTGTTCCTTCATCGCTGTTTGGGCTTCGTCGACCGGGCGGCCCTCGTGGTCTTCTCCATCGGTGCAAAGCAGGACGACTTTTGTCGCCTGTTCCGTCGACTTGGCGAACAAGTCCACCGCCGCGGCAACGGCCTGCCCAATGGCCGTCCCACCGCGCGGTACAGCGCCGACGCGGAGGGCATCCAGCTTCGATCGGAACGCGACGTGATCCGTGGTGAGCGGTAAACGCAGCGAAGTAGTGCCCGCGAACGCCAACAAACCCAGGCGATGCGCATTCTTAAACGCCCCGCGCTCCGTAAGTTGCTGCCGCAGGTCACGCTTGGCCCGCTCCAACCGATTCGGCCCAAGATCGGCTGCGAGCATGGACCGCGACACGTCCAAGGCCACGACCACATCGACGCCGAAGACTCGTTGCTTCTCCAGATACATCCCCCACCGCGGCCCGATCAACGCCGCCACGATCATCACCACTGCCAGGATCGTCAGCCCGGCGCGCACGGCCTGTCGAGTTGGACTCACCGTCGGCGCCAACAGCGGAGCTAGTTGTCCCGAAGCGAAAGCACTCAACGCCCGCCGTCGTCGCGCGACGCCATACAGCCACAACAAACCGCTGAGCGGAACGACCGCGCCAAGCCACCACAGTTGCGGATTGTCGAACACCAGCGTTTTGGCGTCGCTGGTCGCAACCACCAGTGCGGCCAGGGCCATGAATAGCAAGGGGATGACCAGCGTCCAGGTGGACCACAGCGCCAACGGATACAGAACTCGTCGGCTCATGGAATTCGTCGATACCTCGTGTTGGCCAAAAGCACCTCGGCCATCAGCATCCCCAATGCCGCGAGCATAGCGACCTTGCTCGCCCGTACGTTGTCGCGGAAGCTGCGCTCGCCGGTCCGCCGACGCTCCAACCGGTCTATTTCGTCGTAGATCGTCACCAGCGAATCCGTATCTGTGGCGCGGAAGTACTGTCCACCGGTGGCCGACGCGATCCCCTTGAGCGCGGCCTCGGCGACCGGGTCGAATCCGCCGCGCCTGGGGGCGAACAGGAAGCTTTGCTGTTGTTGTGGTGAATTGCCGAACGCCGCAATGGTGTAAATCTTAATTCCCAAGGTCGCCGCGACTTTGGCGGCGTCGATCGGCCTTGGAGGCGTCACCGCCTGGAATGGCGCAGGGTTGTCCGCTCCATCGGTCAGCAGAATCATCACCCGACTCTTGGCCGCCTCCGCACCGGGAACGCCCTCGACCGCCTGCTCGCCCGCGCGTCGTAAATCGTCAGTAGCGAGCACGATGGCGTCGCCCAACGCCGTGTACCCGGCCTCCTGTTGCTCGCGGACCTGACGCCCCTCCACCCATCCCGGTATTTCCGTGTCACGCAGGAGATCGCGCAGGCTCCCATGATCCAACGTCAACGGGCACGGCGTGTCCGCGAACATGGCGAAAGTGGTCATGCCGATGAGGTCGCTCTCCCGCCCGCGCAGCGAACCGTGCCCCAGTACGAAGTCCTCGAATACCCGCTTGACCGCGTCGAGGCGCCGAACGTGCCGGCCGCCCACCACAAAATCCTCCGTGGCCATACTGCCGGAAACGTCGAGCACCATTTGAATGGCGATCCCTTCGCTTGTGTCGTGGTATTCACCGCCGGATTGCGGTCGTGCCAAGGCGACGATTAGCGCCAGAATCGCCGATGTGCGAAGCAATGGAAGGATGAACTGCGTTCGTACGGCCCATGTCGAACGCAGCCCACCCAACAATTGCAGGGAACTGAAGCGCACGGCCGTTCGCGGGCCTCTGCGGCGGAATCTGGTCCAAACCAACGGAATCAGAATCAAAAACCCAAGGCAAAGCCAAACGAATAGCGGCCCCGGCGCAAAGCGATCTTGAAACCACTGAATCATGCCGCTTGTTCCATCTCGGGCACTCCAGGAGTGCCGTCACCGTCTGTACGGTAAAGAGATTCGCGGGTTCGCTCTACGAATCCGCCGGCTGCCCGCAGCACCGCGTCGGCCTCGCCCACGCCTGGAATCCGCCGGGCATACTTCACCAAGTCACACGCCTTCAAGAACTCGTTCAGTTCGGCCGTATTTCGCTCCCCGAATCGACCGTCCGCCGCCGCCGTCGCAAGGAACTCTTCGGTTGTCATTTCCGGGGCCGACACACCAAAGCGGCGCTCGACGTACCCTCGCACAATGTCGCTGATCCGGTAATAGAACTCCTGCACCCTACCCCTGCGAACCAAGTCCTCGGAGAGAAGCGCTGCGATTTTCCGCTTGGCCCATTCGTACGCCGGAATCGGGACGACAACTTGCTGTCGGCGGCGCGAGCGGCGGACAAGAGCGACAAGGAGCGTTACCAATGCGGCAAGGAGCGGCGGCGCCACCCACCACCAGCGGCTCCACGGCTCGTCTAGCTCGACCGGAGGTAGCGCCGTGATCGTCTCAAGCTCTTCCGGGGTCAGCGGCTTCGTATCGCGGGCCACGACCGTCAACGGTTCGGTCTTCAACTCATGGGCTGGGGCCGGGGTCGCCGAATCCGACGCCTTGCGCGATTCCACAAAAGAAACCGCAGCCGGCGGGAATTCATAGGAACCAGGCAAGAAGAACTCGACCGTGTATCGGTAGGTCCATTTCAACTTTCCGTCTTCGGTCGGCGTAGCGGCCTTCCGGTCCAGTGGAGTTACCCGATACTCGAACTGATGCTCGGCAAGTGAGTCACTCCGTTCGTAATCCTGAAGCTCGACCGTCACCCCCTTGTCCGCGATTGCTTCAACAACGATTTCCGCCCGCTCGTTGAAAGCCGGTTCCGCCGGTTTGACCGTCAGCGTCAGTATCACCGGGCCCTCGCCCGTCGTGCGCGTCACTGCGCGTGCCGACTCACTCATCTCCGAAGGTTTGCCGGTTTGGCGCTCACAGCCGCCGCCGGCGAGCAATAGGAATAGGATCGCCAACGTTGTTGGTCGCGCGGGCTGAAGCCCGCGGCTCGGATCCCGTCCATTCGCCATTCGCCATTCGCCATTCGCCATTCTCATCGTCTTCTTTCCCGCTTGTGAAAGAAGCGCACCAGGGGATCGACGTACGAGCGGTCGGTGTGGACCTCGATCGTCTCGGTGTCCATGCGACGAAACATCCCCTCTCGCTCGCGCGCCCGACGGCCGCAGGCCGCTGCGTAAGCCCGGCGCAACGATCGGCTCGAGGTGTCCACCAGGGTCATTTCTCCCGTCTCGGGATCTTCGAGTTCCACGAAACCCACGTCGGGCAATTCCCACTCTCGCGGGTCGCTGACGATAATCGGAATGAGATCGTGCCGCCGCCGAGCGATGCGCAGGGCCGGTTCGTAGCCGCTGGTCAAGAAATCGCTTACCAGAAAGCACACCGACTTGCGGATGGTGACCCGGTTTAGAAAGTTCAAGGCCTCGGCGATGTCCGTCCCCCGACCTCGCGGTTGGTGATACAGCAACTCCCGGATAATACGCAGGACGTGATGAGTCCCCTTCTTAGCGGGAACGTATTTCTCGACCGTGTCGGTGAACAGGACCAGGCCGACCTTGTCATTGCTGCGGATGGCGGAGAACGCCAGCACGGCGCACAACTCGGCGGCCACATCGAGCTTGAACTGATTGGTGCTCCCGAACAACCCCGACCGGCTTGCATCGACCACCAGCATGACGGTCAGCTCGCGCTCCTCGCGGAACTTCTTGATGAACGGCTCGCCATAGCGGGCGGACACGTTCCAGTCGATAAGCCGTACGTCGTCGCCGATCTGATAGGGGCTGACCTCCTCGAACTCCATCCCCCGCCCGCGAAAGGCGGAGTGGTACTGCCCCGCCAGCACGTCGTTCACCGTACGGCGCGTGCGGATTTGGATCTGGCGGACTTTTTTGAGCAGCTCTTTCGGAATCACGCTAAAACGTCAAAAAATCAAAAAATCAAAACGTCAAAAGCAGTAGAGAGCGTCCAGCTCGACGGCGCGCGAGCCGGCGTCAACGGGATAGACCGGATTTGTGAATGCCTTCGCATTTGTCACACCTCTCCCTCCGACCATCCTTACGCCTGTTTGCGCCTGGAACGCTCCTGAGTCTTTCGGACAATGGTTCCCAAAACACTTCCCAGTTCAAACGCCTCATTATGCAACTCGTTGAACACTTCTGTTGTAATCAGCCGACTCCGAGTCGCAAGTTGAAGCCAGTATTGCCCCTCGCTCGCTTCCTTGCGCGCGATGCTGATTTTGTTGGTAGAGTCCGAATCCGTCAGCGCCACGTCGGCTTCCCACACATTCGCCCCAACCGACGTGCCGGACCTACCGAGTTGCTTGCCGACAATCCACGCTCGCGTTTCATTGGGCAACGCGGCCACGATGGCCAGCACCCGCTCGCCAAATCGCAGCGTTCGCTCCTTCAAGTCCCCGACGATACGCCCCATCCAACTACCTCTTGCGTTTCAACCAGCCGATACAAAACGCATCGCCCACTTACTCCCGGTAGCCTCAACGTAGTGCCATTATCCCGTCGCCCGTTTTTCGCCTGTTGACTTTTTGATTTTTTGACGTTTTGACTTTTCACGGTACGGGTACATGATCCAACACGACCTTGACGACGTCTTCCGACGTTTTCTCCTCCGCCTCCGCTTCGTACGTTACGATCACGCGGTGGCGGAGCACGTCCATCGCGATCGTCTTCACGTCTTGGGGGGTCACATAGCCCCGACCGGCGAGAAACGCGGCGGCCTTGGCCCCGATCGTCAGATACAGTGTGGCCCGTGGCGATGCGCCGTACTGAATCCAATCGGCAATAGGGAGCTTGTACGAAGCCGGGTCGCGCGTGGCGAGGGTGAGATCGACGATGTAGTCCTTGATCTTGTCGTCGATATAGATCTCGTCCACGATCTCCCGCGCCTTCGCAATGTCCGCCGGAGACATCACTGGGTCGATATCCAGGACCGGCGAGGTGACGGCCATACGGTCGAGGATCAAGCGCTCCTCCTTCTTCGAGGGGTATCCGACCTTGAGCTTGAGCATAAACCGATCGACCTGGGCCTCCGGTAGCGGATACGTGCCCTCCTGCTCGATGGGATTCTGCGTCGCGAGAACGTGGAACGGCTCCGCCAACGGGAAGGTTTCCTTCCCGATGGTGACCTGCCGTTCCTGCATGGCCTCTAATAGAGCTGATTGAACTTTGGCCGGGGCGCGGTTGATCTCGTCGGCGAGGATGATGTTGGAGAAAATCGGACCTTTTTGCACGATGAACGCCCCGTCGCTCGCCCGGTAGATCAACGTGCCGATCAAGTCCGCCGGCAGAAGGTCGGGCGTGAACTGAAGCCGCTGAAAGCCCGTGTTGATGCCCCGTGCCAGGCAGGACACCGCCGTCGTCTTGGCCAGTCCCGGCACGCCCTCGATCAGTACATGACCGCGGGACAGCAGGGCGACCAGCATCCGATGGAGCAGCTCTTCCTGCCCCACGATCACGCGGTGCATCTGCTCGAGCAGCCGCCGGAACGGCTCGCTCGCGGCGGCAACACGAGTCCCGATTTGTTTTACATCCAACTCCGCTGTGGGCATAGCGTCATACTCCTACCGACCATCCCGAACTCTTCGATAAAGGGAAGAAAGTTAGCCGTGTGCTCGTAGAGACGCAAGCGAAGAGCGTACCCTGTCACTTTGTCACCCTGAGCGCAGCGAAGGGTCTCGGCCGTTCAAAGATTCTTCGCTTCGCTCAGAATGACAATGCGGGCGGACGTAACAATTCTGTACCGCGACGTGGCCTATTTCGTACACGCCCGCAGCGCCGCCCGGATTTCCGCCAGGAGTTGATCGACCTTGAAGGGCTTAAACAAAACCGCCGCGAGTCCTTCGCGGCTGGGGTGGCCCATCTCCTGTGGAGATGGGGGACACGAAGATCCGATAGCACGCTTCAGTCCATCTTCGTTCAACCGATTCCGACCGCTACACCACCACGGCCCGACGACGCATGATGACCACCGTCGCGGCGCTCAGTACGAGTAGCGCCATCACCGCGAGGCCCCAGTCGGATACGGTCGGGATCGGGTTCTTGTCCTTCACAGCAGCAATCGCCGCGACCAAATCCGGGTGAGTGGTTCCCGTGGCCGCGTTGTGGTTCGCGTTGTTAATGCACTCACCGATGGTGTCGATCCCAACAACCAAATCGTCGTCGAGCACGTCGCCGTCGTTGTCTGTCAGAATGATCGGTGAACCGGAGTTCCCCCCGCAGTCGTCCATATCGTATCTGATATACGTCCCATCCACTGTAGCCGTCACAACTTGCCCATTAGCCCACTGCTGAACTTGGTTGTTGTTGGTCTGCACGTCCCCATTGGGGTTGCAATTACCGCACGAGGGGCTACCTTTGGGGAATGCGCCGCCATCAATCCCGTACCCTGTTTCACGGGCATTTACTGGAACTGCGGTGAGGCGCGGGGCCAACCTGAACGCGCGGCTCCCTGCGTGGAGGTAGGTTGTCTCATTCGTCTGCTCTTTGTTCGGATGGCACCGAAAGACTGCCCAGTCGTTCCCCAGCCCGCCGTTCCGCGAGATCACGGTCTCACGCCTCACAGCGAACTGATGCGCGACCTGCGGGTGTGCAATCATGCAATTAGTTGAGGTTGGAACATTGAACTGGAGCACGTAATCGTCGTCGAGGTCTTGATTCCATTCCGAAACCTCGACGATCAAAGCCCACCTAACGAGCGCCCCCACGTCGCCACCGGCATTATCCGAGACACTGATTGTCCAATCGCCGGCGGGGTTCAATCCATTGAAGGCAGTCAAGGAATTGTCCGGAGTAAAGTTCTTGTCCATCGGTGCTGGTCCTACTGAGGTCAAATCGTTTGTACACTGAGCGCCGATCGCTCCTCCAGTTCCTTGGTCATCGAGGATTATTATGGCATAATTGTTCGCGGCACACGCCCCGTTGTTGGGCCGGTCGATCAAGGTCACGGTGGTCCCCAGGTGTTCCAACTTGACGATCAGATCACCCACAGCGGTATGGTTGATCGACAAGGCAACATTCACGTCCTGAACACGGCCTTGACCACCCAGGGTAACCGTATCCGATACAAACATCCCCGTGACATCCGGGATCGCTAGGTTCAGACCGCCACGTACTTTCGTCGTCGAACTGAAGCAGTGCCCGGCGGTGAGATGAAGCTTGTCGTTCCCCGGTGGGGTGTCGATGATGAAAGCGGTGCATCCACCGCCATCCGGATCGTTCGGGATGCCGCTCAGCAGTCGCCCGACACGCGGATCATGATCTGCCTCTCCGGGGAGCGCCGGATCCCGCGCGTCGTCCGCGTCGCATATGGCCGCAACTGCACCATCGGCCTGCGCCTGGAGGACGCCTCCCGCATAGACTTCGCTGATTCGCACGCGATCGCCCTTCCCTCCGCCACCACCGATCAATTCGATCGTGACAGTCGATCCGTTGAAGAACGCCGTTCCGTAACCCCAGTTTTCCAATTCCTCCGCGTCGAGGATTTGGGTTTCTCCGTCGAGCAGCGACGTGACGCGGATGTAGCTGCCGGGGGCGAGGGTCGTTTCTTTGTCAAAGTGGACACGCAGCCACGGAACATCCGGACCAAGGTCGACGGCCTGCGAAAACACGACGGCTGGCTCCGCGCGCAAGTCCTCCACCCGCCCGGAATCGACCTCTACCGGCACCATCCGCGCTGGGATCGGCGCCGGCTCCGCTAACGCGCGGGTGCCGCCTAGGAGCGGTATGGCGCACGCCGCCGAGATCAATAGGGAGAAGCTGTGAGAGCACTTCTGAGTTCTGTGAGAGTACATGATTGGCTTCGCCTTCTCTTTGCAAGAACATGCTTGGTTCACCGTCGTTCGAGCCGGACGCAGCGCATGGAACGCCGAGCGTCCGCTCGGTTCAACGTACGGTTGCTGATCTTCGCGGCACCTTCCGCACCTCCGCTGATTAGTGGTAAGGACCGGTCAGTCGACGGGAGGCCGATTGGAATTGAGCAACCAGCCCCCCCGGCCAACGACCTCAGATTGGAACCGCAAATAGGAAGGTGTCAAGCCTTTTTTTAGTTTTTTCGATGCCTACTGCCCGTTTCCCAGCCCTCTCTCAGCGGCTATGACAGGCAGACCACTTTGTGCGTGCCACAAATCGTAGCAGTACGTCATGCGCTGCCTACAACAGATGGTGCTACACGGTGCGGACTGACTTTAATTGATTCTTAGCCTGATCGCTCTGCCGCCGTGCGCCGACCGCGCGCCCGCGAAGTTATATGGGTATGGAAGGTCAACTTCGCCCAATCCCCGCGCTTCGTGGCTACGTCGCTTCGTCGCTCCGTATGTATGTGCCTCAGTGCCTTCGGTCCTCATTCGACATTCCGAATTCCGCATTCAGCATTCTCCAAGTGCCATATGCTGACACTCAACAAAAAACTGTACTTCCAAAACGAACCCATTTGACAGCCGGAATTGCCAAATCAAAGCAAGGGTGTGCTCCGACCCGACAGCCGCACACGCCACCCGCAAGGGGTGGCGTTACGCCACGACGCGCCGCCCACGAGGGGCGACGCTACTTCGCCGCGGTTTTGAGGGCCGTGCGGATTTCAGCCAGGAGTTGATCGACCTTGAAGGGCTTAAACAAAACCGCGGCCAGTCCTTCGCGGCGTGCTCGAATAATCGAGTGATTGGGATCGTAGCCGAACCCTGTGGTGAGGATGACGGGGGTGGCCGCGTTGGCATGTTTGGCGGCGGCGAAAACCTCGTATCCGTTTTTGATCGGCATCTTGATGTCGCTCAGCACCAGATCGAACTTCTGCCGCGAAATAAGGTCGATAGCCATCGCCCCGTCGGCGGCGGTGACCACATGACAGCCGTACCCGGTGAGTACGTCGCACACCGTATCGCGGAGGATTTCTTCGTCGTCGGCCAGCAGAATCCGCCGACCATCGAGGTCGGGGTCCGTTCGACGGTTGGCCGCCATCCGTGCTCCGATCACTCCGGGTTTGGCCGCGGTCAACTCCTTGACCGTTTCACGGATGCGCACCGCGTTGCCCGAAATGGTCCGCAATCGGTGCCGCAGATCATCGTGCCCGATGTAGTCTTCCACCAGGTTTTCCACGTCGGTCAGGATGTCGTTGAGCGGGGCGGTGATTTCGGCCATGACGTTGCGACCGAGCTGTCCGGTGGTGATTTGCCGCTCGTTGATAAGCAATTCGAGCAAGTGCAGGGCCAGGGCGATGTAGCGGGCGAAGATTTCCGCGAACTGGCGATCGTCCTCGGTGAAGGCCGCCACCCGCGTGCTCTCGAAATTGGCCACGCCCACGACCTTCTCCTGGAACCGCAGTGGTACGGTCAGCGAAGAGCGGGCGTTTTCGATTCCCGGTATGTAGCGGGCGTCGTGCAGGACATCGGGGCAGAGGTAGCTGCGCCCCTTGGCCGCAACGTAACCACAGATTCCGCTGCCCTCCGTCCGGGCGTACAGTTCGACATTAGCGCCGTCCGCCGGTATCCCGGCGAACAACACCAATTCCAGCGCGTTCGTGTTCGGATCGAGGACCCGAATTTCGAAATTCTCAAAGTTGAGCACGTCCTGCGTGCAGCGAAGGATCTTCTGTTCGAGCAGCGAGAGTCGCTCGTGCGGTTCCAAACGAGAGAACTGCTCCGCGTCGAGGCTGAGCAACTCGCGCCCGGCGTTGTCGATCGCGTCGATCGTCTCGTGAAGCCGCCCCGCGACCGTGCAGTTCCAGACGACCGCCACGACCCGCGTGATCCCCTTGCCGCCCTCGACTATCGGCGTAGCCGTGAAGTCATAGGATTCTTGGCCGTTGGAGGTGAGACTAAAACGTCGCGCCCGACTCGCCGCGACGTTTTCAGTGCCTCCGTCCTTGCACGACGCCACCGTCTCCACACAGCATTGCCGAACGCGATCGCGGACTTCATTGGGAAGCCCAAGCATCTTGGCGTTGGCCCACACGACTTCGCCCGTGGGCTGCACCACACATACGCCCTGCGGGATGGCATCGAGAACGGCGGCGGTTCCGACGACATCGGCGCATTCCGGCGGGGCGAGGTCGGCGGCGCGGCTGATGACCACATCGAACGGCCCCATGCGAAGGGCGTTCAAGGCCTCGGTGAAACTCTTTACGTGCGCCACATGGGCTTGGGCGTCAATCCAGCGGTGTAATTCGTCGTCGTCGTCCCGGAGGCCCACGACGAGTACGCTTAGCGCTTTCGGCGCGTGTGCGGTCGGCATCCTGATCGCCTCTTACATTACCTACTATTCCATGCTCCGCGAGATTATATCCCCCGGATGGGGGCTTTTCGATGAGGCTCCCTCGCGCCCGCTCCTTCAGGCTCCACGATACCCGTGCGGCACTGAAAATACAAGGGCAGGTGTCACATTATCGTACCGAAATGCACTAATGATCGACTAAGAGACTCATCGGGGTGGCGAATCCGGGGGAGAAACCTGGTGAGGCGGAGAGCGGACCACCCGTGTTTCGGTTCCGGCCAATATTCGTGCAATATTTGCGCGGTGCCTACCAACTACCAGTCCCGCCACAACAAAGGCAAATAGGAAGAAGGGCCAACGGTCCATGATCGCCGCGCCCTGTCGCCACGCCAATAATATACAGAAAACTGGAAACAAAATCGCACCGCAAATAGACCCCAGCGAACTCATCCGGGTCAACGCAAGACCCAAGGCCCACACCACAAACGAGAGGATCGCCGGCAGCGTTAATGTGGGATAGACGCCCAAAGCCACGCCCAGCGAAGTCGAAACACCCTTTCCGCCTCGAAAGCCAAGAAACACCGGATAGTTATGGCCCAACACGGCGCACAGGCCGGACGCCAGCCAGCAGAGGCTTCGAATCGACTCCGACCGGACGCCGACGTCCGCCGCCGGCGAAAACAACCAACCCGCGAGGACGGTGGGGATGAGACCTTTGAGCATGTCGAGGATAAACGCGGCGATAAACCAAGGCCGACCCAGAAGCCGCCCGAGGTTCATCGCTCCGACGTTGCCGCTGCCGATTTTGCGAATGTCGACGCCTTTCAGTTTGCCGAGGAGCAGAGAGAACGGGATCGAACCGATGACGTACCCGATCGCGGAACACAGCAGGGTGAGCGACCACAGATTCATCGCCGAACAAGCCCCCTTGATTGAACTTCCTCGTAAAGGGCCAACATCTCCTTGGCGTGGCGACTCATACTGACCCGGTCGGCTATGGCGGAGGCCGCCTGGCCGATCCGTTTCCGCAGCCCCGCGTCGCACAATTGCTCCACGCGCTCCGCGAGAGTCACAATGTCCGTAGGCTCGTCAAGAACGTATCCGTTGGTTCCGTGGACGACCATCTCCGATGCGCCGTCCCACCGCGTGGTGATGCACGGGACTCCCGCCGCCATGCCCTCCAGAACCACGCGGCTGCACGGATCATAATAGGTCGGATGAACCAGAATGTCGGAGGCGTGGAGGAATTCGCCCACTCTTTCGCTGGGTCCCACGAAAGTCAATCGATCCTCGATGCGCAACCGAGCGGCGAGACGGTGCCATCGAGGTGACTCTCCCCGCCCGACCACCAAAGAGCGGACATTCCCGATTCCGCGTTCAGCGAGCGATGCCAGGGCTTGCATCCAGCGATGTACGCCCTTGAGGCGGAAGTTGTGGGCGACCAAGAGTACGAGTACGTCGCTTTCTCCAATGCCGAATTCGCGGCGGATCGCCAGGCGCTGGTGGGCACGTTGGACTTCCGAGGAGTGATTCGCGTCCACGCCGTTGTAGATTTTTCGGATGCGCTCGTCGGGCAGATCGTAATGGTGTTTCAATTGACGGACCACGTAGTCGGAAATCGCCGCCACCACCGGTCCCTGGGCGGTGGCGAGCAGTTTTCGTTCAAGCAGGAGCTGATACCGTTGCTTGAGGTTCAGCCGAGCGGTGTAGCGTTTCAGCCGCCGAGCGCGGGCCGAGTCTCGCAAGGCGACGTTGCGCTCCATCGACTCCACCACCGTGCCGCCGCGAGGTTGATAGATGTCCGCAAAACGGCAGGGCGAGATCGCATGGACCACGTCGAAGGAGTCGGTTCGAAGGATGTGCTCGACGCGGTGGGAAAAGGTGACGCTGCGCCGAGTGCGGGACATGGACGCGCCGCTGATGGTGTGTACGAACATTCCCGGCGTCGGCGACGGCCGGCTACGAGTGAAGACGTGAAGCTCGACGCCGCGATCCATCAGGTGATGGATGAACTGCTGTGTCGAGGATTCCGCCCCCCCGCGCCATGAATCCAACCACTCGCTGACTAATGCAACTTTCATGGATGACTCTTGGCCCGTTCCCTCTCCGCTATGCGCTGCGTCTTGCCCACCACCCGATAGACCAACCGCCGCGCCGACGCGTCCAGTTTCCCGATACCCAGGTAACGTCGCAACCATCGAAGGCGGTCCATTCGGGACACGAGGCGCGCGGGCGCCGAAAAATTCAGCGACGCGAGATCCTTTACCAACCAACGCCGAAATCGCCATCGTGGCTGAATCACGCGCTGCAAGTCTATTACGCGGAGCGAACTCTCAATCGGCAGCGAAGGATCGAAGAACACGTGCGAAAGATAAAGGTCACGATGAATGTATCCCCGTCCGTGCAGCCGGGAAATTAAGTCGGCCGTCGCTTTGATGATCAATTGTACCGTCGCCCGGTCGCCGTGCCGCCATTGAATCGCCAACCGCTCAAGGGATTGGCCTGGAACGCCGGCAGTCAGGATAGCACTTCGCCGCTCATGGGAACCGTCCAAAACCTCGCCGAACGCGACCGCTTGCACGCAAGGAATCCCGTCCCGGGCGAGGCGTCGGGCCCATTCCCATTCGTTTCCCGCCAGGCTGGACGCCCCGCTGCCCGATCGTCGCATAGCCCGCAGCTCCCGGGAGGGCGGATCCAGAAAGCGCTTCAGAAAAAACGACCTCGATGTGCCGTGATCGTTCAATGTCAGCCGCCATCGCTGTCGCCACGGATCAAGCCCCGGTTTGTCCAATCGCTCGCCGATGGAGCCGTTGAATAATGCGTCAAGCGAAATCAAACCGTGCGTGCGTAGAAGGGATTCAAAACCCTCCGCAATCACCAGATTGCCTCGGGCATGCGCCGAACCGAGGGTCTCAGCCCGCGTAGACGTCCGCGCGGGCTGAGACCCGCGGCTCGCTGAAGATTCATCACCGTGGATCTGCATGTTGAGAAAGGTGGCTTTGCAAGAGGGAAGTAGCCGCGTCGAAGACCCTATCCACGGTCACGCCGGTCATACATTGATGGTGTCCCAACGGGCAGACGCGCTGCTGACAAGGGCCGCAGTCCACGTCGACCCGCACAATTCTCTCCTTCTGGTAACTGGTCGAGGTCCAGTCGGGGTGCGTGGGCCCGAAAACGGTGACCACCGGCACGTCAAAGGCTTTGGCGAGGTGGCGAGGCCCTGCGTCATTGCAAATCAATAGATCGCAGCGACGGATGAGCGACTTCAACTCACCCAAGGTCAGGAGCGGATTGTCGAATACGAAACCCCCAGCCCCCTCTCCCTTCCAGGGGTGAGACGGGCCGACCGAGGGTTGGACGAGCCGACCGTGGAGGGAGGGTCCGGGAGGGTCCGAGGGTCGGGGTGAGGGTCCAATTGACCGGCTGTTCTTCATGGTCCCGCCGATGGATCGGGCGATAGCTTCCTCGCCCGGCCCGCAGGTGACGATCACCGTCGCGTTTTCCGATTCAATCAATCGGTCCCCAACGGCGGCGAAGCGTTCCGGCATCCAGCACTTCGAGGCTCCGAATTTCGCTCCGGGGCTGATAACAATCAGCGGATGTCGGTCGGCGATGCCGACTGAAGCGAGTCTTCTTTGGATCGCTTCGTCGCAGTCGGGGGTCGTGAACAGCTGCAGTTGATCGCCGGGCCGCTCACAGCCGATCGCTTCCGCAAGGTCGGCGTAGTACTCGACCAATGGCATGGGGACATACCGGCCCAACCGAACCGGCAGCTTCGTGCCCATCTTGATTGAAGTTCGTAGGGCCCGCTTTGCGGACCACTTTCCGCCGCGACGGTTCCTCACTGGGATTCGATCCGTAAGCAGAAACGACCTGCCGTCGCGGCCGTACCCGATGCATCTTTTCGCGCCCGAGCACCACGCGATCCAGGCTACGCGAAAAGAATTGGGCAACAAAATCGCGAGATCGAACCGTCGCGCCCGCAGCGCCTTCACCAATCCCCAGTAGCTCCTTGGTGCCTCGTATCCGAACCCCAAGCGCAAGCGCGGGGTCGGGAGAGAATTAGCAATTGGCAATTGGCAATTGGCAATCATTCTCGGCCCGTCGCTCGCGCTCCGGGTTCCGATAGGCGGCCACTCAACGCACTCGTCCATCCAATCTCCACCGCTGACCAGCTCCCGCAAGTTGGGATTCATCAAAAACGTGATTCGCGCATCGGCAAAGCGATTGCGAAGCGCCCGCAGCGTCGGCGTGGCCATTACCGAATCGCCCACCCACGTCGGGAGGACTACAAGAATAGCCTGCGGATCCTGGGCGGCGAGCCGATCCACGTGCTGCATCGCCGGGATTCTACTCTATTCCACGTCCGCACGCAGAATCGAACAAAGCCGGTAGCAAGGAAGGCCCCGTCACGCCCAATCCAACCACTCCCAGACTGTCTGCATGACCCCGCGGGGACTAAGGAAAAGCCACATGCCGGCAATTGATGAAGCCAAGAGAGCCATGACTTGCGCCGCGACGACCACGCCGACGCTATGCGGCATCCGAATGTATCGCCGGTAACCCAATCCGACCGACCACGCTCCAAACCCCACGACAAGCACCAGCGCGATCGTCGTCGCGAACCGAGGATGAAACCAGAATATGTCAAACCCGCGCAGGACTGCACCCGCGGTGAAGAGTACCGCAACGGCTAGCGGCGCTATCCCGACGACCGCGTACACGCAAACCCGAAACACGTGAATGGCTCGCACCCTGCACCGCTGCATGGACTGCTGAAAAACCAGCAACTGTAGTGCCTCAGTCGGAAATGGAGTTTTCCGCCGTGCTGGGTAGTGTAGACCGCGACGGAGGAAAACGACATGAGCGGCACGAAGCAGCGGCGACATTTCACAGGCCAGGAGAAGGTGGCGATT
>Ga0326597_10000441_pt1 | contig 74491 bp, 66 predicted proteins | sample RVTome_12_FD_203789 | JGI IMG/M metagenome (GOLD analysis project Ga0326597, IMG submission 203789) | Soil microbial communities from uranium-contaminated site in the Upper Colorado River Basin, Wyoming, United States - RVT100D185 | ecosystem: Environmental > Terrestrial > Soil > Contaminated >...
TCGGCGATCTGGAAATCGCCAACCGCTTCATCCAGGGGCTGCGCCGCGCCGGCCACAAGGTGTGCCTCGACGATTTCGGCGCCGGCTCGGCGGCGCTCCGCTACCTGCACGCGCTCGACATCGACGTGGTCAAGATCGACGGCCAGTACATCACCACCGCGCTGCAGAAGCCGCGCAACCAGGCCTTTCTCAAGGCGGTGGTCGGGCTATGCCACGACCTCGGCGTCGCCACCATCGCCGAGATGGTGGAAGACACCAAGTGTGCCACCATGCTGCAGAAGTGCGGCGTGAAGCTGGCGCAGGGCTACATGTTCGGCCGCCCGTCCTTCGACATCTCCGCCTTCGTCAGCGGCGTGAAGCCGCTCGCGGCCGGCCGCGGCCAGACCGCTACCGCATGGCGCACCGCGTCGGGCTATCGCGGCGCCTGACGGTTTTCCCTCCTGACGCCGCCGGGACGTCCCCGCCATGCGCCCTGCACATACGCTGAACGCCCTTCCGCAGTCCACTCTCGATGCGGCGCGGACGCTGCTTGCCGGTCCCGGCGCGCTGGCGGCGTGGTCGGGCCCGGCGGTGGTGATGCGCGGCGACGCCGCGGTGCTCGACGGCAATGACGCGGCGACGCCGCTCCTGGAAACGCTGATGCAGGGCGGCGATGCGGACACCGCCCGCATCTGTGCGGCGATCGAGGCCGATGCGCCGGTCACGCTGGTGATCGGCGGCGCGGGACGGCGCTACGAGATCGCCGTGGTGCCGCTCGACGGCGGCGATACCGGGCTGCTGCTGGGACGCGACGTGACGTTCGACAGCAGCCTGCGCGAGGCGCTGGTGGAATCGCGCCAGCGCTACAAGGACATGGTGGAAATCTCCGGCGCGTTCTGCTGGGAGACGGGTGCCGACGGCCGTTTCGCGTTCGTTTCGCCGCGCGGCGCGCTGGGCTGGAGCGCCGACGATCTGGTCGGCCACGACCCGGCGCAGTTCCTGCACGATGTGGCGCAGCCGGGCCCGGGGCCGTTCGGCGCTACCGGGCGCGTGACCGACGTCGATGTGTGGTTCCGTCGCCGCGAGGGCGGCCTTGCCTGCCTGCTCACCACGGCGCTGCCGCTGATCGACAGCGACGGGCGGTGGCGCGGGGCGCGCGGGCTGTGCCGCGACGTGACCGGGACGCGTGCCCGCGACGCCGCCCTTGCCCGCGCCACCATGCGCGAACGGCTGCTTGCCCACGTGGCGCGCGCCGTGCGCGACGAGATAGAGCCCGACCGCATGATCGCCGCCGCCACGACCGCCACGGCACGGGCGCTGGCGGCGGATGCCTGCCGCATCGTGGCGCTGCCCGGCGACGACGCCACGGTGATGGGCGAGGATGCCGGCGCCGACGCCGCGGCGGTGGCCGAGGCCGCGCGCACCGGCCATCCCGTCTGCGGCGGAGACGGGGTGCGGCGCACCCTTGCCGTCGCCGCCAGCTTCCGCGGCCGTCCCAACGGCGCCCTGCTGCTGGTCCGCGACGGCGCGGCCGAGCCATGGTCGGAGGACGACCTGGCGCTCGCCGCCGACGTGGCCGCCCAGATCGGCATCGCGCTGGCCCAGATCGACCGCGAGCGCCGGCTCGAGGCCCTGTCGCGCACCGACGCGCTGACCGGGCTGCTCAACCGCCGCGCCTTCGAGGCCGAGCTGGCCGAGCGGCTGGCGCGCGGCGGCGCGCCCGGTGCGCTGGTCTATGTCGACCTGGATAATTTCAAGCACGTCAACGACGGCCACGGCCACGCCGCCGGCGACGAGGTGCTGCGCGCCGTCGCACGGCTGCTCGCCGGGAACACCCGGCCGGGCGATCTGCTGGCGCGGCTCGGCGGCGACGAATTCGCCCTGTGGCTGGAGCGCACCGACATGGCCGCGGCGGCGCGTCGCGGCGAGGAGTTGGTGACGTCGGCGGGCGCACTGGCGCCGTATTCCGGCGATGCCGCTCATGCGCTCGGCTTCTCGGTGGGCGGCGCGGTGTTCGCCCCGGGCTCGAACGAGACGCTGGCGGCGCTTGTGGCGCGCGCCGACGCCGCCATGTACAGCGTGAAGCAGAACGGCAAGGGCGGTTTTTCCATTGCCGCGCCGGCCGTGGCGGCCGGTCCATGAGCCGCCTGACCCTGCGCCGGCCGGCCGGCGGTTCCGCCGTGTTCGACGACTACGAGACCGCCAAGCGCGTTGCCTCGAACGGCAGCGTGGCCGAGCGCGAGGCGCTGGCCCGCCGCGAGGACGTGCGCCCCGAGCTTCTCTACTTCCTGGCCGAGGATGCCGACGCGCGGGTGCGCCGCATCATCGCCGCCAATCCCGTCACGCCGGTGCACGCCGGTACCCGGCTTGCCCGCGACCGGGACGACGAGGTGCGCTGCGCCCTCGCCGAGCGCTTCGGCCGGCTGATGCCGCAACTCGACGAGAACGAGCGCAGCCGGGTCGGTCGGATCGCCGGCGAGGTGCTGGAGGCGCTGGCGCGCGACCAGCTCCCGCGGGTGCGCCGCATCCTGGCCGAGACGCTGCGCCACCGCGCCGACGTTCCGGCGTCGGTAATCCGGCGGCTGGCGCGCGACGTGGATGCCGAGGTCGCCGCTCCGGTGCTGGAGTTCTCGCCCCTGCTGGATGACGCGACGCTGATCGAGATCATCGCCAGCCAGCCCGACGCGCCGGCGCTGGCCGCCATCGCACGGCGCCACCACCTGGCCGGGCCGGTGTCCGACGCGGTGGCGGATACCGGCGACGTGGCGGCGGTCGCGGCGCTGCTCTCGAACGAGAGCGCGCAGATCCGCGAGGAAACGCTGGACCGGCTGGTCGAACGGGCGGCGGACGTGCCGGAGTGGCATGCGCCGCTGGTGCGCCGGCCCCGTCTGAGTCCGCGGGCCGTGCGCGGTCTCGCCCGCATCGTCGCCCGCACGCTGCTCAGCGAACTGGCCCGGCGCGCCGATCTCGACTCCGAGACGGCGGTGGCGGTGGCCGCCTCGCTGAACGAGCGGCTGGACCGCGATCTGCCCGATCCTTATGCCGACGCGGCCACCGACGCCGCCGGCGCCGGTAACCCGACCGGCGAACCCGCCGAGGCGCGCGCCCGGCGCATGGTCGACGAGGGCACGCTGGACGATTCGGCCATGCTGGATGCGCTGGGCCGCGGCGACCGCGCCTTTGCCGCCGCCGGGCTGGCGCTGCGCGCCGGGCTGGCCGAGGAAGTGGTGCACAAGGCGGTCTCGCTCAGGAACGCCAAGGCCATTACCGCGCTGGCGTGGCGGGCGGGGCTTTCCATGCGCACGGCGGTGCAGCTCCAGCTTCGCCTGGCGCGCATTCCGCCCAACGCCCTGTTGCACCCGCGCGGCGGTACCGATTTTCCGCTCGACGAAGACGACATGCGCTGGCAGATCGAGCTGATCGGCGGCTGAGGCGTCGGCGCCTTCGCCGGGAGTCGCGCCGCTTTCCGCTGCGATGCTGCCGGCGCATGGTACGATTTTCCGCATCCTGTTAAGCTGTTGCGCACAGCCGAGCGAGAGCCGACACAATCGTGTCCGTTTTTCCCGATCCCCCTCCGCCGGCCGCGGCGGCCGAGCCGGATGTCTCCGCCGGGCTGGCGGTGCGCGGCCTGGTCAAGGGCTACCGGCTGGGCGAGGAGCGGCTGCCGGTGCTGGACGGACTCGATCTCGCCGTCGCCGCCGGCGAGATGGTTGCCATCATGGGGCCGAGCGGGTCGGGCAAGACCACGCTGCTCAACTGTATCTCCGGAATCGACCGGCCCGACGACGGCACCGTGACCATTGCCGGCGAGATGGTGGATTTCGGCTCGCAGCGGGCGCGCACGCTGGTGCGCCGCCGCCGCGTTGGCATGGTGTTCCAGTTCTTCAACCTGGTCCCCACGCTCACCGTGCGCGAAAACGTGGCGCTGCCGTTCCTCATCGTGCGCGAGGGCGGAGCGGAAGCGGACGCCCGCGTCGAGGCGCTGCTCGACGAGGTCGGCATCAGCGCCCGCGCCCGGCACTATCCGTGGCAGCTTTCGGGTGGCGAGATGCAGCTCGTCTCCATCGCCCGCGCGCTGGTGCATCGCCCGGCGCTGCTGCTGGCGGACGAGCCCACCGGCAACGTCAATCCGGCGGTGGGCCGCTCCATCATGGCGACGCTGCGCACCTGCGCGCGGCGCGAGGAAGCGGCTGTGCTGCTGGTCACCCACAGCGCCGAGCACGCCGCCTGGGCCGACCGGGTGTGCTTCCTGCGCGACGGGGCCATTGCCGGCGAGCGGGCGCATGGCGGCGATACGGGCAACGTGCGCGCCATCCACGACCATCTCGCGGCGCTGGGCATATGAGCCGGGGCCAGTCGTCCGACGTTACGGGACGGGCGGGCGACGGGCCGTGACCGCCGCGGCGCGCACCGGCGACGGCCTTGCCGTCGGACCCAACTGGGCGCTGGCGCTGCGGCTGGCACTCAGAAGCCTGCGCCGCCACCGGGTGGTGGCGCTGGCGACCATGCTCGGGGTGGCCATCGGCGTCACCGTGGTCGGCGCGGTGCTGATCGTCGACGACAATACCGCCCGCCAGCCGCCGACCGTCCTGGAGACCGGGCCGGGCGGCGTGACGCCGGCCCCGTCGGGCGCGCCGGCGTGGCTGACCATCCCGCGCCAGCCGCTGGCGCCGACGGTGCGGCGGATCACCTTCGTGCGCGGCCAGCAGGCCGGGGCCGGCGGGGCGGGTATCGGCGGGCTGGTGCCGACCCAGCGCGGTGGCGTCGGGACGTCGGGCCGTTCGGCCAGCCTCGCCACCCGCGGGGCGGAGGATTACGAGGCCATGCGCCTTGCGGTGCGCCTCGCCTCGCTGCTCGCCTTCCTGGTGGGCGGGGTGATCGTGTTCTACACCATGCGCTTCTCGGTCGCGGCGCGGGCGCGAGAGTTCAGCCTGCTGCTGTGCCTCGGGGAAAGCCGCGCCTCGGTCGCCGCCTCGCTCGCCGCCGAGGCGCTGCTGCTGGGACTGGCCGGGGCGGCCGGGGGGCTGGGGCTCGCGGTGCCGGCGGGGCGCGCCATGCTGGCGCTCGGCATTTCCACCACCGGGCAGTCGCCGGTCAGCCACGACCTGCTGCCGTGGGGCGAGCTGGTCGCCATGGCGGGGCTGGCGCTGCTCGTTGCCATGGCCGGGGTCATCGGCCCGGCGCGCGCGCTGTGGCGCATGGAGATCGCCGCCGTGCTGCAGCCGCGCTTCATCGGCAGCGATGCGGAGCTGGGCCGTATGCACCAGCGCGGGCTTGGCTGGCTGATCCCGCCGCTGCTGGGCGTCGCCTGGCTTCTGGTGCGTCCGTTCCTGGCGTCGTGGCTCAACGTGGTCCACTTCTTCCTGTTCGAGGCGGCGTTCATCGCCCTGCTGGCGGCGGCTACGCTGTGGTGGGTGACGCCGTTGCTCAAGGGCGTCATCCGCGCCGTCGAATGGGCGCTGCGTCCGTTCCTGCCGCTGGAGACGCTGCTCGCCGGGCGCCGCATGCGCGTGGCCAGCCGCCAGATCACCTTCGCGGTGACCGGAATCGTTCTGGTGTTCTCCATGCTCACTGCGCTGCATGACATCACCCGCGCGCTCAAGGACGAGGTGCAGGGCTGGGCGCGGGTGGCGCTCTATCCCTATGCCTTCTATGGCCGGACATCGATGCCCATGAACGAGCCCATGTTCCGCACGCTGCTGGCGCAGAACGGGCTCGGCTTCGTGCGCATGTCGGCCAAGCTCGCCGGCGAGTTTCCCGTGCGCCTGGTACGCCGCAGCGACGTCAACCCGTCGCGCATGTCGATGGGGCGGCCGCTGCTGCTTCCCGGCACGGCGATCCTGTCGCGCACGGCGGCGGCGCGGCTGGCGCTGGGCAAGGGCGACGTCATCGTCATCGAGGCGGCGAACGGCACCTGGCGCTTCCGCATCGTCGAGGTGGCCGACGACCTCGGTTATTACGACGAACCGGGGCGCTACGTGGACCTCAAGTCCTATATCGTGATGAGCGACGGCAATCCGTTGTTCGCCGGCAACCTGGAACGCACGCTCGGCTTCTACGGCGCCGCGTGGTCGGCGGTGCGCGGCCGGCCGCTGTGGCACGGCGGACGCTACGACGCGCTCTATCCGTTCTATCTCCGCACCGGGCTGGGACCGGTGCGCAGTGTCGGGCAGACCGCCGAGATCGACCGCGATTTTCTCATCTTCGACTTCATCCTGGTGATGACCGTGGCGCTGGCCGGGATCGGCGTGGTCAACACCATGCTGATCCAGGTCCAGGCGCGCGGGCGCGAATTCTCGGTGCTGCGCACGCTGGGCATGAGCAGCGGCCAGGTGGCGCGGCTGCTGCTGGCCGAGGGGCTGATCGTGGGACTGGTCGGGGCGCTGCTGGCGGCGGCGGTGGGTAACGCGCTCGGCGCGGTCAGCGTCTCCTTCCTCGATCACTTCACCCTGTTCGATTACGCCTTCCGCTTTTCAGGACTGGCGACGGCATTTTTTTCCGGGCTCTGCCTTTTCACCTGCACGGCCGCCGCGCTCTACCCGTCGCTGGTGGCGACGCGCACCTCGTCGGCCGAGTCCCTGCATTACGAATGACGCGGTGTCCGGCCGCTCAGCGTCGGCCCAGCCGGTCGAGGGTTGCGGGCAGCTCGGCGAAATGGTCGATCAGGGCGTCGGCGCCAAGGGCGAACGGCGCCAGCGCCGTGTAGCCGAAGCTGACCGCCACCACCGGCACCCCCGCGGCCCGCGCGGTCGCCACGTCGGTCTCGCTGTCGCCCACCATGGCGCAGCCGGCCAGCGCCGCCCCGGCGCGCTCCGCCACCGCCGCCAGGTGGCGAGCGTCGGGCTTGCGCACGGCAAGCGCGTCTCCGCCCAGCACCGCATCGCGGAAGAACGCGGCGAGACCCAGATCCTCCAGCACGCGCAGCGTCACCGCATGCGGCTTGTTGGTGCAGATGCCGAGAGCCGTCCCCGCATCGCGAAGCTTTTCCAGCGTTTCCACTACGCCGGCATAGGGGCGTGAAAGCACCGTGGCGTGCGCCAGGTAGTCGGCGAGGAAGCGGCCGTAACAGAGGTCCACCAGCGCGTCGTCGGGCGTGGCATCGCCATCCCGCGCTCCGGTGGCGGCCAGGGCCTTGACCACCAGCGTGCGCGCCCCGCCGCCGACGAAGCGGCGTCCCTCATCGACGGTGACGTCGCGCCGGCCTTCTTCGGCCATCACCCGGTTCAGCGCGGCAAGAATGTCGGGCAGGGTGTTGACGAGCGTGCCGTCCAGATCGAACAGCACTGCGGCAAAGGATGGCATGGAGGATGACCTGAAATATCCGCTCACGCGGAATCGCACCGGACCACGCCCCCGCCCGAGCGGACCATGGTCTATTTGCGCTTGCGCGGGGCGGGGCGGTCGGCGGCGCGGATCAGCGTGCCGACGCCGTGTTCGGTGAAGAGCTCGAGGATGAGCGCGTGCGGCACCCGGCCGTCGAGGATCACCGCCGCGTCCACCCCGCCCTTCACCGCGTCGAGGCAGGTTTCCACCTTGGGGATCATGCCGCCGTGGATGGTGCCGTCCCGGATGCGGGACTTCACCTGCGCGGCGGTCATCTCCTGGATCAGCGTCCCCTTCTTGTCCAGCACGCCCGGCACATCGGTCAGCATGAGCAGCCGCGAGGCGCCGACCGCCGCCGCCACCGCGCCGGCCGCGGTATCGGCGTTGATGTTGAAGGTGGTGCCGCCGGCACCGACGCCGAGCGGGGCGATCACCGGGATGACATGGGCGTGCGCAAGCTCGTTCAGCACCCCGGCGTTGATGCGCGCCGGCTCGCCGACGAAGCCGAGGTCGAGGACCTTCTCGATGTTGGATTCCGGATCGCGCCACTTGCGCGTGAGCTTCTTCGCCTCGATCAGCCGGCCGTCCTTGCCGGACAGCCCTATCGCGTTGCCGCCCGCCTCGTTGATGGCGGCGACGATCTGCTTGTTGATGGAGCCGGCCAGCACCATCTCGACGATTTCCACCGTTGCCGCATCGGTGACGCGCAGCCCCTGGATGAACTCGCTCTTGATGGCGAGGCGCTTCAGCATATCGCCGATCTGCGGCCCGCCGCCGTGCACCACGATGGGGTTGATGCCCACCTGCTTGAACAGGACGATGTCGCGCGCGAACAGCTTCGCCAGCGATGCGTCGCCCATGGCATGGCCGCCGTACTTGATGACCATGGTCTTGCCGGCATGGCGCCGCATGTAGGGCAGCGCTTCCGACAGGGTCCTGGCCTTGGCCAGCCACAGGGCGCGATCGTCGGCGGATGCCTCGATCGTTCCCGGGTCGGCGGCCCTTTTAGACTTGCTCCGGCTCATGGCGCGCGGACTTTAACCCAAAGTGCCCGCATCGGCCAGCGCCGCCAGGGCGGCACGCAGCCCGGCGATGCCGGTGCCGTCGCGGGCGCTGGTCAGCACCAGTTCGGGATGCGCCGCGGGACGACGGGCCAGCGCCGCTTTTACCCCGGCGCACACGTCCTCCAGGGCCGCCGCGTTCGTTTCATCCGTCTTGGTGAGCACCACCTGGTAGGACACCGCGGAGTCGTCCAGTTCGTCCATCAGCGCCGTGTCGACCGGTTTGATGCCGTGGCGCGCGTCGACCAGCACGCAGACGCGACGCAACGTCGCGCGGCCCTTGAGGAAGTCGTGCGCCAGACGGGTCCAGTCCGCCACCTGGCGCTTCGACACCCTGGCGTAGCCGTAGCCCGGCAGGTCCACCAGAATCAGCATCTCGGCGAGGTTGAAGAAATTGATCTGCTGGGTGCGCCCCGGCGTGCGCGAGATGCGCGCCAGCGCGGTGCGCCCCGTCAGCGCGTTTATCAGGCTGGACTTCCCCACGTTGGAACGGCCGGCAAAGGCCACCTCGGGCAGGGTGGCGGCGGGGAGCTGGTCGGCGGTCACCGCACCGGCGACGAAGCGGCACGCCTGCGCGAACAGCCAGCGGCCGCGTTCGATGGCCGTGTCATCGAATGCGGCGGTGGAGGAGGTCGCGTCGGTCATTCGCCTCGGCTCCGCCGTTCGCGGGTCAGGTTACCTTGACCCCCATGCGCCGCATGATGAGCCACTGCTGGGAGATGGACAGCAGGTTGTTCCACGCCCAGTAGATCACCAGCCCGGCCGGGAACTGAGCCAGCATGAAGGTGAACACCAGCGGCAGGAACATCATGATCTTGGCCTGGGTGGGATCGGCCGGCGCCGGGTTCAGCTTCTGCTGCAGCCACATGGTGATGCCCATGAGGATGGGCCAGACGCCCACATTGAGCACCTGGAGGATCTCGGGTGGCGTCCACGGAATCAGTCCGAACAGGGTCAGCAGCGACGTCGGGTCGGGCGCCGACAGGTCATGGATCCAGCCGTAGAACGGCGCGTGGCGCATTTCGATGGAGACGAACAGCACCTTGTAGAGGGCGAAGAAGACCGGAATCTGCACCATGATGGGCAGGCAACCGGAGGCCGGGTTGGCCTTTTCCTCCTTGTAGAGGCGCATCATCGCCTCGTTCATCTTCGCCCGGTCGTCCTTGTAGCGGTCGCGCAGCTCGGTCATCTTCGGCTGCAGCTTCTTCAGCTTGCTCATGGCCTCGTAGGACTTGTTGGCGAGCGGGAAGAAGGCGGCCTTGATCAGAACGGTGAGAAGCAGGATGGCGAGGCCGAAATTGCCCAGATGGAGGGCGAAGAAGTCGAGCACGTAGAAGATCGGCTTGGTCAGGAAGTAGAACCAGCCGAAGTCCACCGCGAGGTCGAAGCGGGCGATGCCCAGCTTCTCCTCGTAGGAGTCCAGCCGCTTCACCTCCTTGGCGCCGGCGAACAGCCGGTTCGTGACGCTGGACGTACCGCCGGGGGCGACCGTCTGCGCGCCGCCCAGGTAGTCGGCCTGGTACTTGTCGGCCTTGTTCGCCTGGGAGTAGCGGAAAGCGGCCTGTACCGGGACCTTCTGGTCCGGTAGCAGCGCCACCAGCCAGTACTTGTCGGTGATGCCGAGCCAGCCGCCGGTGGTCGTGCCCTCCACCTTCCGTTCGTTGCGCATATCCTCGTAGTCGATCTCCTTGAGCGTGTTGTTGAGCACGCCCAGCATGCCTTCGTGCAGCAGGTAGAAGCCCTGCGTCGCCGGCGTGCCCGTGCGCGACACCAGCCCGTAGGGATAGAGGGTGACCGGTTTCGTCCCGGTGTTGCGGACCTTCTGGGTAACGCTGAAGACGTAGTTCTCGTCCACGGACACCGTGCGCTCGAACAACAGCCCCTGGCCGTTGTCCCAGCTAAGCGTCACCGGCTTGCCCGGCATCAATGTGCCGGACGATGCGGTCCATCCGGTTGTCTCGCCGGGCAGGCTGATGCCGGCCTCGGCGGCGACCCAGCCGAACTGGACGAAATAGGGCCGCTCGGTGCCCGCCGGGGTCAGCAGCACGATCTCCGGGCTGTTGCGGTCCGTCGTTTCGCGATAGTCGGCGAGGGTCAGGTCATCGAACTGGCCGCCCGCCAGGCGGATGGAGCCGTGCAGCCGGGGCGAGGAAAGCTGTACCCGCGGGCTGTGGCGCAGGACCTCGGTGCGCACCGCCGCGGCGGGTCTGGGCGTAACGCCGGGCGTGGTGGGAACCTGCGTGCCCGCCCCCGGGGGGGTCGGGGTGACGATTCCCGGGGCCTGCGGTGCGGACGGCGCCGGCGGTGCGGACGGGACACCGGCCGCGGGCGCAGCGGGCGCCCCGGCGCCGGGCGCCGGAGCCTGCGGCACGCCCGGCTTGCCCGCCGCCTGCTGGGTGGTCTGGGCCGTCTTGCGTGCGGCCATTTCCTTTTCGATGCGCGGCTTTTCGAACAGGAACTGCCAGCCGAGCAGGACGGCGATCGAGATTACGACCGCGAGCATGAGGTTGCGCTGTTCCATCGCCCTGTCTCGTTGAGCCTCTTGCTGATGCTGAAGTTCCGTTTACGGTCGTCCGCCGCCTCGTCGCCCGTCCGTCTCCGGCACGGGATCGTAGCCCCCGTCGCCCCATGGGTGGCAGCGCAGGATGCGTTTAAGTGCCAGCCAGCCGCCGCGGCCCGGTCCGAACCGCCCGACCGCTTCCATCGCATAGTGCGAGCAACTCGGAGCGTAGCGGCAACAGGCCGGCAGCACCGGCGACAAAAGAAGCTGGTACCCCCGGATCAGGCCGCGCACAAGCCCGCCCATCGCTCCGGACACCGTGTCGAGAAGGGCGCTCATCCCGTGCTCCGTCGCGTTCCGGCTCCTGTCCCGCCGTCCGCGTTTCGGCCCCCTCCCGCGCCGTCGCGCCAAGCTCCGAGGCGCTTCAGCGCGGTCTCCAGGTCGCCGGTCAGGGCCTGGAAAGGCCGGCGCACCGTGGCAGCCCGGCCGATCACCACGTAGTCGTTTCCCCTCGCCGCGTGTTCCGGCATCACTGTTTCAACCACCGCGAGCAGTCGGCGGCGCGCCCGGTTGCGGACGACAGCGCCGCCCACCTTGCGGCTCACGGTGAAGCCGACCCGGATGGGCTCGCGTATTCTCTCGGCGGCCCGGTCCGCCGCCCCGGCGGGGGCATCGTGCGGACGGAGCTGCAAAATCAGCCCGGGAGCCACCCATTTCCGTCTGGTGCCGGCCACCCGCAGGAAATCGCGGCGGCGCTTGAGCCGCGCGGGGGCCGGGCCCATCGGTCAGGCTGACAGGCGCTTGCGCCCTTTTGCGCGGCGGCTCGCCAGGACCCGGCGTCCACCGACGGTCGCCTTGCGGGCGCGGAAGCCATGGCGGCGTTTACGGACTAGAACGCTCGGCTGGTACGTGCGTTTCACGGCTCAACTCCGGTGGGCGACTCGGTTGGGAAAAAGAGGCCCGCTGTATAAAGTTTTGGGCGCAGGAAGTCAATCGTGCCCGGCCGGGCCGGGCCGTCGCGGCCTTGGGCGGAGGCCGGATCACGGTTTGTTGCGCGACGGTTGATTGCGGCAGTCCCGCCCGGATGGCTACATAGGGACCGCAGAGTCATGCTGGATCAGGGTTCCGACAGGCGCGGCCGGACTGCCGCAGGCACGTTTCAGGCGCCGCCGGGGCCGGCCGGCAGCGCGGCGTGCGGCCCCGTGGTACAATCCATGGCAGACCGTGAAGGCGACCATGGGGCGCAATCGATGCCAGCAGAGGACGACCCGGCCCGTGACCACGCGAGGGGGGCGCCGTTCCGCTGGCAGCGGCTGGCGCCCATCGGGGTCCTGATCGTCGCCCTGGCGCTGTTCTTCATCCTCGATCTCGACCGCTACCTGTCGCTGGAATCCCTGCGCGAACACCGCCAGGCACTGGTGGAATGGGTGGCGCGCGCCGGCATCGTCGCCTGGCTGGTCTATATGGCGGTCTATGCGGCGGTGGTGGCGACCTCTGTGCCGGGCGGGGCGGTAATGACCATCGCCGGGGGGTTCCTGTTCGGTCCGTGGCTCGCCAGCGCCCTCACCGTCGTCGGCGCGACGCTGGGCGCTGTGGCGCTTTTCCTTGCCGCACGCTATGCCTTCGCCGATTATCTGCGCGCCAAGGCCGGTCCGGCGGTGCGCCGCATGGAGGCCGGGTTCAACGAGAACGCCATGAGCTACATGCTGTTCCTGCGTCTGGTTCCGGTGTTTCCCTTCTGGCTGGTCAACCTGGTGCCGGCGCTTCTCGGGGTACGTTTCGCCACCTACGTCGTCGCCACCTTCGCCGGAATCATTCCCGGCACGGTGGTGTTCGCGCTGGTGGGTGACGGGCTGGGCGCCGTGCTCGACGCCGGCGGCAGCCTCAATCTGACGATCATCTTCGAACCCCGCTTCCTCGCCCCCATCGTCGGGCTGGCGCTGCTGACGCTGCTGCCGGTGGTGGTGAAGCGCCTGCGTCGCGCGCGCTGAGGCGGAACGCACGATGGCTCAGACCATTTCAGCCGATATCTGCGTTATCGGCGGCGGCTCGGGCGGGCTGTCGGTGGCCGCCGGCGCGTCGCAGATGGGCGCCCGCGTCGTGCTGGTGGAGCATGACCGGATGGGCGGCGACTGCCTGAATTTCGGCTGCGTGCCGTCGAAGGCGCTGATCGCGGCGGCCCACGCGGCCGCGGCGGTGCGCGGCGCGGTGCGCTTCGGCGTCAACGCCGCCGCGCCCGTCGTCGACCATGCGGCGGTGCGCGACCATGTCCGGGGGGTGATCGCCGCCATCGCACCGCACGACTCGGTAGAGCGCTACGAGGGGCTGGGCGTTCAGGTGATCCGGGCCAGCGCCCGCTTTACCGGCCCGACCACGGTGGCGGCGGGCGATGCCGTCGTTACCGCAAAGCGCGTCGTCATCGCCACCGGCTCCTCGCCGGTCGCCCCGCCGATCCCGGGCATCGATACGGTGCCCTATCTCACCAACGAGACGGTGTTCGACCAGGCGGCGGCCATGGACCACCTGATCGTCATCGGCGGCGGACCCATCGGCATGGAACTGGCCCAGGCCAGACGCCGGCTCGGCGCCCGCGTCACCGTGCTCGAGATGTTCGCCGCGCTGGGCAAGGACGATCCGGAATTGGCGGAGGTGGTCAAGCGCCGCCTCGCGCAGGAAGGTGTCGCGCTGCACGAGGGCATCGAGATCCGCTCTGTCGCACGCGACGGCGATGGCGTCGCCGTGACCATTGCGCGCGACGGACAGGAAACCCGCGTGGCGGGCTCGCACCTGCTGGTAGCCGCCGGGCGGGCGCCCAACCTGGACGGGCTGGGGCTGGAGGCGGCCGGGATTTCCTTCAGCCGCGGCGGCATCAAGGTGGACGCACGACTGCGTACGTCCAACCGCAAGGTGTTCGCCATCGGCGATGCGGCTGAAGGCTACCGCTTCACCCACATCGCCGGCTATCACGCCGGCATCGTCATCCGCAACGTCCTGTTCCGCCTGCCGGCCAGGGTGGATTACCGCGCCGTGCCGTGGGTTACCTACACCGATCCCGAACTGGCCCAGGTCGGCATGGGCGAGGCCGAGGCGCGTACGGCGCACGGCGCCATCCGCATCCTGCGCAGCCCCTTCGCGGAAAATGACCGGGCGCGTACCGAGCGTGAGACGGACGGGCTGATCAAGGTGATCGCCACGAAGAACGGCACGGTGGTGGGCGCCGGGATGGTCGGCCCGCATGCCGGCGAGGTCATCCAGCTCTGGTGCCTCGCCATCCAGAAGAAGATGAAGATCAAGGACGTGGCGGGGCTGATCCTGCCCTACCCGACGCTGGGCGAGATCAACAAGCGCGCCGCCGGCTCGTTCTATACCCCCTCGCTGTTCTCCGAGCGCACCCGCTGCCTCGTCCGCTTGCTGCTCAGGCTGGGATAGGGCGCGCACCCCTCCTTTCGAAACGGAATCCGGCACGTATCCCGCACGCCTCACGCATGGCGCACGACAAAGTGAGGTACGGTGAAGGGGTGTTGATTGGTCGGCTGCGGGCCATTCGTGTTGAATGATCGCGGACACATTGCTTCGGCGGCACGCGGCAAAAAGCTGCCGCCTGCGTCCGCCGCCCCGCAGGAGCGGCGCGTCATCCAAGCGAATGAGCCGAACGAAACCTAAGGAGCCAACCATGAACAGGACCACCCTCACCGCCCTTTCCGTCGCCGCCCTTGCCGCGGTCACCGTGGCGCTGCCCGCTGCCGCCGCCGACCTGTCGAAGGCGTCGAATGTGCAGGTTGCCGCCTGTGCGCCGTGCAAGGCGAAGGCCAACCCGTGCAATCCGTGCGCGGCGAAGAACCCCTGCGCAGCGAAGAACCCCTGCGCGGCGAAGAACCCCTGCGCGGCGAAGAACCCCTGCGCGGCGAAGAACCCCTGCGCGGCCAAGAAGTAGATGTAATCGGGCGGTACGATCCGCATCATCGAAGCGCGCCGCGGGGAGCCTCCCGCGGCGCTTTTCGTTGGGGCGATCCGCGGTATTTCCGCGCCATCGGTTGATGCTCTATAATGCTGTGATGGGGCGTGTGGAGGAACGATTCAGCGGCCGGTTTTCCGGGCTGTCGGCGCGGCTTCTGCTCTTGACCATTTTCTTCGTGATGCTGGCCGAGGTGATGATCTACTGTCCCTCGATCGCCCGCTTCCGCCAGGTCTTCCTGCAGGAACGCATCGCCGCGGCCCACTTGGCCAGCCTCGCCCTCGAGGTGCCGCCCGACAACATGGTGAGCACCCGGCTGCGCAAGGAGCTGCTGAGCCATGCCGGATCGCACGGCATCGTGCTGCGCCGCCCCGCCTCCAAGGCGCTGGTGCTGAGCGACGACATGCCGCCGATGACCGACGCCACGGTGGATCTGCGGCAAGCATCGATTCCCACACAGCTGATAGAGGCGTTCGTCACCCTCGCCAGCGACGGCTCGCGGGTGCTGCGGGTGATCGACGCCTCGCCGCGCGACCCCACGGTGGTGGTCGAGACCGTGATCTCGGAACGGCCGCTGCGCGATGCGATGATAGACTTCTCGGCGCGCATTCTCGGGCTCTCCATCGTCATTTCGCTGATCACCGCCTCATTGGTCTATCTCAGCCTGCAATGGCTGTTCGTGCGGCCGTTGCGTGTTCTGACCCAGAGCATGGTATCGTTCCACGACGATCCCGAGGATGGCCGCCGGCTGGTGATGCCCGGCAAGCGCATCGACGAGCTCGGCGTGGCGCAGCGCGAATTCGCCGGCATGCAGCGCGACCTGCGCGCCGCCTTGCTGCAGAAGACGCGACTGGTCGCCCTCGGCACGGCGGTGAGCAAGATCAACCACGACCTGCGCAACATCCTGGCCACCGCGCAGCTCGTCTCCGACCATCTCAACGGCAGCGCCGATCCCAACGTGCGGCGCATCGCGCCGACCCTGCTCGGCGCCATCGACCGGGCGGTGGCGCTCTGCTCGCGCACGCTGGGCTTCGTGCAGGAGGACACCACGCCGCTGGAGCTGAGCGTCTTTCCCCTGCGCGTGCTTGTGACCGAGGTGGGCGAAGCGGTATTGCCCGGACGCGGCACGGCGGTGCTCGACAACCGGGTGGCCGACGGGTTCACCGTCTATGCCGACCGAGACCAGCTCTTCCGGGTGCTGCACAACCTGGCGCGCAACGCGGTCGAGGCCGGGGCCGATTGCGTTACCGTGCGGGCCGACGCCGGCGCGGGCATGGCGCGTATCGACGTGGAAGACGATGGGCCCGGCCTGCCGCCGCGCGTGCGCGAGCACCTGTTTCGTCCGTTCACCGGCGCCGGACGGTCGGGCGGCACCGGACTAGGCCTCTCCATCGCCCGCGACCTGATGCGCGGTCATGGCGGCGACATCGAGCTCGTGCGCAGCGCCGCGACCGGTACGAGCTTCCGCCTGACCCTGCCGGCCGAACGCGCCGAGCGCGGCGCCCCGTCCCTCGCGGCGCACGGCTGAGCGGCGTTTTCCTACCGTTGCGCTGCTTCTCCAATATAGTATTTTGCCGCTGCACGGGCGGCCGGGGGTGCCGCGCCGGCCCGAGGGAAGGGAAACCATGAACCATTTCGGCAACTGGGTGCTGGGATTTGTTACCGCGGTTTTCGCGGTGGGCGGTCTGTTCGTGGCCGCGCGCGGCGGCGAGGGCCTTCCCTACTGGGGCGGGCTCGGCTTCTTCGCCTTCGCGGTGCTGTTCGTGTTCATGCTGATCAAGGTCAGCTTCGACAAGGAGCACGGCTGAGCCGGCTGCCGGCGGGGCCGGTTGTGCCGGCCGGCTTCGATGCGCTCCCGCCCCGCCGTTCCCCTCAGCTCAGCCCGATCATGATGTGCTCGCGGAAGGCGGGGCGCTGGCACAGAAGGTCGTACCACCGCTTCAGGTTCTTCAGGTCCTTGCGCTCGATGCCCTCGAAGGTGAACCAGCGATAGGCGTGGATGCCGAGCGGGATGTCGCCGAAGGTGAAATCGTTGCCGGCGATGTATGTCGTCTTCGCCAGGTAGCTGTCCATGATCCCGAACTTCTCTTCCGCCTCGTCCCGCGACCGGGCGATTGCCGCGGCGTCGCGCTTTTCCGGCGGGGTACGGATCAGCCCGTGGAACATGGGCGAAATTGCACGCAGCAGGGTGGTGAGCTGCCAGTCCATCCAGCGTTCGGCAGAGGCGCGCAACTGAAGGTCGGTGGGGCATAGCGTGCCGACGCCATGCTTCATGGCGAGATAGCGCACGATGCTGTTGGATTCCCACAGCACGAATCCGTCCTCGATGATGGTGGGCACCAGCTTGTTGGGGTTCATGGCGATGTAGTCCGCCGTATTGACCACGCCGAACTGCAGCCCGGCATCCTGCCGGTCGTACGGCACGCCCATCTCGCCGCAGGCCCACAGCACCTTCTGCACGTTGGACGACGTCTTGCGTCCGATGATCTTCAGCATCCTCGTTGTCTCCCTGTTGCGTCGCATGGTTGCCCGGCGCCGGGCCGGGGCCGAACTGTTAAAAGAGATCCCTACTCGAGCGGCTGCATGACGTGGGTCTGGTATGGCTTGCGCTTCGCCAGAAGGTCGGACCAGCGCTTGAGATGGGGATAGTCCTCGCGCTCGATGGGCATCCGGAACCAGCGCCAGGCGGCGATGCCGAGCGGGATGTCGCCGACGGTGAAGGATTTTCCGGCCATGTAGTCGTTGCGCGACAAATGATCGTCCATGATGCCCATCACCTTCGACAGCCCGTCGCGCGCCGCGGCAATGGCCCCGGGATCGCGCTTCTCGGGCGGTGTGCGCACCAGCCCGCGGAACACGCCGACCATTTGCGGGCTGACGGTGTTGGTCTGCCAGTCCATCCAGCGCTCGGCGTCGGCGCGCACGCGCAGGTCGGTCGGGTAAAGCGTTCCATTGCCGTGCTTCGCCGCCAGGTAGCGGGTAATGGCATTGGATTCCCACAGTACCCAGCCGTCGTCCTCGATGATGGTCGGCACCTTGCCGTTGGGATTGCGCTTCAGGTAGTCGGGCGTGTCGTTGCCGCCGAACGGTCCGCCGATGTCGCTGCGCTCGTATTCGAGCCCCAGCTCGTCGGCGACCCAAAGCACCTTCTGCACGTTGGACGACGTCTTGCGTCCGAGAATCTTCAGCATCCCCATCTCCCTGACCGCTGTCCTTTCCGGCAACACGGTTTCGCCGCGACATTACATCACCGGCGGCCGGCGGGCATCCCCCGCACGCTCTACGTCGGGTCGGGCGGACCCTTCAGCTCCACCTGGTTGCCGTCCGGGTCGGTGATGTACATGGACGGGCCGTCGCCCCCGGCGCCGTAGCGGCGCACCACCGGGCCCGGCGCCACCCCGTGGGCGAGAAGGTGGGCGCGCAAGGCCGCTTCGTCGAACGGGTCGATGGCGATACAGACATGGTCCATGTTGCGTCCCGCCGCCGGAGGTCCGCAGGCGGAGGCGCGGCCGATCTCGCCGTCCAGCGTCACCAGGTCGATCAGCGACGCGCCGGCGCGGTACTGGTAGAGGCCGAGCGCGTCGTTGCGTTTTTCCTCGGGGCAGCCGAGCACGTCGCGCCAGAACGCTTCGGCGCGGGCCAGATCGGCCACGCGCAGCACGACGTGGTCCAGCCCCTTGATGCGGATGGGGTTCATGGCCCGTCTCCCCGTTCGCGGAAGGTTGGCATGCATGCGCCGCCGTCTCATACCAGCGGCCGTTAAGGCCGACTCCTTGCCGTCCCGCTCCCCCACCCGGCCACCCAACGAAAGTATCCTGTGGGTGGCCGGGTGGGGGAGCGGGACGGGTCAAGCTCAACGACCCCTGGTGTCAGTCGACCTGAAGCAACTGGTACTTCAGGTAGGCCGTTTCGGGCAGGAAGCAATGCACCGGATGGTCCGGCCCGGCGCCACCCGCATAAAGGATGCGGCCGCCGCGCCGTGCGTCCGCCAGCCCGCGGCGCACCTGCTCGGCGAACAGGGCGGCGTCCACATGATGCGAGCACGAGGCGGCGAACAGCAGCCCGCCCGGCGCCACCAGCGGCGCCGCCAGCCGCACCATCTTGCGGTAGCCGCGCGCCCCGGCGGCAAGGTCCTTGCGCGACTTGACGAAAGCGGGCGGGTCGGCGACCACGACGTCGAAGCGCTCTCCCGCGCCGGCGCGCTTTTCCATCTCGTCGAAGGCGTAGGCGCGGATGAAGCTGCAGCGCTCCGCCACGCCGCTGAGCGCCGCACTCTCGGCCGCGAGGTCCAGCGCCGGCTGCGAGCGGTCCACCATCACCACGTCCGCCGCCCCGGCCGCCGCCGCCTGGATGCCGAATCCGCCGAGATAGCTGAACAGGTCGAGGACGCGGCTCCCCTTCGCGAACCCGGCCACCAGTGCGCGGTTCGGCCGGTGGTCGTAGAACCAGCCGGTCTTTTGCCCGCCGGCGAGATCGGCGAGGAAGCGCACCCCGTTCTCGACCACCTCCACCGGTCCCGGCGGCGTCGGTCCCGTCCAGCCGATTTCGCCTTTAAGCCCTTCCAGCGTGCGGGCCGAGCCGTCGTTCTTCAGCAGCACCGCCGCCGGCGCGATGGTGGCGGCCAGCGCCGCCAGCACCTCGGCGCGCATCAGCTCCATGCCGGCGGCGTTCAGTTCCACCACCGCCACATCGCCGTAGCGGTCGACGATCAGCCCCGGCAGCCCGTCGGCCTCGGCGTGGACCAGCCGGTAATAGGGCGAGTCGCACAGCCGCGTACGCAAATCGAGCGCCCGGCGCAGCCGCGCCTCGATCAGCGTGCCGTCCACCGGCGTGGCGTCGCGCGTCACCAGCCGGCCGGCGATCAGCGAATGGGGATTGAAGAAGCCGATGCCGAGCGGCGCGCCGCTGTCCTCGGCGAAGCGCACCACGGTGCCGGGGATAAGCCCCTTCGCCGCCGCCGTCATGGCGATCTCGTTGGAGAAGATCCACGGATGGCCGGCGCGCGCCCGCTTGTGGCGTCCGGGCATCAGACGCAGCTCGGGCAGGCTGTCGCTCATGTGCCGTTTCCTTTCGCCCGGCGCGTTTCACGCCAGGTATTGTAATAGGTGGCGCCGAAGATGATCGCTGCGCCGGTCAGGGTCCACAGGTCGGGGCGCTCCATATAGAGCAGGAAGCCGACCAGGGCCGAGACGGGCAGGCGCAGGAAGTCGAACGGGATGACGAAGCTGGCGTCGGCGGCGGCGAACGAGCGTACGATGCAGAAATGCGCCGCATAGCCGCTGACGCCCAGCAGAACGACGGGCAGCACGTCGACCCAGCCCGGCGTCACCCACACCACCGCGGCGGGGATGAACGAGACGGGGACGAACACCAGCGCCATGTAGAACAGCACGGCGTTCGCCGATTCGGTCCCCGACAGCTTCTTGGTCGCGGTCTGCGACGAGGCATAGAACAGGGCCGACAGCAGCAGTGCCACCACGCCGATGTTCAGTTCGGCGAAGCCCGGGCGCACGATGACCAGCGCGCCGCCGAACCCGACCACGGTGGCGATCCAGCGGTGCGGCCCGATGGTCTCGCGCAGCACGAAGAAGGCCATGACCACGGTGAACAGCGGCACGGTGAAGGCCAGCGCCGAGACATCGGCCAGCGACACGGTCACCACACCGATGAACCAGCCGATATTGCCGAGATAGTGGATCACGTTGCGGAAGACGTGCAGGCCAAGCCGCCGCGTGCGCAATCCCGCCCTGTTCTGGCGCAGGGCCCACGGCAGGATCAGCAGCAGGCTGACCACGCTGCGCAGGAAGATCATCTCCAGCACATGGAAGCGCGCATGCAGGTGGCGGATGACGATGGCCATCACCACCAGCGATACCCCGCCCAGCACCATCCAGATGGCGCCGCGCAACGGGCCGGGCAGCGCCGCGAAGCGGGCGGCGCGGGTTACCGGGAGGATGGGGGGCGGGCTGATGCCGCCTGGTTCGATCATGCCATCAATCCCCCAGCGCGACGCCTTCGCGCCGCGGATCGGCCCCGCCGTCGAAGCCCCGCGGCGTGACGCGGATGCCGTGCAGACCGCTGGTCATGGTGCGCGTGCCGACCCGGTGGCCGAGCGCCTCCAGCGGCGCGGCCAGCGCCTCGACCGCGGTGCCGCGCTCGAGCAGCGTCGGGCCGTTGCGGTTGAGGAAGTTGGGCAGCGCCACGGCGTCCGGCATGGACAGGTTCCAGTCCAGCGCCGCGATCAGTGTCTTGGTCACATAACCGATGATGTTGAGCCCGCCGGGCGAGCCCAACGCCATCACCAGCCGCCCGTCACCGTCCGTCACCACCGTGGGCGACATGGACGACAGCGGCCGCTTGCCGGGCGCCACCCGGTTCGCCACCGGCCGGCCGTCCACGCCGGGACGGGCGGCAAAGTCGGTGAGATGGTCGTTGAGCAGGAAGCCCCGCACCATCAGACGCGATCCGAAGGGCAGGCCGGCGCTGGTGGTCATGGCGACCGCATTGCCGCGATCGTCGATCGCGGTCAGGTGGCTGGTGGAAACCGCCTTTGCGTTATCGTCGTCGGGGGCAAGCCGCGCCGCACCGGCACCCGGCGGCACCCCCGGGCTCGCCCGGCCCATGCTGCGCAGGGTGGAGATCAGCCCGCCGCGCTGGTGCAGGTAGGCGGGATCCAGCAGCCCCGCCACCGGCACGCGCACCGCGTCGGGATCGGCCAGGTACTGATTGCGGTCGGCGAAGGCAAGCCGGCCCGCCTCGGCGATCAGATGTACCGCCTGCACCGACAATGGCGCCATGCGGCCGAGGTCATAGGGCTCCAGAAAGGCGAGGATCTGGGCGATGGCGACGCCGCCCGAGCTTGGCGGCGGCATGCCGCAGACCCGGTATGCACGGTACGCGCCGCACAGCACCTGGCGTTCCTTCGCCCGGTAGCCGGCCATGTCCCTCGCGGTCATGGTCCCGGGGCGGCGGGCGGCGCTTTGCACCGCGGCAGCTATGTCGCCGGCGAGCGGCCCGCGGTAGAACGCCTGCGCGCCGCCCTCGGCGATGCGCCTGAGCGTTTCAGCGAGCTCCGGATTGTCCAGCAGATAGCCGACCGGCAGCGGGCTGCCCTGCGGCGTGAAGAAATAGCGCCGCGCCGCCGGGAAATCGCGCAGATGGCGATCGGCGGCGATCAGGGCGTTGAGCCGCGGCGAAACGGGAAAGCCCTTTTCGGCGAGGCGGATGGCCGGCCCGAAAAGCTGTTGCCAGGGCAGGCGGCCATGACGCCGGTGCGCCAGCTCGAGCATGGCGAGCACGCCCGGCACGCCCACCGCGATGCCGCCGGTGGCGCGCGCACCGAACGGGATCGGCTCGCCATCGGCGTCCAGGAACAGGGCGGGGCGGGCGGCCTTCGGTGCCGTCTCGCGCCCGTCATAGGCGGAAAGCCGGGGCGCCACCCCGCGCTCGGGATCGCCGGGGGTGAAGTGGACCAGGAACGCGCCGCCACCGATGCCCGAACTCTGCGGCTCCACCAGGGTCAGCACCATCTGGGCCGCGATGGCCGCGTCCACCGCGCTGCCGCCGGCCCGCAGCATCGCCAGCCCCGCCTCGGCCGCATGCGGGTTGGCGGCGACGATCATGTGGCGCCGGGGCAGGGGCGGCTCGGGCGTGGCACAGCCGGCCAGCACCAGGACGCCCAGCAGCACCGGGACAACGGTGCGTCCCAGCGTCGCGGTGCGGAACGGCGAAAGGCGGGGGAAAAAGGGCTGCACGGCGGCCTCTCGCGGGAACTGGAGGGGTATTCTATAGGGATTTGTGCCGCGGCGGCACTGCTCGCGCCGTTCCTTTCCGCGACGAAAGCCTTTCGTGACGCGCTATTTGCGGGTAAATAGCAGCCCTTCCCGGCCGGTGCACGCGCTGAAGGCGCCCGCGCCGGGCGAATCTTCCGGTCCAGGGAGAGACTTTTGAGCACGGCGAGCCGCAGAAATCGGATCACGGTGCCCCAGCTCCAGGCGCGCAAGGGCGGCGAACCCATCGTTTCGCTCACCGCCTACACCGCCCCCATGGCGCGCATTCTCGATCCGCACGTGGACGTGTTCATCGTCGGCGACTCGCTGGGGATGGTGCTCTATGGCCTGCCCAGCACGCTGGGGGTGACGCTGGATATGATGATCGGTCACGGCGCCGCGGTGGTGCGTGGCAGCGCCCGCGCCTGCGTGACCGTGGACATGCCTTTCGGCAGCTACCAGGAATCGCCCGCCCAGGCCTTCCGCAGCGCATCGCGGGTGATGATGGAAACCGGCTGCGACGCGGTCAAGCTGGAAGGCGGCGCGGAAATGGCGCCCACCATCGCCTTTCTGGTGGAGCGTGGCATCCCGGTGATGGCCCATGTGGGGCTGATGCCGCAGATGGTGAACCGCATGGGCGGCTTTCGCGTCCAGGGCCGCGAGCGCGGTGCTGCCCAGCGTCTGGTTGCGGATGCGTGCGCGGTGGCCGAGGCCGGCGCCTATTCCATTGTCGTGGAAGGGGTGGTCGAGGCGGTAGCGCGCGAGATCACCAGCGCGGTTCCGGTACCGACCATCGGGATCGGCGCCTCCGCCGCCTGCGACGGGCAGGTGCTGGTGACCGAGGACATGGCCGGGCTGTTCGGCGAGTTCACGCCCAGCTTCGTGCGCCGTTATGCGGAGCTGGGCACGGCGCTGGGAGAGGCCGCCGAGGCCTATGCCGGCGACGTGCGTGCGCGGCGCTTTCCCGGCCCCGAGCATACGTTCGACGCCGGCAAGGGGGGCTGAACCCCGGCGCCGATGGAAACGAACCCATGACCACTACCCTCGACCGGCCCGGCAACGCCGCCATACTCGACACGGTGCGCGCCGTCGCCGATCTGCGTGCGGTCGTCGCGGGGTGGCGGCGGTCCGGTCTGCGCGTTGCGCTGGTGCCCACCATGGGCGCGTTGCACGAGGGGCATATCGCCTTGGTGCGCGCCGCCCTGGCCGGTGCCGACCGGGTGGTGGTCAGCCTGTTCGTCAATCCGACCCAGTTCGGCCCCGGCGAGGACTTCGCCAGCTATCCCGCACGCGAGGCCGAGGACACGCGGCTGCTGACGGCCGCCGGCGCGCACGTGCTGTTCGCGCCGACGGTGGCGGAAATGTACCCCGACGGATTCGCCACCACGGTCACCGTTGACGGGCTGACCGAGGGGCTGTGCGGCGCCCGCCGGCCCGGTCACTTCGCCGGCGTCACCACCGTGGTCGCCAAGCTGCTCGGCCAGTGCCAGCCCGACCTCGCCTGTTTCGGCGAGAAGGACTACCAGCAGCTTCTGGCGGTGCGCCGCATGGTGCGCGATCTCGACATGCCGGTGCGCATCATCGGCGTGCCCACCGTGCGCGAGTCGGACGGGCTCGCGATGTCATCGCGCAACGCCTACCTGGGCGCCGACGAGCGCCGTATCGCCCCGGCATTGAACCGCGCTATCGCCGCGGTGGCGCAGCGGGTGGCGAACGGCGGCGCCGATTGCGCCGCGGCCTGCGCCGAGGCGCGCGCCGCACTGCTTGCCGCCGGGTTTGCCTCGGTGGACTATGTGGAGGTGCGCGACGCCGAGACGCTCGCGCCGCTCGGCCGCGTCGCCGGCCCGGCGCGGGTGCTGGCCGCCGCCCGCCTCGGCAAGGCGCGGCTCATCGACAACGTGCCGGTGTAGCGCACAAGCGCTTCGGCCCGCGCCCCCGTTATCCCCTCTCCGGCCGGCAGCGCCAGATGTCGCCGTCGAACAGGCAGCGCAGCGCACCGCCCTTGCGCGCCCGCCACGGCCGTCCGCCGTTGCCGGCCAGCCGGCCGGCGCGGAAATCGAACACCGTGTTGTCGTCGCCGGCCAGCACCACGATCTCGCGGCCGGGCCAGCCCTGGTCGAAGGCGGTGATGACCGTGCGCCGGCTGTTGGCGGTGCGGAACCGGGGCACGGCATGCACCGCCGGGGTGGTGTCGCCGTCGGCGAACAGGGCGGGATCGCGGTTCGATCCGTCGACGAAGCTCTCGCCCTCGATGGCGGCATTGACCGACGCTGCGCCGTTGCCGGCGAACCGGAAGGGAGAGACCGCAAGCGCGTCCCTGCCGGTCCACTGGTTGCCGTGGCTGACGAGGGTCATGCCCGGCACGTGCGCGGTGAGACGCACGTGCGGCGTGCGCGCGGCGGCCGATTCGCCGAACGCGTTGCCGATCAGGGTCAGCGGTCCCGGCGTCTGCACGTCGATCATGACGCCGTCCGCGTGCAGCCGGTCGGCCGAGAAGCGCACCCCCTGCACCAGGATGGGCCAGCGGGCACCTGTCGGCCCGGCGGTGGCGAGCAGCCGTGCCGAAGCCTCGAAATTACCGTTGATGATGGAGACGGTGACATTGGGAGTGCCAAGCAGGAAATCGGCGACCCGGTTTCCGCCGCCGCCGCCGCCGTACCAGTAGAACGAGCCGTCGACCGTGCGCACGCCTGCCTCGCCGAGGCCGTTACCGGCGAAGCCGCAGGAATAAAAACGGTTGGTGTGCGACTGGGAATGCTCGATGGAATAGGCGATGCGGTAGTTGGCGACGTTGCAGCGGATGAAGTCGTGGAACTCGTTGTTGGCGTCGCCGCCGCCGCCCACCGCGATGCGGAATCCGTAGCCGAGTCCGCCCTCGGCGGTGCCGTCCATGAATACGTTCTCGAACTGGTTATGAGTGGGCGGGATCAGGCTTTCCGGCGCGTTCTCCGAGCGGATTCCCGTATGCAGCGGCCGGACCGGGCTGGCGACGATGCGGAAGCCGGCGAAGACCGAATCGCGCGTATCGGCGAGCAGGAACATGGGCCGGTCGGGCGGTCCGGCCCAGTGGAAGCGGGTGCCGCCGGGGCTGGCCCCTTTAAAACTCAGCCCGCGCACGTTCTGGACACGCAGCGTGTCGGTGAGCCGGTAGCTGCCCGGCGGCACGACGATGGCGCCGCTGCCCGCAGGGCGGGCGGTGGCGTCGATGGCGGCCTGCAGGGCGCGGGTGTCGTCGGCGGCCCCGTCGCCGGCGGCGTGGAAGGGCGGGGCAGTGGGGTCGATGGCGCGCTCGTCGCGCCCGCGCCCCGCTCCGCAAGCGGCGAGGCCGAGCGCAGGCAACGCCAGCAGGCCCGCCACCAGCGCGCGCCGGCTGATCATGGGATACGGTAATCGATGCGGTAGATGACGCCGGCGTGGTCGTCGGACACCAGCAGCGCGCCGTCGGGCAGTTCCTTCACGTCGACCGGGCGGCCCCAGGTGGCGCCGTTCGCGCCGAGCCAGCCGGTGGCGAACGGCTCGGCGCGGAGCGGCCTGCCGGCGGCGTCGAACCTGACGCGCATGACGCGGTAGCCGTCAGGCACGGTCCGGTTCCACGAGCCGTGCTGGGCAACGAAGGCGTCGTTGCGGTAGGCGACGGGAAACAGGCCGCCACGGTAGAAATGTACGCCGAGCGCGGCCACATGGGCGCCGAAGCTGACCGCCGGAAACACCGCGCCCGGCGGCGGCGTCCGTCCGGCCCAGCCCGGACTGACCGCGCGGCCGCCGGCGTAGTGGGGATAGCCGAAATGCAGCCCCGCCCGGTCGGCGCGGTTGAACTCGTCCGGCGGCACGTCGTTGCCCAGCCCGTCGCCGCCGTTGTCGGTGAAGTAGAGCAGCCCGTCGTTGGGGCGGAAGTCGATCCCCACGGAGTTGCGGATGCCGCGGGCAAAAATTTCCACGCCGCTGCCGTCGAGGTTCATGCGCACGATGGTGCCTTCCAGTCCGCTGACGGCGCAGATGTTGCACGGCGCGCCGACGGCGACGTAGAGCCGGCGGTCGGGGCCGACCGTGGCGTAGCGCCAGCCGTGATGGGAGCGGTCGGGCAGGTCATCGAAAAGAACCTGCACGTCGCGCGGCTCCGGGGCGTCCTCCATGGGACGCCAGCGGATCACCCGGTTCTGCTCGGCCACATAGAGCCAGCCGTCGTGCCAGGCGATGCCGTTGGGCACGTTGAAACCGCGTCCCACGACGCGTGCCGTCTCGGCGCGCTCGTCGCCGTCGCGGTCGCGGACGGCGTAGAGCGTGTCGCCGCGGGTGCCGACGAACAGCGTCGATATCTCGGGCGCCCACGCCATGGAGCGCGCGCCCGGTACCTCGCCGTAGATGGAAATGGAGAACCCCGGCGGCAGGCTGATGCGCGCCAGCTCGGCCGGGGTTACCGCCCGCGCACAGCCGCCGGCGCCGGCGACGAGGGCGGCGGCGAGCAGCAGAGCGGCACTGAATCCTGGCACGCGCACGACCCTTCCTGTTTGCGACGGATCGGTTCCCGTTTCAAGAGATGCGTGATTTCGGGGCGGAGACAAGGCCTTCGCGGCGCCGGCAGAAAAATGGCCGCTGACGTCCGCCACCGGCCATTTTGCTTCGCCCGAAACGCTCCGGCCCGCTCCCCCTCCCGGCCACCCGGCGATAGTGTCCTGTGGGTGGCCGGGAGGGGAAGCGGGCCGGTACCGCTGGAACTATAAGCCCGCTCAGCGCACGTAGATGTGGACCTCGCTGGTATCCGCCTGGGCGCTGGTCATGGCCGACAGGCGCACCCGGTCCATGGGAAGCCCCATGCCCGACAGGGTGCGCAACACTCCTTCCGCGTTGCGCTTGGCCCGGTTCGAGGCGACGGTCACCTGTCCCGGCGTGCCGCGTCCCGGTGCCACGGCCACCAGGTCGAACATGGCCTGCGGGCGACGCTCCAGCGCGCGGCTGACCGCGGTATAGAGAGCCTGCTCGTACTGTACGCTGGCCCGGTCGAAGCGGATGACCACGAGCGGCCGGCGCGTACCGCTCTGTGCCGGCGCCGCCGCATAGCTGCCGGCGCTCGCCACCGGCGCGGCGCTGGCATAGGCCCGGTTGGACAGGCTGCCGCCGAACATCTCGCCGTTCTTGATGGCGAGCGAGAGCGCCGTCAGGTTGGCGCGCTCGTTGCTCAGATAGGTGGTCTGGCGGTTGATGTCCTCGCTCAGCTCGTTGAGCAGCCGGTCGATCAGCACCACGGTGCGGTTGACCTCGTCCTCGAGGATGGCGAGCTGGCGATGATCCTCGTCCACCGCGCCGGTCAGCCCGTAGGCCGCCCGCGTGGTTTCCAGCAGATAGGCGGACATGGTGCTGGTGCCGGACACGTCGTTGGCCAGCGAGTTCATCTGCGCGATATCGCCGTCCACCTTGGCGATCTCCGACTGGGCCACGTTCCATTGGTTGACCATGGTCGGGTTGCCCGGGGTGGTGCCGACCTGCAGTCGCGCATTGATGGCGGCGACGGCAGAGTGATAGCGCTGCGAATGGTCGATGGTCTGGCGGCGGATGGACTGCAGCCGCTGGTTCTCGTCGCTGATCTGCGCCTGCATGCGCTGCAGCTCGCCGCGCAACTGCCCCACCTTCTGGCCGACGAAGGTGCCGGTGGGCTGGCCCGGCGTGACCGGCGGCGGCACGAAGTTGGTGGTGCCGAGCCGGGGCGGCGCCGGCGCCGGCATGGTGGCCGCCGGGTCGACCACCGGCTGGCCGCCGCGCTCGCCGGAGGAGGCGGGGATCTGCACCGTCCGCTGCTCCTTGGGGGCGCTGGTTCCCGACGGCTCGGAACCGCTCAGCGACGGCCACAGGGCGTCGGCTGAAAACGAGCAGCCGCCGAGCAGCGCCACGGCGCACAGAAGCAAAGCAGTTCGTGTCGGGGCCATGAAGGGCCTCACCCGCTGTTCCATTTCAAACATGGCTGGCGCCGCAGGCAACGGCTCGGGCCCCCGATCGGCAAGAGTCCCCCCAACCCCTTGATTCTCGCGCATATTACCCAATGGGAAAAGGGTAAACAAGCCAATTGCAGCGACGCGGTCGCCGGTGCGGCACTACCGCACGGCGGATGGTGACCGCGCATGCTTGCCAAGGCAACCCAATTTAAGTAACGTCCGCGCCTTCCTGCGCCCCTCGGCGGAGGAAACCGCGAAGCGCCCGTAGCTCAGCTGGATAGAGCACCAGACTACGAATCTGGGGGTCGGAGGTTCGAATCCTTCCGGGCGCGCCATTCCTGTCCCGCCCCCTTCGACCCGCCTTAAACCCTGAATGGAAGCGCGATTGCGGCGGTTCTAAAACCCCCGTTTCGCGTGTAGGCGCGTTTGTCGACAAAAGCCGGGTTGAGCCCCGTCCTCTTGTCCTCGATATGTTCTGAATCCCGGATTTTCTGCGGGTTTCCGAGGAACGCGACGGCGGTTCCAAATGCCGTGTCGACAGGAGCGCCTGGTCGCGGATCGCCGACAGTTCCGCGATCCGATCCTTGAGCGAAGGATCGGTGGCGTTGATGACGTTGAAGTCCATAGGGTGGGGGCAGGCCGATCAGCCCTCGGCCAGCATCGACGTCAGCTCCCGCAGGCCGATGACCTCGACGCCTGCGGCTTTCGGATAGCGGTCCTCGCCGGAATAGACGATGAAGGAACGTTCCGGCTCCAGATCCGCACGCGCGTGGTGGAATCCCTTTTCGAGCTTCGGCGCGAGGCCGCGCTTGATCTCCATCGCCCAGCGCCTTCCGCCGGGCAGTTCCAGGACCAGATCGATCTCCGCGCCGGCAGCCGTCCGGTAGAAATAGGCGCCGGTGCGTTCCGGGGCGGCGCTTAGCAGATTCTCGATGACATATCCCTCCCAGCTGCCGCCCGTCACCGGGTGGCCGAGAACCGCCTCGCGGTTATCGAGGCCGAGCAGCGCGTGGACGATGCCGCTGTCGCGCAGATAGACCTTGGGCGATTTCACGAGTCGCTTGCCGACATTGGCATGGAAGGGCGGCAGGCGGCGCACCAGCAGCAGATCGACCAGCAGGTCGAGATAGCGGGCGACGGTCTTGCCGTCGACACCGAGACCGCGCGCCAGCGAAGCGGCATTAAGCGTCGTGCCCTGTTCGTGGGCGAGCATGGTCCAGAAGCGGCGCAGGGTTTCCGCCGGTACCCGCGGTCCCAGTTGCGGAATATCCCGTTCCAGATAGGTGCGGATGAAATTCTCGCGCCAGAGCGCGCTTGCCGCATCGGTGGCGGCAAGAAAGCTGTCCGGGAATCCGCCCCTGATCCAGAGCCGTTCGTTTGCGTTCGCGTCGGCTTCGAGCACATTCAGCGAACCGAGTTCGACATAGGCGATGCGGCCGGCGAGACTTTCGCCCGATTGCCTGAGCAGATCGATCGAGGCCGAGCCCAGCAGCAGGAACCGGCCGGCCTTCAGATTGCGGCTTCGGCCCTTGTCGATCAGGCCGCGCAGCGTCTGGAACAGCCCGGGCATACGCTGGACCTCATCGAGGATCACCAGCCTGTCTTCGTGGCCGGAGAGATAGAGTGCCGCATCGCTGAGCTTTTCCCGGTCGGCCGGGGCTTCGAGATCGAGGTAGACGCTCGGGCGCGCCGTCGCGATGTGCTCGGCAAGCGTCGTCTTGCCGGCCTGCCGCGGCCCGAGCAGCATCACGGCCGGAAACTGGACCAGCCGGGCGAGAATGGCCGATGTTTTCTGACGCGGTAACATCCTTGTAATCATGGTATTTAATTCCATGAATGCAAGGATAATCAGAATTTTCGCCGTTTATCCTTGAAAATCGGGCATTCCCTCTTCCGCCTCGCCGCCCGTTAATGCGGCATCGGGTAGCAAACGCACCTAACGCGCGCCCGCCGGCCCGAGGCGCAGCATCAGCGCGGCGACGATGGCCAGCATGGCGACGTTGAAGGCCACCCCGATGAGGAACGGCGGCACGTACGTGCCGGTGAGGTCGAACAGCCAGCCGCCAAGCCAGCTGCCGAAGCCCATGGCGGCGGCGCCGAACAGGAAGATGACCCCGGTGCGCCGGCCCACCTCGTGGATGGGAAGGTGCTCGCGCACCACCACCGCATAGACCGGGAAGATGCCGCCATAGCCGAATCCGTAGAGGGCGGCGACCGTATAGAGCGCCCACAGATCGTGCACCACGGTGAAGCTCGCCAGCATGGCCGCCTGCACTGTGGAGAAGACGAACAGCGCCCGCAGCCCGCCCAGCCGGTCCGACAGCACGCCCACCAGAACGGCGCGGCTGACGAAACCCGCCATCAGCGCCACCGACAGCACCTGCACCCCGTCGGTAACCGGATGGCCGAGGTCGGTGACGTAGGCGACCAGATGGCCGAGCGGCAGCGCCATGGCAACGCAGCAGCCGACGATGGCGGCGCTCAGCGTGAGCTGGAGGACGAAGGGCGACAGGGCCCGGGCGGCGCGGCGCGCCGCCGCTCTTCGCGCTCCGGCCGTGGCGGCGGACCGTGCCGGTCCGGGCTCGGGCGCGACATAGGGGGGTGGCGGGTGGCGCACCATCAGCACCAGCGGCAGCATGACGCAGAAGGCGAAGATGCCGAACCAGAAGAACATGCTGCGCCAGCCGATCGCCGGCATGACGTAGCCGAACACCGGCGGCCACAGGATCCCGGCGAGCGTCAGCCCGCTGGCGACGATGCCCACCGCCATGCCGCGGCGCCGGTCGTACCAGCGCGCGATGTTGGCCATCGCCGGTGCGGCCAGGCTGCCCTGGCCCGACAGGCCGAACATGACGAGATAGATGATGTGAAGCTGCCACGCCGCGTCGATGCGGCTGGCGAGCACCGCCCCGCTGCCCACCATGACCGCGCCCACCGTGGCGGGTACCCGGAAGCCGAACCGGTCGAGCGCATAGCCCATGACGATGCCGCCAAGCCCGGAGCCGACGAACTGCATGGACACGGCAAGCGACGGTACGGCGCGCGGCCAGCCGAACTCCATGGCCACGTCCTTCAGCGCCACGACGATCAGGTACATGCCGCCGCCGCTGACCAGCAGCATGGCCACCGATCCGATCAGAACCATCAGGCGGCGGCGCTCGAAGGTCCGCGTCTCGGCGAGGGTTGTCATGGCGCGCTTTGTCCCTCATGGGCCGGGCGGCGGCAAGAGGCGTTGCGAAAAAAGGCCGAACGGCCGGCGCGATCGCGTCCAGGCGAAAGGTCCCACCCTTGCGGCGACAGGGGAGGAAAGCGACGACGGCGCGAAAGCGGCCCCGCGACGCCTGTCCGCGCCCAGGCATGCGCCCGCCGTTGCCGATCCCGTAGAGCGTTGCCCGATCGTGCCGGTGCGGCTCCGCATAAGCGGAACGCGTGCGCGGCGGCCCGGTCGCGTCAGCGGCTGCCGTGCCGCTGCTGCCAGCCGCGCGCCAGCCGGCGCGCTTCCGCGAGCTGTTCCGGCGTCATCAGGGCGGCAAGCTGGGCGAGGTTGCGATCGGCTGCCTCGTGGCCCTGCTCGGCGGCAAGGTGGAACCACATGTGCGCGCGCACGTTGTCCGCCGGTACGCCGTCGCCGCGCACATAGATGAACCCGACGTTGTTCTGCGCGTTGGCCAGCCCCTGCCCGGCGGCGGCCAGGTACCATTCCAGCGCCGCCCCATGGTCGCGCGCGACGCCGCGGCCGTAGAAATACATGACGCCGAGATTGTACTGCGCCGCGGGGTTGCCCTGCTCGGCGGCGCGCCGGAACCACGTCACCGCGATGGCATCGTCCTTCGCCACGCCGCGGCCGTTCGAGTACATGGCGCCGAGGTTGTTCTGTGCCGGCCCGTCGCCCCGCGCCGCCGCCTTGCGGTACCATGCGAGCGCGATGGCGTCGTTCCTCGCCACGCCGCGGCCCTTCTCGTAGAGGACGCCGAGATTGTTCTGCGCCTCGGCGATGCCGTGGTCGGCCGCCTTGCGGTACCACGCCGCTGCCATCTCGTAGCTCTGCGGAATGGCCTCGCCGGATTCGAACATGCTGCCGACGCGAAGCTGGGCCAGCGGATCTCCCCGCCGGGCCAGCGCCCACCACACGCGGAACGCGGTGGGAACGCCGTCATCACGGAACTCATGGGACTTCGCCGACGAAACCGACGCCTGCACCGGCGTGCCGAACGCCAGGACCATGGCGCCCAGCAGCGCCAATACCACCCGACCTTTCCTCATCCCGTCACCCCGCGCGATTCCTGATCGTCCTTGCGGCGGCATGGCCGACGGCCTTCCCGCGGCACACGGGCCGCCGCCGGCGTTCGCGTTGCAAGATACGCGCCAACCGGGTTAATCCGGCCCGTTCCCGGCATTTTTCTGGTTAACGCGACGCCGTCCGCCGCCGCAACTGTAAAATCCACCGACAGTTGGCCCGGCGTGCCGGGAGCGGTTACATCTTTTTCTTCGCCTTGACGATGGTGGCGCAGGCGACCCGCGCACCGCCCCCGCCCAGCGCCTTGGGCTGGTCGGAATAGTTGTCGCCGCCGGCATGGATGACGATGGCGCGGCCCCACAGGTTGGCCACCTTCAGCCTCGGCGCAGTCACCGCCTTGCGCGCCGCACCGCCGGCATCGACCACGAGCGCCGGCAGGTCGCCCAGATGGCCCTTGCCCGCCGGGCCTTCATGATGCCCGGATCCGGCAGGATCGTAATGCCCCCCGGCGGCGAGCCCGGGCCCCGTCTTGCCGTCCGCTCCCCTGGCGCGGCAACTCGGGTTCTGGTGTACATGAAAACCATGGATCCCCGGCGTCAGCCCGGCCAGCCGCGGCACCACGCGCAGGCCCTTTCCGGTATCGACGGCGCGAAGGGTGCCGATCTCCTTGCCGACGCCCGTGGCCGTGAGCGCCCGCACCTCGATGGTGATGTCCTCGGCATGGGCGGCCGAGCCCGCAACGGCGATCGCCGCCGCGCACAGCAATCCTGAAAATCTCATTCCCGATCTCCCTGGAGGCGGGCCAGTGATTTCGGCCCGATATGATTCATGGACGCAAAGAATCCGGGCGTAAAGGGGCATATGGCGGCGGGCACCGCTGGCCGCACAGCGGCGGGACGGGGCTTGCGCCGCCCCGTACGCAACCGTATGGTGAGTCCGGACGGTGCGACCGGGGCCGGTTACAGGCTACCCGTTTCCTGCCGGCGCCCACCCCGGAGCGTGCCCGCCTAATGGATGTTTCGTTTCTCGGCGTGCCCGACGTCAGCGCCCTGCTCTTTTCGGGGCTGGCGTTTGCCGCGTTCTGCACCGCCTTTCTCGGCATCACCACCGGCACGGCGGGCGGGCTGCTGCTGCTCGCGCTGATGGCGCTCTATTTTCCGCCGGCGGTGCTGGTACCGGTGCACACGGTAGTGCAGCTCGGCGCCGGCTCCAGCCGCGCACTGATGATGTGGCGCTACGTCATGCGCAGCACCCTGCCGCCCTTCGTGATCGGCGCCGTGATCGGCGCGGCGACGGGGGCGCAGATCTACGTCGCCCTGCCGACGGCGGCGCTGCAGGGGATCATCGGCGCCTTTATCCTGCTGCTGGCCTGGCTGCCGAAGATCGCGCGCGTCGGCTCCGAAGGGCGGCGCTTCGCGGTGCTCGGCTTCGCGGCTACCTTTCTCGGCATGTTCGTCAGCGCCACCGGCACGCTGCTGGGTCCGTTCGTGCTGCACAGCAGTCCCGACCGGCGCAACTATTCGGCCACCTTCGCCGCCATGATGACGGCTGTGCACCTGAGCAAGCTGGTCGCGTTCGGCGCGCTCGGCGTGGCACTTGCCGTCTATGTGCCGCTGATGGCGGCCATGATCGGCGGCGCAGCCATGGGCAACTGGGTCGGCGGCAAGGTGCTCGACCGTATTCCCGAGCGACGCTTCCGCATCGTGTTCCAGGTGCTGCTGACGCTGCTGGCGCTGCGCCTCCTGTGGGTCGCCGCGCGGGCCGGCGGGCTGTTCTGAGATCCCGTCAGCGCCGCCGCGCCGCCGCCAGCAGCCGGTCGAGGTCGAGCGCCGCCTCGATGTGAGCCGCAAGACGATCGAGGGTGGCTTCGATGCTCGCCTCATACGCCGCATGGGCGCGCATGCCGGGCGCGAGCCGGCGCAGCCAGGCGCGGCGGAATCCGTCGGTGGCGAACAGGCCGTGCAGATAGCAGCCCTGCACCAGACCGTCGGCGGACCGCGCGCCGTCGGGCCGGTCGCCGAGATGGAGCAGCGGCCGCGCCGTATCGGGGCCGGCGGTCTCGCCCAGGTGGATCTCGTAGCCCTGCACCGCCTCGCCGCTTTCCGGGTGCGTGCCGCACACCGTGCCGACACGCTTTTCGCGCCCCATCACCGTCGTCACGTCCAGCAGTCCAAGTCCCGGCGTCTCGCCCGCGGGTCCCTCGACGCCGTCCGGATCGCTGATGGCGGTTCCCAGCATCTGGTAGCCGCCGCATAGTCCGACGATGACGCCGCCGCGCCGGCGGTGGGCGACGATGTCTATGTCCCAGCCGCAGCGGCGCACCACGTCGAGGTCGACACGCGGCACCTTGCTGCCCGGCAGCAGCACCGCGTCGCAGACGGGCAGCGCCGTGCCCGGCTCGACGATGCGCACCGCCACCTCCGGCTCGGCGGCCAGCGGGTCCACGTCGTCCATGTTGGCGATGCCGGGCAGCAGCGGCACGGCAATGGTCAGCCGTGCGGCGGACGCCGTGCCGCCACGCGCCCCGGCGCCGACCGCGTCCTCCGCCGGCAGGCGCCCGGCATCGGCAAACCACGGCACGATGCCGAAGCAGCCGAGCCCGGTACGGGTATGGATCGCCGCCAGCCCGCCGTCGAACAATCGCGTGTCGCCGCGGAACTTGTTGATGATGACCCCCGCAAGCCGCGCGCGTTCCCCGTCCGACAGAAGGGTCCATGTGCCGACGACCTGGGCGATGGCGCCGCCGCGCTCGATATCCGCGATCAGCGCGACCGGCACGTCGGCAGCCTCGGCGAAACCCATGTTGGCGATATCGCCGTCGCGCAGGTTGACCTCGGCGGCGCTGCCGGCCCCTTCCACCAGAACCAGGTCGGCGCCGTGCTGCACACGGGCGAAGCTGTCCAGCACCAGCGGCAGCAGCGCGTCCGTCGCCACGCCGGCCCCACGCCACAGTCGCCCCTGCACCACGACCTGCGCCCCGCCGCCCGCCGGCTTGATCAGCACCGGGTTCATATCCGCGATGGGCGCGATTCCGGCGGCGCGCGCCTGCAGCGCCTGGGCACGGCCGATCTCGCCACCATCGGCCGCAACTGCCGCATTGTTTGACATGTTGAGCGGCTTGAACGGGCGCACGGCCAGCCCGCGCCGCGCGAACGCCCGGCACAGCCCCGCGACGATCAGCGACTTGCCGACGTCGGAGCCGGTTCCCTGCAGCATCAGCACCGCCGTCATGTGTCCCCCCGCGTCGTGGCGTCCATTCTACCGCACCAATCTGGCGCGTCGCGGGCGTGCGGTGTAGGGTCCGGCCATGGATGAGGTGGCGCAGCCAGGCGGAGCGGCGCATCCGGCGGCCCCGCCGGATACCGGTCGTGCGGGCGCGGTGCGCCACCGGTTGCTGATGGCGGCCAAGATCGTCGTCTCCGCCGGGCTGCTCTACTGGCTGCTGGCGGTCAGGCTCGATATTCGCGAGGCGATGGATCAGCTCGCCGCCATCCGCCCCTGGTCGCTGGCCGCCGCCTTCCTGCTGTCGCTCGCCTGCTACGCGCTGATCACGCTGCGCTGGCAGGCGATCCTCGCTGCGCTCGCATTGCGCATCGACCTGCGCATGATTCTGGCCATCTCCTGGATCGGCATGTTTTTCAACCAGGCGCTTCCGTCGAACGTGGGGGGCGATTTCGTCCGCGTTTGGCGGGTGCTGCGCCACGGGTCATCGCTCGGCCGCGCGGTGTCCAGCGTCATGATCGACCGGGTGATGGCGCTGGTCGCCATCGTGCTTCTGGTCCTGCTGCTGTTGCCGTTGAGCGCGCGGATGATCGGCAACGGGCCGGCGTTCTGGGCGCTGCCGGCGCTGGTCGGGATCGCCGCCGTCGGCATGATCGCGCTGCTGACCCTCGACCGGATCGTGGTCCCGGTGCGCCGGATGATGCCGGGCCGTCTGGTGGCGGCCGCCGACGGGCTCGCACGCGATGCGCGCGCGGCGTTCCTTCATGCCCGCTACTGCGCCGCCGCCGTCGGCTTCGCGCTGGTCAACCAGGTGATCATCGTCGCAATCGTCTACGTTCTCGCGCTCGGGCTCGGCCTCGAGGTCGGGATCGTCGAGGTGCTGGTGCTGTTTCCGCCGGTGTTGCTGCTCTCCATGCTGCCCATTTCCTTCGCCGGATGGGGCGTGCGCGAGCTGGGGATGGTGACGGCGTTCGGCTTTGTCGGCGTTCCGGCGGGCCAGGCCGGCGCGCTGTCCATCGCCTTCGGGCTTGTGGTGCTGGCGAGCGCGCTGCCCGGAGGGTTGCTGTGGTTCGTCGGCGGGAGGCGGCAAGGGGTCGCAGGGGGCAGGGGGGCGTGACGGTTTGACCCGCCGCGCGGCGCCCCTGTAGACTCGGGTCCGTATCCCGACCCGAGCGCAAGGCATTGCCGTGCCCGACGCCGACGCCGTTCTGTTCGCGAACGAGGCGTTCTATCGCGCCTTTACCGACCGCGATATCCGCGGCATGGACGGGGTGTGGTCGCAGACGGTGGCGATAACCTGCCTGCACCCGGGCTGGGCGCCGCTGTTCGGGCGCGACGAGGTGATGGCGAGCTGGGCCGCGATCCTGTCGGCGCCCGGCGCGCCGCAGGTGCGCATCCACGCCGCGCACGCCAGCCTCTACGGCGCGCTGGCCAGCGTCATCTGCTTCGAGAACCTGGGCAGCGCGCTGCTGGTGGCCACCAACCTGTTCGTGCGCGAAGGCAGTCTGTGGAAGATGGTTCACCACCAGTCCGGCCCCACCACCACCGAGCCGCCGCTCGAGGACGAGCCCGGGTACTCGCCCCATTCGCTTAACTGATAACAGCGGCCGTAAAGGCCGGTTCCCGGCCGGGTGGGGGAGCGGGACGGGTCAGGTTCAACGACCCTTGATATGAGGTCTTTATCTTCCGTCAGCCGCCGCCGAACAGCCGGCGCAGGCCGCGCAGGAACGCCGCCCACAGCACCTTGAGGCCGAGGCTGCCGATCTGCACCGGCGCGGCGGCCTCGGGTTCGGGTTCGGGCGCAGGCTTCGGCGCCTGCGATGCGGCAGGGGCCGGCTGCTCCGCCGGCGCAGTTGCGGGAGTCGTTGCCGCCGGTGCTCCGGGCGCGATGACGCGCTTTTCCAGGTTGGCGGCGAACTGGTTGATGATGGCCTGGGCCACGTCCTTGACCATGCCGACGCCGCGCCCGTACTGGGCCACCGCGCCGGAAAGCTGCAGGTCGGTGTGCACGACCACCCGCGCGCCCTTTTCGCACGGCACCATGTGGAAACTCACCTCGGCCTGGGCGCCGCCGCGGCCCTTGGAATCGGACCCCTGCGCCTTGACCCGCGCCCTGCGGTCGGCGTCGTCCATCTCCTCGAACGTCGCCTGGCCGGCGAAGGTCAGCGCCACCGGCCCGAGCCTGACGCCGATGGTGCCCTTGTAGCTGCGGTCATTCACCTTTTCGGTGAGCTTCGCGCCCGGCACGCACGGCGCGATGCGCTCGATGTCCATCAGAATGGGCCAAGCCTTTTCGGGGGGCACCGCCACCTCGAAGGTGTTGTCGAACTCCACGGAAGACTCTCCGTTTCTTGCAAAGGGCGACAGCATTATCCCACGGCGGGGCGCATTCGTCCACCGACCGGCGTGGATGAGCAGCCTTGTTACCTGTCAGCGGCTACTCGCGAAAGGACGGGTCGGCGTCGTCGGCCTCGCGCAGCAGCGCCGGCCAGTCCAGCGTGCCGGTGACGGGCCGGCCCGGGCGCTCGAACTGGGCGGCGGCGTGCTCGCACACGTCATCGGGCGGGATGATCAGCTCGGCGCCGGTGGCCATCGCCATGAGCTGCGCCCTGCAGGTCTTCTCCAGGTGGTACATGAGCACGAACGCCTCGGCGATGGTGCGCCCGGCGGTGAGCAGCCCGTGGTTGCGCAGGATCATCACGCTGCGGGTGCCGAGGTCGCGGGCGATGCGCGCGCGTTCGTCGAGGTCCAGCGCCACGCCCTCGTAGTCGTGATAGGCGACGCGGTTATGGAAGCGGAACGCGCCCTGGTTCAGCGGCAGCAATCCGCATTTGAGCGCGCTGATGGCCATGCCGGCCTCGGTGTGGGTGTGCAGCACGCAGTTGAGGTCGTGGCGCGCGGCATGCACCGCGCTGTGGATGACGAAGCCGGCCGCGTTCACCGTGTGCGGGCTGTCATCGACGATCCTGCCGTCCTGGTCGATCTTTACCAGCGAGGAGGCGGTGATCTCGCGGAACAGCATGCCGTACGGGTTGATGAGAAAGTGCGTGTCCTCGCCGGGCACACGGGCGGAGATGTGGTTCTGCACCAGGTGGGTCCAGCCGTAGAGCGCCACCAGCCGGTAGCACGCCGCCAGGTTCACCCGTGTCTCCCATTCTTCCGCGCTGACGCGGTCGCGCATGCCCGGCGTATCAAGCCGGGAAACCTTGCTGGCCATGATGTTCCTCCCCGAGACGGTTCTTGCCGGGATTAAACACCCGCCCGTCGCCGGGACAAAACGAAACCTGCCCGGGGCCGCTGCCTACGCCGCCGTCTTTCTTGCCGCGCGGATGAGCTGCCACAGCCGGTGCGGCGTTGCCGGCATGGGCACGTCGGTGATGCCAAGCGGGCTCAGCGCATCGATCAGGGCGCTCTGTACGCAGGGCAGGGCGCCGACGCAGCCGGCCTCGCCCGCGCCCTTGATGCCGAGCGGGTTGGTGGGCGAGGGCACGCCGCTGGAGATGACCTCGATCGAGCACATGTCGTCGGCGCGCGGCATGCAGTAGTCCATGAACGACGCGGCGAGGATCTGGCCCGATTCCGGATCATAGGTGACGTCCTCGCACATGGCCTGGCCCAGACCCTGAGAGATGCCGCCGTGGATCTGGCCCTTGAGCAGCAGCGGATTGACGACGGTGCCCACGTCGTCCACCACCACGTAAGTGAGAAACTCGGTCGTGCCGGTGTCGGGGTCGATCTCCACCTCGCATACATGGGTGCCATTGGGAAAGGTGGGCGCGGTCGGCTTGAATGCGGCGTAGGCGGTCAGCGTCGGCTCGATGCCCGGCGGCAGGGTCAGCGCATAGGCGTTACGCGCCACTTCTTCCAGCGTGACGGTACGGTCTGTGCCGGCGATCCAGAACGTGCCCTCCGCGAACTCGATGTCGGCCTCGGCGGTTTCCAGCAGGTGGGCGGCGATCTTCTTCGCCTTCTCGATGATGCGCTGGGCGGCGAGGTTGAGCGCCGCACCGCCGTTGCCGGCCGAGCGCGAGCCGAACGTGCCGCGGCCCCATGCGACGACGTCCGTGTCGCCCTGCAGCAGGGTGACGCGATCGTGCGCAATGCCGAGCGCATCGTTGAGGATCTGCCGGTAGGTGACCTCGTGCCCCTGGCCCTGGGCCAGCGTGCCCATGATGATGGTGCAGCGGCCGGTGGGGTCGAAGCGGATCTCGGCGGCCTCGTCCAGGGGCCCGGCGGCCTGTTCGATGGCGCAGGCGAGGCCGATGCCGCGCAGCCTGCCGCGCTTCGCCGCCTCCGCCCGTCGCGCCTCGAACCCGGCCCAGTCGGCGGCCTTCAGCGTCATTTCCATGGACTCCTCGAAGCGGCCGGAGTCGTAGGTGAACACCAGCCCTGTCCTGTACGGCATGGCCTCGGGCGAGATCAGGTTGCGCCGGCGCAGTTCCACGCGGTCGATGCCGGTCTCGCGTGCCGCCGCGTCGATGGCCTTCTCGATGGCGAGCGAGGCCTCGGGCCGTCCTGCGCCGCGATAGGGGCCGGTCTGGTTGTTGTTGGTGAAGACGCCGGTCACCTCCACGTAGAGGGCGGGCGTGGTGTAGACACCGGCCAGCCCGCCCAGGTTGTTGGTGGGCGAGTGCGGCGTCATCGATCCCATATAGGCGCCCAGCCCCGCGATTGTGCTGACGCGGAAGGCGAGGAATTTTCCGTCCCTGTCCAGCGCCAGCTCGGCGGTCGTGATGTTGTCGCGCGCGTGGTCGTCGGACATGAGGGATTCGCCGCGCTCGGCGGTCCAGCGCACCGGCCGTTCCAGCAGCTTCGACGCCCACAGGACGAGGAGCTGGTCGTGGTAGAGCGCGCCTTTCATGCCGAAGGCGCCGCCCACGTCGCCGGCGATCACGCGCACGTCCATCTCCGCCAGGTTCAGCACCTCGGCGATCTGGCTGCGGATGTTGTGCGGCCCCTGGGTGGAGGTATGCAGGGCATAGCGCCCCGAGCGGCGGTCGTAGTCGCCGAGGGAAACCCGCGGCTCCATGGCGTTGGCGGAGATGCGGTTGACCCGGTAGGCGATCTTCGTCACGTGCGCGGCGCGGGCGAAGCCGGCCGCGGTGGCGGCCCTGTCGCCGAGGGTGAAGAAGAACGCCTCGTTGCCCGGGCAGTCGTCCCAGATCCGCGGCGCGCCCGGGGCGATGGCCGCTTCGGTGGTGGCGGCGGACGGCATGATCTCGTAATCGATGTCGATCAGCTCGGCGGCATCCCTGGCCTCGGCCAAGGTTTCGGCGACGACGAACGCCACCGGGTCGCCCACCATGCGCACCCGGTCGCGCGTCAGCCCCTTGCGCGGCGCGCGGCCCATGGGCGAGCCGTCGCGCTTCTCGCGCTGCACCAGCACGGGAAGATCGTTGAAGCCGGCGGCGTGCCAGTCGTCGCCGGTCAGCACGCAAAGCACGCCGGGGGCAGCCCTGGCCGCATCGACATCGATCCCGTTGATCGTCGCATGGGCATGGGGCGAGCGCAGGATGTATCCGTAGGCCTGGCGCGGCAGAACCATGTCGTCGGTATAACGGCCGCCACCGCGCAGAAGCCGGGGGTCCTCGGTCCGCGGCACGGGTTGTCCGATGCCAAACTCGCCCATGTCTTACTCCCTGGTGGCAGTTGGGGTGATCGGTCGCGGGGTGCGGACCCGATACCCGATTGGATTAGTCGGAGCAAGGGGGCGCGGCGAGAATCGGGCCCTGCCACAGGCTCCGGAGCGCGGTGCGGCCGTTGGACACGGTGCGCCGGCGGCGGCGGCCCGTTATCACGGGACGCAGGACAGGGGGCCGGGCCGGGACGCGGCCCGGGGCACGGGCGAGGACAGGGCATGGCGGATCTGGTGCTGAAGCTGGCGGTTGGCGACTACGACCACGTGCGCGATCTGGCGGACGGCAAGGTGCGCATCGACGGCGTGCGGATCGAGCATGTGGATCTGCCGGTGGAGGAGATATTCGCCCGCTTCACCCAAACGCGCGAATGGGATATTTCGGAAATGTCGCTGGCGCGCTACGTGGCACTGGTGTCGCGCGGCGATCCCGGCCTCACCGGGATCCCCGTCTTCACATCGCGTTTCTTTCGCCAGCACGCCATCTATGTCCGCAGCGACGGCCCGGTTGCGGATCCCGCCGATCTGGCAGGACGGCGCGTCGGCATTCCCGAATGGGTGCAGACGGCCATCGTCTATGTGCGGGCGTGGCTGACGCACGAGGTCGGAATAGCGCTCTCCGACATCGAGTGGGTGCGCGCCGCCATCAACAGTCCGGCGCTGGAACACCAGGTGCCGCCCGTCCTGCCCGACGGCGTCCGCTATCGCGAGGCGCCCGATCGTGCACTGGTGGACATGCTGCTCGGCGGCGAGATCGACGCCATCATCTGCGCGCATCCGCCGGAGCTTTTCGAGCGGCGCGACCCGCGCATCCGCCGGCTGGTGCGCGACTGGCCGGCGGTGGAGCGGCAATACTGGGAACGCACCGGAATCTTTCCCATCATGCACATGATCGCCCTGCGCCGCGACGTCTACGACCGCGCGCCGTGGATCGGACCGGCCCTGTGCCGGGGGTTCGAGGAGGCCAAGCGGCGCAGCCTCGAGAGGGCGCTGGACGGCAACATCTGCCGCTATCCCATCCCGTGGGCCTTCGCCTGCGCCGAACGGGCGCGCGAGATGTTCGGCGACGATTTCTGGCCCTATGGGCTCGGTCCCCTCAACCAGCGGACGCTGGAGGCGTTCCTGCGCTTCTCGTCCGAGCAGGGGGTGGTCGTCCGCCCGCTTGGCGTAGACGAACTGTTTCCCGAAAACGTGCGTGGCTCCGGGTAAAAAAAGGGCGGCCCAAAGGCCGCCCTTATGCGACGCACCGAAGGAGGCGTGAGGGGGGCGCCGCAAGATTGGCCGCCGCTGGTGCGGCGACGTTGCCTGAAACGCTTACTTCTTCTTCGGCTTGGGGGTACGGAACGGCTTGTGGCAGCCGCCGCAGGCCTTGGCCATGTTGCCGAACGCCGCGGCGACCTTCTTCTGGTCGCCGGTCTTGGCGGCGGCAACGACCGCCTCGGCGCGGGTCTTCAGCGTGGCGGCGGCCTTCTCGAAGTCGCCCCGCTTGGTCCACACGGCCACCTTGGCATAGGTCTTGCCCATCATGTCCTTTTCGCTGGTGCCCTTGGGGAACAGCGACGGAATCTTGCCGGCGGTGTCGGCGATCTTCGCCGCCGCCGCGCCCGCGGCCTTGGCCGAGCCGGTGCCCTTTTGCGAATACGCCTTCAGCGTCTTGTTGGCCTTGCCCATGCCCTTCATGGCGTCCTGGCGCTGCTTCACCGTGTCCGCCATGTCGGCATGGGAAACGCTGGCCACGCCGACGCCTGCGATCGCGGCGACGACGCCGGCGAGCGCAATATTCCTGATCAAACGAATCATCATCCTCTACCCCTCCCTAGGGTGTGCAACGGCGGCATGCACTGCCATCCAAACCGGTAAACAGTACAGGATGCCCCTCTATTCCGGCGTCCAAATAATTCTTGAGGTGGCGGACCGGCGCGCCGGCCCGGGGGAGGGGGCCGTTCAGGGGCCGCCGAGGCCGCGGTAGACGACGCGCGCCAGGCCGAGAAGGTCGTTGCGCGGCATCCTGCCGACGATGGCGTAGGCCAGCGGTCCCTCGATCCAGTAGAACATGGCGGTACCCGCGTGCTCGGCAAAGCGGAACGCCGTGCGGCCGTCGCCGCGCGCCCGGCGTACGTAAAGGGTGATGCGCCGCCGGTTCGCGTCCTCGTACATGTAGAGCGCCGCCGGGCCGCCGTCGTCGGCGACCAGCCGCCCGCCCACCAATCGGAACCCGGCCTCGGCCAGCGGCGGCGGCCTGACCGGGTGGCCGAGCCGGCGCGACAGCCAGGTCACCAGGTGTTTTTCCTCCTTGTCGGCCCATACCTCCACCGGATGGCGCCGTTCGGGGGAATAGACGACGTGGGCGCCGATGGCGCGCTCGACGAAACCGCCATCGGCCGCCGCGCCCGGCAGGGCGGCGCGTCCGAACCAGCCCGCAGCTCCGCCCGCCACCAGCAGCACCAGCGCCGCGGCGACGCGAAGCCATGGCCGGCCGCGGGATCGGCCGCCGCGTGCCGTTACTCCCGCAAGGCGCGGCGGCACGGGCTCATCCAGCACGTCGGCGGCGAGACTGGCGAGCGCCTCCTTCTGGCGCCGCCACGCCGCGAGCCGCGCCGCATCCTCGGGACGGCCGGCGAGCCATGCCTCAACCTCGGTGCGGCCGGACGTTTCCAGCTCGCCGTCGAGATAGGCGTTCAGCTCCATATCGCCGATGTAATACCGCTCGTTCATTTTACCTGCCTGAGAGCCTGGCGGCTCCCGCCGTCGATCAGCCGGCGCAACCGCTCGCGTCCGCGCGCAAGCCGCGACATCACCGTTCCCACCGGCACACCCAGCACGTCCGCCGTCTCGCGGTAGCTCAGCCCTTCGAGCCCGACCAGCAACAGCGCCGCCCGCTGGTCGTCGGGAAGCTGGGCCAGGGCCCTGTCCAGATCCCGCAGCAGCAGCCCGCTGCCCTGGACCGGCTCCGTCTCCCCGCCCAAGGCGGCCGGATCCACCGGGATTTCCGGCGAGCGGCTGGCACGCACCCGGGCGTTGACGTGGAGGTTATGCATGATGGTGAACAGCCAGGCGCGCAGGTTAGTCCCCGCGTGAAACAGGTGAACCCGCCCGAGGGCCCGCTCGAGGCAGTCCTGCACCAGGTCGTCGGCCGCCGTCGCGTCGCCCAGCAGCACGCGGGCATAGCGGCGAAGCCGCGGAATCTCGACCACGATGGCTGCGCGGGTGTCCATGTTCCTGCGCTTTCCCCTGGAGTGGCTTTCCGCAATTTAAAGCATATTCGGCGGCCCGGCCGGGAAAAAGCGTCGTTCCCGACTATTCGCGCGGTGTGGTTTTCCGCCTATGGCCCGCCCGCCGGGTCCCGGCGCAGGCGCAGGATCGCGAAGCTGTCGTCGAGGTGGACGATGGTGGAGTTCGCCGCCAGGTCCTGCAGCCGGTGGCGGAAGGCAAGCGCCTTGCGGCCCATCAGCCGCTCGCGCGCGCCCGGGCCCTCCGCCTTGCGCCGGAAATCGGCGGCGGTGCGCACGGCGTACCCCTTGCGCTGCCAAAGCACCAGCGCGGCATAGACGAGGCCGAGCGCCGCGGCGGGCGGGTCCCTCTCGCCGCTCTCCGCCACCAGCAGGATGGCGAGGCCGGCGAGCGCCGCGCCGCAGTAGAGCCCGGACACATTGACGTATTGCGGGTTGGCCAGCGCGATCAGCACCGGCGCCAGCCGCCGCCATCCGGCCTCGGCGCCCAGCGCCATCACCAGGAACAGCCCCAGCACGGCGTCGACGCCATTGATGTAGGCGATCGGGAAGACCGACAGCACCATGCCGTGCAGCAGCGACAGTCCGCCCAGCGTCTCCGATCCCAGCGCGTTGAGCGGCCCGCCCGCCAGCGTGCCCGTCGCCAGCAGGCGCACGGGAAACGCGAAGTACTTCTCGAAGTCGTCGTGGAAATTGAATGCGCGCGGCGGCAGCTGGGTGGCGATGGCGAAGCCGACGGCTGCGGCGATGACCAGCGCCGCCAGGCCGAACTCGACGCGCGCCGCGGAGCCGGCTGGCGGCGCCGAGGATCAGGACCAGCGCGGCGGCGAGCTTTTCCATTCCTGCCCGGTTTCCTGCCTGTCGGGGCCGGCCGAGTTATAGGCCACGGGCAGAGACCGCACCATGCGTGCCGGACCACCCCCTGCTTTTCCATAAAAAAATTACGCGTATGCCCGCCGCCGTGAGTCGGCCGGAAAAAATTTCAAGGGGGATGCCGCGCCGCGACGGAAACGGGTCTCCGTGTCCGTGTTTTTCATGATGCGGGTTCCGTACCCACGGGGAAGGGGCCCTGCACCGAAGAAGGCGTACCGGAGAATCCTGGGAGAAAAAAGAATGTTGCAGACGATCGATCAGGCGATCATCGACCTGTACGACGAGTACACGCACACGTCTCTTCCGCGCCGCGTCTTTCTCGATCGGCTGACCCGGCTTGCCGGCGGCACGGCGGCCGCGCTGGCCCTGTTGCCGCTGCTGGAGAACGGGGCCGCCGCCGCCATCGTCCCGCCCGAGGACCCGCGGCTGGACATCGCGCGCCTCAGCTTTCCCGGTGCCAGCGGACCGATCAATGCCTATCGGGCGCGACCCAGGGGCGCCGGCAGATTGCCCGCGGTGGTGGTGATCCACGAGAACCGCGGCCTCAACCCGCACATCGAGGACGTCGCCCGCCGCCTGGCGCTGGAAGGCTTTCTCGCCGTGGCGCCCGACGCGCTGACGCCTGCGGGCGGCACGCCGCCCGACCAGGACAAGGCGCGCGACATGATCGGCAAGCTGGATCGCGCGCAGACCATCGCCAACTATTCCGCCGCAGTGACCTGGCTCAAGGCCGGCGCCGACGGCAACGGCAAGGTCGGCGTCGTCGGCTTCTGCTGGGGCGGCGGCATGGTCAACCAGGTGGCGGTCAATCTGCCCGGTCTCGATGCCGGTGTCGCCTATTACGGTGCGGTGCCAAGGGCGTCCGACGTTCCGAAGATCAAGGCGCCGCTGCTGCTGCACTACGCCGGACTCGACAAACGCATCAATGCGGGCAAGGCGGGCTACGAGGCGGCGCTGAAATCCGCCGGCAAGGACTACGCCATGCACCTGTACGAAGGTGCCAACCACGCCTTCAACAACGACACCAACGCGGCGCGCTACAACCGTGCCGCCGCCGAGCTGGCCTGGGGACGCACGGTGGCGTTCCTGCGCCGGCATCTTTCCGCTTAGGGAGGCAGACATGGCATCGGTGCGGGCAATGGACCGCAGTGCGGGCGGCGGCGCATTCCGCGGCTTTGTCGCCCGCACGATGCGGGCCCCGTTGCTGGAGGCGGAGGACGAGCAGGACCTGATCCGCCGCTGGCAGGAAGGCGGCGAGCAGGCGGCGCTGGATGCGCTGATCGCCTCGCACGGGAGACTGGTGGTGAGTTGCGCCCGGCGCTACCGCGCCTTCGGCGTGGCCGTCGAGGATCTGGTGCAGGAAGGCAATCTGGGGTTGCTGGAAGCAGCGCGCCGTTTCGACCCGGCGTTCGGGGTACGCTTCTCCGGCTATGCCGCATTCTGGGTGCGCTATGCCATCGAGCAGTACATCCGCCGCAACGTTTCCGTGGTGCGGCCCGGCCGAGCGCCGCGCCACCGTGCCGGCAAGGACCACGCTTACGCGCGCGGCCGCGTTCTGCCCGACGAATCGCTGAACGAGGTGACGCCCGGCCTCGACACCGAGCGGCAGTCGCTGATCGAGGATTCGGGTCCCGGTCCCGAGGAGTGCATGGCGCAGACGGAGACCGGACAGCGGCGCAGCGCGCTGCTCGCCATCGCCCTGCAGGCCCTCAACGACCGCGAGCGCGCCATCGTCGTCGGCCGCTGGCTGTCGGACCGGCGGGTGCGGCTGGCGCGGCTCGGCGACGAGCTTGGAGTGACGGCCGAGCGGGTGCGCCAGATCGAGCTGATGGCGCTGCGCAAGATCCGCCGCGCCATCGACGGCGAGGTCCCGGTGCCGCGCGACCTGTTCGACCCCGTGTGAGTCCGTCCCGGCCCCTTCCGGCCGTTCGCACTCCGACCCGACCCGGCGATACCCCCCTGTCGCCGGGCTTTTTCTGTCCGGTTGAGAACGTCGGCGAATGGCGGCACAATCCGCCCCAGGACGGCCCGCGCGCAGACCTCCGGCGGAACAGCGGCAAGGGGAGAGAGACATGGCGATCGTCGGTCTCGATTCGGTCATATACGGCGTCGATGACATGGCGACGGCCGAGCGGTTCTGGACCGATTTCGGTCTCGTTCCCGCGGTGCGCGAGGCGAAGCGGCTGCTGTTCGAAACGGCGGAAAGGACCACCGTCGAGGTGCGTCCCGCCGCCGATGCCGCGTTGCCGCCCGGGCTGGTGGCGGGCAACACGGTGCGCGAGGTGGTCTGGGGTGTCGACGCGGCTGCCGACCTCGACGCCATCGCCGGCGAGCTTGCGCGCGACCGCGAGGTGCGCCGCGACGCGGACGGCACGCTGCACAGCACCGATCATCTGGGCTACGCCATCGCCTTCCGCTCCACCGTGCGCCGGCCGGTGGCGTGCGAGCCGCCACCCTACAACACGCCGGGAAATCCCGGCCGGATAAACGGGCGCGGCAGGATCTACGACCGCGCCGCCCCGCAGCAGCTTTCCCACCTGGTGCTGCTCGCCCCCGACCTCGAGGGGCAGAAGGATTTCTATGTGGACCGACTCGGCTTCAAGGTGACCGACTGGTATCCGGAACGCGGCTATTTCACCCGCTGCCCGGCCTCGCACGAACATCACAACCTGTTCCTGCTCAAGGCGGGCGATGCGCTCGGCTTTCACCACGTCGCCTTCGAGGTGCGCGACATCCACGAGGTGTTCGGCGGCGGGCTGCACATGACCGACAGGGGCTGGAAGACCCATCTCGGTCCCGGGCGGCACCCCATCTCGTCGTGCTATTTCTGGTATTTCAGGAACCCGTGCGGCGGCGCGGCGGAATACGATTCGGATTCCGACTACGTTACCGACGACTGGCAGCCGCGGGCCTGGGACTCGACGCCCGAGTCTTTCGCCGAGTGGGCCTATGACGGCGGCACGCAGCGTTACTCCGGCATTCAGACGGGCAAGGCCTGAGGCCCGCAACCGCGGAAGGATCGACCATGCAGCAACACGCCAGAACCCGCGCCGCGCTGCCCGACACCGAGGCGTTCCGGCTGCGCGGCTTCGTCGAGCGGCTGGCCGAGGCCGGCATGCTCGACGACGTGGCGGAAAAGACGCCGCTGAACGCCATGGCGGCGCGGCTGGACGAAAACCCCAGGGCGGTTCGGTTCCGCGCCGCCGGTCCCGAGGCCGCCGAGGTGGTGGGCAACGTCATGGGCAGCGGCGATCGTATTGCGCTTGCCTTCGGCGTCAGCCGCGGCGAAATGTCGGCCGAGGTGATGCGCCGCCTCGCCGATCCGCAGCCGGTGGTGGAGATCCCGTCGGCCGATGCGCCGGTGCACCGGACCGTGCTGGAGGGCGATGCCGCCGATCTCACCCGACTGCCGGTGCATCTTCAGCACGAGAAGGACGGCGGGCCCTATATCTCCGCCGCCATCGATTATTCCGTCGATCCCCACACGGGCCACCGCAATGTCGGCGTGCGCCGGCTCATGCTGCGCGGGCCGCGCGAGACCGGCGTCGACATGGTGGCGCCGAGCGACCTGCAGGCCATCTATCGCAAGCCGTCTGCCGCCGGCGAGCGCCTGCCCATCAGCTTCGTGATCGGCGCCCACCCGACCGACTACGTGGCCGCCGCGGCGCGCGTGCCGACCGACGAGCTGGCGCTGGTGGCGGCCATGCGCGGCGCGCCGCTTCCGGTGGTGCGCTGCGTCACCAACGACCTGCTGGTGCCGGCCGACGCCGAGATGGTGCTGGAAGGCTATCTCGACGGGCGCGGCTGGTATGAGCCCGAGGGACCCTACGGCGAATATCTCGGCTATTACGGGGTGATGAAGACCAACCCGGTATTCCGGCTCACCGCCATCTGCGCCCGCCGCGACGCGCTGTTCCAGACGGTCACCATCAGCGGCCGGCGGCTGGACCGCACCGAGACCGCCAACCTCGGCACCGTGCGCACCGAGGTGGGGGTGTGGAACGCGCTGCGCAGCGCGGTGCGCGAGCCGGTGGCAGTCTTTGCCACGGCATCGTCGGGCGGCACGTTCAACGTCCGCGTCGCCCTGCGCCAGCGCGTGCCGGGCGAGGCGCGCAACGCCATTGCCGCCGTCTTCGGCACCATCGAGAACGTCAAGCACGTCTTCGTGGTGGACGAGGACATAGACGTGGGCTCCGACGCCCAGATCGACTGGGCGCTGTCGACGCGCTTCCAGGCCGACCGCGACCTCGTCGTCGCCGGCGGCTTTCGCGCCATGCCGCTGGATCCGTCGCTCGGCGGCAGCCGCACCGGCGCCAAGGCGGGGTTCGATCTCACCCTGCCGTTCGGCGCCCGCGACCGGCTCGATCTCAGCGTTCCCGCGCCGCCGAAGCCGAGCGGCCCGGCCCGCTTCCGGACCGTGCGCGCGGCGCTGGAAGCGGGGCCGCTGTTCTTCGGCGAGATCGTCGCCGCCATGGGCAGCGACGACGGGCGCGAAGCGGTGCGCGAGATGCATGCGCTGCGCGAGGAAGGCGTACTGGGCCGGACCGAGGAGGGCCGCTACGCGCTGACCGTCAAGGAGAGTCCGTGAGCGCGCACGCCTTCGGCATCGGTCGCCCTGTTCCGCGCAAGGAAGACCTGAGGCTGATCACCGGCCAGGGGCGCTACACCGACGACTACACCGCCGAGGGCATGCTGCACGCGGTGCTGCTGCGCTCGCCCCACGGGCACGCGCGCATCCGGTCTTTCGACGTGGCGGCGGCGCAGCGTGCGCCGGGTATCGCGGCGGTGCTCACCATGCTCGACTGGCGGGTCGACGGGCTCGGTCCCCTGCCGCTGATGCCCAATACCACCGACATCAACGACGTCGCCCGTCCGGCGCTCGGCAACAGCGACGGTAGCGCGCTCTACGTCACCCCTGGCTGGCCGATGGCTGCCGAGCGCGTGCGCCATGTGGGCGAGCCGGTGGCGCTCGTGGTGGCCGAAACGGAGGCGGCGGCGCGCGACGCGGCGGAAGCCATCGAGGTCGTTTACGAGTCGCTTCCCGCGGTGACCGACGCCGAGCGGGCGCTGGAACGGGGTGCGCCGCTGCTGTGGGACGCGGTGCCCGGCAATCTCTGGCTCGATGCGGAGAAAGGCGATGCGCAAGCCACGGCGCAGGCCATCGCCGGCGCGGCGCACGTCGTCCGCCGGCGCTTCGTCAACAACCGCGTCACCGCCGTCGCCATGGAGCCGCGCGCCGCCCTCGGCCGCTACGACGCCGCCACCGACGCCTATGAGCTGGTTGCCGGCACGCAGGGGCCACACCGGATCCGCGATCCGCTGGCGCGGCTGTTCGGCATCGCGCCGGAAAAGCTGCGCGTGCACTGCCAGGACGTGGGCGGCGGGTTCGGCATGAAGAACTTCGCCAACGCCGAACACGCGCTGGTGCTGTGGGCGGCGAAGCGGCTGGGCCGGCCGGTGAAATGGGTGGCAACCCGCCAGGAATCCTTCCTCAGCGACATGCAGGCGCGCGACCTGATCACCGATGCGGCGCTGGCGTTGGACGACGGCGGCCGCATGGTGGCGCTTGAAGTCTCCCACATCGGCAATATCGGCGCGCACTCCACCTCGCTGGTGCCGCTGGCCAACGGCTCGCGGCTGATCACCACCGTCTATGCCATTCCGGCCGCCCATGTGCGGGTGCGCGGCGTGCTGACCAACACGCTCCCGACCGGTCCCTATCGCGGGGCGGGACGCCCCGAGGCGACGCTGGTGATCGAGCGGCTGATCGACGAGGCCGCGGCGCAACTCGGCATGGACCGCATCGCGCTGCGCCGGATGAATCTGATCGCGCCCGACGCCTTTCCCTGGCGCACGCCGGTGGGCGTTACCTACGACTGCGGTGCGTTCGCCGACAACATGCAGGCGGCGCTGCGCCGTGCTGACTGGGACGGCTTTGCCGCCCGGCGGCGGGAGTCGCAGGAGTGCGGCCGGCTGCGCGGCATCGGGCTCGCCAACTACCTCGAGACGCCGGTGGGCTTCGTGCGCGAACTGGTGGAGATTGCGGTGGACCCGGCGGGAACGGTGGAGGTGCGCGTCGGCACGTTCGGCCACGGCCAGGGGCACGAGACCAGCTATTCCCAAGTGGTGGCCGAGCTGCTCGGCGTGCCGTTCGGGGCGGTGAATATCATCCACGGCGACACCGCCGCGGTGAAGGAAGGCGGCGGCACCCATTCCGACCGCTCCATGCGCCTCGCCGGCACGCTGATGCACCGCGGCTGCGCGGTCATCGTCGGACGCGCCCGTGCCATCGCCGCCCATCTGATGGAGGCGGCCGAGACCGATGTCGCCTTTGCCGGCGGCCGTTTCACCGTGTCCGGTACCGACCGGTCCGTCGGCCTGTTCGAGGTGGCGGCGCGCGCCACCGGCGCCGACATTCCCGAGACGCTGCGGGGCGCGCTCGAGGCGGCCGAGCGGATCGCCGACCGCGTCCCCGCCTATCCCACCGGTTCGGCCGTATGCGAGGTGGAGGTCGACCCCGATACCGGCGCGGTTGCCATCCTGCGCTGGTCGGCGGTGGACGACGTGGGCCGGGTGATCAATCCGCTGATCGTCGAGGGCCAGGTGCACGGCGGCATCGCCCAAGGCGTCGGCCAGGCGATGCTGGAGGACGTGGCCTACGAGGACGGCACCGGCCAGCTCCGCGCCGGCTCCTTTCTCGACTACGCCATGCCGCGCGCCGGCGACCTGCCGTCCTTCGACGTGGACGCGGTCGAAAACGCGCCGACGCAGGGCAACCCGCTCGGCGTCAAGGGCGGCGGCGAGAGCGGCACGACCCCGGCGCTCGCCGCCTTCATGAACGCGCTGGCCGACGCGCTCGGCAGCGCGGGCGCCGCCCCCGTCGCCATGCCGGCGACGCCCGAGCGCGTCTGGCGCGCGATCCGCGCCGCGCGGCCGGCGTGATCCGGCGCGAGCGGTAAGGCCCTACTTCTTCTTGCCCTTGCCGCCGCGCTCCGGCGGGCCGTCGAGCCTGATCATCTTCTTGAACTTGTCGACCACGGCCGGCGACACGCGGGTGGCCTGGGCGACGATGCGATCCAGATCCTCGCCGAGCACCGGGGAGACGAGCTGCTTGCGTTCCGCCGCCTCCTTGAGGAAGGCCGGGTCCTTCATGGTGGCGTCGAAGGCGCGCCGCAGCGCGGCGACGCGCGCCTTCGGCACGCCGGGCGAGACGAAGAAGCCGTGGCCGACGCTCTCGCCCGCCTGCATCAGGTCGATCATCTGGCGCTCCTCGTCGCTGCGCGCCAGGTCCATCACATGGGTCACCCCCTTGAGATCGTCGATGCGCGGGCCGAGCGTGGCGAGATGGATGATGCTGCGGTCGCGCAGCCAGTCCGGCTTGGTGGTCTTGTAGCTGTTGAAGAAGCTGGCGCGGCCATGCACCTCGCCCTTCTCCATGGCGACGTTCTGGCGGTCGCCGCCCTGGTAGCCGGAGATGACCTTGAATTTCGTTCCGATCACCTCGTTCAGGAACATGGCGACCAGATAGTTGGTCGACAGCTTGCTCGACGTGGCGATGATGAGCTGCACCTTCCTGGCGTCGTCCAGAGACTTGCCCGGCGCGGCATGCCAGACGGAGAGCACCGACGGCATCGGCGTAATGGAGCCGATCCATTGCAGCCTGGACGAATCGTAGCCGACCCCCTTGCGCAGCAGCGGCGAGATGACCGCGGGCGGCAGCACGACGCCGATTACCGTGCCGTCCTGCGCCCCGGCATTCACCACGTACTTGATGGAGCGCGCACCGCCCGCGCCCGGCATGGCGGTGACCACCCAGTCGGGATGGCCCGGGATGTATCTGACCATATGGCGGCCAAGGATGCGCGCGGCGAGAGCGAACCCGCCGCCCGCGCCGCCGCCCGTATTGGCGACGATCTGCTTGCCCTTGTAGAAATCGGCGATGGGGTCGGCGTCGGCCGGCGCGGCAACCAGGGCACCCGCCAGCAGCGCGAACGCGACGTGCAGAATGGGACGCAGGATTTTCATGACGTGCCTCCGAGTCGTTTCCGTCCTCCCGCTTGGCGGGGAGGATCGTTCCCGGCCATCATGGGACAATGGGCCGGCAGCGGCAACCCGCGTCCGGGGTCAGGCGAGGCGGATGACTCCGCGCACCACCAGCGCCGCGGCGCCGAACAGCAGCAGCCCCTGGATGGCGAAATAGAACCGTGCCGGGCTGGTGCGGTGGAACATCCGGGATCCGGCGCGCGTGGCAAGCAGCGCCACCGGCGCGAGGATCAGCCCCTCCACCACCAGCGTCGGGGTGATCAGCCCGGCCACCAGAAGGGCGATAATGCGGACCGCAAGGAACACGTTGGACAGTACCAGGTTGGTGCCGCGCAGCCCGGCCGGGCTGGTGCACACCAGTTTCAGATAGGCGACGAGGAAATACAGCCCGCCGCCACCGCTGATGGAGCCCACGGTCGAGCCGGTGAAGGCCAGCGCCGAGCAGATGGGCCGTGCCCGCAGGTCGACGATCCGATGCAGCCGCGCCATCAGTTGCAGCCGGTCCATCACCACGATGGTTCCGATGAGAAGCCCGAGGATCAGGGTCAGCCATTCCGGCGCCAGCACGGTGAATGCCCAGGTGCCGGCGACGACGCCTGCCACCTGGCCGATCAGCAGCGGCCGCGCCACCGGCCACTCCGCCGTCCGGACCCCCTGCTTCAGCAGGTTGGTCTGGGCCACCACTGTGGTCATCACGGCGAGCAGGATGGCGTGGTGGGGGCCGAGGATGAAGGTGGTCACCAGCACGATGGGCAGGTTGGAGCCGAAGCCGAACGCGCCGCGGATGAAGCAGCCGAATCCGTGCATCGCCGCCACGCCGACGATGGCGAGCAGCGAGATGCCGGCAAAGGGATCGATTCCGGCGGGCAGCCAGTCTGCGGGCACGGCAGCGGCTCAGGAATTCGCCGGGGAACGCTGAGGCGTCATGCGCCGAGAACCATGGACTCTTCTTCCGGAAACCATGCCGGCGTGCGGTAACCGGCCTTCTTGCGCCGCGCCATGTACGCCTTGTAGATCTCCTTCTTGCGCTCGTCCCCGTTCGCCTTGTGGGCGTACGGGCAGACGTCGACGCAGATGTGGCAATACTGGGCGCGCAGCCGCGAGACCGTGTAGCAGCGTTCCACGTCGGTGATCCAGCGCTTCACCCCTTCCGTGACGACGTAATCCTCGCGCGGGATGGCCTCCGCCGGACAGTTGGCGGAGCAGATGGTGCAGCGCGCGCAGGTGTCCTGCACGCCGAACGCCACCGGCGCGTCCGCCGCCAGCGGCAGGGTGGTGGTGACGAAGCCGGGCCGGTGGCTGGCGCCGAGCACGGGATGGATCAGGCTGCCGTGCTTGCCCAGCTCGCCGAACCCGGCGGCGTGCATGGCGGGGATCGCCTGGATCTCGCCGGCGCCGTTGTGGTGCGCCACCGCCGGCCAGCCCATGGCGCGGATGCGCCGCGCCAGCTCGGTGGAAATCCTGGCGCATTCCACGTAGACGCGGGTCGACTCGAATTCGATGGCGCGCGGGCCGTCCAGCGCCCTGGCGTAGTCCTCGCCGACGATCAGGCAGATGACCGTGTCGTGCGGCAGGTCCGCCTTGTCGTCGATCATGACCGGGGCGAGCTTCGCCACCCCCACCACGTCGGCGCCGAGATCGTGCGCCATCTTCTTGATCTCGATGGCCATGGCGGCGGGGTCGTCCACCGCCTGCCGCTCTCCCGCGAGCGGCCCGTCGCGGTCCTTCGCCAGCGCGAACCAGTAGCGCAGCCGGTCCATGATCTCCTTCGGCCGGTGCTTGAACAGCGGCAGCTCGTCGAACCCGTGCCGCTTCATGACCTCGACCAGCAGCGGGTCGTCGTAACCCTGCAGCCTCAGCGGGGACGTTCCCTTCATGCCGCTATCCCTTCCTCGCACAGAGCATGGCCTGCGTCCACGGGACGGGGGCGCTCCCGCGGCCGCGGCAGGGTTGCTTCGATCGCAGGCGGGGCCGGACACAAGTCCGGCCCCGCTGCCCGTTCCGTCGGCCGTTCGGTGCGGCGCTACTTGCGGCCCATGATGACCTTGGCCTGCTGCACCACCTTCGCCGGCGTCTTGTAGAAATCGGCGAATGCCCGGGTGACGGCCTCGCCCGATTCCGGCTCGATGTCGATGCCGATCCTGGCGGCGTCGGCGAGCAGCCCGGGATCCTTCAGCGAGTCCGCCATCGCCTTGCGCAGCGCGGCGACCATGGCCGGCTTCAGCCCGGGCGGGCCCGCGATCGGGCGCGCGATGGCCGACTGGCCGAAGAACAGATCGGCGACGGTGCGCTGTTCGTCGGTCCTGAGCATCGAGTAGAAGTTGGTCGCACCGCCCATGAAGGGAATGCTCTTCTTGCCGAACTGCACGAGCATCTTCATCTCGCCGCTCTTGATGTAGCTGGCGAAGGTCGACTTGACCGTGGATACCGCCATGGCGCAGGCAGCCTGGATCTCGCCGCGCTGCAGCGCCAGCCCCACCGCCTTGATGCCCTTGTAGCCGGTGATGACCTTGAGATTGGCGCCCACCATGTTCTTCAGCACCAGCGCGTGCTGGTTGCCGTAGCTGCCCGCGGCGGTGGCGCCGAAGACGACGGGGGTCTTGCTGTCGATGATCTGCTGCAGGCTGCCGATGCCCGAATTGTTCCACGTGGCGCAGCCGTGGGTGTCGCGGAACATGTTGCCGAGCCAGGCGAACTTCACCGTCTCGAACTTGGCGTTCTTGTTGCCGAACAGCGGTTCGAGCGCGGTCGGCGCGGAGAACACGCCCAGATAGGTGCCATCCTTGGGCGCCGCGTTATAGAGGTAGTTGGCCGCCTTCAGGCTGCCGGCGCCGGGCATGTTCTGCGGCACGATGGCCGGGTTGCCGGGGATGTATTTGGCCATATGGCGTGCCAGCACGCGCGTGTAGGTGTCGTACCCTCCGCCCGCGCCGTAGCCGATGACGACGGTGATCTTCTTGCCCTTGTAGAAATCGGCCACGTCGTCGGCCTGCGCCGGCGTCGCGCCGAACGCGGCCACCGCCGCCGTCGCCACGGCGCCCAGCATTGTCTTGAAATTTCTCATGGAATCCTCCCTGGTTCTGGCCTGGTTCCCGCCTGGTTCTGGAACGTGCGCCGGGTTGCGACGGATGCTTTCCCGCCGCGCCCGTTGCGGCGATTTTAGAGCGCGGGGCCGGAATGACAAGCGACCGGTCGCCGGTGCCGGCCGCCGGTCAATCGCCCATGGTACGCCTTTCGATCTCCAGCAGCCGGTCCAGCCCGCAGGTCCGGTGCGCTTCCTTCATGGCCTTGACCGCGCCGCCGCGGCCGAGCAGCGGATCGACGGTGCCGTTGGCGAGGCACTCGTATGACTGGCGCACCGCCCTGTACAGGGCGGCGAAGGCGGAGCCGGACGAGGCGGCGAGGCGGAAGCCCAGCCCGGCCAGGTCGGCGGGCGACAGGGGAAATCCGGCGAACCCGTCCTCGGGCGCGAAGATCATCAGCGGCGCCGGAAGCCGCTCGCCGATGATGCGCATCTCGTCGGCGTTGCGGGTGTGGACGAACACCATGTCTGCGCCGGCCTCGTGCAGCGCCTCGCCGCGGCGCAGCGCCTCGTCGATCCCGCCGGCGCGAACGGCGTTGGTGCGTCCGACGATCAGCATGTCCGGGTCGGTGCGCGCAGCGACCGCTTCGCGGATGCGCCCGACGATGAACCCGGTCGGCACCAGGTGCTCGACGCCGATGTGGTGATGCACCCGGCGCGGCAGCACCTGGTCCTCGATCTCGATGGCGTCGAATCCCGCCGCCTCGCTTAAGCCCACCGTGCGGTGCATGTGAACCGGATCGCCCCAGCCGCCGCCGGCGTCGAGCACGATGGGAAGCCGGCAGGCGGCGCGCATGTCCACCGCCACCGCGGCCAGTTCGGGCAGAGTCAGGTTGGCCTCGGTCACGCATTTCAGCCAGCCGAGCGAGCCGCCGCTCAGGTACACCGCCCTGAAGCCGGCCTCCTCGGCGAGACGCGCCATGATGGGATTGAGCGCCACCGGCGCGATGACGAGTTCCTTGCCGCCGATCAGTTCGCGCAGCCGTGCCACCGGACCCTCCTCGCGGCAGATTGTCGTGCGACGGGGATTGTCGTCGGTCGGGCGGGCAAAGGCAACGGGGCCGGACTTGCGTCCGGCCCCGTGCGGTCGTCTCCGGAAAGCGGTTATTTCTTTTCCGGCTGGGTGTACTGGCGTGCTTTCTTTACCAGTGCGGCCGGCGTGTTGTAGAAGTCGTTGAATATCTGCGCCGTTTCCTCGCCGGATACCGGATCGAACACGATCCTGATGCGCTTGCCGTCGGCGATCAGCGCCGGGTCCTTCATGGTGTCCATCAGCGCCTTGCGCAGCGCCGCGACGCGGTCCATGGGCGTGCCCGGCGGGGCGGCGAGCGGACGGGCCAGCTCGGTCTGGCGGAAGATCACGTCGGCGATCTGCTTCTGCTCCTTGGTCTTGAGCAGGTCGTACATGCGCGTGGCGTCGGTGAAATACGACACCGAGCGGTCGCGGCCGAACTGGGTGATAATCTTCAGCTCGCCCGACTTGACGTGCTGGTCGAAGGCGCCGCGTACCGAGGATTCGAACATGCCGCAGCTGCCGTTCACCTCGCCGCGCATCATCGCCAGCGACACGTCCTTGGTGCCCTTGTAGCCGTAGATGACCTTGATGTTGGCGCCCAGCATGTGCTTGAGGAACTGGGGATGCTGGCTGGTGATGGCGGTGGGCGAGGTGGAGCCGAACAGCACCGTCTTCTTCGCGTTGATCAGGTCCGGCAGGCTCTTGATGCCCTGGCCGGCGCCCTTCCACACGCCGCAGCTCGCGATGTCGCGGTGGAAGCTGCCGATCCATTCGAACTTTCGCGGATCGTATTTCGCCTTCTTGTTGCCGAACAGCGGCTCCAGCGCGGTGGACGACGCGAACACGCCGAGCACCGACCCGTCCTTGGGCGAGACGTTGAAGGTGGCGTTCGCCACTTTCATGCTGCCGGCGCCGGGAACGTTCTGCACCACCACGGTGGGGTTGCCCGGAATATGCTTGCCGAAATGGCGCGATACGAGTCGCGTGGTGGTGTCGTAGCCGCCGCCCGCGCCGAATCCGACCTGGAGGGTGAGCTGCCTGCCCTTGTAGAAATCGGCCACCGCGTCGGCCTGGGCCGGAACGGCGGCGGTCGCCGCAAGCAGCACCGCCAGGGCGCCGGTGGTGAGAAAACTCGTCTGCCGGTGCATCGTGAAACCTCCCGCTGGTTGCCCCCGCCGTCGGACCGTACAACCCGGATGCGATCGTTCGCATCCGCCGGCGGGTTCCGTTGCGGGCGATTGTACGGGCGCAGCCGGCGGGTGACAAGACGGGGCGGCGGTGTGCCGCGCCGGTTTCCCGTGCTAGAAGGAGTGCCGGTGTCTCCCGGCCAGAAGCTCGACGGGCGGAACCGGGCGGATTTCGCCGCCCGTTTCGGCCCGGTGGAGCCCTGTTCCGCCGCCGCCGGCGACCGCGCAACCGCCTGAGGAACCCGACCGCCATGCCCGAGATCCCCGTCACCATCGCCACCGTCCCCTACGACCGCACCGAGGCGCTGCGCAGCGGCGAGATCGTGCCGGAGGGGCTGCGCCTCGACTACCGGCCGCACTTCCCGGCGCACGAGATCTTCCTCGCCATGGCGGAGCGGAACGCCTACGACGCCTCGGAGATGTCGCTGTCGCTCTATCTCAACCGGCGGGCGCGCAACGACTTTCCCTTCGTCGCCATCCCCGTCTTCCCGTCGCGCTATTTCCGTCACGGCGCCATCTTCGTCCATACGAAGAGCGGCATCCGCACGCCGAAGGATCTGGAAGGCCGGCGCATCGGCATCCAGGAATACCGCCAGACCGCGGCGGTATGGGTGCGCGGCATGCTGCGCGACGACTTCGGCGTCGATACCGCCTCGTTCCGCTGGGTCGAGGGCGGCATCAACACCCCGCGCGGCCCGCATGTCAGCGACGTGCGCCCCGACCGCACGCTCTCGATCGAACACCTGCCCTCGGGCCGCACCCAGAGCGCGGCGCTGGCGGCGGGCGAGATCGACGCGCTGATCTCGGCGCGCACCCCCGACTCGCTCGCCGCCAGCGGCGAGGTGGTGCGCCTCTTCCCCGACTACCGCACCGTCGAGCAGGCGTACTTCCGCCGCACCGGCATCTTTCCCATCATGCACACCTTCGTCATCCGCGAGGACCTCTACCGCGCGCACCCGTGGATGGCGCAGAGCCTGTTCGACGCGTTCCAGGCGGCCAAGGCGGAAGCGATGCGCCGCATGCGCTACACCGGCGCCATGATGGCCATGACCCCGTGGCTGCAGGCCGACGTGGAGGAGATGGACCGCGTCTTCGGCGGCGACGCCTGGCCCTACGGGCTGGAGCCCAACCGGGCGCATCTCGCCACCTTCCTGCGCTACCTGGTGGAGGACGGGTTCCTGACCGAAACGCCGCCGCTCGACGAGCTGTTCGCGCCGGTGGGGGCGTAGCCCTCTCGCCGCGGCCGTATCCGGCAACGCCGGCCGCGAGGCGCGGGGTTTCCGTGAAACCTTACGCCGATTGTGAAAATCGGGTGTCGGAAAATTTTACAATGCGGCCTCCCGGCGCGTTCCGCCGACCGGATTTTTCCGCATGAAACCTCGCATTAACCCGTTTGGCACGGATTTTGCATGTAATACGTTCAAGGTAAGGATGTCCGGTAATATCCATTGTTGAAATAAGGACATTGCCGGTGGGCGGACAAGGATATTTTTTGAGCAGACGAGGTCACAGGTGACGGCAGCCCGGAGAATATCGTTGCTGGCCGCGGCCGCGGGCGCCCTGCTCCACGCCGTCGTGCTGTCGGCGCCGGCGCGGGCGCTCGTCACCATCGAGGAGGATTTCGGCAACTTCCCCGACGCGGTGGAGGTGGGCGGCGCCTTTGGCGCCTTCACCGGCCTCGGCGTCAACGGCGACACCATCACCGCCACCGGTTTCCTGTTCACGCTCCGCAACACCTCCTACGGCGACGGCTTCCATTCCTCGTTCGAGAACGACCCGGACGGCGACTTCGCCACCAGCGACGTGCTGACCCCGACGGCGGCCGCCGCCATCGACGCGGCGCAGCCCTTCGGCATCTTCTCCTTCACCGCCCATCTGCCCGACGAACTCAACACCCCGGCGCTGACGGCGCTCGCCTCCGGCCCGGCGCAGTTCGCCTTCCGCACCGAGGACAGCGACGATGCCGGTTTCGACGAGTTCATCTTCGAGATTGACCTGTCCGATCCGGACGGGCTGCTGTTCGATCCGACGGCGCCGTCCGGCCTGATCGACCCGGTCTTCACCAACCCGGAGACCGGCACGTTCAGCTTCTTCATCGCCGCGCCCGACGGGTTCGATTTCTCCGCCATCCCGCAGATCCGCAATTCCCCCGGCGTCGACGTCAGCACCGAGATGGCGTGGCACGACGGCGCCGGCATCGAGACCGAGCTGCTCGGCGAACGGCTGCGCCCGCGCGGCGAGATCCAGGCCGGCGCCGCCATCCCCGCGCCGGCGACCGCGCTGCTGTTCGCCGCCGGCCTCCTCGGCATCGGCATCGTACGGCGCCGGCGGCGCTGATCTCTCGTTACGGACCGCGTCGGGACGGTGGTCCCGCGGGACCGCCGCGTCGAGGGCAGGCGGGGTGTCCTGCCGTCCGGCGCCAGCGCCTCCCTTGACGCAGGGCCGCTGACCGCCCATTTTTAGTGAGTGATCACTCACTAACCAGCGGACGGCGATGCGGACCAGAAAAACGGCCGAGACCCGCAAGGCTGAAATCATAGAGGCGGTGCTTCGCCTGTCCGACAGGCTCGGCCCGGACCGGCTCACCACCGAGACGATCGCGAGCGCGGTGGGCCTGACCCAGCCGGGCGTGTTCCGTCATTTCCCGAAAAAGCAGGATCTCTGGAACGCGGTCGCGGGTCGGGTCGGTGAAATGATGGAAGCGCGCTGGCGGAAGGCGCAGCGCCCGACTGCCGCGCCGGTCGACCGGATCCGTGCGCTGGTCGCCGCCCAGCTGCGCCTGATCCAGTCCACGCCGGCGATCCCGGCCATCCTGTTTTCGCGCGAACTGCACACGAAGAACAGGGAACTCCGCGGCGCGTTCCACGGGCTGCTCGACCGTTTCCACCAGGTCATTGCCGGCCTGGCGGCGCGTGCGGCGGAGGCGGGCGACCTGCGCCGCGGACTCGACCCGGACGACGCCGCCTTCCTCATCATCGCACTGGTGCAGGGTCTTGCCGTCAGATGGTCCATCAGCGATCGCAGCTTCGAGCTGGCCGGGGAGGGTAGCCGCCTCCTCGACGTCCTGCTGGACGGGTTGATCCACGCACAGCCATCGGCGGCGCAGGAGGGAACGCCATGAAAAAGCGCCTCATCCGGTATCTTCTGCTCGCGGGCGGCATCGCCGCTGCCGCCGCCACCGGGCTCCTGTTCGCCTTCCTGCGCCCGCTGCCGGTCGAGGTCGCGCGGCCCGTTCAGGCCGTGCCGGTCCAGGTCTTCGGCCTCGGCACGGTGGAGGCCCGCATCCTGTCCAAAACCGGCTTCGAGGTCGGCGCCGCCCTCGTCGAGCTCAATGCCGATCATGGCGACCGGGTGAAGAAGGGAGACGTGCTCGCGCGCCTGCACAGCGCCGAGCAGGAGGCCCGCGTCGCCAGGGCCAGGGCCGGGGTGGCCAATGCCGAGGCGGCGGTGAAGATGGCGGAAGCCGCGGCTGGCAAGGCGCGCGCGGTGCTCGCCCAGAAGAAGCAGACGAACGAACGGAGACAGGCCCTCGTTGCCCGGCACACCGTCTCGGTCGAGGCCGCCCAGGAAGCGCAGATGGAAAAGGATGTCGCCGCCGCCGACCTGGCCGTGGCGATCAGCGACATAGCGGTCAGGAAGGCCGCGCTCGAAGACGCCAGGGCGCAGCATGAGATGGAGCGGGTTCTCCTCGACCACCACGTCCTCAAGGCGCCCTATGACGCGATCGTGGTGGAACGGCACAGGGAGCTTGGCTCGGTTCTGGGCCCGGGCGAGGCGCTGTTCACCCTGGTCGCTCCCGGAACGGTGTGGGCGCTCGCCCATGTCGACGAGGCGCGCGCCGGCGGCATACGTGTGGGCCAGCCCGCCGAGGTCCGCCTGCGTTCCCTGCCCCGGCAGACGTTTCGCGGCCACGTGACGCGCATCGCCATCGAAAGCGACCGGGTGAGCGAGGAGCGCCGTGTCTATATCGGCTGCGACCGCTGTCCGGAGACGTTCCATCTCGGCGAACAGGCCGAGGTCTTCATCACCACCGCCGTGCTCGCCCGCGCGCTGCTGGTGCCGGAGACCGCCGTCGGGCGTTTCGACGGCACCGGGGGCATGGTGTGGACCGTCGAGGACGGCGAACTGCGCCGCCGCACCGTCACGTTCGGGCACAGAACCCTCGAGTCCCGCCTCGAAGTCGTCGGCGGACTTCCCGAGGGCGCCCGCGTGGTGACGACGCTGCGTCCCGGGTTGCGCGAAGGCCGCGCGGCAAGGGTGGTCGCGGAGGATCCACCGCCATGAACCTCGCCTATCGCGATGTCCGGCACAGCCTCGGGCGCTTCCTGCTGACCTGCTTCGGTCTCAGCCTGCTGCTGGCGGTCGTGCTGTCCATGATCGGCATCTATCGCGGCCTGGTCGAGGACGCGCTGACCCTGGTCCGCGCGCCCGCCGTAGACCTCTGGGTGGTCGAATCCGGCACGCGCGGCCCGTTCGCCGAATCGTCGCGGATTCCCGGCGACACGCGCGAGGCCATCGCCCGGCTCCAGGGGGTCACCGCCGCCGGCAGCGTGACCTACCAGTCCATCGAGGCCCGCCATCGCGGCGAGAAGCTCCGGCTCTATGTCGTCGGCTACGAGCCGGGCCGCCCCGGCGGCCCCGACCGCATCGCCACCGGGCGGCCCATCGGCCGCAGCCACTACGAAATGGTCGCCGACAGGCGCTCCGGCCTCTCTCCCGGCGACCGCGTGCCGCTGGGCCGGAACACCTTCACCATCGTCGGCCTGACGGACGGGCAGGTATCCTCCGGCGGCGATCCGGTCGTCTACATCACGCTCCGCGATTCCCAGAAGCTCCAGTTCGACCTCGCCCCGCCGGCGGCGCGGCGCGAGGTCGCCCGCGGCGCCGGCCCCGCCGGCCCCGCCGGCACCGACACCATCAACGCCGTCGTCGCCCGCGTCTCGCCGAACGTACCGGTCGACAGCGTGGCCGACGCCGCGCGGCGCTGGAAGCACCTCGCCGCGACCACCCAGGCCGGCCAGGAAACCATCCTGACGCGCTCGGTGGTGGAGCGGGCGCGCAAGCAGATCGGCCTGTTCACCGCGCTGCTCCTGATCGTCTCCGCCGTGATCATCGCGCTGATCCTCTACACCATGACCATGGACAAGCTGCGCGAGATCGCCACCCTCAAGCTCATCGGCGCGCCCGACCGCACCATCATCGGCCTGATCGTGCAGCAGGCTCTCGCCATGGGCGCCATCGGTTTCGGCTTCGGCGCGCTCCTGATCGTCGCCGTCAAGGACCATTTCCCGCGCCGCGTCGTGCTGCAGCCGGAAGACGCTCTCGCGCTGGCGGCAGTGGTGCTCCTCGTGTGCCTCCTCTCCAGCGGCCTCGGCGTTCGCCTGGCGCTCAGGGTCGATCCGGCCACGGCTCTGGGGGGTTAGCCATGGGCGTCATTACCCCCCGGGAACCGCTCGTCGCGGCACGGAACATCTTCCGGCATTTCGGCGAAGGGGCAACCCGCGTCGATGCGCTGCGCGACGTCAGCCTCGATGTTCGCGCCGGCGAGGTCGTCGCCCTGCTCGGCCCGAGCGGATCGGGCAAGACCACGTTGCTCAACGTCATCGGCTGCATTCTCGAACCCTCTGCCGGCTGGCTCAGCCTCGACGGGGAGGTGGTCTATGACGGGCGCTGGCTGCGCGCCGACCTGCGCCGGCTGAGGCTGGAGAAGATCGGCTTCATTTTCCAGTTCCACAACCTTCTGCCCTTCCTCGACAGCAGCGACAACGTTGCCGTGGTGCTCGACCTCGCCGGCTTCGACGCCGCGGCAGCCGCGAAGCGGGCGGCCGAGCTGCTCGACTATCTCGAAGTGGGGCACCGCAGGAAGGCGTTTCCTGCCAGTCTCTCCGGCGGCGAGGCGCAGCGCGTCGCCATCGCCCGCGCGCTGGCCAACCGGCCCCGCATCATCCTCGCCGACGAGCCCACGGCGGCGCTCGATTCGCAGCGGGCGGGAATTGTGATGGACCTGTTGCGCCGGGTCGCGGTCGAGCAGGACGCGGCGATCCTCGCCGTCACCCACGACGAGAAGATCTTCGACCGCTTCGACCGCATCTTCCACCTGCGCGACGGCCGTCTCGAAACCGCCGCCGTGACCGCCGACGCCGTTCCCGGAGGGGTCTGATGGCAGCGCCTGTCGGGTCTGACCCGTCCTGCCGTCCCCGCCAGTCGGCTCCACTCGGCGCTCGGACTACCTGTCGTCGGAGGAGTACGAGGCTGCATTGCCGAGAGTGAAGGCGGCGATATCGCCGCCTTCACTCTCGATCAACCAGAACTGTCCCTGATTCTCCTGTCTCACCCATAGGGTGCAGTCCACTGGAGTGGACCCCGTTTTTTCGCACTCTGACCCCGTTTTACTCGCGCAAAGTGCACTTCGCCCGTGAAACGCCAGTCGCAGACTCATAACTGGCCCGCTTGTTCAGGCAGCACTTCTTGTACTTCTTTCCGCTACCGCAGGGGCACGGTTCATTCCGACCGATCTTGCGCCGCTGCGCTTTCGCATTCGCGACGCGGGTCTCACGCAACCTCTCCGCCGCTTGCCGCAAACGGGGGAGCTCCTGTGGAGGAATGTCCGCAAGTTCCACCCACTGCCAATGGACGTCGGCAAGCGCACCTTCGTCGGTGTAGCTCAATTCGAGAAGGAGTCGCCGCTCATCGTTGTTGATGAGCAGCACTGTCCGCGCGTAATCGAGTGCGTTGTCTGCATTCCGCCGGGCCCATGACTGCGTATAGCAGAAGACCGTGAAAGCCACTCCCCCATGACTCGAATACGGCTTCGGACGCCGGGTCGTCGGTTGCGCGGCCAGCTCCTGCTCAATGCCGTCGGAGATCGATTGGCGCGTGTCCCCGTCGAGGTCGAGGAGGTATCCCGACAGGGCGGCCCGGCCCGGCTTAGCGCTACCCGAAAGAAAGGTGATGATTTCTAGGATGCGCGCGGGCGCGTCCTGCTTGAGCGGGCACGGAGCGTCGTCGTCGTACAGGCGCTCAAGGAAGAACTTGTCGATCTCGGATCGGTAGCCGGTGAAGTTGATCTCTGCGCCGGAGGTCCCTCGCATCTCCTCGGCATAAAGACTGTAGTTATTGTGCTTGAGGTAGAGGCCGAGGTGGTCAAGCTCATCGTCGGCTTGAATGATATCGGATTGGAAGGCGCGCATCCTCTGATCGACATAGTGGAGGAACCACAGCGGGTCTTCGAAGATGTCCGCGTAGACGCGGAGGTCGTCGAGGGAGAGGGCCCATACCGGATGGCTGCCGACGTCGACACCGATCTTGCGCAGGTGCTGGACCTGTGCCGCCATCTCGGTGAATGGATCGAGGGTGACCGGACAGATGGTGATCTGGCGGAAATCCGCCTTGCGGAGATCGCCGACCTTGTTGTGGTCCTTGTCGAAGATCGGAACCGTCTCGGCGCTGCCCAAGTAGTCGAGAAAACGCTGCCCTTGCGTGGCGGGTTTGAGTACGAGGTTCTTAAGCGACGCGATGAACGCCGGAAAGTCGTTCGCCGGCGAGGTGTAGGTAAAGGCGCCTGCCCGGGCCTCGACGATGAAGAGGTGATCGTCGTAGATGAGCAGGCCGTCGACCTCGCACCGGTCCTTGCCCGATGCGCCGGGTTCGACATGCCAGCGGTAGTATACCGACTGGTAGACCATCGCCCCCGGCAGTATCTGCTGGAGGTACTTGAATGGCAGGTCTTCCGATTGCGCCTGCTGGATTTTTTTCCACGTTTCCCGGTAGTCCAGCTTAAGGCGCAGAATGGTGCGCTGCATTGCGCGGTAGATGTTATCGAAGAGGCCGTGAAGGTCGAAGCAGTAGTAACGGCCATTCAAGCGGATGAAAGGCCGCTTGAAAACGGGCCAGATGCGAAGCGGCCAGCCGCGAAAGTTACCTGGGGCAAAGAAGTCCGGCTCTTCTCCGGCTCCCCAAGTAAGCTCATTAATCAGTGTTTGGGGCAACGAGGTGACTTTCTGCACGTCGTACAGGTCGGTGCCCAAAAACCGACCGAGCACGCGCACTTGGCGGTCCTGCCAGCCGTTCTCGGCAACAACCCTCTGCATAAGTGCCGGAAGGTCCACCTTACCCTGAGGAGGCTCTGCGTCCAGCTTGGCTTCAAGAGCATCCATCGTGTCCTTCCGAAAGGACTTCATCTCCTCGAAGATTTCCTGGACGCCAAACGTTAGCGAGCGCCAGATCTTGGTCAGCTCGTCGATGAACTGCTCGGCGGTAAGCCCGAACAGCTCTTGCAACACCGCTGAGTGCGGCAGGAACATGTCGCGGAGGTACGCGATCTCGTGAACCTGATAGCGGGCGCCCCTGACGTTGCACCAGTACATCTGCGCCTTGTAGTAGAACTCCTCCATGTCGTCGTCGTAATCAGGGTCTTCGGCTTTGGCCTTGGCAGTCCGGCAGATCTGATAGTTGAGATTGACCTCGCGGAAGAGCTTGTCCACCTGCGCCCGTAACGTCCGCCACTCCTCCTCGGTGACGTCTTCTCGCTGGTTCTCAGCAGACTTCACCGAGGCGATGACGCTTTGGATGTAGTCGATCATCCGCATCGCGATAGCGTCATCGACATTGACATCCGCTTCCGCTTCGATCTTGATGGCGCGGTTTGCAAACTCCCACCAGGCACGATGCAGGAGCTTGTGAGGCGGAAGCTCGCTGACGAGCTTGGCTATCGCCTCGACAAGCTCATCGATCTCCTTGACGATTTCTGGGTACATGGCGACGGCGCGCTTCTGCATCTCGGCAAAGGCGCCCTCCGGCCAGTTTGACTCAAGAACAATGTTGTTGCCGTAGCGCGCGCCGCGCAGCGGGCCGTGGATGAAAACCTCGTCCGGCTTGACCAACTTCTGTTTGGGTTTCTTTGTCACGTCTCGACAATCGTGTTGTCACCGCCTTACTGCCGCTTTGGACGACTTCATGCGAGCAGTCTGAAGGACCCACCATCACGGCCTTCACTTTGGGCCAGATACCACGCATTTACCAATTCCATAGCGCGATTTCGCTTCTGAGCGAAAACGCGCGTAGTGCAACGAATTTCAGCGTATTAGCCGAGGGGGCGCTGCGCGCGCCCTGCCCTTACCCCGCGCGGCGGGTGGGTTTGCGCTTCGCCGTCTTCGTCAGCGGTTTCTTTGTCGCCGGTTTCTTCGCTGGCTTCTTCGCCACCTTTCCCGCCGCCCCCTTCGTCGCCGCTATGCGCCGCGCCGCGCCTTTCAGCGGAAAGAACCTGTCGAGCCAGCCCTTCACGATCTCCAGCACCCGCACATTGTCCTCGGCGAACATGAAGTGGTCGGTCTCGGCGAACAGGTGCAGGTCGCACGGCTGGCCCGCCTTCTCGAACAGGCGGACGGACTGCTCGGTCGGCGTCACCGAATCGGCGGACGAATGCAGCAGCAGCAGCGGCCTGGGCGCGATGGCGCCCACCACGTCCTCGGCGTTGAAGTTGACCATGCTCTGCGCCGTCTCGGCGGGAAACTTCTGCACCGAGCCGCGGCTCAGGTGGCCGCGCAGGTGCGGCGGGATGGGCACGATGTCGTAGCGGTCCACCATCAGCGGCCGGCCGGTGCGCTCGCGGTGGCGGCGGCCCTCCTCGAGCAGGCGGGTGAAGCGCGCCCATGCCTGCGGCGTTGGGTGCTGGCGGCGGAACTTGCGCTGGCCGTGCCCCCAGCCGCCCGACGACAGCACGCAGGCGATGCGCTCGTCCACCCCGCCGGCATAGATCGCCACCGCGGCGCCGAAGCTGGAGCCGCCGACGCCGATGCGCTGCGGGTCGACCTCCTTGCGCCGCTGCAGGAAGCTGACCGCCGCCTGGGTGTCCTCCACCTGCTCCAGGCAGATGATGCGGCCGAACTCGCCCTCGCTCTCGCCGCAGCCGCGCATGTCGAAGCGGAAGGCGACATAGCCCCAGCGGTTGAACAGCGCGCACGGGCCGACGCAGTTGGTGGCGTTCTTGTTGCTGCCGAACCCGTGCAGCATGATGACCGCCGGCCGCCGCTCGCCCCGCGCCATGCCGTCCGGCACGTGCAGCACGCCGGAAAGCCTCAGCCTGCCCGAACGGAACGTGACGCGATGCTCCATGGTGTCCCTCTCCCTGTGCGTTGTGCGGCCGGCGGCGTTGCCGTGCGCCGACGCTTGACCGCACTGTAGGGCGCCGCGGCGGCGCCGCGCAATGGACAGCCGCGCGCCGCACGGCGACAATGGCCGCAACGACAGCAGCGGGGAGGACGCGGATGACGGGCGGCGGCGGGGGCGACATCCGGGTTCGCGGCGAGGCGCTGGCCGCCTTCGCGCGCGCGCTGTTCGAGGCGGCCGGCGTGCCGGCGCACGACGCCGCCGCCGTCGCCGGGGTGCTGCTGTGGGCCAACCTGCGCGGGGTGGATTCGCACGGCGTGCTGCGCGTGCCGCGCTATCTTCGGTGGCTGAAGGACGGCGTGGTCAACCCGCGCCCCGACCTGCGGGTGGTGCGCGAGACCCCGGCGGCGCTGGTGATCGACGGCGACCGCTGCTTCGGTCCCGTCGGGCTCCGCTTCGCCATGACCCGCGCCATGGAGAAAGCGGGGGAGGCGGGCATCGGCTGGGCGATGCTGCGCCGCTCCACCCACGCCGGCGCGATCGGCTACTACCCGCTGATGGCGGCGCGCGCCGGCATGGCCGGGCTCTGCATCGGCGGGTCCATCCCCAACATGGCCTGGCACGGGGCGCGGGCGGCCGGGGTCGCCACCAGCCCCGTCGCCATCGCCGTGCCGGGGCGCGACCACCCGCCGCTGATGCTCGACATGGCCACCGCCGTCGCCGCCATCGGCAAGCTGCTCTACTACCGCGACGCCGGGCTGCCGCTGCCCGCGGGCTGGGCGCTCGATGCGGCCGGCGCGCCCACCACCGATCCGGCCGCCGCCGCCATCCCCATGCCGCTCGGCGGGCCCAAGGGCGCCGGGCTGGCGCTCATGTTCGAATGCCTGACCAGCCTGATGGCGGGCGCCCCGCTGCTCGAGCCGCGCCTCGCCGGCCGCACCCGCGGCCACGCGCAGGCCGGGCTGGCGGTGGCCATCGACATCGCCCGCTTCACCGACCCGGACGATTACCGGCGCAACGTGGATGCGCTCGTCGCCGCCATCAAGGCGCTGCCGCGCGCCGGCGGGGTCGACGAGATCCTGGTGCCGGGCGAGCACGGCGACGCCATCGCGCGGCGGCGCACGGAAACCGGCATCCCGCTGCCCGCGGGCACCTGGGACCGGCTCGCCGGGGCGGCGGCGGAGCTCGGCGTCGCCCTGCCGGAACGGCTCTAGCCGGGGCCGGCGTTACTTGCATCAGCTATATCGGCGCGTCTCGCCGGCGGGCCCGGGCGCGGCCCGTTCCGAGCCGAAAATATGTTTTGTTATAGAGGTTTGCACAACAAGGTCAGGTTTGCTGACCATTGTTTCACGTGAAACGATGGCACGGGCGGCTCAGGGTCCGCGGCTGTCCGCCACCGTCCGGCCCGGATAGATGAAGCCGTAGGCGGGATAGAGGCGGCGGCCCCAGTGGCCGCCGGGGGTGTACCAGACGCGGACCTCGGACCAGTCGCCCGCCGCCGACAGGTCGGCGATGGGCGTGCCCTTGTGGATGCGGCCGCCGTTCAGCCAGTCGGCATGGTCGGCGACGATCAGCCGCGCGCCGATCACGCGGCGTACCACCGCCACATGGCCGAGCGAGCCGCGGTAGCGCCGGAACACCAGCACGGAGCCCGGCGCCGGGACCCGGCCGCGGCCGTAGCGGCCGCGCGCGCTGTCCCACCATGTCCACGCGTCGCCGCGGATGCGGATGCCGGACAGCCGGCGCGCATAGGGCACGCATTCGAGCCGACCGGGCGCGTCGAGGATGCGCGCCGCGCGCACCGCCTCGCCGAGCGGCAGGGGAAGGGACAGCTGCGCCGCGGGCGGGGCGGCGCGGTCGGCGGCGCAGGACGAGAGCGCGGCGGCGAGGACCGCCAGCGGCAGCCGGCGAACGGCGGCGCGCCCGCGCCTCAGTTGACGATCTGCCACGATCCGTCGGGCTGGCGGCACGCGGTGCCGTAGCTGTGCTGCTCGTGGCCGTCGATGACGGCGGTCGCCCGGTATTCGCGGCAGTACCGTCCGCTCGTCTGCCGGTAGGTGCGGACAGGGACGACGCGGTACTCGGCGGCGTTGTCCGGGTTGCGCCACACCACCGTCTCGTGGCTGGGTACGCGCTCCAGCACCTGCCCGACGCAGTTCTGGTCGAGCCGGTCCATGGACCGGCCGATGCTGCCGCCGACGAGGACGCCGAGCACCGCGCCGCCGACGATGGCCGCAGTGCGGCCGTCGCCCTTGCCCACATTGGCGCCGAGCAGCCCGCCGGTGGCGCCGCCGAGGACGGCGCCGACGGCTTCCGGGTTGCAGCGCCCGGCGTCGATCAGCACCGGCGCGGGTGCGACAACGGCCCGGTGCCCGCGCGTCTCCTTGTTCTTGGCGCGATAGCCCCAGGCCGGCGCCCAGGGCGGCGGGTCGGCGAAGGCCGGGGCCGCCGGCACGATGGCGAGCGCCGACGCCAGCGCTCCGGCGAGTACGGTTCGCGTGGCCTTGCACATCCTGGTGTCCCCCATGTGATCCACGTACTGCACGACAGACATGAAAAGCCGAACCCGGTTAAGGATGGCTTGTCGGTGGCGAGCGCGGTGGGACAACGCTGGAATAATTCTGTGACCCGTTGTCCCCGCGGCGCGGCCCGCCGCCGCCGGCTCAGCCCACGTGCTGGCCGAGGAAGTCGAGCACGCGCGCCGTCGCCCGCCGGCAGGCGGCGGGGCGGAACGCGCCCTCGCGGTCGCTGGTGCAGAAACCGTGCGGCGCGTCGTCGTAGACGAAGGCGGGGATGTCGGGGTGCGCCTGCTTGATGGTGTGCACGTCCTTCAGCGAGATGGCGCGGTCGGAGTCGCCGAAGTGGAGCTGCATGGGACAGACCGGCGTACGGTCGAGCAGGTTGACGATGCCGCCGCCGTAGAGGCCGATGGAGCAGGCGAGGTCCTTGAGGTTCGTGCCGGCGTACCATGCCACCAGCCCGCCGAAGCAGTAGCCGACCAGCCCCACCTTGCCCGCCGGCTTGAGGGCGTCGACGGCCGCCTGGCAGTCCTTGAGGATCCAGTCCTCGTTGAGCCGGCTGCGCAGCGCGCGGCCCTTCTCGTAGTCGTCGCCCACATAGCCGAGCGCGACGTTCTTCTCCACCCGGTCGAACAGGGCCGGCGCCAGCGTCGCATAGCCGGCCTCGGCAAAGCTGTCGGTCAGCTCGTTCATGTGCGCCGTCAGGCCGAAGATCTCCTGGATCACCACCAGCCCGCCGCGCGGCGTGCCCTTCGGGTCGGCGCGGAACGCGTCGAGTTCGTGTCCGTCGGCTGCGCGCAGGCTCACTCTCTCGGCCATGGGTCGCTCTCTCCTGTTCGTTTGCCTGTCGGCGGAACTATAGCGGCCGTCCGGCAGGGTGTCACGGCACGGCCACGGGACGGGGTCGCCGCCGGCTCAGCGCACCGCGGCGGCGGCGTCGAGGCTTTCGATCAGCGCGGCGCGGCGCATGAAGGCGCGCGCGGCCTGCGGATCGTCGCCGATGCGGCGCAGCTCGTCGAAGCGCCGGCGGCGGGTGGCGGGGTCGCGCTCCTCCATCATCTTCTTGTTGGCGATGGTCTGCGCCTGGGTGAAGTCGGCGGCGGCCTTGTGGCGCTGGCGCGAGTAGAGGTCGAGCAGCGCGTCCTCCGCCTCGCCGCGCCACACGGGCGCCAGCCTGGCGGCCAGGTTCATGGCGTCGTGGATGCCGCCGTTGAGCCCCATCCCGCCGATCGGGTTGTTGACGTGCGCCGCATCGCCGGCCAGCAGCACGCGCCCGCGGCGCAGGGTTTCCGCCACGCGCTGGCTGACCGTGTAGACGTTGGCGTAGGCGATCTCGTACGCGCCATTCCTGGGGAAGAACTTCTGCAGGCGGCGCTGCAACCCGTCCGCGCCCTTCGCCTCGTCCTCGGTCTCGCCGATGCGCATGGGAAAGACGCCGCGCCAGATGGGCCGTCCGTCCTCGCCGTTCACCTTGAACAGGTTGCACCACTCCGCCGGGTCGGAGAAGTAGTTGCGGATGGCGACCCTGGGATCGTGCGCCATGAAGTCGAACCAGGTGCCGATCTTGATGAACAGCTCCGGATAGGTGAAGCCGGCGAAGTCGATGCCGGCGGCCTTGCGCACGACCGAGCGTCCGCCCTCGCAGCCGACCAGGTAAGACGCGCGGACGGTCTCGCGCCCGCCCGGCGTCTCCACCTGCACGTCCACGTGGCCGTCCGCCTGCGCGAAGCCGGTGACCGTGTGCGAGAAGCGCACGTCGAACCCGGGCTCGTCGCCGTGGAGGGAAAGAATCTTACGCACCAGCTTGTACTGCTCGTATTGCAGCACGAAAGGGTAGGGCAGCTCGTCGCTCAGGTCGGTCAGGTCGAACTGGGTCACCAGCTCGCGGGTGACGCGGTCGTGGAAGCGATAGACCGGCGCCTTGAGCCCTTCCGGAATGATGGCGTCGGCGAGCCCGAGCTCCGCCAGCATCCCGATGGTGGGCGGATGGTTGGAGGCGGCGCGCTGGTCGACGAACGGCTCGTGCAGGGTCTCCAGCACGACGACGGGGATGCCGCGGCGATGCAGCGCCAGCGCCAGCACCATGCCGACCGGCCCGCCGCCGGCGATCGCTACCGGGTGTCTTTCAGCCATCGTCTCTCCCGTCCCTGAACCGACGGCAGTATAAGGCGGAGGACGGGAGGAGAGAACCGCGGGTGCGGCGCCCCCTCCACCCCCGCCTCGCGGCCGCTCGGCCGGGACGACAGGCTGTCTTGTTCGCGTGAGGTAATTCTTCTCGGCCACTCTGGAAGGCCTGGGTAAAATCTCCCTTGTCGTCCCGGCCAAGCGGGCGGCGCTACGCCCCAGTAGATCTGAATGCTTATCTCACAAGTGTCGATGCTGCTTCCCAGGCACATCGCGCCACTTGGGGCCATGGCGCACCGTTGGTAATGTCAGGATGCCGTCCTTCCTCGTAAGGGGCACCATAACCGTCGCGCCAACGGTCAATAGCATTTAGAAGCTTTACGGACGCAGACGAACCGTCATCATTTGCTTGCACTCTGGCGAAAAGTTTGGCGCGCAAATGCGCTACTGGCCTTGGCACCACATCTCTCAACCCGCTTTGCCCCGGGATCGGTCGGTACTCGATGCATACCTCCCGCAACGCATCTGCAACTGCACCAGCCAATCTGTTCAGACGGTCCGCCGGCAAAGACGCTATGAGGTGGTCCCGGTTCGTTGGACAGGTTGGCGGCCAAGTTAAGGTGTATTCCGGTTGCTGATCATGCCGCCAGAATCCTGTTTACCACATCCTGCTGATGCTGTTGAGCCTGTGGGGATGTGGGCA